>Ga0302324_100000440_pt1 | contig 112593 bp, 96 predicted proteins | sample Palsa_T0_1_FD_201949 | JGI IMG/M metagenome (GOLD analysis project Ga0302324, IMG submission 201949) | Peat permafrost microbial communities from Stordalen Mire near Abisko, Sweden - Palsa_T0_1 | ecosystem: Environmental > Terrestrial > Soil > Palsa > Peat permafrost | place: Sweden: Abisko... | reverse complement strand
CGAACTTACCGTTTCACCCCAAATCGCGAACTCATGCAAATTGACCTTCGCCAGGATGATTGCGCCGGCGCTACGCAATTTCTGCGCGATTGCCGCGTCGGTCGCCGGATTGTATCCCGCCAAACTGAGCGAGCCGCCCGTGGTCGGCATGTCCTTGGTATTGACGTTGTCTTTTAGCAGCACCGGGATGCCATGGAGTGGACCAACGAACTTCCCAGTCTTGCGCAAATGTTCATCGAGCGCGGCTGCCTCCTCCAGCGCCTTGGGATTGAGGTAGATCACCACATTGAGCTTCGGCCCCGCCTGATCATAAGACTGGATCCGTTTGAGATACGCATGCACCAACTGCGTGGCCGTCAAAGCGTGCGACTGATACGCCGCCTGGACCTCGCTGATTGTGGTTTCTTCAAGCTGAAAGGGCTTCACCGCGCTCTGCGCACTCAAGGCATTCGCCATCAACATCCCCGTACCCGCTATCGCAATGTGCATCCGCTTCATGCATGACCTCACGCCAGGGTTTTTCATTTTATCCTTAGTTCGGCACACGAGGGCGGGCTAATTCAGCAACGATCATGATCCCGGATCATCGATTTCAACAGCCTCCAGGTGCGATACCAACGCCGGCCAATCGCCTTGAAAACACTGTCCGCGTGTATGCCAGCAGCAGATGATTTCGTGCGCTAGCGGCTGCATCAGTTCCGGCTCACATTCCTAGTCAATCTTAAATGGCGGCCGGGGCACCGCTTCGCATGAGACGCCGATGAGTTTATTCACCGAACCGCTGATGACGAACCGCCGATATAGCTGCGAAATGCAGTCGCTCCACTCCGTGTGTCCTTGGCCATGCGCTACGATTGTGGCGCGCTCTCTGAACTCAGGCGCCGCATGTTCCATGAACCAAAGAGGAGTGCCGCCGTCGGTATCTCCTGAGACGAACATCGTTGGTACAGTTGAGTGCACAGGTGCCCTGTAACCGATCGGAAGAGAGACTTTGGGCCACACTCTACAGGCAGCCTGTTGCTGGCGCACCCGGTAATCTCCAAGAAAGGTCCCCCGTGTTTGCGCCAAAATCTCCTTCTCGTCTACGAAAGGCAGATCCTCGCTACAGGTGACCGCGAATAGCAGCCCGAGGCTAAGGTCCGCATCGACGTCACGCGCATCGGAAAGAATCCCCTCAACCACTGGATTCCAATTTCCCAGGTAAGCTTGGTGAAGTAGCCGCGGCACCACAGCAGCACTCTTAGGGCGATAGAGCCTGGAACGTATCCACTCCGCTACGCGACCGCGCTCGAGGGGTACCCTGTCAGCGGCTCCCGGAAGCGAGACGCGCACGCCGGAAGTGAGGCGAGCGACCACTTTGTGAAATTCCGCATTCAAGTTCGGAAAGGCGTGATGGCAGACCGAATCCGCGGCGCAGTCGCTTAAGATGCGATCAAGCGCCGCCTGCTCGGTCTGCGCCATGGGTAAGGGTTGCGCCACATCAATTGGCACGACGCTGCCCAGATACGCGGTGCGGACGCTGTGAGGATAAGCTCGCAGATACACGACCGCTGCTCGCGTTCCGTAGGAACCCGCAAACAGGTTGAGCGACCCATAGCCAAGCGCGCGTCGTACTTGCTCAAGGTCGCTGGAAAAGCGCAGATAACCGTACTGCGTCAAGTCTGCGCGCGCTCGTAGATTTCGCTCGCAGCTCCTCACCGCAGCCAGGGGAAATACATCGCGCAAACTTACGGCTGGGTCACCTGATGAGTAAAGATCACAACGTAGTGCAGCCGACTGTCCTGTACCCCGCTGGTCGACCAATAGCAGGTCGCGGTTCGCGCGCAACGATGAGAATTGCTGCGCATACAATGCCGCGGCGCTAATCGCGTCCTCGCCCGGGCCCCCCATCAGCGGCACGATTGGATCGGTTAGCGCCGAGGAATCTATCGCGGGAACCACGGCGAAATGGATCGCCAACAGCCGCGCCGCTGGCCGCGCTGGATTCTCCGGCACATTTATAACGCCGCATCGGGCAGCTTGGTTCAAGTCCGGCAATGTACACGACGACAGATGGAGCGCCGTTTGTGGCACGGTCGCCGGGGCAGCCTCCTCGCCGATCAATGAAGTCGCCTGTGCCAGCCCCGAGAATTGGCTGATCAGGAACACTGCACCCAGAGCACGCGCCCGTGCCGTAGATATCCTCGAAACCTGCTTGGCCGCCGATCGCATGCGCATATGCTCGCCCGGCATTTGCCAAGAGTCAAAGAGATAGAATCAACCCAGCCATTCGCGCCGAGGCGGAACGGTGATCTGTACGTTCGGCACTACCCCGCCGCGGTTGAATTAGCGGTACCCTTTTCTAATCGGCGATCATTGGATGGGGCGTCCCCATTAAGCCTTTACCGATGCGCCGGTTGGACTTTAGGATGCCGCAACATGTTCAACCGTAGATTTCAGGAGCTGTGATGAACGAAATAGGCGGATCCCACCTCAAAATCACGCTCATTGCGGCCGGATTCTTAATTATCCTGCCAAATGCCCTTGCCATTGCATCGTCCCCAACACCGTCCGCGAGTTTGATTGTTCATCGATGGCGAGCGGCGGTTCATCGTCGCGATGAAATGCAAGCCGGTACGGTTCACCTAAAGTTCTCTGCCACGGAAGACGGCCTCGCCGGAACCATGGACGAGTGGGTAACCTCCAGGGGAGAGTATCGCCGCAGCACAATGCGTCAGTTCGATCACGATGACATCGTCCTGACGCCTAGCCGCGCTCAAAAACGCGATTGGAATAACTTCGTGCGGGCGCTCGACGGCACGGAACTGCAACGACTGCAATCCCAAGCCTTTGCCGAACGGGTCATGATCTTTGGCCCTCCCGCGTCGATGAAAGCCGCAGAAGTTCACGAGACGCAAGATCTTCAATATTGGACGCTGCAATTTAGCCCGATCGGAGGTTTGCCAATTACCTGGTACATCGACAAACAAACCTCGCTGCCGGTGAAGGCGGTTTTCGCCGGGCCTGAAGATTTGGATATCAACACTGCTTACGATGATTGGCAGTGGGCAGGCGGAGCGTTCTATCCCGAGCACATCAGCGTCTCAGAGACGGACAAGTCTCTTTCGGAATACCATTTGTCCCGCTCAACTCTTGCATTGAGCACCGGCGCGGCCGTATTTGCACCACTCAAGCCGGGTGTCTCAGATGTGGTGGCGGCCTCAGCTATTGTAACGCTCCCATTCACTCTGGAAGCCAATCACATCATTTTGCAGGCGCAGGTCAACGGGCGCCCTGCAGTCGGCTTCATACTCGATACCGGCGATGACCATGAAACGATAAACACCTCGCGCATGGCTTCATTCGGGCTTACAAGTTACGGAAGCATTCATAGTGAGGGTGGCGGGGGACCGGCGCAGATGAGTTTTGCGACCGGAGCTACATTCACATTGTCCGGTATGGAGCTGCGCGATCAGCATGTATCCGTCTTGGACCAGTCGGGGCTGGAACGCGCTCTCGGAATCCCGCTGGGCGGGATTTTGGGTTATGACTTTCTCAGCCGCTTTGTCGTCGAGATCGATTACGAAGCCAAGACATTGAGACTGCATAACCCCAACGGATGGAGATATGCAGGAAAAGGCGCAGTTGTTCCTATCACCTTCGATGATGACGGAATACCGTATTTCGATGCCGTGCTTTCCGTCCCAACCAAACCCAATCTGCCCGCTCACATGGTCATGGACTTCGGCGCCGCAGAGACCATGACACTGACTTCGCCATTTGTGAAAGCCAATAACCTTATCAAGCTGGCCGGAACGAACACCAACGTAGCGATCTCGGCTGGTCTCGAAAATCAATTTTTCACGCAGAGCAACATGCGTGGTCACATTGACGAACTACATTTAGGCGGGATCGTCGCTCGCTCGATACCGGTAAGCCTGTCAGCTAATTCAGGCGGAGCATATGCCAGCCCTAATTTCGCAGGTACGATCGGAGAAGGTATCTTCAGCCGCTATCACGTGTTTCTCGACTACGCTCGTCACAGGGTCATCTTTGAGAATACAGCAAGGACTGACACGCCATTCCCAGAGCGCAAGACGTTTGGGCTGACGTTGATTGCATCTGGCGCCGATCTCCATACCTTCACCATCTCCGCAGTGCGCACAGGTTCAGCTGCGCAGTCGGCTGGCTTCCGGAAAGATGACGTAATCGTAGGATTTGACCAGATGCAAGCCACGCAATTTTCGCTTGGAGAGCTACGGGACTGGTTACTGCGAGAGGGAGAACGGCACCTGTTTCGATTAAACCGGGACGGACAGGAAACCTCGATCGATGCACCAATAGCGCTGGTGTCGATCGACCGTGAATCGGTGTGAGCGTCGTTAGTCTGCGGCGAGCCTTAATGTGATTTCCTTGAGTGTATTCACCGACTGTCCGCCTTGTCCGCGGACACTGTCCGCGGTCACCCGCGCCGTACCATGCGACAAAAATTGCTTGCCAAGCGACGCCTTTTTCAGGTGTTTGCAACTGGCACGGCGCTTGCTGTGTTCTGCAGTTAAGGATTGATGACAACTAGTCAAACTCGGAGACACACATGAACACTATCTCTTCCAAACTAACCGCCTTCGCGGCCGCTCTAGCAATGAACGGCCTGATCATGGGCGCCGTCGGATATCTGTTCGAAATCCAGTCACACCCCCATATGTCGGTGATCTCCTTTGCCCGGCAGGTCGTGACCCTTCAATGGCTAATTTGAGAGCGTCAAGCGCCCAGGCCCCAGTTGTTCCGATCATCGCTCGGCCATGAGTGCGAGATTGCTTACCCTCACGAACCTGGGTGTCAACCAGCATCGCCCCCGGGCAATTCGGATTTATCCTCAGGCGGCAAAGCCGTCTCGGCAGACTCGTAATCTTTCCGAGTGACCGGAGTGGAGGAGCGCCTGTCGGCGTCAGGTACACTGCCCGGAGGCGTGCGGACCGATTCATCAACCGATTGTCCCGGCTCTTGATATCGACCTTCACCCCAGGGTCCCGGACGCCCGATATCCTCGCCGGTCGTACCTTCACTCTTTCCCACGAGTCACCTCAGAAATTCCCGTTAAATACCTTATAAGGCTGCTTCGTCGAGAAATTCACAATAGGGACGCTTCCCGATCCGATGTAGGCGATCGCCGGTCCAACCTGATCTATCGTTATTTTGCTCTTGGCATTCACACAGCCGCCAATGCGAATCTTCTGGAGGAGAGTCAAATAGCGACCTCGTCATTTCGGCATTCCATTCAGACCGCTCGCTTGCCGTAGCGCCTCACCACTCAATCGATAGCCGTCCAAGAACACGGTATCCACATGGCGAAGATTGGCGAGGGCCTTGGACACATCCCCATCCACCAGAATGATGTCCGCCGTCTTCCCGGGCGCAATCGATCCTGTGCGATCCGCCATGCCGGTCATCTGGGCAGGGACGATGGTTGCGGTCTGCAGCGCTTCCGCGTTGCTGAGACCAGCCTGCTGGTAAAGCTCCAGTTCGCGCACCAACTCCAGTCCGTACCCATCGGTGCCAGCGACAATCCTGACACCCGCTTGATGGAGCTTCCCCACAAGGTCCACCATCTTGGCGAAGCTTCGGCGATAGTCGTCGCGCGTGAGACCTTCGGACAGGGGATAGCCGCCGATCTTCCAATTGCGGGCGACTGACGGCGGCGCGATCTCGGCAAACGGCGCATATTCGGGCGATATGGCGCTACCGTCGGAGGTCATCAGTGGCTCCCATACCGTTAGCGTTGGATCGATGATCGTCCGTCGCTGCGAGAGCTCTGCGTAGAAAGCCTTCATCGCCGGGGAATCGAGATCAAGGTCCTTTCCGTATTTGGCAGGGCCCTCCAGTCGCGCTGCGGTATTGGATTTGTCGACCACATCTTGCGGCATCGCCTGCATCAGGATGAAGTTGATGTGCGTTACTTCGTCATAGCCCGCCCGCACCGCGTCGAGCGGGCGCATACCCGCGGGCACGTGGCCGTGCACATGCAAGCCGAGCTTATGTGCCTCGGCGGCGGCCGGAGCGATCCACGCCGGGTTCATCGACGTGTAGAACTTGACGCCCCATAGACCCGCTGCCTTGATCTTATCTACCGCGGCTATTGCCTCCGCAGCCGACGAGACCGTAAGCGCGCCCTGGGCCGCCAGCGGGTCCTTGCGATCGATGATCACTGAGATCTTTCCATCGGGCGCGAGCAGGTCGCCGGAGGCGCGACGCTGGTAGATGCTCAGCGCCTCATCGATCATCGTGCCGGGGCTCCTATAATTTGTCATTCCCGTCGCGACGTTCTGGAGGAGGTTCCAATCGTCGCCAACATGCTGGTGCGAGTCCCACAAACCGGGCGTCAACGTCTTGCCGCGCCCACTGATCAGGACGGCGCCGGGCGGCAACTTGATCGATCCCGCACGGCCGATGGCGGCGACCTTGCCGCCGGCAAGCAAGACCGCACGGTCGGGCAGATACCGCCCGGCGACCGAATCGAACATGAGCACGTGATCGATCAGCGTCGGCGTACGATTGGCAGGGCTTAGAAACTGGTGGGCGATTTCGCGAACCATGGCGGCTGTCGCTTGATCCTGGAGAGTCTTCAGCCTGGGGCCGCTCGCTTCGTACCCCTCGGGCAGCAGCGAAATCACTCCCGCGTTGCCAAAGAAATGATTATCACTGTCGAGCCATACCGGGGAGGGCGCAAAGCCGTAGCCCCGAACAAAGGCCAGCTTGACTGTCTTGGGCCCGTGCGGACCGTCGATCTGAACGCTCTGGCCGAAAGTGATGCTGGCATGGCCGGTGGGCAGTAAATCCACCCCTTTATCGCCCGCGGCGACAAGCGCCTCTATATCCAACTCGCCGGCAAGCCATGGGCCGCCGTACGTGGTGTAGCGTCTGCTGCCGAAAGGCGCGGAGCCGGAATCGACAACCGTTTTCCAGTGTGCAACGCCACTATCGTCGACGGTAAAGTTCTCGGTTGCCTCACCCTGATCCGTGTAGCCGCGGATGGCGATGGCCGTAGGCCTGCGATCGCTGCCAACCGTCACAACTTCGTCGTCCTCAGTCACCCAACCGCGCAGGGACATCGACATGCGATAGGCCAGGCGTCCGTCAGGCATCGTCCATGACCAAACGTCGCCATGTTTGCCGGCAGTAGAAGTGATCGTGTAGTGGCGCGCGTCCGCGGGCGCAGTGGTCAACTGCTCTTTCGACGTCGGCGCGGCAACGGCGAAGGTCGCGGTTACGGCAAACAGTGGCACGATCAACAATCGGCGCATATCTCATCCCCCTACTTAAGATCACCACAAACTGACAAGCTGGACCAAGAAACGCAATAACTATCCAGGAGGTGGTGGTGCGGTCTGCTATCAATAACCGCACCGGCGAACTCAACAACACAATCACTCCCGACGGTGTCTACAAACCACCTGGGAAAGAAACGATTCGCGTTTTAAAGCATGCTAGGCCAATGCGGTATGGCTCTGGACCCGGGTTCGCAGGGGAGCCCGGTCATGCATAGCGCTATTTCTCGTCGCGGTGCGCGACGCGCGAGCAGTTAATTCTTGAGCTGAAATCGTATTCCCAATCTATAACAGGAACTCACCGGTTGACCGTCTTCTGTCGCCGCGCGATAGTGCCCGGAGCCGGCTCGCGCCAGCTTAAGTGCCCCTTCATCGAGTCGCGAGCTTCCGCTGCCCTTCACCGTCGTCGGATCGGAGGTGAGTCTGCCTTTCGTATCGACGCAGACTTGTATGGTGGAAATTCCCTGTTCTTCTAGATGTCTCGAGAGTAACGGATAGAAATCAGCCGTCTCCGGAAATCCGGCTCCGGGCCCCCCCGCCACTTGCCTGACGATATGCGTCGGTGTATCCGGGAATCGCGGCGAGGTGGGTTCGGGTGGGTTGTCGACGACGTTTGCCGTGACATCGTTACCCGGATCTGGCTCTGGCGGGACGTCAACAACGGGCTTAGGCGCGTCGATCGTCCAAGTCTTCAAGACTGGCCCGGGAAGCGGCAGGAGCAACGGCTCGCGTGGAACTGGCTTCAGCGCCTGATTCTGCAAGATGGGCGGAGTTGGAGCAGCGCGCGTGTGCGAGAGCGTCGTGATCAGTCCGTAGAAAAGCGCGGCGTGAAGCCCTGCAATTAAAAACAGCGTGCCGGAGCGAAGAGAAAAGTAGCCGAAGTTGCGATCAGCGAGAGCGATAAATCCCCTTGCCGCCACCGCAGAACTCACCGCTGGAACCCGGCTTCGCGGGTACTCACTAATAATCACCATGGTCGCCCAACAGCAACCCACCGCTAAGCGCAGTCTCGACACTGCCGAGGATCGAGATTCCAAATCCGCGAGCCACTCCTCTTCGAGCCTTGAGGATAAGGAATCTGGCGCTCTACGAGCCGCGTGATGAATCAACCAATGAGTCACGCCGTTCAACTCGGGTCGCGTCGATCGCTCGTTACGCTGGCTCATGCGAGTACTCCTCGATTGAAGCTTGCGAACACTTCGCTCGCTCGTCTCAGGCCCGTTGAGGTCAGCCGATACAGCCGGCGGCGCGGCCTACCAACGCTTGAGGGATCAATGGATTCCCACTGGCTGACAAACCAACCCGCAGATTCGAGTCGAATAAGGATCGGATACAAGGTTCCCGATGCAATGCCGCAGCGTTGGTGCACCTCTGCACCCGCCAACTGTTCCGTCGGGTTTTCCAAGAACGCCTCCAATACCCTAAGCGTCTGCAGCGACATTCGGACATTAGCGTCTTTCTTACCCATAGTAGTTACTCTACATAGGGTATACGATAAAAGCAAGTTGGGCGATGCATAGGAATTTGAGCGAGTGGGAGATGCATTGCTTTAGATTTATGTTAAGCCACTGACGGTCCCGAGACAGAAGGAGAGCACGATGGCCATGATTGCAGGCGGCAACGCCGGACAGTCGTATTCCGAGATCAACATGACTCCGTTGATCGACGTGATGTTGGTGTTGCTGATCATTTTCATCATCACGCTTCCGAGCCAGACGCACGCCATAAAGATCGACAATCCATTGCCACACCCCGAGGAGCAGCGTGCAACGGATGTGATCAATTTGCAGATCGACTTCGATGGCACGCTGGTATGGAACAAGATGGCCGTGGACCGCGCGACGATGCAGCGATATATCAGTTCGGATGCCGCTAAATCGCCGCAACCGGAAGTGCACATCACGGTCGACAAATTCGCCAATTACCAAATCGTGGCGCAAACCTTGGCCGACTTGCAGCACCGCGGCCTGAACACAATTGGGTTCGTCAACAACGATTTCTTCTAGCAGATCCGCATCGCATCCAGGGGCGCAGTCACGAGAAGGCGATTACGCTAACAAAAAGTCTCATATCCTCGGCAAGCGCCAGTCTACTGCTACGTCGGTGATTCCGCTGACGGGCCGGCCTTCAAACGTCGCGGGTATAAATGGAGATCCACTGATGGCTTGCTTGCACGCCTCATCAAGCGCGATCGATCCGGTCGATTGCGTGATATCAACCGAAGCCACAGCGCCCCTGTCGGTAACGGTGATGTGCATCTTACAGATACCGTGCGCGCGTTGTGCCAGGGCTTCCGCCGGATAAGCGGGTAGCGGATTCATGGCGCCGCCGGATGGCAGTCGAGGAATCGACGGGTCAAATTCCGTCCGGGCCGGTGAAGGGTCCGCGTGTTCTCGACCGAAAATCCAATGAATTGTAAAGTACGTCCGCCCACCGTTTTCTAGACCTGCCGCGATCGCTTCTACCTTCTGTCCAATCGCGGCCTGCAAACACGCTTGATCAACCAACGGAAATCCACTGGCCTTGACCAACTGCACGGCATGAATAGTGCCATCGCTCCCGTACCACAGCGAAGTGAGACAGGTCGTGCTATTGGCCGATCCCGCTGCCTTTTGCATCCAAAGCAACTGTCCTTTCAGAAAAATCGCTTGGATCGCCTGAGGGCTTAAGTGTACCTTCTGAGGTGGTGCCTCCGCATTCGGCGATCTTTCAACCGTATCACTCGGCGTCGTCGCATCCGGCGTCTGCGAATACGCCGCTCCGCCAACAATCACGCCCAAACAGCAAGCGGCCAGCTCGTAAATCCGTTTCGCTCTGCGTTCCATTTATCTTTTCGCCTACAAAAGATCCCGCTTTATGGTGCTCGACGTGTCCCGGCGAAATATCTCTACGTCGCCTTTCTTAGCCGCCACCCACTCTGTTAGTTGGAACTCTTCAGCGGTTGAGGTCAACTCGGCTCCGAACTGAATCGTGCAGTCCCACTCGTCGCGTTTCCAGCGATTAGTGTGGTCGAATTTCATGTGGCAGCTGGTCGGTTTCCCCTCAGTAACTTCAATGATTCGCTTCGATATGCTCGTAGTAGTGGTGCCGACGGCCGGGACGAACGTGGTGCTTGCCGGCCCGTCGCTCTCAAATCGGATCCGACCCATCGAATCGCGTATCGGCATCGGCGCTCGATTGGGAGTTGTAAGTGGAGTCTTCGCTCTGTCCAGGGCGCTGCGATTTTCGCGGACAGAATGAATCACGGGAATGGTGAACGGTGCTTCGCTTGCGGGGATTGGGCGCACCGGCAGCACGAGGTGCGAAGCGCCGAGCCCGATTTGCAGCGTTGCGATCTGAGGCGATGGCCAGATGAGCGGCCATAGACTCTCGGAGAGCGCGGCGCGGATGCGATTTCCCCTTTTGAATCGATGCGCGACCATGTACAGAGGTAGTTCGATGTCGTAGAACTCACCCGGTTTCAAGGCGGTCGGTTGCTGCATCGAATATCTGCGAGTCAGATTGAGAACGTTGTAACTGACCAACCAGGACTTTCCCTCCGGTGTCACTTCGGTGAGGCGGACCGCAATCTGGGCGACCGGAACATCGGCGCTGACTCGGATTTTCGCGACTGGATAGCCGAGGATTTCTAGGTCTCGATCCAGCGGAACGGAGTCGAACAGCAGCGAGTTGTGATCGTCCGAGCTTTGCTCGAGTTCGGTCGGGCGCCCGTAAACCCATTGAGGCTTGCTCAAGCCGACGATCTTGTCGCCGACATACTTGACCTGGTCGCGAGATTTCGGTTTTGCCGACAGTTGCCCGCCGGCGTCGAAATAAAGGTTAGAGGATCCGATGATACGAGACGGCCAGATATCCTCCGCCACCCAACGGCCGGGTATCTCGTCGGGAAAGGCCTGTGAATCCGCTTGGTACATCATGTAGACCCGGAGCATGGGCTCATCCATGATTCCAGTGTTCATCCCCTCGAGCCATTGTTGCCACCAGCGCACCTCCTCATAGGGCCAGTCCAGTCCTAGAGGCGTTGCGAGATTCGGAAAGATGTGGCCCCAGGGGCCGATCAAACCCTTGCGCGGAACGTTGAGATGAGCGAGAAGCTCGCCGATGATGTTTGAGTACGGATCGCCCCAACCGTCGACTACATAGACGGGGCATTGAATAGCGGCATAGTCGGTGGCGATGGAGCCGCGCTTCCAGTAGGAATCAAAGCGCTGATGTGTCGACCACGTTTGAAGAATTGCGGGCGTCGCTTCCAGGCGTTGACGCCACATCGCTTCCCAACGCGTACCCACGACCTGCGGATCCGGCGGAGCTGCCATATCACCTTTAAAAGCAGTGCCCCAGCCCATGTTCTGTTCGCCGTAGGAGCCGCCCATATAATGGGCATCATCGGTGTAGCGATTGACGACACATCCCATGGGCATAATCGCTTTAAGTTGCGGAGGTCTCATGGCGGCGATCTGCAGCGCATTGATGCCGCCCCAGGAAATACCCCGCATGCCCACTGATCCGTTCGACCAGGACTGCCGGGCAAGCCAGGCGATGACCTGCACGCCATCGCTCAGTTCCGGAGTGTCATATTCGTCAAGGATGACTCCTTCGGAGTTTCCGGTGCCGCGGATATCTACCCGCACGAAGGCGACCCCAGAGGGCGCGAGATTCTCGCCGGTCCTATCGTCACGCCATCTCAAATCGTCCCATAAACGGTAAGGCAGGTACTCCCATACCACGGGCACCGGGTGAGTATCGGCGCCTTCAGGGAGCCAGAGTCGCGCGGCCAGACGAACGCCGTCCTGCATCGGAATCCACTCATTCTCAGTGATTTTGAATGGCCGCTTGGCTGGCAATTTCCAAGCGGCTGCAGCCCGGGATCGCTGGTTGAACAGCGTCAGGGGCCCGCCGACGGCGGCCAGCGATGCTGTGGCAGCGGTACCCAACAGCACCTTGCGGCGAGAAATGCTCATCAATTCTCTCCCTTTAAGGCTAAGCTCGGCCCCGTTCCTCGGCCGCCTGCGCCATCCCGCCTGGCCGTCGGCGCGACCTCCACTTCGTCGCGAATAAACCCGTCTCCGCCTACCGACGAATCGCGTACTGACGGTCGTATCGTGACCTGATGGCTGTTTTCGAGCGCCTCATTCGAGGCGCTCGATTTTGTTGCTCGGACCGCTGCTGAAACCACTCGATTACCAATGTCACAGCAAGGGAATATCATAGGCCAATCGAGAGCCTTGTTGCGAAGTGAGAGGTCTGTTTGCCCAGCGTCGCCACGACCATCGCGCCACTCAAGCGCTACGCTTCGGGATCGGCGATGCCATTGCACAGCCACGAAACTCCTCGGCTTTGCTATGTGGTGCGCGGTAATTTCGAAGAGCAAGTAGAGGGCAGACAGTATTCGCGAAAGCGTGGAATGATTCTGTTTCGTCCTGCGGGCCTATACCACACCGAGCAATTCGACCGGGACGGTGCGGTGTGCGGCCTGTTCACTCCGCCGCCAGACTGGCTTTCTCTCGCCGCGGAGTTCGGCGTGCAATTCAATGGTCTGGGCTTAGGCGATGGTGCGGCGGCCCTTCGGCTCGTCGAAATAGTCGAGCGTGAATGTCGGATCGCCGATTCATTCAGTGCATTAAGCCTGCAAACGGTGCTGTGGGAGACCCTTGTACATCTAAACCCGTCGGAAAGCGACGCGCCCTCCTCCTCCGTCTGGGCGATTCGCGCTCTCGAATATTTGCGCGACCACAGCTCCGCTCCAGTGGCTCTTTCACAGGTAGCGGCCTCCCTGGGCGTACATCGTGGACATCTAGCACGCGCATTTCGAGCAACCTACGGCGAAACCCTGGGCGCTCGCCTAAGAAAAATCCGTGCGCAGCGCGCTGCCGCGCTCATTCGCGGTACGAATGCTCCACTCATTGAAATTGCGCCTCAATGTGGTTTCACGCACCAGGCGCACATGACGCGTGTATTTCTAGCGACATTCGGCGTCACTCCGGGCCGCTACCGCATCCGATCGCGCTAGTTGCTTTGGATGCGACTCCCGTGCAATACACGGGCGCTCGCCGCAGCGAAGAATGCCCATGACCTTAAGGCTGGTTAGGGACAAGAATTCCGCCGCTCCGCGGTATACATTTCGGTGAGCACATTGCTTGGTGGCCCAAGGATATCGATGAAAACGACCCGCACTGTTGCGCTGCCGCTCTTGAGCCTGCTGTGGCTGGCAAATTCCACCCGACTGGCGGCCAACGTCGCGCCGGAAGTGGCAGTTGCGCAGGCGAATTCGATCGATCAGACGCGCTTTTTTGCGACTCCCGATATTGAACAGAATGAACTCAAACAGCGCATCGAAGAGGCGTCCTCCTTTCCTGCGGCGCCGCCGCAGGGGCCGGCGCAGCTGCTCGACTACCTGAAGCGCGCCGAAACTCTGCTGGCGCAACTACAGCGTCACGATGCTTATCTGAACTTGAGGGCGTCGCGCGACATGGACGATCGCGCCGACGTCGACGCAGGCGCCCAAGCCGGTGAGGCCGTACGTCAGTTGCTGGGGACCGTAGCGAAGGCATTGCGCTCGCTCGGCGACACCGCCTTTGCGCAGGACGCGATGGCACTACCGGCGCTGAAGCCTTACGCCTATCTTCTCGTACTGGCGGCACGCGAGGAATCACATCAACTTCCCAATGACCAGCAAACCATCGTCGATCAGCTGGCGGATCCCGCCCAAGCCAATCTTTGGACCCTCTATGAGCAAACACTGCGTAGCACGCCATTCGCGAAGGTCAATACCACCACCGGCGGACTCGATGTCAGAAAGGACTCCGGCGTGCTCTCGGAAAACCCAGACCGAGCCATCCGGCAAGCGGCATGGGAAAGACGCTGGGATGGCTATGCTTCGCGAGCGGATATCTACGCGGGGATTCTCTTGGGCGTCGTCCGACTGACCGACCGCGTGGCGCGGTTGCAGCATTTTCCCGACGCGCCGAGCATGGTTTATTTCAGCCGCAATCTAGATCGCAAAGACGTCACCGCGGCCTTGGCGGCAATCGAGGCGCATGCCGATCAGTTAAAGAACTATCAGCGCCTTCGCTCTCAACATGTCGCAGCCATGGCGGGCATTGCCGATGTACGCTCCTGGGATCTATTGCTGCCTTTGCCGGGCTTCGCCACGCCGCGCATGACACTAGACCAGACGCGAGCCGCTGCTTTGTCCGCCCTGGCACCGCTCGGCCTGGACTATGTTGAGCACTTCCGAGCGTTGCTGGATCCGGCCAACCGGCGCATGGACGTTGCCGCGGAAACGGGCAAGCGAACCAACGGTGGCTTTTCCGTCAAGGCACCCGGCGTTCCCGCCGGCTTATTCGTCGAGAGTTATGGCCAGGGATTTCTGGGCGAGAGTCGGGTCATCATTCACGAGGGCGGTCACGCCATCCATGGCCAGTTGATGAATGAAGGCGGCGTATCACCATTTTATACCCGCGGTCCGAACTGGATGTTCGAGGCCATCGCCACCCTGAATGAATTCCTGCTGTACGACCATCTCTACCAGAAGAGCGTCGACCCCAAGGCGCAGGCCTTTTATTTGGAGGCGCTGATCGACGATATCACCTTCCAACTCTTCGGCTCGGCCCAGGAAGCAACCCTCGAACAATCGATCTACGATGGCGTGATCGACGGTCACATAAAGAATGCCGCAGACCTCGATGCGTTGACCCTGTCGATCTGGACCAAGTACGACATCTGGCCGGCGCTCGAGCCGCAACTGGCCCACACTTGGATCACCAAAAAGCTGATGGTTCAGGACCCGCTGTACCTGGTGAACTATCTTTACGCAGGACTGCTTGCCACCAAGATGTTCGACATGCTCAAACAGGACCCGGCGAGCTTTCAAAGGCACTACGCAGCTCTGCTGCGCGAAGGATTCCATGCGCCACCTGAGGAATTGCTGCGCGGCTTATTCGGCCGCGACCTAACGCAGCAGCAGCTGGTGGACGACGGCATGAATATTCTGCAGCAACGAATCTCTTCGCTCGCCGCGATTTATAAGAAGCTCGAAGCGAAGCGGTGATTAAACCGAGGTACGTGCGAACGCATCGACTACTCAGTCTATGGCTTTCCTCATTCTTATACGCGCCATCTTATCCCCGCTGCTCAAGGTATGTTCTGCCCGCCCCAAATCCTGATAGCCGTGATGCCGATAAAAAGGCGCTGCGGTCAACGATGAGTCCATACGCAGTTCCTTGCAGCCTCGCTCTTGAGCGATTCTTTCGAGTTCTCGCAGTAGTGCTGACCCAACACCCTGCCTGCCGAATCCAGCGGAAACGTACACTGCGCGCAGCTCGTTGTTTGCTTGTAGGATTGCCCCGAATCCTGCGATTTTCCCATCCACTTCGGCAACGACGGTCGTTTCATGGCGTAATCCGCTCTCTACATAGTCGCGGATCCGCTCCTCTGTGACCCGTCTCGACCAAGCTCTTAGAATCTCCGGTGAGTACTCCTTAGCAGCGGTCTCATGGACGGCCGAATAATGGGCTTCGAGTACGCCTCGCGCATCCTCTGTCTTTGCCGATCTGATGGTTATTCGCCCCTTGCAACCTTCGCCGCTTCAGCGATATAGGCAGTCGCGCGCCCGACTCTGTCCGAACTTGAACTCTCGACGCGTATTTGTCCCTTGCGCGCGTCCGGTACGCAGCATCAGAATGCGGTAGAAATCAGCCTGGCGCTGAACTTTTATAACCTAGATTTCAAGCTGAGGCTCCGCGCGATGAAAAAGATCGACCTTTCCATTGTGCCAGCGGAGAGTGGTGGTACCTACCCACCTCCCTTCGATGAGCCCTGCAGAGCTCAATCCTGCCAGCGGCTGGCACGTTTTGCGGGGCTGACGCAGTTCGGCGTCAACGTAACGGTCATCGAGGAGGGCGCCTGGTCCAGCCAGCGTCATTGGCACAGCCATGAGGACGAATTCGTCTGGGTGCTCGATGGTGAACTGACACTGCTTACCGACGCAGGCGAAGAAACGTTACGCGCTGGGGACTGCGCGGCGTTCAGGCGTGGTGATGCCGATGGCCATCATCTGGTAAATAAATCTGGCCGGCCAGCCCGGGTACTCGAAATCGGCACAAACGACCGGCAAGACCGATGCACATATCCGGACATCGATATGATCGCCGACCATCGAGGGTATACCCACCGCGATGGAACGCCGTATCCTTTGAAGAAATAGATACCAAATAGGGCGCGAACCGCCACGGCCATCGCGATCTTCGGCGGCGCCTGCGTCACCGGGAAATGCTGCCGCAAAAGCTGCACTTCGATTTATCGTTCGCTTGCCCAGGGGTATCGCATCCGCGATGATGCGGTTGTTGGGACGACCACGGATACAAGTGCATGGCAGGCGAACAAACTGGCGAGAAGCCTCTAACGATTGCCATCAGTACTCGCCGGAGGACGGCGAGGCGGTCTCCAAAGCCAGTGTGCGGGCTCGAGCGGCAAGGGGATGTTGCTGCCCGAGATTCAGTTCGAGATGTGGCAGTGCGGCCCGTGCGCTGGAACGCATCGTGTCCAACAGCCCGCGAGCCCGCTCGCACCTGGCCCGAAGCAAGAGCCCCTCGCCGACCCAGGCGGAGGAGCCCGCAATGACGGCCTCCGCTTGAGCACGCTCGAGCACGATTCGCGCACTCGCACAGGCCTCCGCGATTGCGCCGCGTTGCAGCGACTCCTCAGTGCGCAGCGCGGCTATTTGTCGCAAGCCGGGCGCGGGTTGCCCATCCGCATCCAGCGCAAGACCGGCCGCGCGCCTCAAAGCTTCATCAGCCGCCGCCAAGTCCCCGTCACTCATTGCCAACAGCGCCTGCACTCGCAACGCGTCGATCGCGTTGTCTCCCTGAGCGCCGATCAGTCCTTCTATGGCCGTCAGTTGCTGTGCCCATTGTCGGTGCGCACCCGCGCTATCGCCGCTGCGCAATAGCAACTCGATTTGTGTCAACACGCGTTCGGGTGCTGCTCCGGCCGGTGAATCGGCTAGCAGCCGTGTCGCCTCCGCGGTGCGATCAAGAGCAAGCAACGATTTGGCGCGCAGCAGGGTCACGTCGCGGACATTTCCACCGCCGGGAGTCGCGGCGGCGAGCTCGGCAGACATTCTCTCTGCCTCGAGTACGCGGCCGCCGGCTAATAGATATCGCGCGAGATTGAACTCATGTATCCAGGCCCCGATCGTCTGCGGCGACCCGCGCTCAGAATCGCTGTCGCGAATTTGCCGCATGACACTCACCGCAATTGCATTGTGCCCTGCAAACGCTTGAGCGCGCGCCAACGCGTTTAAGGCAGTGACGTGCTCCAAGCCGCTGCGCAGACCAGCACTCTCCAATTCAGCAACGGACCTCTGCGCCGCCACTATCGCTCGGGCGTTTTCGTGACGCGCTGTGTCGACGTAACTTTCCACCTCTCGACAATCAGCGCGCACCTGCGGGCGAACGGCGTCGCCTAAGCTCTCCAGCAGGCTCATGGAGGCGCGAATCTCGCGATCCGCATCGTTTTCTCGGCCGAGATCATCGTACAGGTTGGCGAGCTGGCAGCCGACCTGCCCGACGGAGACGGCTTCGGCGGCGCTGCCCAAGGCACTCTTCGCCTCCTGCAGAAGCTCGATTGCCGTGGTTGGATAGCCGAATTCTTGATAGCGAGCCGCGAGATAATGCAGAAGATTGGCGTTGACCATCGGGTCTTCATAATGCTGCAGTTTCAGCAAGGCGCGGGCGCGGTCTAGGTGCTCCCGTTGCGCCTCCGGTGTCCCAGTCTTGCCGATGTCGCTCAGCAGCGTGCTCATGAAATCACCCACGGAATCCGCTCGCCGCGCTGCCAGCAGCGCAGCATCGCGATCGCGATGCGCGACGTGTGCCTGCCAGAGTGCAACGGCTGAGGTAAGGAGCAATGCAATCAGCGCCAACACTGCGCCAAGGACGGAAGCGCGGTGTCGACGGATGAATTTCTTTGTTCGGTAACTCAGCGAATCTGGCTGGGCGCCGACAGGCTCATGAATCAGAAATCGATTTAGGTCATCGGAGAATGCACCAACGGTTTGGTACCTCTCGGCGGGATTCTTCTTCAGTGCCTTGGCGAGAATGTTGTCGAGATCCCCCTGCAGCGCGCGGCGCGGCACTGCGGGAATTGTCGCGGCAACCGAGGCACGCGGCGGATCCTGCGTCACAACGGCATGCAGGAGTTCGGTACTCGAGCGCGTCTCTGATCTCACCGGATGGGTGCCCGTCAGAATTACGTACAGGACCAGTCCGAGCGCATAAATGTCCGTAGCCGTCGTGATCTCTTGGCCGAGTACCTGCTCGGGGGCGGCGTACTGAGGGGTCAGCGGAATCGCGCTCGAACGGGTCAGCGCTGTGGCGCCCGAATCAGTGCGCAACAACTTGGCGATTCCGAAATCGAGGAGCTTCACTACACCCTGTGGGGTCACGAGGATGTTGGCGGGCTTGATGTCCCGGTGAACGACCAAGTGGCTGTGCGCGTGGCCGACTGCGGCGAGCACGTTGCGAAACAATTCAATTCGACCCTCGAGCGGCAGAAGGTGCTGCCCGCAATACGCGTCTATGCGTTCTCCCTCGACATACTCGAGCACGAGATAGGGCTGCATCCCCTCCATCACACCGGCATCAATCAGCCGGGCAATGTTCGGGTGATCAAGACGAGCGAGCAGTTCTCCCTCGACACGGAACCGCTGCTCGCCAGCGCTGCCCACAGAAAAGGCATGTACAACCTTGATCGCAACCGTGCCTTCGAATCTGCCGTCAGCGCGGTGCGCTCGCCACACGGTTCCCATGCCGCCCTGGCCGATTTCAGCATCGATAATGTAAGGCCCTACCGCGCGACCGACCATGGAAGCGCCTGCCAGGGCCGCTGTAATGAGAGGAAGATCGGCTTGGAGAAATGCCGCGAAGTCCGGCCGTTCGCGCTCGGCCAGTATGCTCAGAATGAGCGCTGCCATTTCGGGGTCGTGAATCTCTATTCCAGAAAGCCAAGGGTCGCGCTCAGCATCCGTGAGATCCAAGGCGATGTCCAAATGCTCACTGAGAGTCCGCCAACGCTCCTTGGTTATCTTTGACATGGATACTTGCAGCCTGGGATTTATTTATCCTGAGTCAGTTGGCATTGTGCCGCACGAGGTGATGACGATAAAACAACAATGTAATCAATGTGTTATTACACATAATTAGATCGTATCTTAAATTAAGGTTGGATTGCAGTAGCGGCGAATTCGCGGGATGCGCCCCTGAAAGCCGGCGTCTATCGCTTCTGCTCCGATGTAAGTCTTCCCCACCCAGTACGCGCCATATGGATTAAACCCAGAACCCCCGACGGCACATAGACGACGGCCGGCAACGGCGTCGGTATGGCCGTCAATAAGCCAATGACGACGGCTTTGATCAGGGCGGACTCTCGATCATCGCCATACCATTTCATCTGCGCGCGATAAGTGATGAATCCGAGAACGATTCCGGCAACCAGCGCTATGGGAATCAATAATCCAAACGTCAAAATCTCTCCGCCAAACAGCATCAAGTCGACCACAAAGGTCAGGAACGCAATGCGCGGATCGAGCCCAAAAATCTGGCTAATTCCTCTCGAGCGTCTTGATGCTTGCTCATGGTAGGTATGCATGCTTTCAGATCCTCACGGCACCCGATTTGATGCGCCTGGCGATCACATAATGCAGCGCGCCGGTCTGTATCGCCGAATAGCAATTCGAAACCGTCCAATAGACCGCCAACGCTGAACAAAATTTGAGGGCTGCGATGGCAGCCAAAATGCTGGGCGCTAAAATTAGTATCACACGCACCTGTTCGGGCAAGTCCGGATTCGCCGCCATCAGAAGCATCGTCGTCAATCCCGCCAACACTGCGAACACGGGATCTGGTCGCGACAATGTCTCGACCCAGAGGAAGCGAGCCCCATTGGCCCCGGCTCGCAGCGTCTGATACATGCCGAAGAACAACGGCATTTGAACTAACGACCCTAAGATGCTGCGCCAATCCATGACGGCGATTTCGTGGTCTCGATAAAGCTTCATCATTCGGTCAGCGTAGATTCTCGGCTGATCGGCGTAATCCAACTTTAGACGCTGCAGTTCCGGTTGAAGCCGCAACATTTTCTTTTGTCGAATCGAGCCGCGATACGCGATGGGCCAAGAAATGGGCAGAATAATTGTTCGCAAGAGAGCGGTCAGCACCACGATGCCGAGGCCCATCCCCAAGCCCAACTCCGATGACAGGAAGTTGAGCAATGCCCCAATGGCGTTCAACCAGTGCGTCCAGAGTTCCATAGGTGTCATCTCCCGAGGAGGAGACGCATTCTAGGACCGTGGCCAAGACTTTGCCAATCGACAGCAATCGCGCCGCTGAGATATCCGACACTGGCTCGCGCTATTTCCTGACAATGCAGGATCCCTGCACGCGCTAGACTTACTCCAATGATGGCTCCCCATCCTGAAACGCTGCCAAAAAAGCCACGCTCATTTGACCCGCCTGAAGAGCCGGAGTGGCATCGCATGATTGCGGAGGCGGCCTATTATCTTGCTGAGAAGCGCGGTTTCGCCGACCAGCATTCCCTCGATGACTGGCTCGCAGCAGAGCAGCAAGTGCGACAGGTGATTTCACCTGTCGTGCTCCCGCAAGCCGCCGGCGTTGCCCGATAATTATTAACTTGCCGCCGAAAGGTGTGATCGCGTTCATCGTTTCCGACTTGCCGAGCATGCATACTTTTCCGATGAGCCACGGCCCGGAAGATGACTTGCTACCTTGGGTTGTCGGAGGTGTTTTGCTGCTTGCAATGACAATCGCTGTCTCAGCCGTTGCCGGCTCGGGAGGCACTCGGGTCGTCCCCCCTGCGGTGCAGCCCCAGGCCACGGGCCAGGACACACAACTCATGCAGGACCGATAGATTCGCGAATTGCGGCCCCTGAATCGGGCTTTAATCGGATGGTCCGCAGTCTTTCGTGTCGATTACGGGCACAACTCCCTTAAGAGTTGGAATCGCTGAGCTGCCCAATCCTGGTCGTTTGAGCCTTGATGATCTCGCGGGCGAAGATTAACTCTGCGCAAGCGGACCGCGCATCCGCGAGACTTCCTGGCACACCAAAAAAGCCGTCTTCCACGATGCCGCGAAGAACTTGATCGCTGACCGGCACTGAGGTCCGTGCGTTGTTGGGATTCTTCAGGTCCATGTCCTTATCTCCGCCATTCTTGAGATTGCCCAGGTCAACCGCGTAGGTTGTGCCAAAAGCTTGCGCCGGCGACCCCGAGCAGACATGTCGACTGCACCTCTTTTTGGCGCCGGTCGATGAGCGACAGTTCAAAGAATTCCCACAAGAGGCATTTCCCCTAAATTTTCGGCAATGCATGCAGGTCTTGTCCCGGTTCAGCTCCCCGCACTCGCGCCAACAGAAAGCCGTCATACCCCTTATCCCCGACGGTCTGTATGACGGTGGCCGAGAGCCGAGATTCGCTGCCGATCCAGGCCGTCATTCGCCGCACGCCCTCCGCCGCCGCATCGCGTTTGGGCGCCACGACTGAGCCCTCGCGCACGACGTTGTCGACCATGATCAAGGTGCCGATTCGGGAAAGCTCCAGCGCTGCCTGCACATAGGCCAAATTGTTCGGTTTATCCGCATCGATGAACACCAGATCGAACGGGGCGATGCGTTGTGCGCGAAGGCGGGTTAGGGTATCAAGCGCTGGCCCAACGTGAAGATCAATGCGGTCCGCGAACCCGGCACGCACGAAGTTGCGGCGCGCCACGTCGGCATGGCGCGGATTCAGCTCGAGAGTCACAAGCCGCCCGTCCGCTGGCAATGCCCGCGCGAGCCAAAGCGCACTGTAGCCGCCTAGCGCGCCGACTTCCAAAATCCGCTGGGCCCCTTGGGCGAGCGCGAGCAAATACAACAATTTTCCTTGGGCCGCAGACACCTGAATCGCGGGCAGCCCCGCTGCAACGCTGGCTTCAATAGCCGCATCGAGTACTGCGTCTGATGGGTGGAGTTCAGCGTCGAAATACGCCTCGACCACACGCCAGGTTTTATCCACGCTCCGCTCCTCCGGCCCGATCCGTCTCGCTAGGCGCCATCAATTGCAATCGCAAACTACCGCATGAGCCGTACCAACTCAGCGATTTCGTGCGCGTGCCACGTGTCCCCTGCCTAGAACTGATCTTTTCCAATTGCAATGCCCGATTCCGCTCGAGTGTGAAATCGAAACCCGACTCGAGTCGGCGAATGCCGACACGCGCTCGAGCGCCGGTTTGCGTTCACTAGAGCAACACGCGGACAGAGATATTCTTTTCTCGGCGCGATAGTACAGGTTGGCTCTTCGCCCTCATTGGCGATATTGGCACTATTCTTTGGAGAAATATATGATTCGCAGAGCTATCATTCTGCTCCTAATGGCAGGAGTCTACGTCGCGATCAAACGACACGCAGAGAGTCGAGGACATGCGGAGAGTCGAACTCGTCCCAACCACGATCACGGGGCGGACTCTCAGTGGGCTAACGAAGGGGGCGCGAACGCGCCAGCATCTGTATGATTGCATCGACACGATTGCCGGCACAAGATTGCTTGTGCGTTGCTGAATCTGGCGCCTTTACCATTAAGTCGACGCAGCATAAACGTAACAACAAAAGTCTACTATCTCATTGAGCGGAGTCAGCCCAAGCTGCCAATCAACCATGGAGTCCATCTGAAATCATATGAGCCAATCGAATTCTTCCAACCCTCCTCTGTCGCGATTCACTCTCAAACTGAAAGCCGGCGCGCGAAAGTCACCACGGGAAAACAAGACGCCGCCTCGTCCCGAACCGCAAAGCAAAGTTAACGAAAAACCCGCAGCGGCTTGGTCAGACGAATACAAACAGCGCATGCAGGCAGACATGGACCGTCTAGTTCGCTAGATTGAGCCATTCGAGGGTCGTTCGCCGCAGCTCGCACCCCCGGCAGGCCGTTTTAAGTGCCATGGACCCCTTCATTCAGTCCAATGCCAAGGTGCGCGTTCCCCGAATCATCTACGGAACCGCGTGGAAAAAAGAAACCACTGAACGCCTCGTCAACCTCGCCATTCAATGCGGATTTCGCGGCATCGATACGGCATGCCAACCCAAACACTATGACGAGGCCGGCGTCGGTGCCGGTATCACGGCCAGTCTCAAAGGAGGATTGACTCGCGAAGATCTCTACCTGCAAACAAAATTCACCGAACTTTCAGGCCAGGATCCGCGGCGCATTCCCTACGATCCCAAAGCGCGGCTCGCGGACCAGGTTGTTCAATCCATTGCCGCCTCGCTGCAGAACCTGCAAACTGGCTACCTGGACTGCGTACTTCTGCATTCCCTCATGCCAACGATCGCGCAAACGCAAACGGTATGGCACGCCCTCGAATCCTTCGTGGTAGGTGGTACGATTCGCCAGCTCGGAATCAGCAACTGCTATGAGGTTTCCGATCTCGAACGCCTGCGCGCGGACACTCGTATCAAGCCCGCTGTTGTGCAGAACCGGTTCTACGCCGAGACGGGCTACGATCACGAGATACGCGACTACTGCCGGCAACACCAGATCATCTATCAAAGCTTCTGGACCTTGAGCGCAAATCCACAGGTGCTTGCGCATGGGACACTGACGGCATCAAGCAAAGCCCACAATCGAACCGCGGCGCAAATCCTGTTTCGCTATCTAACCTACGCGGGGGTCGTGCCGCTCACCGGCACGAAGTCCAAGACTCACATGCAGGAAGACCTTGCTATCTTTGATTTCGAACTCTCGAGGGAAGAGCAGTGTGCGATTCGCGAGATCCTGTAGGCCGTTTCGCCGTTATGCCCTGAGGCGCCTATTCTGTTGCATCACCGAGCAACCATTGAAGTGCGGCGGCCTCGTCGGCAAATACTGCTACGGAAGCGCCGCGGTTACGAGCCACGTTCTCAAAAACGTGGTCGATCAGCTCGGCCCGAGCCACGACGGCCAATTTCAAGCGTCGGTCAGCCGCTCGCGCCAGTTCCACGCCAACCTCGAATCTCTCGAAGGCACCCAGAGGCGGTGTGATTGCCGTCGCGTCGCAGAGCACAAGCCAAATATTTCGTGCCTGGGTTTCGCCGGTGACCGCCGCCACCGCGCGGAGCAGATCCCTCAAAGTAGCGGGCCCCGCAAGCGTAAAACGAAGGATGCCGCCCTCTTCAGTTATATCGAACCCAAACGTATTCAAACTCACGCGTGCTGCTTATCACGTTCGCAATGTAGGAAACTCGACTCTATCGGCGACCGAGAGCCCAACGATAGACCGAAAACGCTCGTATGGCCATTTCTCGGTAGAATCGCCAGGTCCCACTAGGTGTTAGGATGCCGGCTCATGTTCAGGTGACTCATGCTTCTCTACGTTGATTCCAATTTTGCAAGCCCCTATGCTTTAGTTGCGTTTGTCAGCCTTCTGGAAAAAGGCTTGACGTTCGACGTCGAAGCCCTGGAACTATTCGCCAACGCCCAGCGGGAACCGGCATTCGCCTCGACTTCGATCACCCGGCGGATTCCGACGCTGGTACACGACGGCTTCGCTTTGTCAGAATCCTCCGCGATCTGCGAGTACATCGACGAGAGCTTCGCCGGGACACGTCTCTATCCGACAGAATTGCGCGACCGGGCGCGGGCGCGTCAAATCCAAGCGTGGCTGCGCAGCGACCTCATGCCAATTCGCGATGAGCGGCCGACATTTGTGGTGTTCTGCGGCGCACGGAGGCCGCCTCTTTCCACGCAAGCGATTGAGGCCACTCATAAACTATTCGAGGCGGCTCTTCAATTGCTCGACGGCCGCACGGACAATCTATTCGGCCGGTGGTCGATCGCTGACGTGGATCTGGCCATGATGCTGCAGCGCCTGCTCGCGCATGGTGATCCGGTACCGCAGCTGCTCGCCGAGTATGCCCAACAGCAATGGCGACGGCCCACGGTACAACAATGGATAAACCACAAGCGTCCGCCCCTCACCGAATATTGAATGCTGCGGTGGGGCGCCGACCCTCTGAAACTGCCGTTCGAATTAAACGCCCGCCACAATCCGCAAATCGCGCACAACGCCGCCCCTCAGTGCAGCAAGCGCCTCTTGATAACCCGGACTGTTGTACGCGGCGATGGCATGCTCGACTGATTCGAATTCGATGACTACGGCACGTTCCTGCTGCCCGGCCTCGTAGACTCTAGCGGGTATGCCGCGAGCCAAGAAACGCCCGCCGGCCGCCTCGATGGCGGGGCCGGCCAGCTTCGCGTAAGCAGAAAGCTTGGCCGGATCTGAAACTTCGCGATAAACGGTGATCCAATACGCCTTCGCCATAAATGCTGTCCTCGCATTCTCTGAGAAAGCGCAATCCTATCAAGAGATGAGGGGGTTGCTGCGGGCGGCTCGCTTCGCTCTGATGTGCCCTATCAGTGCACCGACTATCAGGCCAAAAGGCAAAACGAATCGGCAAAACACGGCGCCAAGGTGAATGATCTGCCACTGAAGGTTGGAATTCAGGTCGCTCGCTGCGACTGAGGTTGCGATCGCAATGCCGTGGAAGATGGCAAACGAGATAGCCGCCAAGAACACAATCGATCGCGACCGCTGTGCTGTCGCGAACTCCACAACACCCTCAATCGCGCCGTGTCGTCCTGCCATGGCCCTCTCCATCATACCGGGCTGGATCATTGTGATCGATGCAGGGCCGTTTAGCCGCGACCTGGGTCACGGACCTGGGCTCCAGGGAATTTTGCCAGGGTTAACCCCCTTTGATCATCCGCACCGCTTCATACATGAAGGCTTTCACTTCGGGGGTCCATATGAAGCGAATCATCGTGGGTGCCATAGTCATCGTGCTGGCCGCGAGCTGCGATGCCCACAGCGTCGGGAGCATCGCCGACATGGCTGTGATTGACCGCGACAGCGGAGTCGCTCTACCGATTCAATTCTACCGCGGCGAGTATTGGGTTGCAGGGCAGCCGGGCGCTCGTTATGCCATTGAAATCCGCAATCGCATCGGTGAACGACTATTGGCTGTCACTTCGGTCGATGGCGTCAACGTTCTTTCAGGAGCGACGGCGGCATGGGATCAAGCCGGCTACGTGTTCGGACCTGCGGAGCGCTATCAAATTACCGGGTGGCGAAAATCGGATGCCATCGTCGCTGCCTTCACGTTCACGGACTCTCCCAACTCCTATGCGGAACGTACGGGGCGACCGGCAAACGTCGGGGTCATCGGAGTGGCGCTCTTTAGGGAGCGCCAATTGCAACCGGCCTTCGCCCCGCCGACGATCGGACAGTCGCCGACGGATCTGGCCAGAGCTAGAGGATACGAGTCGGCATTAGCGCCTCCCAGCGAGTCTGCTGAAAAATCTACGCCCGGCTATTCGATTGCGGGGACACAATCGCGCCCGCGCTTGCCGGCGCCCAAGCTTGGAACCGGTCACGGCGAGCGCGAATATTCGTATGTGAGTTACACGGAATTCGTGCGTCTGCAATCGGAACCCAATGAGATCATCCGCATTCACTACGATAGTCTTGAAAATCTCTTGGCTATGGGTATCGTGAGACGGCCGGCGCAGGCGGTGCCCGATCCGTTCCCGGCATCGCCCCAATATGTACCGGATCCCCCCGGCTGAGGTACGGAGAAACTGCCATACTGCAGTGAGTGATGAGCGCCGGCGACAGCGATGAGGCCCTGATGAGCCGCTATGCACGCGGCGATGCGACTGCATTCGAACTGTTATATCGACGGCATGAAATGCGCGTTTGGCGCTACCTCGAACGCAACGTACGCAACCGTGCGACCACCGATGAGCTGATGCAAGAAGTCTGGTTTGCCGTTGCCCGAGACGCGGTGCGCTACAAACCAACCGCGCGATTTACCACTTGGTTATTTACGATTGCGCACAACCGTATGATCGATTCGCTTCGAACCAGCCGCCGACAGATCAGCCTCGACATGCTCGAGTGCGAGCGCGATTCCGAAGGTTCAATGCTCATCGCCGACCACAGCCAGAATCCGGTGTCGGCCGCAATCTCACACGACCAGGCGGCCGCGCTCATCCAAGCCATCTCCCAGATACCGAGCGAGCAGCGCGAGGCGTTCCTCTTGCAAGTCGAGGGCGATTTGAGCGTTGAGGAGATCGCCACAATCACCGGCGTCAGCTTTGAGACGACCAAGAGCCGGCTACGCTACGCGCGCACGAAGTTGCGCGAGTTGCTGCAGGAGTATGCATGAACGGCTTGCCTCCCATGGACAAGGGGCCGGAAGATATCGACGAATACTATCGGCGCGCGTCGGCTCTCGACCCTAGCGGCCCGACGGAGACCGTGCGCCGAGGCATTTTGGCTCATGCCGCGCAATTGGCAGCGGCGCGGGCTCGCCAACGCAGCGCCCCGGGCCGTGGGTGGAAGCCGGCGCTCGTAGGCTCGCTGATGGCAGCCGGTCTCGCTGGGCTCTTGATGACGCCACACTTCCGCATCCCGACGCCCTCGTCGCAAAACGCGGCACCCGCGAGCGCTGCCAAGCAGGCTGCCCCCAGCGAAACGCAGAGCATCTCGGTGCAGGCGCAGCGCATCCTAAAACCTGCAGCGCCGCGAGCACCCGTTCCGCAAGCGATGTCGCCAGCTATGAGTCCCCCCGACCTCGAGAGCCGCGCAGCCGGCGGCGCCGAGCCGTACGCGTTGCGCCAACAGAATCAATCCCCGGCACGGGCAGAAGCATACTCTGACAAAGCCGCTCGGACCGCCGCGTCAACCGCAGCTGTCACTTCGTCACCGGTTATCGGGGCGAGCGATCCGGGCCGCGCATTGCGCCGAGCCGCACAAGCCGGCGATATCGCCGCAGTGCAACTGCTGATCGACCAACACGCTGATATTGAGAGCCGCGATGCCGGCGGCCGCACGGCACTGATGCTCGCCGCCCTCAACGGGCAGTCCGCAGCGGTCGACGAATTGCTGGCACACGGCGCTGATCCCGGCGCGTCCGATGCCCAGGGCCTCACGCCATTGCGCGCCGCCTTGGCCCGGAATTACCGCGAAATCGCGGCTTCACTCGAGCGCGCAGGGGCACGCTGACAGCATGTGCGCCTACATCGATTGAGCTCATTGTCTTACGTCCTCTCGACACGCCCAGGATGCATTCATTGACCGCAATTTCGGCAAACTGCCGTGGAATCAGCGGGAACAATTCAACTGCAACCTCGAGAGGATTTCATATGGAAACGGCAACCGGTAATTTTGCTAACAGCGGCCAGGCGCTTGCGGATAAGGCGGCGGACAAGGTGCAAAGCGGAATTCGAGATGCGCTCGCCGATGCTGGCCCGGCGCTGAGGAAAGCTGCGGTTCGAGGTCAATTCATCGGCAAGCAAGGCATGGATGCGGTGAGCGATGCCGCCCAGAGAGCCCGCGAAATTGCCTCTGATGCATCGGACTCGATTATCAGTTACACCAAAGAGAATCCGTTGAAGGCATTGATGATTGCCGCTGCATCCGGTGCTTTACTGTTGGGCCTGATCAAGTTGGCCAAATCATCGCGTAACTGAGCCCACTCGCTAAAGCAACACGATCGTCGCGCTCTGCCGAAGCGAGCCGCTCGCCCGGCGGCACTTGTACGTTTTCGCCAACCCGTACAGACTGCTCTGATCGAGGGAGCCTTGTCGAATCTGTCGCCCTTCACCATTGCCGCTGCGCGCATGCCGGCCGATATCGGCATTCTGCGAAGTCTTTTCATTGAATACATCGGTTCACTCGGCGTCGACCTGGCTTTTCAGGATGTCGATGCGGAATTAGCCGATCTTCCGGGCACATATGCCGCGCCCGCCGGCATAATTTTGATCGCGCGCGATTGTCTCGGGGAACACGTGGGCTGCTGCGCACTGCGGCCTTTGCCAGAACCTGGCGCCTGCGAAATGAAGCGGCTGTATGTGCGCCCATTGGCGCGCGGCCATGAGCTCGGCCGGCTGCTCGCGGAAGCCACCATTGCTCATGCGAGACAGGCTAATTATTCCAGGCTGCTGCTCGATACGCTGGCGAGCATGGACGCGGTGCAGCGGCTTTACGCGCTGCTTGGGTTTCGTCCTACCGTACCGTACAACTTTAACCCCCTTCCTGGCACCATCTACCTGAAACTGGACCTTTAGGGGCATCGCGATTGCAGGGCCGCATTCCCGGCGTAGCCATAATAGGCGACGTCCTGAGGTCTGCCGTCGCCGAGGTTTGGAAACACGGCCGGTTTCGGCAGTATGCCTTGAGCGACGAAGTCGCAGCGCTCTAGCACTCGAATCGAGGCCGCGTGGGATGGGTGGCACAGCGCGTACAGATGCGTTACCCCGGCTGCCCGGGCTAACTTCACGACCGCGGCCAGGGCCTCCGATGCAAACCCGGATCCCCAGGCGTCACGCGCGAGCACGTACCCGGTGGAAGCTCGCTGCGGCGATTCGAAAGCGAGACCCGTCGAGCCCAAGAGCGTCCCGTCGGTTCGCGATTCAATGAGCAGCGGGCCCGCAGGCCACCGTGCCCACTCGGACGCGGAAAGTATCAGAAATGAATCTGTGTCGCTGACACGGGTATGACGGGGCCAGCCTAGGAAGCGGGTAACTTCCGGATCGGAGGCGTATCGCCGAAAAATAGACGCCGCATCGTCTGCAACGGGCTGCCGCAAAATGAGTCGCGACGTGATTATCGGCTCAAATGCCTGCTCTCCATCAAGCGCTTTAGAAATCGTGTTCATAGACCAGGAAGCCCGAATGTTTGGCGACTTTATCGTAAAGCCGCCGGCCGACCGCGTTTGACTCATGGGTCTGCCAATAGACGCTCTTGATCCCTGCCGCCCGAGCCTGCTGATACACACCCAGTATCAGCGATCTTCCGATCCCACGACCTCGCTCGGATGGAACGGTAAACAGATCCTGCAAATAGCAGATGTGTTCAATTCGGGTGGTGTCTCGATGGAACAAGTAGTGGGTGAGGCCGAGCAGATTCTCGCCGGACTCCGCGACCATTGCGAAGATCGGCTCATTCACATCGAAAAAACGCTGCCAAGTACGCTGGGTGATTTTGGGATCCAGCGCCGTCTCGCCCTGTCGACCGTAAAAAGCGTTGTATGCTTCCCAGAGCGGCAGCCACGACGTGAAATCGGCAGGCTCAGCGGGGCGGATGGTGACTGCGGCTGACATGGGGCCTCGAGCGAATGGTGGCGGCGGGAAAAAGTGTAGGTCAGCCAGGCAATGCCCTCAAGGTCGTCGCCTTGGTAAACTCATCCAAGGGAAAAACGGTCTCCAGCGCGAGTTCCTGCAGCGTGACATCGACCGGAGAGCCGAAGATCGTCGTGGTGCTGATGAAACTGAGCACGCCGGCGGGACTGCGCATCTTCAATGGAACGGCGATGCCCAAGTGCTCACCGTCCATGTGCTCGTCTTGTTCACCCTGAGGCGCCGGGAAGTCGCGCAATTCTGCCAGAAGCGAAATCAGGGCCGGGTCTCCAGTCGCCGCTATTTGGTGTCCAAGCGCTCAAACAAATGCGCCCGCCACTGCGCCAGATTGATGATTCTTGAGGCCAGTCCCAGCGGATGCAAGCTGAGCCGCAAGACATTCATCCGCGCCTGCAACAAGGATGTATCGACGCCTATCAGCAAATGCGGTACCACCCCGTTGGCGGCGACGAGATTCCAGTGTCGATCAATCGCAAGTGCTGGAAACGGCTCGTGGCTTTTCAATATGAGTTCGACTGCTTGCTTTGCCGCCGCCAATGCCGGGTCCTCGAGGCGGGTCTCGCGATACATCGGTGCATAGCCGGCGGCAACCAAGAAAGTATTGCGTTCACGCAAAGGGACCTCCAGCCGTGCCGCGAGGCGCAGCACCATTTCCCGGCTCGGATTGGCTCGACCTGTCTCGACATAACTGAGGTGGCGAGTGGATATCTGGGCATGAGTCGCGAGATCTAGCTGGCTCAAACGGCGGCGTTGACGCCAGGCGCGTAGGTGATCGCCGAAGGCGGCGGTCTTTGGAGGCAGTGCCGTTGCGCGCATCGGCCGAGTTGGCAGGTTCATGGGCAAATATTAGAACGAAATTGCGGCATGTCCATGACCTCCGAGGTTATCGACTTGGCGCCATGAGGCGTCCCTATGTCTGCCGCAACTCGAGCGGAGGGGCGTCGTTCACCGGGAAATTCTGGTGATTGGCCGAATATCGCATGAGCGCTCGCCCGATCTGCGGCAGCATTCACTCGTCAGATCAAAGCCACGGGAGCACGAAGGAGACTCTTATGTACACCGCCCGAAATTCACTGTTGCTGACGATGTGCCTCACCGCCGGCGCCATATTCGCGCCGTTGTCCGGTTTCGCATCCGAAGCTCTTCCGACCGAGCCGCCGCCCCCCGACCAGGTCGAGCCAGCGCCGGCGCCGAAACTCGGTGTCATTTGGGTCGCCGGGCATTGGGAATGGGATGGCCACGCATATTGGTGGAGGCGTGGCGCATGGCGCGACGCGCGCCCCGGGTTTCACTGGGTCCCCGATCGTTGGGAGCAAGCGGGCGCGCAGTGGAATCGCATCCCCGGACATTGGGAGCACTAAGAGCGCGGCTTACTGCGCCGCGGCGGATTGGCGCCGGCAGACAATCTGGGATTGCTCCGCGTCGGTCGCGTATACGCTTGGTGACGAACTTGCGATCTGATAGCAATTCGCATTGATCCAGACGATCCAGTCGCCGCTCGGCGTCTTGAATTGTTCGCCGCTTCGATGTGCTCCGGTCGGGAGCCAGCTTTCATCTTCCGGCCTTGCGGAAACGGATTTATGGTTTGCAGGCAGATGACTGCGAATATCGAATGCGCGCAATGCGCGGCGCGCCTCCGCGCTCCAATCCACATCCGAGCCGTCCTCCCTCGAGGACCCGCTTGAAGTCGGGGAGATTGGCAGCGAGGGCACGTCGGACACAGGCGGCCCAATCGCGATGGATGGAGCGCTATGGAGCGGCCGCAGCGATATATGAGCGATCTTGGCCCTCGGGGTGTGATCGGGCGCGAGAAATAGGAGCTGAACGGAATTGCCGGACGACGCACGCAAAGCGCGAGTCTGTGAGGCTGCCAAGAGCAATGCCAGCAAGGCTGCATGAATCGCCAGCACTGTGATCAAAGTCAGGTACCGTCGAGAATTCCACGGAGTTGACCCACCCATTGACTGCGTTCGCTCCTGTCGCGCTAGCCCATTGGGTGGACCCGTTGGCCTGGAAAAAATTCAACCCAACACGTTGCCGGGACATCAATGGTTTGGGTTTGCGGCAGTCGTGCCGGCACTGGCGGTGCCGCTTTGAGGCACGGCGTTCTGTTTTGCGGCCTCCTTGTCTCTGACTTTTTCTCGATGATGCTCTATCAGGCATCCGGCCGCCGCCCCGACTACCGCATGGTGGCCCGCGACGTGACCCACAACCCCACCGACAGCAGCGCCCTTCAAACAACCCTTGGCGCCGACCACCGCGGTAAACAGAGCGAAAGGGACGGCGATCGCGAGAGCAGCAACAAACTTGCGCATGATATGTTCCTTTTGGAGTCCGCTATGGACAAAACCCTTCAGGCTGCCAAAAGTTGCACAAGTTCGCCCAGCAGTCGCGCGAAGTCCTCAAACCTGCTTCAGGTGAATGGAGCCGTCCCCCGTGTGGATCGTGAGCGTCTGGCCGCCGCCGTTCAATTTGCCGTGGACCTGCGACTTGCTGATCACTCCTTCCACCGTCACGGGCATGTCCAGGCTGATGTGACCGTCTCCTGTGGTGGCGTCGATACTCACTTGCAGATTGCCCGGCAGTGCAATCTCGACACTGCCAGAGCTGGTGACGATGTTCCAGGGCACGTCCAATGTCGAGCCCTGCAGGGCTCGTGCATCGATGCCCCCGTCGCCGCTCTTGACCTTCAGGGCGTCAAATCTTCCCGTGAGACGGATGCGGCCATCGCCGGAATCGGCTTCGTATTTGCCATCGAGATCACTACCGTCAATCGCTCCATCTCCGGTGCGCAGGCGCACGCCACCCATCAACGAACTCACGGTAATGCTGCCATCGCCGCTGTGCAGGTCAATCATGCCCGAAAGATGATTCGCGCTGATCGAGCCGTCATGCGTATGAATGGTAATGTTGCCGCTCAGAGCGGATGCGTCCACCGCCCCGTCACCGGTTTCGACTTGCAGGTCGCCGTCTTTCGGCATCCGAATCTCGATATGCATTCTTCTCCTGCCCAGCATGATCCCGAACTGGCCGACTACGCGGGCGGTAAGCTCGACCTGATCGCCCTGTTGGCTGGAATCGATGTGTAGCGTCTTGTTGAGATCATAGCCTTGGTATTCCACGCGCAATTCGACCTGCTTGGTATCGTCGGTGACGACGCTAACGCTGCCGTCATTGGTGGTGACGTGAACCACCGCCCGGTTCGAAATGCTGTACGACTTGACGTAGTCAGCGCCAACCGCGCTGCCGGCAAACACCACGGTGCTCAGCAGTGCCATGCCGAGGATTGTCCAACGACGGTTGGTAATTAGTCCGTATAGAGAGGTCATGGCCAAGGATCTCCTCATTACCGAGTTGGAGCGATGCCGCGGCCATTATCGGCGTAGCGGGCACGTCTGACTAGACCGGCGCCAGCAAATGGGCGGCGCGCACCACCTCATCGCGCGCCACATAGCGCTCGCGGAACTCCGGCGGCCACCTGGCTGGTCGCCCGCTGGATAACTCGATGCACGCGTATTCGATGTCGGCGCGCGCCAGCGTCGCGGCACTGGCATCGCTCCTTACCTGAAAGCGGCGCCGAACGCGCAATCTGCCGGCGCCCGGCAGAAGCCAGGTCGCAACCTGTATCCTATCGCCCATCACGGCGGGCCGTATGTACGCAACGGCGCTTCGGAGGACTGCCATGCCCCGATCGAGTTGCAGGCACTTCTCGATCGGTAGACCGAGCGCCGCGGAATGCTCCCACGCGGCACGGTCAAACCAGGTCATATAAACAGCATTGTTGACGTGCTGATACGCGTCGATATCCCCCGCAACCACGGCGACCAGAGCGATATAAGGGGCCGGCAGGTCCCACTCAGTGAGGCTCTCGTTCATCGCCCGCCCGGCGCATGCGGCGCCCCGGATTCCCTCAGGCGACTGAGTTCTACGCCGCTGCCGACGGGCAAGAGAATCGAATCGAAGCGGCCGCTGGCGCGAACATGCCGTCGGTAATTCTCGCCCATTTCGCGATAGGCCGTGGGTTGAAGAATATTGTCCGCGGCTATGAATGCACCACTGGCCAGCTTTGGAAGCAGCAAATCGAAACAAGGTATGTACAGATCCTTCCACAAATCGATCAGGGCGAAATCGATCGGCCTGTCCAGGGCGGGTAATTCCTCTCGCGCATCACCGATGCGAAATTCCACGAAGGATGCGAGGCCCGCGCGTTCCAACCGCGGACGAATGTAATCGACTTTCGAACCATCCAATTCGAATGAGATCACGCGTCCGCCGGTCGCCCGTGCTGCCTCGGCGAACCAAAGAGTCGAATAACCGTAGGAGGCGCCGAGTTCGACGATCGTCTGCGCGCCTTGACCCTTGATGAGATTATTCAGGATCTGTGCGCTCTGCGGCCCGATCGCAATCAGCATGGCGTTTTTCTGTGCCTCGAGTTCCTCCATCGTAAGCGTGCGCATGACCGCCGCCTCTCGTTGCATGCGATCATGATATTCATCGAGGATAGTTTTGACTTTTGAATCCATCGGTTTTTCCGCCGCGGTGAGTGGCTACTGGGACTGTGGGACTCTAATCGGTGCGATCCACGTAAGTAAAGTCACCGCCGGCTGCCCAATCGGTTAGGATCGCGAGCGGCGCTGCCATTGCTTGCGCAGCACGTTTGCAGAGGAGAGCAACATGTTCAAAGACGGACTGCTGGCCGGTAAGCGCATTCTCGTGACCGGTGGAGGGACGGGTCTGGGCCGTGCGATGGCCGAGCGATTCTTAAGCCTCGGCGCGCAGCTGTACATCTGTGGCCGGCGCAAAAGCGTGTGTGATCAAACGGCTCAGGATCTGATGGCCGCGACAGGCGGATCCGTCAAGACTTATGGCGTCGACATTCGCGATGCCGCGGCGGTCGACGCCATGGTCGAGGATATTTTTGCGCAAGGACCGCTGACCGGTCTGGTCAATAATGCCGCTGGTAACTTCATATCTCCCACCGCGGCGCTCTCCCCGCGCGGCTTTGATGCGATCGCCAACATCGTCATGCATGGCACGTTTTATGTCACCCACGCGGTGGGCCGCCGTTGGGTGCAGATGGCGCGCGACGGACAATGGAAAAGCGGCGATCCTTACCGAAGCGTCATGTCGATTATCGTCACGTGGGTGCTGAACGGCGGTCCATACGTCGTACCCTCAGCGATGAGCAAGAGCGCCATTCACGCCATGACCATGTCGCTGGCCACGGAATGGGCGCGCTTCGGCATTCGCCTCAACGCGGTCGGACCCGGAGAAATTCCGACAGAAGGCATGAGCAAGCGCCTGAATCCCGGCGAAGATCCTGGCGCGCGCAGCGCGAAGTCCAATCCAATGGGGCGCGCGGGCCACATGGACGAATTGCAGAATCTTGCGACCTTCCTGATGAGCGATGGCTGCCAGTGGCTCAACGGACAGTCGATCATGATGGACGGAGGTGGCTACCTCGGAACCGGCGGCAACTTCTATGAATTGCGCCATTGGACCGACCAGCAGTGGCAGGAGGCCCGCGAGCGCATCGAAACGCAAAATAAAAAGGATCGAGCGCAGCGCTCCATATAGCGGAGAATTACCCGGCCGCGGCAGACTGGCGCAGAATCGCCTCCTCGATGTCGCCGAGGCGCTCCTTGCCGAACCACATTTCAGCGTCGACAAAGAATGTCGGCGAACCGAATGCGCCGCGGGCCACGGCTCGCTCCGTATTGGCGATGAGTTCCGCTTTGACCTCAGGCAGGCTGGCTGTTTCGATGAGGCGCTCTGCATCGAACCCTGATTCTTTCAACGCGGCGGCAAGGACCTGCGGATCGTCAAGCTTCTTATGATCGACCCACATATGGCGGTACATCTCGTCGACGTAGCGCTCGAACTGACCAAGCGAGCGCGCCGCGATCGCGCCGCGCATCAGCACCAGAGTGTTGACTGGAAAATACGGGGAAAAGCCAAACCCTTCGATGCGATGTTTTCGCACGAAGCGTTCAATCTCCAGGCGCTCGTATTGCGGTTTATTGCGAATATGCTGGAAGGCAGTCGCGGGCGACTGGTTGCCGGTCGCCTTGAAGATACCCCCCAGCAGCACCGGGACGTAATGAAACCGGGTGCCGGTGCGGGCCTCGATCTCGGGTATGACTCGATGGCATAAGAATGCGTTTGGACTTCCGAAGTCAAAGAGAAACTCGACCGCTGGTTGCGCGCTCACCATTTCTCCCCGAATGGGCGGATCTCCTGCTCAAATGTCCAAGAATCGGGCGGCTGCAAATACAACGCCCAATAGGCATCGGCGACCGACTTGGGGCTCATGAGCCGTCCAGGGTCGAGGCTGTCGAGCGCTTGCTGCCCTTCCCGCTTGGCGATCAAGCCACGCACGAATTCGGTATCGACTCCGGCATCGATTATCAGATGCGCGACATGAATGTGCTTCGGACCTAGTTCGCGCGCCATCGCCTGCGCCAGCCCCCGCAGAGCGAATTTGGCGCTGGCAAACGCTGCGTAGCCGATGCCGCCGCGCAATCCTGCGGTTGCTCCGGTAAAGAAAATGGCGCCTTTGCCGCGCGCAAGCATCAGCCGCGCCGCCTCGCGCCCGGCGAGAAATCCCGACCAGCACGCCATTTCCCATACCTTGCGAAAGACCCTATCGGTGGTATCCAAAATCGGAAACTGAACGTTCGCGCCGATATTGAATATACAAATTTCGAGCGGCGCAAACGCATCGGCTTCCGTCAAGAATGCCGTCAGGTTCTCCGAGATTCGCGCATCGAGGGTCCGCCCAAATGCCTTGCCGCCGCCGGCAGTGATCTCGGCAACGAGCGGTGCGAGTTTCTCGCCATTGCGCCTGCCGGCAAAGACCACAAAGCCTTCGGACGCGAACTTTCTGGCGATCGCCGCCCCGATATAGTCGCCGGCACCCACCACCGCGGCCGATGCGTTTCTAGAAGGGCAATCCATGCGATTGGCCGCCCATGCACATCAGCATGGGCACTGAAAGAATAAAGTTGATGCGCGAGGCTCGTCCCGCGACTTTCCGGGCCGCCGCCTTCTCGGCGTCGGTCGCCGGCACTATCCCGAGTATTTTCTTTTGGTTCGGCCAAATAAACACCCAAACATTGAACAGCATGATCGTGCCAAGCCAGGCCCCGACCCCGATGGTCCGATATCCCGATTGCAGTGTGAAGGTCTTCACTATGCCGCTGGCATCGCCGTAGCCGCCCATGAGGTAGAGAGCGCCGGTGACCCACGTGGCAACGGCTGCCCAGCGAAACCACAGCAGCGCACGCGGCGCGATGTATTTCGATATACCTGCGCCTCCCGGGCCGCCTTGGTCTGCGGCCGCGGCTGCGAGGCCTGGCGTTTGAACGACGTTGAAGTAGTACAGCAGACCTATCCAGGTGACCCCGGCAATGATGTGCAGCCATCGATCGATGTGCACCGGGTGGAACATCGGATTCGACCCAGCCCACAGGACGAGACCGATGCCGACAATGATTGCCAGTACGAAGCTGGTGGCGATGGCCCCTTTAACGGAATTGAGCGGATGCATGCTGGTCCCCTTCTTTGTTATGTCCAACCCAAATCCGAGTGTACGCCCCCCTCTTGAAGAATCGCTACCCGGTTGATTGCGTGGAATGCGTCACATTCGCGAATCGATTTGAGCTGGGGAGCAAAAAAAGCCGCCCAAAGCGCAAATTTTCCCGTGCACCGGCCGATACCTGTGGGGCTTGATTGACACGAAATGGGGCGCTGCGCCGATGCCGCCTTGCGGGGTATTGATGGACAGAAGTGATATCCGTCGGTTCAGCGTCCTTGGCGTCATGGCGATGATGCTGATTCTCGGTTGCCGAAGCGCTTTTGCGCTCGATCCTTCGCTCAAGCCGAGCCAATACCTCGTCGACAATTGGCAGATTCCAGAGGGGCTGCCGCAGACTTCGGCTCAAGCGATCGCCCGGACACCTGACGGATATCTGTGGATCGGGACTCAAGAGGGGCTTGCCCGCTTCGACGGCGTACGATTTTCAGTGTTCTTGAGCGGAAAAGACCTCGATATCCCGAACAAGCACATCTCAACGCTCTTCGTCGATGCGGCCGGCCGCCTCTGGGTCGGGACACGCTCAGGGCTGGCCATTTTAGAGAATGGCCGCTTCAGATCGTTCGCCAAGGTTCCAGCGCTGGCGAGCGCCTACGTGCGGGCGATTACTCAAGACAAGGGCGGCCACTTGTGGGTGGGTACGGAGTCCGGTCTCGTTGAAATCACAGGCGAAACCGTTCAGTCGTTTGGCGTGTCGAACGGACTGACCGATGAACGCATCCAGGCCTTGCTCGAAGACCGCAATGGCGTGCTGTGGATCGGCACTGCAAGCGGCTTGCAGCGCTTCGACCGAAAGCACTTCGACGCCGTATCGCCGGATGCCAACGGCACGGCCGCTTCCATCACCGCCGTGCATGAGGACGCCAAGGGCACGCTCTGGTTCGGGACAGCCACGGGCGCCTTGTACAGCAGCGACGCGCGAAGCTTTCAAAAGATGGCAGATCGCGGGCAACTCGGTTCGGTGGTGCGCGTCATCACCCACGATCATGACGGCAATATCTGGATTGGTACGCGCGGCGGCGGTCTCGTCAGGTGGCATGGCGGCCACTTCGACGCGCTCAACAGCAATCTGTTTGCCACCAGCGATATCCGTTCGCTGCTGGAGGATAACGAAGGGAGTTTGTGGGTCGGCAGCTACGGCGTGGGACTACTGCGGTTGCGCGAAGGAAAATTTGCGACCGCGGGCGAGCCCGAGGGACTGCAGGGGAATCTCACGTGGACCGTCAATCCGCGTAAAGCCGGCGGCGTTTGGCTGGGCTCCGACGGCGGCTTGAGCAGCTACGTCGACGGCAACTTCCAGCACTACACCGGTCCGCGCGGCCACGAAAATTCGCGGGTTCGAGCGGTGTTGGAGGACAGCCAGGGTGCGCTCTGGGCAGGCGGCGAAGGTGTAGGCGCTTTCCGAATCGATTCGCACGGCATGACGGTTTTCAATCACGATAGCGGCTTGTCGGGGGATACTGTGCTTGCTCTGATCGAGGATCGGCACAGCAGAATTTGGGTTGGCACGAACCAGGGTCTCGACGTCATCGAGAATGGGCACGTCACATCCATGCAGTCGCTGCTGTCCGGTTCGAGCCGCAGTGCGGTGCATTTCATCTACGAAGATCATCGGGAGGAGCTCTGGGTCGCCACGGAGACTCAGGGTCTTTTCATCGTCAATGGGACCACAACCCGACACTTGGGTATGGCCGAGGGTCTGCCCAGCGACTGGGTCATTTCAATGCACGAGGACGATCGCGGAGAAATGTGGTTGGGAACGACGGACGGGCTCGCCGTCTGGCACGATGGGAAACTCACCTCGCTCGCGAATTTAGGCGGCCCTTTGCGCGAAACGATCCTGGATGTCATCGAGGATGACGCGCATCAGATCTGGTTGACCACCAACAAGGGGCTCGTATCAGTGGCGCGCGGCGCGCTCGATGCGCTGGTTGCGGGACGAAAGCCTTTGCCCGACTTTCGCGTTTATGGTCTGGCCGATGGGCTGCGCACCGCGGAGTTCGCGGGTGGGAACAGCTCTCCTGGCTGCCGTTCCCCCGACGGCGTGCTCTGGTTCCCCAGCATCCGCGGTGTCGTGCGAGTCGATCCCCGCCATATCAAGACCAATCCCCTGGCGCCGCCCGTGCACATCGAAGAAGTATTGGTGGACGGAGCGCCAGTTGCCTTGGCTGATGCGGCGAACATTGCGCCAGGTGCGCGCCAATGGGAGTTTCATTACACCGGTCTGTCTCTGTTGGTTCCCCAGAGCACCAGCTTCAAATATCGCCTCGAGGGTTTCGACAAGGACTGGATCGACGCAGGCACGCGCCGCACGGCCTACTACACTCAACTGCCTCCGGGCACCTATAGCTTTCGCGTGATCGCCAGCAACAATGACGGCGTTTGGAACGAGAGCGGCGCCAGTTTTGGCTTCACGCTCAAACCGCACTTCTATGAGACCGCCTGGTTCGCTTTGCTGTGCATCATGGGATTGATCGCCGCCATCGCCAGTTGGTACCGGCTCAGGGTCGGGCGCCTGCGTCGCTTGGCGCATGCACTCACCGAACAGGTCGCAGTGCGTACGCGCGACCTGGAATCAGCCAATATCGCGCTTTTGCACGCCAAGGAGAGAGCTGAACTCGCGGGCCAGGCGAAGTCGCAGTTCCTCGCCAACATGAGCCACGAGATCAGAACGCCGATGAACGGCGTGATCGGCATGACCGAATTGCTGCTCGACACCAAGCTCGATCGAACCCAGCGCGATCACACGGAGACGATTCGCGACAGCGCCGGCGCATTGCTGACGATCATCAATGACATTCTCGATTTCTCCAAGATTGAAGCCGGCAAGCTCGATGTGGAGCGAATCGACATGGACTTGCGCGCCACCATGGATGATGTCGCGCATCTTCTCGCGATCCAGGCGCATGCCAAAGGCCTTGAGCTGATCGCCAGCATCGACCCTTTCCTGCCCGACTGGGTTGTCGGCGATCCGGGACGTACGCGCCAGATCCTGCTGAATCTCGGCAGCAACGCGATCAAATTTACCCGGGAAGGCGAAGTTTCGATCGAACTGAAGATGATCTCGACCAACTCCGAAGGCACGCTGATCCGCTGCGATGTTCGCGACACAGGTATGGGCATACCGCCCGAGAGCCTGCAGGCGCTGTTTCAGCCGTTCTCGCAGATCGACGCATCGACTACACGCCATTTTGGAGGCACCGGCCTGGGGCTGTCGATCGTGAGCCGGCTGGTTGAACTCATGCAAGGCCAGACCGGCGTGGAAAGTTCAGTAGGTTCGGGTTCGAATTTTTGGTTCACCGCGCGCTACGGCATCTCATCGAGAAAGTCGGAAACCCAGCGCTTCAGTTCCAAAGTCCTCGCCAATCGGCGTGTTCTGATCGTCGATGACAACGCGACGAACCGCAAGGTGCTGACCCAACAGCTGACCCAGCTCGGCATGATCCCGACCAGCGTTGACACGCCCGATGCCGCAATGCAGGCACTGGAGGACAACGTGGCTGAGTCGCCCTTCGATCTTGCTGTGCTCGACTACATGATGCCTTTTTGCGATGGGTTCGAACTTGGCCAACGAATCGTGAAAGACTCGCGCTACGCGGCGATGCGGCTGGTGCTGCTCACCTCCGCGCACGGCATGCGTGGTGCTCAGGACTTCGCGCAATTGGGATTCGCGGCATATATCCTGAAGCCTGTTTCGCACCGCGACCTGCGCGAATGTTTGGGCCGCATCATGTCCATGGGAACCGCGCAGCAGCACGAACACACGCAACCCATCCTGGTTGCGCAACTCGGGCGCAGCACGCCGGATATGCGGATTCTGCTTGCCGAGGACAACTTGGTGAATCAGAAAGTAGCCAGAGGCGCCCTGGAGAAGATGGGCTATACGGTCGACATCGTGAGCAACGGCTCGGAGGCTGTGGCCGCCTGGAAGACCGGCCGGTACGACATCATCTTGATGGACTGCCAGATGCCAATCATGGATGGATATCAAGCGACGCGCGAAATCCGTCGATGTGAAGATGGCACACATCACATTCCGATCGTTGCGCTCACCGCAGATGCGATGAAGGACGCCGAACAGACTTGCCGTGATGCGGGCATGGACGAATATTTGACCAAACCGTTCGACCGTGTGCGGCTGCAGGATATCATCGAGCGCCATTTGCCCTCATCGGATCAGGAGCCGTCGCAAGGTGAGTACGCTCCCGACGCTCCTCCCAACGCCGAAACCCCCGTGGACTGGGAAGAACTGATGCGGGTGGCGGACGGCGACAAGGTGTTTGCGCAGGATCTGGTGCAGCTGTTTATCGAATCGGGTGACGCTGCGTTGCGGGACATCACTGTTGCGCTGGCGCTCGGCGATCTGGCGACCGTGGGACGCGTGGCGCACTCGCTCAAAGGCTCGAGCGCAAATATGTTTGCTCGACCTGCCAGCGCGGCAGCCGGACGGCTGGAACAAGCGGCCCGCGCCGGAGACACCGATAAACTGTCGGAACTGGAGCGGCAACTGCGCACCGAAGCGAATCGCGCGGCCGATTTTCTGCGCGCACGTCAGGCCGGTCTCGGTGGCGGCCCACGCTGAGGTCAGCTGCGAAACGCCCGCTGCCAGTCACTGTGCGGCGCGCCGTCGAGCGCTTTGCCATGCGCGGCAGCGCTAACGGGCACGTCCGCATGATAGGATTGGCCCGGTCGCCTCGAGATAAACCATTCAATTCAGACCATCGAGGAATGCGCATGAAAAATCGAATATTCTCGACATTCGCTTCAATGCTTCTAGGTATTGGGATCGCGGGCGCGGACGAGCTCGAGCTTCCGACGATGAAAGAGGGCCTATGGGAGGCCCACACTCAGCAAACAATACAAGGCAAAACATTCGAAACATCCTTGAAAATGTGCAAATCCCACGAGTTGGACAAGAGCATGCGCGAGACCGCAAAGTCCGCCCGGGAGAATCTACGCAAGATGAAGCAATGCGGTGACGCAGTCGTTACTCGCCCGTCTGCCAATGTGATCACCTCTGAGTCGCATTGCGCGAAAGACAGCTCGGTAATCAAATCGACGATCACCTTTCAAGGCGATACCTCGTATCACATGGAAATGAATGTCACGACCCCTCAGTCACAGACCGTGACGATTATCGACGATCGATTTGTCGGCAGTTGTCCCGCGGACATGAAGCCCGGCGACGCGGTGATGGGGGACGGGAAGAAAATGAATCTGGGAGCGCACTGATTAATTGTAGATGCCGCTAAGTTTCTTCACCGGACTTCGACCTGTTCGCCGCAGACAGGTCCTCGGCGATATCTGGGCGGGAGTCAATCTCGCCTCCGTCAACATTCCGCAAGTGCTGGGCTATACTCGTATCGCCGGCACACCGGTGGTGACCGGGCTGTATACGTTGCTGCTGCCGCTGGTTGCTTTCTCAATCTTCGGTTCGTCCCGACACCTCGTGGTCGCTGCTGACTCAGCGACGGCGGCCATCTTCTCGAGTTCGCTGTCGAGCATGGCGGTTCCTGCCAGCGAGCAGTACATGGCGCTGGTCGGTGCGGTGGCGCTGCTCACAGCAGCGCTATTGTTGGTCGCGCGGATATTCAAGCTGGGATTTCTCGCCGATTTTCTCTCGCGTACCGTGCTGGTAGGATTTCTTGCGGGTGTCGGCATTCAAGTCGGCATCGCAATGCTTCGCGACATGGTCGGTGTCGCGGTGAATTCTCGCGACACGCTGGTGCAAGCGTGGGCAATCTTGGAGGGCCTGGGGCATCCGCATCTCCTGACCATCGCGCTTTCCAGCCTCGTTGCGGGCAGCATATTGGTCGGCAATCGCGTCTTGCCTCGGATGCCGGTATCGATCCTGATTGTCATCGCCATAATTGCGGCGAGCGCCTCATTCAACTTCGCGGATCGCGGCGTAGCGGTTTTAGGAGTTGTTCCCGGAGGGCTGCCGTCCTGGTCGCTTCCGCATGTAACTTGGAGTCAGATCCTCGCGCTGCTGCCGATATCAGCGTCATGTTTTGTGGTAATCATTGCTCAAAGTGCGGCAACATCGCAGGCCTTTGGCGCACTCTACGGCGAGAATGTCGACGAGGACGCTGACATTCTGGGTCTGTCCGCCGCCAACCTGGCCGCTGCGCTCAGCGGATCGTTTGTGGTCAACGGCAGCCCGACCCAAACTGCGATGGCGGTTCGTTTGGGCGCACGCACCCAGATTGCCCAATTGGTGTTGGCAGCAGTCGTGCTGGCCGTCTTGCTGCTGCTGACCGGACCGCTTCAATACCTGCCGCGGTGTGCGCTCGCGGCTATCGTCTTTACCATCGCGGTTGGAATGGTCGATGTGGCCTGTCTTCGCGACATCCGCCGCGAAAGCCCCGGGGAATTCTACCTCGCCCTGATCACGGCATTGACCGTCGTCGCCGTAGGAGTTGAACAAGGCATACTACTGGCCATCGCGCTATCGCTTTTGATGCATGTTCGGCACAGCTATCACCCGCATACCACCATGCTCGCGCCGGATGCCGCGGGGCGGTGGATTCCTGCACCTGCGACACCCGGCAAGGAAACTGCGCCAGGACTCATCGTGTATCGATTCGGCGCGGATCTCTTCTACGCAAACAGGAAGCGCTTTTGCGACGAAGTGCGCGCCCTGGTGCAGCAAGCACCGACGCGCGTGCGCTGGCTGATCTTCGATGCGGGCGCGATAACCGATATGGATTATTCAGCCGCGCGATCCATGACCGGTCTTTTACAAGAACTGAAGCAGCAGAATGTGACTGTGATTTTTGGCCGGGTCAATTCTTATCTGCGTTCCGATATGGACCGCCATTGCATCACTGCCGCCGTGGGAAAAGACAGAATTGTCGGAACGTTGCACGAAGCCATCGCCTTGACGCGCGATAGCGCGCCCAACGCCAGTATCTCGGATGCCGAATAAGCGTCGTCAGCTCGATGTCCTCGCGGGATCGGAAGCTCCCCATTGGATCCGCGGTCCTCGCCAGGTTTTTTGTAGTATCTTAATTACGCTGATCGCGCTGCGTGTAATGCGTCCGCGCGATCCGCGGATATGCAAAAAGGATCATGGTGAACTCTAACGAGCTCGATCAGATTGGCGCCGCAATCGCGGCATTGCAGACTGGCGAGATCAGCCTCGCCGAACTCGAGGCGCGGATCGCAAACGGCCTGTCCGCAGGATCCTTCTCCGCAGGCGAACTTAGCGCCCTGTTGCGCAAGGCCGTCGAAGCCGGAACGGCCTCCTCTGAAGTTGTTCGGCGGGTCCTCGGCGAGGATGTATTCGCAGCCGAATTCGCCAAGGATCAGCGCTCAAAGAGCGACGGTACGCGGCTTCGCCCGAGCACAGCGGGAAATACGCTCGGTACCGGCTCTCGACAAATCCACTTGGATGGCCAGCTGCTCAGCGACCGCTATCGACTCGAGCGCGCACTCGGCGAGGGCGGCATGGGCGTGGTTTACTTCGCGCGCGACGAGGAGGTGAAAGGAGAAATCTTTGCAATCAAGGTATTGAAGCCCGAGATTCGCGAACGTCCTGAAGCGCTGGAACTCGTGCGCGAGGAGGTTCGCAAGACCCGATCACTCGCGCATCCAAACATTGTCGGCGTCTACTCGGTCAATCTGGATCGGAATAGCGCTTTTATCTTGATGGAGTATCTCGACGGAAAAGCGTTGGATGCTCTGATCGACGAGGACTTCGGACGCGGCATGCCGTTCGACCGCGCCTGGCCGTTGATTCAAGACATCTGCGCCGGTCTCGCCTATGCACATGATCACAGCGTGATCCACAGTGACCTTAAGCCGTCCAACATATTTGTTTCCACCGCCGGCAAGGCAAAGCTGTTGGATTTTGGCATCGCGCGCGCGGCGCGCGGCGGCAGCGGCCGCTTCGACCCGGCAACTCTGGGCGCATTGACCCCCGCGTATGCAAGCTGCGAGATGTTGGAGGGCGGCAAACCCGATCAGCGCGACGATGTCTATGCACTGGGTTGCGTAATCTACGAGATGCTGTCCGGCAAGCATCCGTTTGATTGCCCTTCAGCGCTCGAGGCACGCCGAGATGGAATGAAGGTTGCGCCCATCGCATCACTCACTGCCAAGCAAAATGCCGCTGTGGCGCGCACCCTGGCATTTGACCGCGCCAAGCGGACCGACACGGTCGAGGCGCTGCTCTCAGGGCTCGCGCCCACGACGGCTGCGCAGGGATCTTCCGCTTTTTGGGCGCGTCCGATGGTTTGGATTGGGCTCGCGTGTTTGTTGGTGTTGCTGCTGAGTGGCATTGTTTGGTTTGCATTGTCCAGGGACAGCACACGCGGGCCGCAAGCAGCGGGCCAGGAGCAGCAAGCCGCGGATGGAGCCCTGAGCCGAGTTCAGTCATTGATTGAAAAGGCCCGCGCGCTCGAGCTTGATCCTGCCGACCAACTTTTCGCTCAAGGGACGCAGCAATTGACCGCCGCCCGACAAAACTTGGCCGCCGGCGCTGCCGCGGAGGGCACGCGCCAGCTGATGGCGGCGCAAACAGCGCTGGAGGGAGCGATTAGCAGTGCGAAACGTCTTGCGCGGCTCGGCAGCCCGGCCGACGAGATCGCGTCGGCATTGGCTCTTTGTCAGCGCTCTGGGAATCGATGTACGGCAAGCGATTTCAGCGACGAGCCGCCGCGAACGGTGGCGCTCAGCCCATTCGAGCTTGATAGAACCGAGGTCAGCAACGCTGAATTCGCCGAATTTGCAGGGGCGAATCACTACGTAACCGAACCCGAGCGTGCCGCCGGTCTGCACGCCGCCAAGGACGCCGTGGTGGCGTTTCGGCCGGGTCAATCTTGGAAAACGCTGCGAGATTCAGTCGCCTCGTCCGCTGCCGCTTCGTCCGGTTATCCAGTCCGCGGGATTGATTATAAATCCGCAGCCGATTATTGCGGTTGGCGCGGCAGGCGCCTGCCGACCGAGGATGAGTGGGAATACGTCGCGCGCGGCACCGATCACCGGATCTTCGGGTGGGGTAACGAGCCGCGCAATATTCAGGCTGAGTCTCGCTCCACATTGCTGCCTGTCAACGATCAACCCGCGACGGGACTCTTCGGCACTCGCGGCCTTGGCGATGGCTTGCTGGAATGGGTCAATGGCGGAACCTCGACAGAGCATATACTGCGAGGAGCTTCCTGGCTCGATACCAATCCAGTCAACCAAAGGCTCGCCATGCGGCGCGTTGTGGACGCTCCAATCTACGCCTTTCTGGACAGTGGATTTCGCTGCGCCCAGTCGCTTCGATCTTGGCCCGAACAGAGCCAGTAGACAGCCAGTAATTAGTGCGGCAATGGCATTCGGAAGATCGGCGTGATACCTTGCGGATTGAATAGCAAGACTGCGGAAAATTCAGCGTAGCGCGCCCTTCGCAGCGCGCGCACTGAGCTTAAAAAAACGGGGATTTCAACTTTGGTTTACGGCGCCGGGCGCGCCGGGTTGACGATCTCGCCATGGGAAGCTTCGCACACACAGGCAGGAAGCAGTGAGTGTCAATGAGCTGTGTCGATTAGGGGTCGAACGAACGACTGCTGGCGGTCCGCCGGGTTTCGGCCTGGCGATCCCGGACAATTTCAAGTTATTTTTAGCACCGGCGTTGCTGGCGGCAGCGCTGCTGAGTGCGAGCCCCTCTGCACGAGCGGCGGATTCCGATCCGCAGCTCGCGCAGCTTCGCTTGCAGGTTGCGCAAGCGAATACGCCGCACCAAAAAGTGGCGGCCCTTTGGACTCTCGCAGACTCGCTGGCCGATCGAGGCGACTTGCTGGAAGCCGAGCGTGTGCTGCGGCTGGCCGCTGCGGACTCCAGCGATGCCGCGCAAAGGCAAGGCACCGAGATTCGCCTTGGGGCCGCGCTGACACTGACGGGCGATCTGGATGAGGCTCAGGCTCAGCTGCAATCCGCCGACGCTGCCGCCGCTTCGCTGGCTGCGGAAGATCTTCTGCGGCTGCGGCTGGCCGAGGGCAACCTTGCCGCACGCAACGGCAATTTTCCCGACGCGCAAAAGTACTTTGACGAAGAGGCCGCCCTCGCCCGCTCGATGGGTTCACCTGCGACCGAGGCGCAAGCTCGCATCAATGCGCTGCGCGCCCGGCTCGATCAAAAGGACATCGCTGACTTAGAACAGAACCTGCAGTCCCTGTATACGTTCTCCTTGACGCTTACGCCCGGCGAGCAGACGGCGAGGCTGCTCCTGTCGGTCGGCGAGCTCTCCGAACGTGCGGTGCAGGAGTTCAAGTCCCCACTGCAGCAGCGTGCCCATGCGTTCGATGCGTTCTTGCGTGCTCAGCGAGAAGCACAGACCGTGTCGACGCGCGCGTACGCCGCTGGGCTTCTCGGAGGACTGTACGAGGATGCGGGCCGCAATGAGGAGGCTTTGCGACTGACCTATCAGGCGGTTTCTTTGGCGCAGTCGATCGACGCGCAGGATCAGCTGTACCGCTGGGAATGGCAGGCCGGGAGGATCGAGGGAAAATTAGGGCAAACTTCCCTATCCGCCCGGTCCTTCGATCGGGCGCTCTTTACGCTGTCCGGCATTCGCAATGACGTGCTGCAGAGCTCTCGCCAGGCGTTTAGCCTGCGCGTCGAACCCGTGTACTTGGACTATGCGGATGCGCATCTGCGGGAAGCCGCGGCGCTGCCCGACGGCAGCACGGAACAGCAGCGGGTGCTGCGCGATGTGCGCGATCAACTCGAGTCGCTAAAGCAGGCGGAGGTTCAAGATTACTTCGATAACACCTGCACGGTCAGCAATGCGGTGGATGCGGGCCGCGGCACCAACATTCCGGGCGCAGCCATCGTTTATCCCATACTGCTCGGTGATAGAACCGAAGTGCTGATTGAAACCGGCGGTACCTTGCGCCGCTTCTCCGTGCCGATCTCGCGCGGCGAATTCACCGCCGCGGTGCGCAAGCTGCGCGTGGGGATCGAGCGTCCGAGCGCCGGCGATCAGTACCGCGAACCTGCGCGAACGCTGTACCAGTGGCTGCTCGCCGATGCGTCCCCATGGCTGGTCAGCCAAAAGGTCGACACTCTCGTGTTTGTTCCGAGCGGACCGCTGCGCACCGTGCCGCTCGCCGTACTGCTTGACGGCGATCAATTTTTGATCGAACGCTACGCGGTCGCGACGACTCCGGCGATCACCTTGATCCCGACGCTGGTGGCGCCAACCTCGAACCGCGTTCTGATCGCCGGTCTGACGAAGAGCGTTCAAGGATTCTCCGGATTGCCGAGCGTGGGCGCGGAGATGCGAACCATCGAGTCCATTTTCCCGAACCAGTCCTTGAAGGACGAGAGCTTCAGCCTCGCCTCGATTCGGACCGATCTTTCGGCACCGAACTTTTCCGTGGCACATCTTGCCACGCACGGGGAATTCAGCGCCGATCATCGCCAATCGTTCATTCTCACCTACGACAGCCGCCTGACCATGGACGGCTTGCAGTCTGCGCTGGGGCGCCGCGGCGATCCGCTGGATCTTCTCGTACTGAGTGCTTGCAGCACCGCGGCGGGCGATGATCGCGCGGCTCTGGGGCTTGCCGGTGTGGCGATCCAGGCGGGCGCCAAGAGCGCCCTCGCCTCTCTGTGGTCGATCAATGACGAGGCCACTGCCTCTCTCATGGGGACGTTTTACAAAAGCATCAAGGCCGGCGGCGAGACCAAGGCACAGAGCCTGCGCGAGGCGCAGCTCGCGGTATTGCGCTCGCCCGGCTTTAGCCACCCGAGCTACTGGGCGCCGTACCTACTGATTGGAAACTGGTTATGAAACCTAACGTTGGCTTGTTCTGGTTGGCGGTATTGGCGTGCGGTGCGCAGAGTGCCTATTGCGCCGACGCCGCGGCTACGGCTGCCCGATCAGTGAACGCCGGCTTCATCAACAATGGCACGATACACTTGAAACCGCGGCCCTCGCAGCCACCCGCTCCAGTAGCAACCACAATTACCATCGATCCTACCCTCTGTGCGCCTACGTGTAATTCATCGAACAGCGGCGCTATAACGCCTTCGGGGAGCACTTATGCAATTACCCCGGCCTACGGAGTCACCTCCGGTCCGAACGAATTCTTCAGCTTTTCCACATTCAATCTCGGCACAGGCGATATCGCCGACTTCTCGATCCCTAGCAGCAGCATCACGAATATCGTTTCTCGAGTCACCGGAATCGGATCAGCCAATGGTCTTCAGCCCACCAACATCGACGGCACCATCAATTCGCCCGTCAATTTCTGGTTCATCAATCCTGCGGGCATCATTCTCACCAGTCACGCGACTTTGAATGTCTCAGGCTCCATCGCTCTCGGAGCCGCAGACTTTATCAATTTCGCTGACGGCACTCAGTTCTTCGCTAATCCAAGTTCGGGGACCAGTACGGCGATAACGGCGTCGACCGCTGCTCCGGCATCGTTCGGATTTCTGCCGAGCAGTCAGGCTGGCTCCTTCGCCTCGTACGGTTGGAATCTTAACGTCAACTTTACCGGCGCCGATACGGACGCGGGAGACCCTACCCCGGGCCTAATGATTGCCGCTGGAAGTGGAGTCAGCCTCAACAATACGGCAATTTCCATACTGGGCACGGAAGGATCAACGCCGTTCGACCCGGCGCTTGCACCGATCTCCATCACGAGCAACACAGGCGACATATCAATCAACAATTCGAGTCTTACGGCAGGAGCGCTGACTATTCACGCGCTAAATGGAAACGTTTCCCTGGTGGGGAGCCCAATCACAAGCACTGTAAGCGCCGAAGAAGCCACCGGGGACATCACGATCACGGCACCCAACGGGAATTTCAGCATCGACAACGCGTCTTCCATAACTTCTTTCGCTGGTGGCGGGGGCAATATAACCATCACCGCCGCGGCCGTGACGGCGGGAGATCCCGGTCATCTGTCGTCCGGCCCGAGCATCGAGACCTACTCAACTCAACTTCAAGGCGTTCCTGGAAACGTTGCTATTTCCGCAACGGGTGCCGCCAATTTCTACGGGACTCAGATCAGCTCGTTTGCGACCCTCAGTTCCTACGGTTCGAACGGCATTGAGTGCGGCAGTTGTGAATTCCATTCTACCTCGGGAAGCATTTCCATTGCCGCGGCCAGTGTCAGCGCGAATACATCAGATTTTTCAGCGTCTGCTGCCAGTACCATTCAGGGAGACAGCATCGGCGGCCATGTCTCTTTGTCCGCAACGAGCGGAAACGTGACGCTGACAAACTCCGTCGTCGAGGCAAGCTCTTCCGGAGGCGGAGGCTGCTGCGGGACCGGCGCTGCAGGCTACGTTAGCATCGCGGCAGCCGGCGACATCACGCTTCAGTCCTCAATGCTGGAAACTTCCATTACGGAGTCCGGGATGGAGGGGAGCGTGGTCCTGCCAGCTGCACAAAACCCGCCAGCGCCGATCCCTGGATCCATTAACGTCCTCGCCGGCGGGACGCTTTCTCTCAACTCGAGCGCCGTGTCGTCTAATGCCACAAACATTAACGCCGATGCAGGCCCCATATCGATCAGCGCCGCGGCGATCAACATCTTAGGGAGTCAGATCACTGCGACGACGGCCGGAACCGGAAATGCGGGGAGCATCAACATCACCGCGACCGGCGCGGATACCGCCGGCGGCACGGCGCTGCAGATCACCGGAGGCTCAACGGTGACCTCAGATGCGAATGCCGGGCAGAGCGCAGCGGCGAATGCCGGCAGCGTTACGTTGGCGGCAACAGCGGGATCTGTGCAGGTGGGTTTGGCAACCGATACGAGCCAGACCACGCTCTCTTCGTCTGCGGGTTCAAACGCGGGTGCAGCAGGTACGGTCACCATCCTATCCGGCGCCGGCATCAACCTCGGTAACGCCAACTTGGCGACGACCGCCGGATCATCGCAGTCAGCCGTCGAGAGTGCGACACCTGCTGCGATCACCTTGACTGCCAAGAACGGCAGCGGTCCAATGACGATTGCCAACAGCACGCTCGATGCGGCGACCAGCGGCCCGCAAACGGCCGGCGACATCGATCTCAGCGGCTCACAGATCGCCATCAGCAATTCGACGTTGACGGTATCGACCACCGGAACCGGCAATGCCGGCAATATCAACGTCATCGCGAGCGGTGCGGATAGCGCCGGGGGCGCGGCGCTGCAGATCACCGGCGGCTCGACCATCACTTCGGATGCAAGTGAAAATCAGGTAGGGGCGAATGCCGGCACGATCGCGCTGACCGCATCGGCGGGTTCGGTGCAGATCGGGTTACCCACCGACTCTGTTCAGACCCTGGTGTCCTCCTCGGCGGGCAGCAATGCAGGCAGCGCCGGTACCATCTCGGTCACTGCCGGCACCGGCATCGCGCTCGGCAATGCGAATCTGGCGACGACCGCCGGATCAACTCAGGAGGAGGTCGTCAATGCGACACCGGCGACGATCAACCTCACTGCGAACAACGGCAGCGGTCCGGTGACGATTGCCAACAGCACGCTCAATGCGGCGACCAGCGGCCCGCAGACGGCCGGCGACATCGATGTCAACGGCTCGCAGATCGCGATCAGCAATTCCACGTTGACGGTGTCGACCACCGGAACCGGCAATGCCGGCAACATCAAGGTTACCGCAAGCGGCGCGGATAGCGGCGGTGGCGCGGCGCTGCAAATCACGGGCGGCTCGACGATCACTTCGGATGCCAGTGAAAATCAGGTGGGGGCGAATGCCGGCACGATCTCGCTGACGGCATTGCTCGGCTCGGTACAGATCGGGTTGCCCACCGACCCTGTTCAGACGCTGGTGTCCTCGTCCGCCGGCAGCGGGGCAGGCACCGCGGGTACCGTCACGGTCAGCGCCGGCACCGGCATCGCGCTCGGCAATGCGAAGCTGGCGACGACCGCTGGATCGACGCAGCAAGCCGTCGAGGGTGCGACACCGGGATCCATCAAGTTGAACGCTAATGACGGTGCCGGCCCCCTGATGGTCGCTAACAGTACTCTCGATGCCACGTCAAGCGGCCCACAACAGGCCGGGGAGATTGATTTGAGCGGCTCCCAGATCGCGGTCAGCAGCTCGAGCATCTCCTCTCAGACGACCAGCACTGCGAATGCCGGCAATATCAATATCACCGGATCCACAGTGAGTATGGTCGGCAGCCGGGCGACGGTTGCGACGAGCGGCAGCGGCAACGCGGGGACTATCGACATCACTGCGAGTGGCGCAAATGCGCAGGGCGTTTCCGCGCTTCAGATTTATGGGGGCTCGGCGATTTCTTCGGACGCCAGCCAGGGCCAGGGCGGAGCCAACGCGGGCAACGTGACGCTGACGGCCTCGAAGGGCTCGGTCGAGTTAGGCGCCATTGCCGATCCGACACAGACGAGCGTTTCGACCTCAGCGGGCGCCAATGCGGGCTCCGCCGGTACCATCACCATTTCGGGAACGGGGATCTCGCTTGGCAATGCCGATGTCACGACGACGGCCGCCGGACTAGGAGCAAGCGCAACTGCCGGCACGATCACGCTGACCGCGAACGATGGAGCGGGTCCATTGACGGTTGCCAACAGCACGTTGGATGCGACCACGAGCGGTGCACAGCAGGCGGGCGCGATAGATTTTAAGGGGTCGCAAATCGCGATCGGCAACTCGACCCTGACCGTGTCGACGACGGGAACGGGCGATGCCGGCAATATCAGCGTTACGGCGAGCGGTGCCGATCCCCAAGGCGGCGCTGCGCTGCAGATTAGCGGCGGTTCGAAGGTGACCTCAGACGCCAGCCAGGATCACAGCGGAGCCAATGCGGGAACGGTCACGCTGACGGCAGCGGTGGGTTCGGTTCAGATTGGATTGCCGACGGATACGACTCAGAGTGTAGTTTCCTCCTCTGCCGGCGCGGGTGCCGGAGCGGCGGGTGCGATTACCCTCACGGCCGGAAGCGGGATCTCACTGGGTGATGCGAGCTTGGCAACGACGGCCGGCTCCACTGAAGCCGCCGTCGCCAACGCCGCGCCCGCTACGATCACGCTAACCGCAAACAACGGCGCGGGTCCCTTGGTGGTCGCCAACAGCACGCTCAATGCGACTACCTCAGGCGCACAGCAGGCCGGAGCAATCGATCTCCAAGGTTCGCAGATTGCGATCAGCGCCTCGACCATCTCCTCGGACACGACCAGCGCCGCGGCCGCCGGAAACATCAGCATTGCAGGATCGACGGTCAGCATGACCAACACCCAAGCAACGGTTTCGACCACGGGCGCCGGCAACGCGGGGACTATCAGCGTGAGCGCGAGTGGTGCGGATCCCGCGGGAAGCGCGGCGCTGCAGATCGCCGGCGGCTCGACAATTTCGTCGCAAGCGAGCCAGGGTCAACAAGGCGCGAACGCGGGCAACGTGACGCTGACCGCAACCAACGGATCGGTGCAGATCGGTCTGGCTGCGGACGCGACTGCCACGGTGATTTCCACTTCGGCCGGCAGCGGTGCGGGCGCGCCGGGCGCCATCATGATCAGCGGAGCGGCGATCTCGCTCGGCGATGCAACCGTCGCGACAACCGCGGGAGGCATGGGCTCCAGTTCGGTGCGTGGGACGATAGATCTTGACGCCGGTAGCGGCGCCGGAGCGCTATCGATCGCCAACAGCACTCTCGACGCCACAACCAGCGGCGTGCAGCAAGCAGGCGAGATCGATCTGTTCGGCGGTCCGATCATGGTCACCAATTCGTCGATTTCCTCGAGCACCACGGGAACTGGAATGGCCGGAGATATCTGCGTGATCAGCGGCGGAGCATCGTGCATCTCGGGCTCAGGAGCCGGGGCCGTGACTCCGCGGGTGGCCGGTCCGGCGCATCTGCACGCCGGGCCAGCACCAGAAGACATCACCATCAGCAATAGCACGCTCAGCACCGACGCGATTGGCGCGACGGGTCTTCCCGCGGGCGCCGGGTCCATCGATGTGGCCACGGCCGGAAATGTGACTTTGACGAACTCAGCGCTGCTGAGCAGTACGGGCGCCTACGGCCCGGCGGGCTCAGTGTCGGTGAGCGGCGCCAGTGTTACGATCACCGGTTCGAAGCAGGTTGGCGTCGGCGCTGCGGCGCAGACAGTCTCATTGAGCACTTCCACCGGCGGCGCCGGTTCGGCGGGCGACATTACGGTAACCGCTGCATCCGGAACGCTGGCGTTGAATGGCGCGATCATCGAATCGCAATCGACTTCGCCGTCGCCGACAAACGCGGGCGCGGTGGGAACCATCGGACTGACGGGCGATTCCATCAGTATTACGAACAATTCCCTTGTCTCGACGACCTCTCTAGGCAACAACACCGGCACGTCTGACACCGGCACGCCGCCCTACGACGGCGGCCCGCCTTACTACAACGGCAACCCGCCTCCGGCAGTAACCGGCCCAGCCATTACCATCGACAGCACCGGCGGCACCGCTCCGCTGCTGATTGCCGACAGCACAGTCACGACACAGGCTGTGTTGGCCGATGGTGCCAACTTGCTGATCAACGCCGGAGGAAGCCCGCTGACGCTGCGCGACAGTAACCTCGTCGCTTCCGCGAAAAGCGGCAACGGCGGCAACATCACCATTACCAATGCCGGCACCACGATTCTTTATGGCAGCGGCATTCTTGCTCAAGCGACTTCGGGCAACGGCGGCGCAATCAATATCACCCCCCCTGAGGGACGAACCCTTACCTTCGTTCAGGACGCGCAAAGTCTGGTCAGCGCCAGCTCGGAAACCGGCAACAATGGAAAAGTGACCATCGATGCGCCGCAAACGGATTTGAACTCCGCGTTGGCGGTACCGGACGTGAACATCGAGAGGACGCCCGAACTGGCATCCAATGCCTGCCATCGCGAGGGTAATCGCAGTACCTTTGTGCGCGAAGGCCGTGGCGGAGTGGCCGCGAATCCCGACGGCTACCAGACGAGTCTGCCGGCGGGCACCAGTGCTGCCGGGTCGCAAGCGAGGGCGGTACCCAAGACCAGTTCTCCGCCGGCGCAATCTTTGGCTGTTCTCGCTGCGGCCTCCGCTGATATGGGTTGCCAGTAATGCGCGGACTGCTTCTCGCGGCGGCGAGCGCCGCGCTTCCGGTGATCGCGCTCGCGCAGAATGTTGGCAATGGTGCGAACCCGAACGCACCGAACTACCAGCCGCCAATCGTGACTCCGGCGCCCAACTACGAGCTGCCGCGGCTTCCTAACCCCGCGGATGAGGCATCGGCGACGCCCGGCGCGGCTGAGATATTCGTCAAGCATATCGAGGTACGCGGGGTTAAGGCATTCAAGCCGGCAGTGATCCGATCGATTGTTGCGCCCTACGAGAATCGCCGGGTGTCGAGCGCGGAGCTGCAGTCAGTGCGTGTCGCCCTCACCCGCCTGTATATCGACAAGGGATACGTCAACTCCGGCGTATTGCTGCCCGATCAGCAATCGAAGGATGGCGTGGTGGTGTATCAAGCGGTCGAGGGAACCTTGACCCGCATCGAGGTGAATGGGCAAACCCATCTGAGCAGCAACTACATCGCCGCGCGGATTCGCGATCACGTGGATGAGCCGCTCAATATCACCGAGCTCCAGTCCTCGCTGCGCTTCCTTCAGCAGGATCCCAATGTACTGCGACTGGATGCCCGATTGGACCCCGGGGATGCGCTCGGGCAAAGCGTGCTGCGCCTTGGGGTTGAGGATCAACCTCGATTCAGCGTCGGCCTTGGCGTCGACAATAATCACTCGGCGAGCACGGGAGAAACCGAAGGCACGGTATATTTCGGCGCGCGCGACCTGACCGGCTACGCGGACGAATGGCGCGGCACTGTGATTCGCGCGGGCGGCGACACGGAAGGGTCCGCGGTCTTCTCAATTCCGGTGAGCGCGAATAACTCCTCGTTTCAGGCTTACTACTCGCGCTCGAGCGCGGGCATCATCCAGCAGCCTTTCGAAGCGCTCAATATCAAGGAATCCACGCGCACCTACGGACTCTCGCTCACGACACCCATCGTCGACCGGCTCAACGATCGCTTGGCCGTATTTCTGGGGGCAGAGTCCGACCGCAGCTATACGACCTTGCTCGGCGAGCCGTTTTCGTTCTCGCCCGGCGCGCAAAACGGCGTGTCCGCCACGGCGGTCGTACTCGGCGGTGTCGACTGGTTGCTGCATGGAACGAGCTCTGTCACGGATCTGCGCTTGACGTATCGGCGCGGTGTCGATGCGCTGGGCGCCACTATAGAGCAGCCTTCAAACGATCCCTATTACAACCAGAACCCGACCGGCGCGGACGGCCGTTTTGGCCTGGAGCAGCTGCAATTCGTCTTTATCCAACGGCTTAACGGATTCTCCGCATTATCGAATTTGAATGACCGGGCGCAATTCACTGCGCGGGCTACCGGTCAGCTTTCGCAGAATCCGCTGATGCTTCTCGAGAAGTTCACGATCGGCGGAGTCGATACCGTGCGCGGTTTCCCGGTAAATCTGCTGGTCCGAGATCAAGGCGCGGCCGCGACCCTCGAGCTGCAACTGCCGGTTCCTGGATACCGAGCCGAGCCCAGTCCCCATGATCTTGCGGCGGCAGTCTTTGTGGACTATGGCCGCTCCTGGGACAAGGTCAACACGGCGGTGGGCAATCCACTGCTGAACACGACCGATCCGATTTATATCGCAAGCGCCGGCTTGGGGTTGCTGTGGAACCCGTTGCGTGGCCTCGATGCCCAGGTGTATTGGGGCCGAAGCATTGCGAATAATTTCAACGCGAATGATAATCCGCTCACTTTTGCACCCAATGATCTGCAGAAAAGCGGAATTTATTTTGCCGTCAACTATGTATATCGCTGGTAGGAGAAGGCCATGCGCATCGCAGCTACTTGGACGGTCGTGAGCATGATTGCCTTCTGTTCGCAGGCACGCGCGGAGGATTGTGCGCTCGGGCAAAGATACCTGGCACTGGCGCATGACCGGGTTGTGGCCTATGAAAATGACGAAGCGATCGCTTTTTTGCGTCAATCGGTTGATGCCTGCCCTTCATACGATGCGTATGAACAGCTCGGTGAACTCGCCGCCCAATCCACTCAGAATGAGGACAAGCAGAAAGCCGCCGCCGCCTTTGTCGAGGCGGATGCCCGCGCATCCACGGCGCAGGCTCGCGCCCGCAGTCTGTATAACTATGCGGCGCTGCTCAATCAGGACGGCGATCCTGAGAACGCGTATCCGCTGGCCAAGCGCGCGCACACTCTGGATCCCGGCGATCCCAAAATAACTGAGCTTGCCAACACATTGGAAAAACAAGTACAGCATCCGAGCGAGAAGGATATCGTGCGCGGTCTGCATTACTCGCTCTACCAACCGCTGAAGGAATCGGACACCTCTACTGCGGTTGCCCCGGGCGACCACCCAACCTTGTCCAAGCACCAGACGCCCGCCGGCGGCGGCGGCCCATCCGTCAGCATCCCGATCAACTTCGAAACAGGCAGCACGGTCATCGACCAAGAGACCCGGCCAAACCTCTCGGTACTTGCCCGCGCCCTTGCAGATCCTTCGTTTCAAGGGCATCAATTCACCTTCATCGGACACTCCGATGCCCGCGGCGGAGATCAGTACAATCTCGGCTTATCCCTGGAACGGGCCACCGCCATCAGTCAAAGCGTCATTGGGCTCGAGCCTTCTCTCAAAGGGCGCATTGTTGTTCTAGGTGTCGGTTCCCGGGAGCCCATCGATACCGGCACCGATGAACGTGCGCTGCGAGCCAACCGGCGGCTGCAAGTCGTGGTCAAATAGAGGCGTTCACAGCAGACGCGCTACGGTCATCGCTCCTCGCCTATCGTCGCTGTCGCCATTTTGGCCGGCCAGCCGATCGGTGCCCGGCGTTGCGCAATCGACGATGATCGCCGTCATATTGTCCGTGCCGCCCTGCGCGACGGATTGCGCGATCAACTGCGAGCAGCATGCGGCGGGCTCGAGCGTCTGAAGCAATTGCCGCAGAACATCCGCGTCCAATACTCGGCCAATGCCGTCGCTGCACAGCATGTAGCGATCACCGGGGCGAACGTCGCTGCGCACGATCTCGAGGTCGAGAGAATCTTCTCCGCCGACAGCGCGCGAGATGGCTTGCTCGCCGCCGTCGGTCTCCCCCGCCCAGCTGTGATCCTTCGTCAGCTGCGATACCAGGCCGTCGCGCAGCCGGTATGCACGGCTGTCGCCCGCCCACAGGATCGCGCATTCGTTTTGCCGGATCAGCAGGATCACCACGGTGCTGCCGCTCTGCACCGGGTTGACCGCACGGGTCGCCGCCCGGCGCAAATAGTCATTCACCCGTCGAAGCTGATCGATAGAAGTCTCGACTTGCTCGTCCAAGCTGCCGGCAATGGGGGATTCGGCAAGTGCATCGCAGACCATGCGGCTCGCCAGTTCCCCCTGGCTCAATCCACCCATGCCGTCGGCGACCGCCCACAATCCCATGTCGGGACGCTCGATCAGCGAATCTTGATTGTTGGCGCGGACCGGACCCTGATCAGTGAGTGAGGCCGAGGCAGGCACAACCGCATCCACAAGCGCTTCTGATCGATTTGCGGCATTGGCGAACTCCGGCTCGCGCTGCGCCACATCCCACCCCGCCTCCAACCACGCCCCATCGAGCATCGCGCTGTAGTTCGAGGGGTTGGGAAGACCCCGGGTCATCAGCCAACTGGGTTCAACGACGGCCGAGCCGTCTGTCCACCAAATGCCGAGCCCAGCCGCATCCAATTGGCCGCCCAACAGCTGCAACGCGGGCGCGTCCAGCGCAGATGCTTCGCGCAAGGGTATGCACTGCGGGCGGTCCAACGACAGCAGGGCAGCTGTGGCAGATTCCTTGGTCATACGCAGCGTGCGGCGCAAATTCGACAACTCAAATTCGTTCGCGAGGTCCATCACGCGCCGGTCGAAATCCGCGAAGTCCAATTGCTCCAATGCCATCGTGTCGAGCAGCAAGCGCTCGGCGCGCTCGAAGCCGCGCTGAAAGCGCATGGCCACCTCGAGAGTGCTCAGTTCGGGCGGCGTCGGCCAAACGAGGGTAAGAGGAAAATAGCGGCCGACCCGATCAACACTCGGCACCAGCAGACCCGCGACGGCCGCGGCGCCGCATAGGCCTGCTCCCAGCGCGAAACGCCAAATCGGACTGGTCAGGTAGATCGCGAGCCATTGTTCTCCAAGAACCGCGCGGCTGTCGGCCATGCAATGCTGCAGCCATGAGTCCCAGGCGCCCACGAAATCATCGGCAACGCGGCGCCGCAGGAAGTCGCCGTGCGTCGGCAGTTTACCGTACAGCCCAACGTCCATTGTCCACTCGCACGGTCCCTCCGGGGTTCAGCCCCCGCAACGGAATTGATTCAATGTCGACTTGAGGTATGGATTACGAATGCTGGCAGCCTCGATGATCACGGTCGCCTGGTGTCCACCGCTCTGGAACACCGCATCGAATCGCACATCTGTTTCTGCATGCAGGGTAGCGGCATCGAGTAGCCGAAACCAGGCCCAGGGGCCCTGAAATGTGAAATTCGGCCGGGCACCGGAACGGTCCTCGAAGGTGGCGGCCGCAGCACCGGGCGCAGGCCCTGGCCAATGCTCGGGCATGCTGCGCACGGGACCATGGCGGTAGTCGAGCGTCTGTCCGTCCATTTCCAATGTGAAGCGTGTTGCCGCGGCATCCAGATCGCCGGGCGTCAAAGTAAACTGTTGTTCCGGAAGCTGACCGCTTGGCCCGAAGTAATTCTCGCGTATTTGTTCAACGAGTTCGAATTGCCGCAACATCGCCGTCGACGCACCGGCAGGCCCGCTGCCCCCCGCGCGCCAGACCCACGGACTGCGGGTCGTGTCCACCAGTGGTGCGAGGTTCTCCTTGAAAAACATGTCGAAGATTCCGCCGACGCCGAACAGCCTTCCAAAATCCGCCGGCGGCACGTCGCTCGTGCTCGTGGTTGAAAACGGATATCGTCCGGAAGTGATCTGCTGGCAGGCCTTGATCACCTGTTCGCGGTAGCGTTGGTCGAGTTCGCCGCGTGCCTGACCAACCGCCAGGGACTCGCTGCGGCCGCCCACCTGCGCGACGAGCGCTGCGATGGGCGCCGGTAGGGTTGAGGCTTGCATTTGCAGGGATTTGAGCGCATCGCCTTGACCCGATTTCGCCAGCGCGTCGAGCGGATTGGTATCGCCTACTCCGGTGCCGAGGCCGCTGATCTTTTGCTGGATCTGCGCCACCTGGGCAATGACGCGATCGATGGGCGCAGCGCCCGGAGAGCCGCCCACCAGTTGATTGACGGCCGCGAAGTGCGCTGTGATCTTCTCCTCCGGCGTCTGTGCACCGGCGGCAGGCTTATTGCCGGCACCGAAGAGCTTGTTCAACGGGTTCATCACGGCCTTCGCCGCCGCCGCGGCGACACTCGAGGCCGCCGCGCCGCCCGGCGCCGGTTTGCTCATATTGGTATTGGCATCCACGGTGGTGAGCAAGCCCTTCAGTGGAGAGGTCGGTCCGCCGAGGATGCCGAGCACGTCGGCCGCCTGCGAAAGATTTTGCAGAGGCACGACTTGAACATCATTGAGGATTCCATCCCAAGTTTGGATGTAGTCATCCGCGTAGACGTCCATGACCTGCGATCCGATGCGGGCTGCACCTTGCACGTCGAAGGCGCTATCGCCCAGCACCCAATTGTCCTGCGAGAACTGTTTGACCAGTTCCAAGGTGCCCAACGCGGAAACTTGATCGAATACGGTGCGGGTGTACAGACCCGGCACCGGATCCGAGAGCCGTTTGCCGCTCTTGCGCGATAGCACGCGTTCAGCGCCGATTCCTGCTGCAATATCGAGACGCAGGTCATGACTCGTGTCATCGAGATGGCTCAGCTTCAATTGGTTGTACATCAACCGCGGCAGTGAAGCCTGGCGAACAGTATTTCGGCTTTGCGCCACCAGCCCATCATCGAGCGGCAGCGGGCGCAAGCTGTTCTGGTCCTCGATCATGCTGTGCAGATGGGCGGTGAGGGACTGCAGCACGTCCGGCCGCGAGGCGAAGCTATCCTGCCAGTCCAGATTGACCAAAAAAGCCAGCTGTGTTTTATCGAGATGCTGAGGCTCACCAAGCATCAAATACGCTTTCAGATACTGATAAAGCTTGTCCGGCTGAGCGGCTGAGGTCTGCAGCCGCAGCTTGAACTGATTCCCTATCTGCGGAAGCAAGGTTCCGTTCAGCGTTCGATGATAGGCATCGCGCGCCTCATCGCCCACGGCTGCGCCCTGAAACAGACCCCACCGCAAGGTCCACGCCCAACGACCTCGGTAGCGATCGGCGATATCGACGACGCTGCGCAAGGCATCGAGTCCAGGCACCATTTGCGGCAGAGTTTGCTGCGGCATGGGCAGTCCCACGGAATTCAATTGATCGAGGGAGGCGGAAACATCCGCCAAATAAGATTTGTTGCGGGTGAAGCTGACCGATAAGGCGATCACGCCGAGCACGGCGATGAGAATCAGCGCCGCGTAGGCGGCAAGCTGCAGCGCGGCTTTCTGCAGCTCGCGGCGCCGATTGACGCCGGCAAGCCCCGCCTCGGCGAACAACACCTCGCGCAGCAGCTTCTCGATGAAGTATGCCTTGCCGCGTCCCGCTGCGCCGGCGGCAACCGCCTCGGGGGCTACCGCGAAACCGCGGCCGATCGCCGCCATCAGGCGATCGATGGGCGTACCTTCCTGGGTGCCGCTGGTGAAGTACACGCCGCGCAGCAACAGCCGGCCATCGAAGCGCGTTGCCGCGAAAACTTCGCTGACGAACGCGCCGATGAAGTTGCGAAGACCGGCAATCTGCTGGGGAAAGGCGAACACCGCTGTCCGGCGCCGCGTGTCGCGCTCTTCTTCGATGCGCCCGAATAGCCGCTGATTGAGCCGCTCGATCAGCGCGTCGAATTCCCCTGAGAAGTCTTCGGCCGCCGTACCCGACAGGCTGCGCTCGGGAGCAAAGGTCATACCCCACACCTGCGCGCGCCCTTCGGCGCCCAAGTCCTCAAAGTACTCGCTGAACCCAGAAATCAAATCGCACTTTGTCACCATCAGATAGACCGGCAGGCGCACTTTGAGATGGCGATTCAATTCATCGAGCCGACGCCGAACTGCGGCGACATTCATCTCGCGTTCCACGGGCGTGTGGGTCATCAAATCCGCCGCGCTCAAGGTGACAATCACGCCATTCAACGGCCGGCGATTACGATACTTGGTCAGTAGATTTAGAAATTCACCCCAACCGGCGCTATCCGCCGACTCATCCGAATCCTGCGTGGTGTAGCGGCCTGCGGTGTCGAGCAGCACTGCTTCGTCGGTGAACCACCAATCGCAATTGCGCGTGCCGCCGACGCCGCGCAAAGCCTCCTTGCCGAAGCGCTGCTCGAGCGGAAACTTCAGGCCCGAATTGATCAGCGCCGTCGTCTTGCCCGACCCCGGCGGACCAATGATCACATACCACGGCAGATCGTACAGGCTGCGGCCGCCGGTTTGCGTCTTCTTCAGCATGCTGACCGCTTCTTCGAAGCGCTCCCGCAGCTGCACCGATTCGCGGCTCGTCCCCGCGGCTGCCGGCGCCGCGCTCTGTTCGACCACAGCCTCGGCCAGTTTGGCGCCGGCACGGCGAGCACGCAGGCGCTTCAGAACCACCGACAGTACCCACAGCAATAGCAACACCAGGATGGCGATTAGCCGGGCGATACCTGACTCCAGCGGCTTGAATTCTGCGAATGCCAGGTACGGGCCGCCAATCCAGATGAACAAGGATAGGAGCAACAGCCCGAGAAAAATCAGCAAGCCGCGGCCCTTGAAGATTTTCATAAGGGCGTCGTCAGCCCTCGCCCACGTGAATGATTTCGACGCGGCGGTTGCGGGCGCGATTCTCCGGCAGCGATTCGGGCTTGTAGCGCGGTTCGGATGACCCCACACCGCTTGGCTCGAGACGGGCCGGATTGTCGATCGCGAGGGACAACAGTTTCACCACCTCATCCGCGCGCGCCCGAGACAGATCGTAATTATCCCGATACCGCAGCGAACGCAACGGCTGATCGTCCGTGTGACCGACGACGAATACGCGCCCCGGCACTTCGTTCAAGGCGCGCGCCAGTCTTTGCAGCGATTGGTAGTAGCGTGGATTGACTTTTTCGCTTCCCGAACTGAAAAAATCCGAAGCGATCAGCGTCACGACCGTCTGGTTGTTTCGTTCCTCCACGCTCAAGACGCCGTTGGCCGCGTCATCCCGCAGCAATTGTTGCAGGCGAGGCGCGGCGGAGTGCGCGGCGCTGCTCGTCGGGGGCTCGGCCATGCCGACATGCGCGAGGCGATCGCTGATCGGCGCGGATAACTGATCGAGGCGCAGATGAAATAATACGAACGTTCCCGTCAATACCACCAGCGTGAAGGCGCCGACCACCCACCACGGTACATAGCGGATGACGGGATTGCGCTGATCCTGCATGCCGCGCCAGTGCAGCGACAATCCGGTCGCGGGCACGCCGCGAAAAGTACGGATGCGGCGGAAGAGTTCCGTTTGAATTTCCGCCAATCGAGCATGGCCGCGTTCGGCCACCTGATACTTGCCGGCAAATCCGAGCGCCAGACAGACATACTGCAGCTCCATCAAATCGATGTGGCGCGCCGGATCGGCCGAAATCCGCTGCAGCATATCGAAGAATTTTTCCCCGCCCCAAGTCTCCCGGTGAAGCGTGACGAGCAGCGTCTGCTCTCCCCATTCGCTTTGACCGCCCCAGGGAGTGCTCAATACGGCCTCGTCAACCGCCGAGCACAACACGTAGCGCGCCGCGAGAACGGTTTCGGGCGCTATGCCGGAGGCGCGCGCGCGCTCCTCATATTCCCGCACCTGCTCGAGGGTCTGGCGTCTCAGGCCCGCGATGTCGCCGTGGCTCAAGGTGGTGCGCAGGCGGCCCATCAAAATGAGCAGCGGACTCGCCGCCTGCAGCAAGGGGTTGAGGCCGGCGGCTAAAAAATCGCGCAGCGCGGCATTCGGCAGAGCGCGTGCCGGGCCCGGCATGGCGGGACGCGGTTCGGGGCTGCCCGGCTGATTCGCCGGTTGATCCGACCCGCGCTTTCCCGCGCCGGGCCGCGGCCGGAAAATCGTTGCGTCGCGCGGCGCAAACGGGTCGTCGTTATTGTCCTTTGCCATGGTGCGCCGGCGCTTGGTGGCGTATCAGCCGCGGATGGCCCAGAACTCGAGCTTCAACCCGGGAAACTCGCCTCCGACATGCAGCGCAATGCCGCCGGAGACCTTCAACTGTTCCCACAACTCGCTCGCCTGATTCAGCTCGAAATAAACGAAACCTGCATGATAGGGGATCTGCCGCGGAGCGACCGGAATCGCCTGCAGCGCGATTCCCGGCAACTGAAGGTTGACTAGATCGCGGATCTTCTCCACCGGACCGATCTTGAGCTGCGCCGGAAAGCGCTGCCGCAATTCCTCGGCTGGCGTATCGGCACGCACCGCCAGCACGAACACCGCCGTGCCGAACAGAGTGCGATCGGCAACCTGCGCAACGCTCAGGCCAAATTTTCTCGGCTCGATGGGAATCGCGATGGCGGACTGCTCGAGTACCGCACTCAAGCTCGCGCGCAGTGCGGCGACGACAGGCTCGAAACTCTCGCGCAGCCGTTCATGCGTATAACCCGGCAATGCGCCGGGCCGCTTCGACACCGTGGTAAAAGTCGCCAGCTCTCCTGCCGCGGACACGCAAAAGCGATAAAGATCCTCCGGGTGCACGACGCCGCCGGCGACCAGATGCGCGATCTCCGGCTCGTAGCGATTGATCGCCTGCAGCATCAGAAAGTCCGCGATTTCGGCGGCGCCGCCGCGTCCCGTCGCCGACACGCGGCCGGCCAAGGCCTCACCGCGTTGATGCAGCAAACCTTGCAGTTCCGTCATGAAAGTGGCGAGCACGGGCGCCGCACGCACGTCAAGAACCGTGGGAATGAATCTCTCGTCCAACACCACGCGCTTATCCGCGCGGCATTCGAGTACCTGCGCGATGGGGATTCGCGCATAATCGTCCAGCGTTTCGCGCGACAACATCAGCCGTGCGCGCAGCGGTGCTACCTCGATCACCGCCGACATGCCGGCTTCCGAGGCGGAATCCCGCGATTCAATTTCGCGGATGGAGTGCCGCACGATGCCTTCTTGCGATGCGCTTCGATCTACCTCGGCGCCGCTCTGTTGACGCACGGGAAGCGCGAGGTACACCGTTTCGTCCCGTACCTGCCTGCCGATATCGAGCGGCGACGGCACCGGCTCATCTTCGGGCATGCGAAACGGCGTGCCGTCCGGAAACACGCCGATTGCACGGCGCAAGGCGAGCTTGCCGATCGCCAGCATGTCGCGCTCGAATTCCAATTCAACGCATCCCCACGGATGGCCGCGCAGTGCGTAGCAGCGAGTCTCCAGCAATCGCTCGATGAATCGGGCCTGCTGCTGAAAATGTTGGGGCCGCAAGAACAGCCCCTCGGACCAGAGAACTTTGTTATAGGCGGACATCGTTTGGCAACTTGACGCTCGATACTTGTGGATTCAATCGCCGGCAAAACTGACGCGTGCGCGCGCGACTGCGATCGTGATCTTATTCTTCTTGACTACATCGACCATACCTTTTTCCGCGCTGCCGGCCAGCGCCCGCCATTGGGCGTTGCGGATATCTCGATAGGCCGCCGCGATGCCCAGAAAATGCGCGTCCGGCGAAAGCGAAAAATCGCTCAGACGCTGTTCTCCGGGCGTCAACTCGAATTCGACGCGCGACACCAGCGCCGCGGCCAGGGTGGCTTCCTCCTTGTCATAAAGCGCAAAGAAGTCGGCGTCCTTGAATGCCGTCGCGTCTCTCAGCTGGTAGAGGCGAATGACGATCGGCGAGGGTCGATTTTGGGCATCGGGATTCACATCCGAGCTCACCGCAATCGTCAGCTTGACATTGACGGGCTCGGGCTTCTGCGGCGGCGAACTGCAGCAGGCAAGCGCTGCATATACCATGGTCAACAGCGCGACCCGCACGCCCCTCAATATCCGCAATATCCCCATGTGTGGCGCTCCCACCGACCTTGGTTATCGTGATTGACCGTTACCTGCGCTCGGCGCGATTCAATGTCTTGAGCCGCACCAGTTGTTCTTCATAAGCCTTCGCAAACTCGTCGCCGAATAGTTTGCGGAAGCTGGAATCGGCATCTTTGACCATATCATGGAATTTATTGCCATACAGTTCCCAATATTTCATTTTTGCCGGGCCGCTGAGGAAGGAGCCGGTCTTCAGCTGACGGTCGAATTTCTCCTGAAGGCGTGCGGGTTCGAACTCCGCCAGCATCGCCTCGTAGGCGACGCGCACACCGGCGAGCATTGCCATTTGATGATTGCGCACATCCTGAAAGGCATCTTCGAAGGCCTCAACCGGACCAAGATAGGCGGCATTGCGCTTCACCAGCAAGTTGTGCAAGGCGTCCTCCACGTTTGCCGAGAACTTGAGCGGATTGTTGTCGGCCGCCTTGAAAGTGGTCATGCGCATGCGGAATTCATCTTTTATGCGGTCTCGCGCGCGCAATACATCCATCACGCCGGCTACTACCACGCGCAAAATCTGTCCGAATTGTTGCGCAAGCTCTGGCGTGACGCGCGCGGAATCAACGCCGGCCGCTGCTAGCAGCGAGGCGAAGTCCAGATTCGCGCCTCCTCCAAGGCTGGGGCGCTCTGCGCCGGTATCGATTGCTGGCGGCTTTGGCGGCGTCTGGGCGACCGGAACGGCGGGTCTGGCCGGCGGGGGCGCACGCGGCGGACTGGCCGCGGCCCTCATCGGCGGCGCCGGCTTGGGTGGATCTGCGGCAATCGGTCGAGGCGACGGCCGCGGGACGCGCGGCGGCTCGGTGAACACGGTTTGGGCCGGAATCACAGGCGCTGCCGGCGCTGGCGGCGGCGGCGCGGAAGGCCGGGCGGGCCTTTTCATCGATATCGACGGCTCGTCCGATGCGAGCGGGTCGTAATCATCCGGAATCAATTGATTGCTCGGCGCGGCGGAAGGCGGCGGTGTACGGGGCGGCGGCGAAGCAGGCGGGCGGTAGTGCTGGGACATCGGCGACTGGGCCGCGAGGGCCGCCGCGCTTGGACCCGGAGCGACTGCGCGAGCATCCTGGATTCCCAGCAACTTCAACGGGTCAGTATCGGTAGGCGCCCCGATCGATCCAGGAGCATCAGAGAAGAAAGGGTCCTCCGGTATCAACGGCGCTCTGGCGGCACTAGAGGCGGCCATGATGGGTTCCGCGCTAATACTGACCCGAACCTCGTAATCATCGATGTACACCGTATCGCCGTTGCGAAGCGTGTACGGCTGGCCGCGAGTCAGACGGTTCTGCGGTGAATTGATGAACACGCCGTTAGTGCTCGTGTCCTCGATCGAGTAGTTGCCGTTGGCGAACAGTATTTTGGCGTGGTGGCCGGAAATATATTCGTCGGGGAGTACCCATTCATTGTCGCGCAGGCGTCCGATGCTGCCGCCCGCCTGAAATACCTTGCGCGCGGCGCTGCCCATCTTGGCGGCTTTTTGACCTACGACTTCGAGTGTTAAAGGCATTGAGCGAAAACCACCCTGATACGCTGCCCGATCATATCGAATCCACCTGAAATATGGCATCGCTCGCATCGCCGCGCGGAACGCTCGTCGGCAGCCAGGTGTTCCATCCAAGCCGGGGACCGGCCTGCTTCTCAGCCGAAAGAACCAGGTCGGGCACGTCCCCGCCCTTGAGCGTCACTTGTACATCAAAGTTCAAAGCGGCCCCTACGTAAGTCCGGGTCAATGCCGCGAGTTGCGCCATCTGCGGCGCATCCGGCATGAACGATTGAAAGGCGGCGTAGCCCAGGGGACCTAGCTTAATGCGAAAAGACCCTTGCACGTCCCACACCCTCGTGCCCAAGACAGCGCTCGACCCCAGCGCCGCATAGCGGCGCGACTCCGCGCCGTTGCCGATTCGAGTCTGCTCGTCCGTCAGCAGATCAGCCCAGCGTCCTTGAAACTGCATGATACCGACCGGGCGGTCGAAGTACTCCGACAGCATTTGTCGAAGGGCGTCAGCGGTGCGCACCGGATGGGAAAAATGCCCCGCATAGAAAACCAACGTTTCATCAGGAATCGCTTGGCGACGTTGAAGCGCGGGTCCGCGCATACCAATGAGTGCAAGCAGAGCGGAGGTGAAAGCGTCGTGCCCCCGCCCGCGAGCCTGCTCGAAAGTCAGCGGCAAGCGATATTTCTCGGCCGCGCGAACAAACAACGACAGCGCCCGGTGATTGAATACATCGAAGAAATCGCGGGGTGCTGCGTTCTTATCGCGCCGCGCATCGAGCACCAGGCGCGAATAGTGAGCGGGCAGCACGCCGCTCACGCCGGTGAGGCCCATCATGGTCACACTCAGCTCGGGCTTGCTTCCTGTGTCGTCGAATCCGACGACCTCGGTGGCGGGGAATGCAAGCTCGAGCGCCGTGCGCAGCCGCAGCGTCTCGCCGCGCGGGTCATTGGCGAAACCAATCGGCGTCGGCGGCAAGGATGAATCGTCGGAACCACGCCTGGCCGCACGCTCGAGCAGCCGCACCGCTTGAACGAAATCAAAGCGTTCGGGTGCCGCGCGCAGAGCCTCAATCAAAGAAGCGTAAGATCGCCGGCCCGTGGCAGCCATGTTCGCAGCACCCCCGCGCGACCCTTAACAGTCGCTGTCAATCTGGTAAAAGCGTTGATCGATGCATAATGCGCGAAAAAACGCTCCAAAACCGCCGCAAAAAGAAATATGCCCGCGTCCGATGTACGCTGCTCGTCGAACTCGATCGTGATGTCGAGGCCGCGGCACAAAGCCCCCATCGCCGAATGCGGCGCACGTGCCGTGCCGCGCCGGGCCTTGACGCTCAACACGCTGTCGATCATTGCTTGAGTCTCGGCAGCGTCTCGAAAATCGTACAGCCGCAGCATTTCGCGCAGCGCTTCCGCGCCGCCCTCGTCGTCGGTCAGCGAGAGATGATTGAGAGTCAAGTGCGAGACCAGGCGCCAAGCGTTGTCCTTGCGCGTCGACACCCGCAAGGTCGGCGTCGGCGCCGTCATCGCGGTTATCGCTGCCAGGCCGGGCACTGCTTTGACGAGCCGAAGATGCGGGCGGCCCGCGCCAAAAGGCAGCTTCGCCGCCAAATCACGATTCAGGCAGGTTGTCTCGACCGATGCCAGAGCCTCGGCGGGCTGCGACGGCTCGCCTTCCAGATCCACGAAAGAGAGAAACATCTCGCTGCCTTGGTCGCGGCCGCCGCTGGGGCGCCGAGCCGCATGCCAGAATCCGGCATCCGATGCGCCGGCGCCGCCGTGCGTGAGGCCAAAAAAAGGCGCATAGGACCGAACTTCGCCGGTGGGTGTAGTTACCGTGACGTCGTCGACGGAATAGGTCTCGAGTACGCCTTGGCGGCGGCTGTCCGGAACCAACTGATATTCAACGGATGTCTGGTCGAGCAGAATAGGCTCTGCCCGTTGGCGGAACAAATTGACGACCGAGGTACAGCCGAGCGCGAAGGATTCCAGCGATATGCTGCTCTCCAAATCCTCTGCGGCGCGCGTCAAGTAGAGATAAATGTCGCACTTGCGGGAGGCGCAGTTTCGCAATTTCGCGCCAAGGCCGGTGACTTCGAAGAATAGAAATTTCTGTGGGAATGCAAAATATTCGGTCAGCAGACGGTAACCCAGCGGGGAACTCGCCCGATACGGCAGCACGCCCTCCTCGGCGCTGAAACCCACGGGGCGAATTGAGTCCTGGCCCTGCAGCAGCGGGCTCGGATCGCCGCCGGAATCGGCGATCGCCACCACCGCGGTGTTGTTGTAAATCAGCTCGTAGAGGCGCAATGCATCGGTGAGCGAGCCGCGCAGAAAAAAGCGCAGCGAATCGGGCGCGAGCTGTGCGAACGTGACTTCAGGCGCCACGCAGCGCAGCGACAAGCGCAGCACACTCACGCAGCCGCGCGGACTGACCGGCCCGCGCAGCGGCCGCCCCGTCAGCGCGGCGCTTTCGATCTCGATCGGCCACACCGTCACATCCTGGGTGGTGCGAAAGTCGCAGGCCTCTCCTGCGACGGCCTCGGTTTCAATCTCGGATCCGGCCGGCAAAACGCGCTTCTCCGCCAGATCGCGCTCCGCGGCGAAAGAAAAAATCGCCATGGGAGGGATGGGCGCGAGATAGTGCGGATAGAGTTGCCCCAGCAGCGCATTGGTCAGCTCCGGGAATTCGTCATCGAGCTTTCGCCTGATCCGGGCATTGAGGAACGCGACTCCTTGCATCAGCCGCGACACATGCGGGTCCTCCACGGTGTCGGCGCTCATCCGTAGTCGTCCCGCGGCGGCCGGATGTTGTTCGGCGAACTCGGCCCCGAGGCGCGTGAGATACAGCAGCTCTTGGTTGTAATACGATAGTAGTTCGTCAGCCATTGGCCGCCCCAACCACCGAGAAGCTCTGACTCGAGGGATCAAGCATTGAATCGAAGCTCACGCGTTCGGGGGCCGGCTCCGCGTACATCAGCGCCTCGACGCGAAAGCGCAGCGTGCGATCCTCGGCACTGTCTTCGGTCAGCGTGACCTTGACCATTTTGAAGCGCGGCTCGAAGCGACGGATCGTCTCCTCCACGGTGCTGCGGAACAGCTCGCGGGCGCTGCCGGCTCCGGCATTCATGGTCAAGAAATCGGGAATGCCGTATTCGAGCAGCGATCGCGGCAGTTCTGCCATCTCCGCGGGAGGCGAGCGGCATCGTTGATGTGTATTCAACAGCGCTTCCAGATCCCGCCGCACCGCATTTCGCAATTCACCGAGCTGCTGCGAGCGGCTGCGCGGCCGCGCTCCTGCGGAATTCGGAGTATCGTCGAGCAAGCGGTCGAGCACCGAGGGGAGAAACCCGCTGTCTGGATTTGCCATGGCGCCAGATCAGCTTATGCGCGGCCCGTTTGGCCGGCGAAGTTTATCCTGCCGAGCTCGCGAATCGTTTTGCTGGTGTCGCCGACCAAGAAAGTGCGCAATCCCCTGCCGAGCGCGACGCGGTTTGCGGCATCGACGAATTCGGTCTCGTGCCCGAGGCGCTCGGCAATACTCATATTCTTTGCCGCATAAATACAGGGCAAAAACACCTCGCCGTCCGGGCCGTCGTCTACTGACAATTGCGCCCGCCGCCACAGCAGATCGCGCTGCGATTCGGGTTTGCGCAGTTCGATGGCCTCAATGCGCGAGGTGGGGATCCAGAAGTACTTGCCGGTCGAGGTAAACACTTCGATATGCGCAGCCGCCAAGTCGTCGAGATCGCGAAAATCGTCGAATGGTTCGCCGTCCGTTTCTCCGGCCAGCGGCACCCTTCCCGCCTCACGCTCCGCGACCAGCGCCGCCAGTTCCTCGAGCGCACCCGTGCGCGCTGCGATTGCTGCGCGCAATTCAAGTTCGAGCAGCGCATCGGGCTTGACGACGAACTCGGGCAATCGGCCCTCGGCGTGGAACTGCTGGCGCGCCTGCTCGGCGCGCACCAACTGTCGGAACAGTGCCACCCCTACCATCGCACCGGGATCGATGTCGGTGATGGCATTGAGCACGGTGTCGGCGCGCTCTAAGTTGCCCGCGACACACAAAAGCTCGGCCAGTTGCGCGCGCCGGTCGATGGCCATGGGATTACTCTTGACCTGCGCGTTCATGAGTTCGATCGCCTCATCAAGCTTGTCGGTACGCAGCAGGGACGGCAAATCGGCGGGAGTCGTCATGATATTACAAGCTCCAGAAGCATGAGTTAGGCTGCGCTGGCCGCCGGCGCCAACTGAGTGACCAAACGAAATCCTGTGGCAATGTCGTCGAGCTGAAAGTGCGGCCGCAAATACAGCACGCATGAATAGACGCCGGCCTTGCCAGGCACTTCTTTGATTTCAACGCGCGCATCGCGCAGCGGAAAACGCGACTTGGAGTCCTGGCTCGCCTCGTCGCTGCTGGTGACATAAGTCATCAACCAATAGATGAGTGCCTGCTGGACTTCCGCGGCGGTCTTCATCGTTCCGATGAAGCGCCGGCCCAACAGCTTGATGTAATGCGCGAAGCGCGACACGCACAGCATGTATTGCAGCATTGCGGAGAGGCGCGCATTGATATTAGCCGCGGCGCGATCATAGTTGGGGGGCGCGTGCATCGACTGATTGGAATAAAACACGGAATATTCGGCAAATGGTACTTTTCGCAGCGCAATAAAACCCATTTCCGCCAGATCCTTCTCTTGGGTGTCCGACAGCAGGGCCTCGATCGAGGGTTTGATGGCGATACCGGGACGATCCGTGGCAAACGATGCCACCGGCAAATTCGCGACCAGACCGCCCCGCAGGTCGTCTCGGGCGGATCCGCGAATATCGGCAAACCATCCATAGCTCGCGAACGCGCGCAGCACCACGGAACCAAATGCCATGGCGCCGTTTCCCCACAGGTAGGCCTTGGCGTCCGCGCCATCGACTGTCTCCGCAAAGCGAAAACCGTCGCGGCGCGTGGAATCCAGAGCATACGGCAGGCGCACCAGCACTCGCGGCATGACGAGGCCGATGAAGCGGGTCTCCTCGGCTTCGCGCATCGACTGCCAGCGCTGGTATTCGGCTTGGCGAAACACGGCGCGCAGGTCCAGGGGACCGCCGAGCGCGCTGAAGCTCTCGAGCTGAAATAGACTGGGCGAGGCGCCCATCACCAGCGGTGCAAAGGCTGCCGCCGCAATCATCGCCAATGACTTCAACGCAGCGATGTCGTCCGTAGGATGATCCGCAGTGGGCCGGTGCTGAATCTCGTAATCGCCGATGAGCAGACCGAACGCCTCGCCGCCCAGCATGCCGAATTCCTCGGTATATATTTTATGGAACAGGTGGCTGCGGTCGAAGTCGGCGGCCCGATCCAGGTCGCGGATCACCTCGCCCCAGGATACCGACAGCATGCGGATCTTCGCGAGCGGCGATAACTCGGCGGCATCGATTAAAAAATCCAGGCCGCGCCAGCGTGCCTCGAGGCGCTGGTAAGCCGCGGCATGCAAAATGGCATTCACCTGGGCCGACAGCAGCGCGTCGATATCGGCGATGTCTCGATCCAGAGCCAACAAGAGCCTGCGCTTATCGACCGCCATACCGGCGCCGAACCAACCGCGCAGCGCGATGCCGGAATCTTGCTCTCCGAGCCACGCGTCCAAACGCTGCGGCTCGCGCTCGCGCAGCGCTCCGCTTGCTTCGCTCACCAAGAATTCCCGCACGCCGCCGGTCGAATCGGCCGGCGGCCCGAGCGGCAGATCGACGATCCTGGGCGGGAGCTGCACCGCTGCGCCGCCCCCCGGCCAAGAACGTGTCGCTGGGATCACGACTGCTTGGGCGGAATATTCGCTACCAAACGCAATGACGCAGTGAGTTCCTCCATTTGCAGCCAGGGCCGCAGATAAGCAACGGCATTGTAGGCGCCGGCCTTGCCCGGTATCGCCTTCACCTCCACGCGCGCTTCACGCAATGGGAAGCGCGCCTTGGATTCGGCGGTCGCGGCGGGACTGGAGTTGACGTAGCTTTGGATCCAGTTATTCAGCCATTTTCCACAATCCTCCACCTCCATGAAGGAACCGATCTTGTCGCGGCCCATGACCTTGAGAAAATGCGCGAATCGCGCGGTCGCCATGACGTAGGGCAAGCGCGACGCAATTTGAGCGTTCTCGGTGGCATCCGGCGTGGAGTATTTGGTCGGTTTCTTGGTCGTCTGGCTGCCGATGAAAACGGCGAAATCCGAATTCTTCGAATGCACCAGCGGCAGGAAGCCGCAATCCGAGAGTTCGTATTCGCGCCGCTCGTCGATGCCGATTTCCGTCGGACACTTTTGATCGGTGTCGCCGTCATCGGTCTTGAAAACATGCGATGGCAAACCTTCGACCTTGCCGCCGTTTTCAGTGCCGCGTATCGCCGTGCACCAGCCGTTCTTTGCGAACGCGTCGGTAAGCCGGGCGCCCAGCACGTAAGCGGCATTCATCCAGCAATATTCTTCGTGCTCGAGCGGCTTCTCATTGCCTTTGGCGTCCTTCGGTGCTTCCTCGAATGCGAACTCCTCGATCTTATTGGTCGCGGCTCCATAGGGAACGCGCGCCAGGACCCGCGGCATGGTCAGAGTCACAAATGCCGCCTCGTCGCGCTGCCTGAAGCTGCGCCAGCGGGCGTATTCCTGGGCTTCGAAATTCCGCTTCAAGTCCTGAGGTTTGGATAGCTGCCTGAAATCCGATAACCCGAACATGGTGGAATTGGTCGACGATATGAACGGCGTGAAGGCACCCGCCGCAATACTGGACATGCTGGTGAGAAATTCGACATCGGCGGAGTGATTGGTGAACTCATAGTCGCCGATCAGAGCGCCAAACGGCTCGCCGCCCAAAGTACCGAATTCACTGGTATAAATGCGCTTGAAGGTATCGCTCTGATCGAAGTCCGTGGCCTTGGCCAAATCCTTGCCGATCTCGGTCTTCGACGCGTTCAGTACCTTGATCTTCAGCATCGAGTCGGTAAGGGTGTTCTTGACGAAATAATGAAGGCCGCGCCACGATCCTTCGAGCTTTAGAAAATCCGGATGATGCATGATCGCGCTGATTTGGTCGGACAGTTTTTTGTCGATGAGCGCGATCGCTTTGTTGAACGTCACGGTCAAGTTTTTCGAATACGTAACTGTGCCGCTGAGCGCTTCATCGGTCAGCGTTTTCAGCAACAGCTGCGCCTGTTCCGGCTGCGTTTGCTTGGTCGCGCTGATCGCCTGATCCAGCAGGCTGGATTCAGTCGTCGTGGTTTGGGCTGCTGCTTTTTCGGTCTTGGTGGCCATCTCGATTACTCCTTGGGTTTATCGGCGCCGAGCTGGCTGGAAAGCGTTTTCAATTCGGCCTCGTTCTGCAGCACGCGCTCCAAGATATTCTCGAGGTCCGCGGAACGGTCGACTTTGGTCATCAGATCGCGCAGCTGGTTGCGGGTGTCCACCAGCTTCTTCAGCGCAGGCACCTGGTCTGCGATGCGGCCGGGCTCGAAATCATCCATCGAGCGGAATTTCAGATTGACCGGAATCAGCGAATCATCGCCGGCCAAGGTGTTGTTGACCTTGATGTTGAGCTCCGGTGCAATCCGTTCCATCACGTCATTGAAATTCTCTTTGTCGATTTGAACGAACTTGCGTTCCTTCAGCGGCCGCAGAGCCTCGGTAGGATTGCCGGAAAAATCGCCCATGACGCCGACCACGAACGGCAGCTCCCGTTCGACGGTTGCCCCACCGGTCTCGATCTCATATTTGATATGCACTCGAGGCCGTCTTTGACCCTGAAGTTTGTCGTAGATATTAGCCATTGCCGTTCCCTCTGGTTAAATTTTTATGCAATAAGTCGCTTTCCCAAGCGCCGCGACTCGACACGCGTCGATTACTGGTTGGACGGCGGTTTAATACCGGCACTGGTCAACACGCTGCGCCAAGCCGATGCATCCGGCAGCAATTCGGCAAGCAGTTCAGTGAAGGGCATTCTCGCCCGCCGAACCATCTCATCGAGGCTCGTTGAAATCGGCGAATGCGGCTCGTTCTTTCTGAAATACTCGGCGACTTGCTGCAGCAAGCGCAATGCCTCTTCCCGTCCCCGCATAGCACCCCCTATCGCCCCGCTGCCCGGCGTACCCGCACCTGCCCCTTCACCTTCCTGACCCGATTCGAGCCGCTGCGCCGCTGCCGCACGCGCCCGCGCCACCAAGTCCGCGCTGAACGCGCCGACTGTGTCGCGAGCCACGGTCAACACCTTGGTGATGTCTACGGTCGATGGAGCGTCCCGGCCTGCGCGCTCGTACAAGGCGGTACCCAATAAGGTCAGCTCCGCCAGGCCGCCATCGATATCATCCAACAGCGAGATATAAAAATCGCCGCCGCTCTCGTTGACGGCGCGCATGAAGCGCTCCATGCTGACCCCGCCGGCCGCTTCGCGCCGCGCCCGCTGATCCGCGTCGGGGAGACTGGCGATCGCGCGGGCTTGGTCATAGTGATACACCGCCAGGGGAGTCTCGTCGCTTCCCTTCGTCACGGGGACCAGACCCAGCGGCTGAATCAGAGTACCTTCATTGCCCAGTCCGTTGAGGCCGGCCAGCGGTGCAAGGCGGGTCGCCAGTCCGTCCTCGTCGACCAAGGAGAAGAAACTATCCCAATACTGTTCGACCAGACCGCGCGCCAGACGCACCCCATCGCGCAGTCCCGCGTAGCCTTGCGCGCGCACCAGGCCCTCGATGTACCAGGCTACGACCTCGAGGTCCTTGGAGGTTTCGGCGAGGGACTTCGGGGCGATCGTCAGAATTGTCTGCCACTCGGGCAGCAGGCCGGAGATTCCGCCTTCGGAGTCCGCGCGCCGTTCGGCGGCCCGGGCGCCGCTGCGGGCATCCTTCAGCCGGTAATAAATCGACGTAGGCGAGACGTCGGCACGCAAATCCACGCCGGCCGGCGCGGATTCTGAGCACGGCTTCAACAGCGACTCGACATCGATTGTGGCCGCGGTTGCCATCAGACTGCCTATCTCCCTAAGACTGCCCAAACCGCTGTAACAGAGCTTGTCAATACGATAGCATAGCCGCTGCCCGGATAACGAGCCTCACTAAAATCAGCCGCCGGAGCCTGAATTTGTTTGTACACGTCCAGTTGGCAGCGCCGGCAATCGACATTCGATGCTGCGGCATCGAGCCGTCTACGGAGGGATGAAACATGGTCGCGGTGGATCTTAAATCACTGATCGCCAAGCTCAATAATCCTTGCCGGCAGGCACTCGAAGCTGCTGCTGGAATGACCTTGTCGCGCAGCCACTATAATGTCGAACTCGAGCATTGGCTGCTCAAGCTGCTGGATATCCGGGACAGCGACCTGGCCGCGTGTCTGAATCATTACGGCGTTGATTCGGCCGCGCTCGCCGCCGATTTGAACAAGGTTTTGGACAAGCTGAAAACCGGCAACAACCGGGCGCCGTCGCTGGCGCCGCAAGTGGTTCAATTGGCGCGGGAGGCGTGGATGCTCGCATCATTGACGAGCAACGCTGCGGTGGTGCGTTCGGGGCATCTGTTGGCCGCATTGGTTGGCGATGATTCGTTGTCGTTGGTCGCACGCGATGCCAGCCGCCAGCTTGCGGCAATTCCGGCGGATGCATTGCGTCATGAGCTGGGGAAAATAACCGCGTCCAGCTCCGAGGCCGTTGCCTCCGGTCCGGCGCAGGGGGCGGCTGCCGAATCACAGGCCGGCGTCGGCGGGCCTGTAGCGGGCGGCGCACTCGATCAGTTCACGATCGATCTTACGGCGCGGGCAAAGGCAGGGAAAATCGACCCGGTACTGGGTCGCGACGGGGAAATCCGTCAAGTCATCGACATCCTGACCCGACGCCGCCAGAACAACCCGATATTGACCGGCGAGGCGGGGGTCGGCAAAACAGCCGTGGTCGAAGGCTTTGCATTGCGGATCGCGCAAGGCGATGTGCCTGCGGCGATGAAAAACATCTCGCTGCGCACGCTCGACCTTGGCCTGCTCCAGGCCGGGGCCGGCGTGAAGGGCGAGTTCGAAAACCGTTTGAAGTCGGTGATCGAGGAAGTCAAGGCGTCGCCAACGCCGATCATCTTGTTCATCGACGAAGCCCACACCTTGATCGGCGCCGGCGGTGCCGCGGGCCAGGGCGATGCGGCCAACCTTCTGAAGCCGGCGCTGGCACGCGGCGACCTGCGCACCATTGCCGCGACGACGTGGGCGGAATACAAAAAATACTTCGAGCGCGATGCGGCATTGGCGCGGCGCTTCCAGGTCGTCAAAGTCGAGGAACCGGACGAGGCCGGAGCATTCGCGATGCTGCGCGGCATTGTCGCGACACTCGAGAAGCACCACCACGTGCGGATTCTCGATCAGGCCGTGGTTGAGGCAGTGCGTTTATCCAAGCGCTACATTCCGGGCCGACAGCTTCCCGACAAGGGCGTCAGCGTGCTCGATACGGCCTGCGCCCGGGTGGCCATGAGCCAGACCGCAGTTCCGCCGGAGCTGGAGGATTGCCGCCGGCGGATCGAACTGGGGACGACCGAGATTGAAATATTGGAGCGCGAGAGCGCTTCCGGCGCCGACCATGCGGCAGACCTCAAGCATCTTTGCGACGACAAGGCGGCTGCCGAGCAGGAGCTGAAGGAGTTGGAACAGCGCTGGGCCAACGAGAAAGAAATCGTGACCCGAATGCGCGAGCTGCGCGACCGGCTCGAAGCCGATCACGCCGGCACGACGCCGGCCCTGGAGCCGGCCGAGCGCGAGCGCCTGAAGACCGATCTGCTGGCCGACCAGAACAAGTTGACCGCCCTGCAAGGTGAACGGCCGCTGCTGCAGGTGAGCGTCGATGCTCAGGCTGTCGCACAGGTCATCGCCAATTGGACCGGGATCCCGCTCGGCCGCATGGTCTCGAATGAAATTCAAACCGTGCTGAATCTCAAGAGCTTGATGGAAGAACGGATCATCGGTCAACCCGATGCTCTCGAGGCCATTGCCGAAGCGATGCGCACCTCGCGCGCCAAGTTGACTGACCCGCGCAAACCAACCGGAGTTTTTCTCATGGTTGGCACCAGCGGCGTGGGAAAGACGGAAACGGCGCTGACTCTGGCGGAATTGCTCTACGGCGGCGGCCAAAACCTCAGCGTCATCAACATGTCGGAGTTCAAGGAAGAACATAAGGTCTCGACCTTGGTCGGGTCGCCGCCCGGCTATGTCGGTTATGGCGAAGGCGGCGTGTTGACCGAGGCCGTGCGCCGGCGCCCCTACAGCGTGGTGCTGCTGGATGAAATGGAGAAGGCTCATCCCGGCGTACAGGACGTGTTCTATCAAGTGTTCGACAAGGGACAGTTGCGGGACGGCGAAGGCCGGGACATCGATTTCAAGAACACCACCATTATCATGACCTCGAACGCCGGGACCGAGACCATCGCGAAGCTTGCCGCCGACCCGGATACCATGCCGGATTCCAAGGGCCTGGCCGCAGCGCTGCGGCCGGAATTGCTCAAATCATTCAAGCCGGCGTTTCTCGGCCGAGTCACAGTCGTGCCTTATTTTCCCTTATCCGACCAGACCTTGCGCACGATTATTAAACTACAACTCGGGCGCATTCAACGCCGCATCACGGATACGTACCGGACCGGATTTACATATTCACCGGAGGTCGTTGAAGCCATTGCGGCGCGCTGTACGGAATCGGAAAGCGGCGCGCGCAATATCGAAAACGTTCTGACTCATGGAGTGCTACCCGAGGTTTCAACTCGATTTCTCGAGCGGCTCGCCCAAGGCCAGGCCATCGGCGACGTCCACGTTTCACTAGACAATAATGGCGCATTTTCCTATAGTCTCGCCTGAATAGCGTGGCGTCCCGCATATGCCCGCATCGTCTCGCGTCGCAAACTCGCAAAATAATAGAACTTTTAACTATCGCCAGAAGCACCCAGCGTGGGCTTGATCGAAGTTGAATCGTGTGATGGCATCTGTTTGTAAGGAGTACGGATAATGTCAGTTTTTGTTCAAATCCCGAGTATCACCGGTGGGGCAACCGAAAAGAACCATACGGGCTGGATCCAAGTTGATTCATTGCAATTTGGAGTCGGCCGCAGCCTCAACAACCCGCTTGGCCATGCGACCTCGCGCGAAGCAGGACAACCCACCGTGAGTGAAATCCACATCACGAAACAGATGGACAATGCGTCGATCGAACTTTTCGGGTGGTCGGTGTCGTCGTTCAACACCAAGAAAGTTCAAATCGACGTGACTTCCACCGGACGCACCGATAAGCCTTTTGCCAGCTACAAGCTCGAAAACGCGGTGATTTCCGGATACTCGGTATCGGCATCCGGCAATTCGCAGCCGACGGAATCGATCTCGTTCAATTTCACCAAGATCGAAGAAACGTACCTGACCATCGGTGCCGACAACACCACCATCGTCAGCACCACCGTCAAAGGCTACGATTTGGCATTGGGGATGCCGACCTCGTGATGCGTCGCCCAATGGCGCCAGGACACCTTAGTTCTTGCGCCGTTGGGGAGACGGCAACCTCAGAGGATGCCCGGATCGGCTGATCCTGGTATGTGAATTTCATTGGCTGACCTGGAAGATATCGAGTTAGATCAGTCGCAGCGGCTCATTTCGGTCGAGCGCAGCCCAGTCGGCAACAAAAAGGTTCTGGTCACCGCCTTTGATGGCGTCGAAGAGTTATCGGCGCTGACCCGATTTACGCTCGAAGTGATGACGCTTGGGCGTGCGCTGCATCCGAGCGAAATGCTCGGCCAAAAAATCACCGTCGCCCTGCAAATACGCGGCCAGGTGCGCAAGTTCAATGGCATCGTGAGCAGCCTGCAGGTTGTACGCAGCACCATCCGCGATCACTTTCTGCATCTGGTGGAACTGGTTCCGCCGCTCTGGCTGTTGACGCTCAACCAGCGCTGCCAGCTGTTCCACGATGAAAAGGCAACCGACATCGTGGCACAGGTCTTACAGGACGCCGGACTGTCCTCGCAATTGAAAACTTCGGGAGCCTCGCGCGAATATACCGTGCAGTATTGCGAGAGCGATTTCAATTTCATCAGCCGCCTGCTCGAGGAGGAGGGGCTGTTTTACCGCTTCTCCTACGAGGATGCCGATTGTCCGATCGTCACCGGCGATGCGGCGTCGGATTTCTTCAAGATGGATCCATCCGAGCTGGATTTTTCGACCGATATCGACCGATGGCAACCGCAATACCAGGTTGTCGCTTCCACCTACAAGCACGCCGCCTGGGACTTCAAGGCGGTCGAGGTGCTCGAAGGCAGCGCCAACAGTCTGGCCAAGGCTCAGCCGCCCGGCTTTGCGGCGCGCGCCTTTTACGATTACTCGGGACGATTCGCGACCGCCGACCAGGGAAAGCAGCTCGCCCGCGCACGCATGGAAGAGCAGGAAACCAAGGTCGTTGCGATTTCCGGCAACACCACCAGCGTGGCGCCGCAAACCGGTGCCAAGTTCAAGGTCAAGAATCACAGCGTCGATTTGCCGGCGGCGAATGCCACATCGGACACCTATGTGCTGGTGCGCGTCGAGCACCGGTTGCGCGACTACAACGGCATCCCGTTCGAGGGCGAGAGTAGCTATTCAAATGATTTTATTTGCATGCCGGCCGATTTCGTGTTCCGCCCGCCGCGCGCCACGCCCAAGCCGCAAATCCGCGGACCGCAAACCGCCACGGTGACCGACGGTCCCGATGATCTCGGACGCGTGCGGGTGAAATTTCCATGGTACGCCGACGATCAATCGTGCTGGATGAGGGTGGCGCAGAGTTGGGCGTACAACAAGATGGGAACCCAATACCTGCCGCGGATCAACAGCGAGGTCGTGGTCGAATACCTCGATGCCGATCCGGACCGTCCTCTGGTCGTCGGCATGGTGTACAACGGCAAGAACCAGTTGCCGTATTCGGTGCCGGCGAATAAAACGCAGAGCGGCATTCGCGGCGCCAACTGGGGCGATGCGGGCGTCGCCGACACCAGCAATGAGATGCGTTTCGAGGACTTGGCGGGATCGGAGGAGATCTATCTGAATGCCCAAAAGGACTTCAGGCGCGTCGTGAAAAACAACGATACTCTGACCGTCCAGCAAGGCGACCGCACCATCGATGTGAAGCAGGGCAATGTCAGCGAAACGCTGGATACCGGCAACTATGATTTGAAATTGTCGCAGGGCAATTTCACTGAGACGCTCGACGGTGGAGATCACTCCACCAAGCTCTCGACCGGCAACCACTCGACGCAGCTTTCGGCGGGCAACCACTCGGTAAAACTGAGCGCGGGAGCAAGTTCCGTCGATGCGATGCAGTCGATCACGCTAACGGTGGGCGGCAACAGCCTCACCATCGATCAGACCGGGGTTACGATCAAAGGACTGATGGTCAGCATTCAGGGGCAGGTGCAGTTGGACTTGAAAGGGGTGATGACCACCGTGAATGGCGACGGCATGCTGACGCTCAAGGGCAGCATCACCATGATCAATTAGCGCATGCAAATCGAATCCCTCAAGAAAATTGCGGCAGCAAGCGCACAGGAGATCTGCGCGGTGGCCGTCGCGGGCGGTTTCAAACTTGCCGCCCCGGAGGGAGTTTCGCCGGCGCAATTTCTGAATGATCTTCTCGCCGCCAAGAATTTGAACGAGGCGGTGCAATTTTTCTCGTTTGCGCTGCCGCCGCGCGAGGCAGTATGGTGGGCGTGCCTGTGTTGCCGCGAGCAGCTCGCAGATCCGATACCGCAGCCGCTGCAAGACGCGGTCGACGCGGCGGAAACTTGGGTGCGCCAGCCGACCGAAGAACATCGGCGCGCCGCCATGGCGCGAGCCCAGGCCACGGATTTTCAATCGCCGGCCGCTTGGGCGGCCGTCGCCGCGTTCTGGAGCGGCGGCAGCTTGGCGCCGGAGAATTTGCCCGAAGTTCCGGCACCCGCGCACTTGATGGGCTGTGCCGTGGCCGGAGCCGTGATGCTGGCCGCGGTGAAATCAGAACCGCAATTGGCCGACCAAAGGCGCGAGAGATTTCTAGCATCGGCGATCGACATTGCGAATGGCGGCAACGGCCGCCTCAAAGCGCCTGGAGGCTGATATGGGAATGCCGGCTGCACGAATGCTGGATATGCACGTGTGCCCCATGCTCACGGTGCTCGTGCCGCACGTCGGCGGCCCCGTCATCATGGGGGCGCCCACCGTGCTGATTGGCAGCATGCCGGCGGCCAGGGTCGGCGATCCGGCCGTCTGCGTCGGACCGCCCGATGTGATCGCCCTCGGTAGTTTTACCGTGCTGATCAGCAGCATGCCGGCGGCGCGCATGGGTGATCTGACGGCGCACGGCGGGGCGATCATTCTCGGGCTGCCCACTGTGCTCATCGGCTGAGGTCGGTCATGTCCGCGTGGGGATACGGGTATGTAACCGATGTCGAGTACACCGACGACTTCTACCGCGAGCAGACGCCGGCGCTGATGGCGCTGGCTGCCACGTTGGGCGGCTTTGAGTCTCCTGAGCTCGAGGGACATTTCAAGTATTGCGAACTCGGCTGCGGCCAGGGCAGGACGAGCCTGGTACTGGCGGCCTTGAACCCCGATGCGGAATTTCACGCCATCGACTTCAATCCGGCCCACATTGCTCACGCGCGCCGCCAGGCGCGCCTCGCGGGACTGCGCAACATTACATTTCAAGAATGCAGTTTCGATGAATTGACCGGCCGGCGCCTCGACGCCATGCCCGGCTTCGACGTCGTCACCATGCATGGTGTGTGGACGTGGATTGCTCCTGCGCTGCAAACCGCCATTCTCGCGTTCCTCAACGCTCGCCTGAATCCGGGAGGCCTCCTCTACGTCAGCTTCAATGCCCTGCCCGCCTGGTCCCAAGCCATGCCGCTGCAGCGGCTCGTCAGGGAACTCGCGGCTGCGGCCCCGCAGCGCAGCGATTTGGCGGGTGCGCGTGCGGTCGAGCAACTCGAGCGCCTGGTCGAGGCCAACATCGTTCCGGAGCGCTATCGCGTCGCTGCCAAGCGCTTCAAAGACGCCGGCAAAATGCTTTCCTATCTCGCACACGAATATCTCAACGAGCATTGGCAACCGGCCTACTTCGCCGACGTAGCGCGCGATCTGGCGGGCGCAAAGTTGAGCTTCGTCGCCTGCTCCGATTTGATGAAGAATTTCTACAATCTCGTGCTGACCGAGCAGCAGCGCGCCCTGATGTCGGAGATATCCTCGCCGGAGCTGCGTGAATCGTTGAAGGACTTTTGCACCGACAACTGGTTTCGCCAGGATGTGTTTGTACGCGGCGCGCACCGCATGTCCGAACAACGCCGCGAACAGCTGCTGGGCGCGCAACGGCTCACCTTGATGCGACCCACGCCGGAAGCGTTCGAGATCAGCAAGCCCGACGGGTCCCGATGGCGGCCGGATGCCGCCGTCTATGATGCGGTATTCAAGGCACTCAAACGGCGGCCGCATACTGTTGCCGAACTGCTCAACTTGGAGGGATTGCCCAAGGAGCACCTGGTCGGTGCGGTCGAATTGATCGGCATGCTGGTGGGCACGGGCGTCGCCGGTCTCTACCAGGACCCCTCGCGAGCGCAAATCGCCGGCGCGGAGACTTTCAACGCGCTGCTGGATTCGGATCCGGAAATCCACTTGACCCGCGGAGCGGTGATCACGGTACCGGCCGCGCGCACCGGCGTCATTCTCACTGCGCCCATGTATGCCCTGTATCGCTGCATCAGGCGCGGACAGACGCCGGACGCGGACGAATTGGCGAGAGCGTTCATCAAGCGATGCCGGGATCGCGGCGGGCACCCCGTCATTGATGACAAGGTTATCGAGGATGAGGCCGAGGCGCAAACCGTGGTAACGCGCGATTACGCATTCAAGATCGAGCGACTCGTGCCCATATGGCGCACCCTCGGCATGCTGTGAGCAGCGGCGCATCATGTCCGCGCTCGCCGCAGCCGATCAGGCGCACCTTGAGAAGAATTACGCCAAAGCGATAGATCTTTATCGTCAGGCGCTGGCTCAAGATCCAACGCGGTTCGATGCGTGGTACGGACTCGCATCCGCGCAAGCATCTCTGCTGGAATACGGCGAGGCAATTGCCGCCTACCGCTTTGCCCTGGCATTGCGTCCCGATGATATGGGACTGCGCGTCAACCTGGCCTCGGCTCTGTTCGCGCTGGGATACGTTACTGAGGCGGTACGCAACTACCAAATGGCCGCCGCCTCCGGCGATGCGAAAGTGCGCGCGATGTCGCTGCGCAACCTTGCCTGCATCGCTCCAGGCGATCCGGCGCTCGATAACCGCAGCGTGCTCGACATACGGCAACGCTGGTGCGCCGAGGAGGCTGCGGGCATTCGTACTGTGCAGCCGTGCACCGCTCCCGGCCCGCGGCTGCGCATCGCCTACTACGGCTCCTTTTTTGCCGACAAGAACTGGATGAAAATGTATCTAGGAGCGATTAACGCCCACGACCGCAAGCGCTTCGAAGTCAACTTGATCGTCGATGGCCCATTGCCCTCCGCGGCCTGCGGCTACCAAGATCACGATGACGACCGCGTCTGGGGCGTGAGCGGCGTTTCCAATGCGGAGCTTGCCCGCCATATCGCCGCGGCCAAGATCGATGTGCTGGTCGACCTCAATGGCTACAGCCACCAGAAGCGCCTGCCGCTGCTCCTGCATCGCGCAGCGCCGGTGCAAATCGCCTGGCAGGGGATGTATGCCACGACCGGCTTCCCGCACGTGGACGCGTTGATCGCAGACGCCGCCGCTCTGCCTTGCGGCGAGGAGCGCCACTACACCGAGCACATTCACCGGGTTCGAGGCACCTATTTGGCGTTTGATTTTTTTTATGAAGCCCCCGAGGTAAGCCCGCCGCCTTCTTTGCGAACCGGCTACATTACTTTTGGCAGCTTGAGCTCCGCCTACAAGCTCACGCCTCAAACTCTGCAGGCTTGGTCGCAGATTCTCCGCGCTAACCCTACTTCCCGGCTGCTGCTGCGCAACGCCGCACTCGATAAAAACTCCAACCGCGCGGACCTTCTCGCCCGATTCACCGATCTTGATATCGCCGCGGATCGCCTCACGTTGCTAGGCTCGGGCGAGCACCTGGAGTTCCTGCGTACCTACGCTCAGATTGACATTGCGCTCGATGCATTTCCGTACAATGGCGGAACGACCACCGCGGAAGCGCTGTGGCAAGGCGTGCCGCTGCTGACAATTGACGGCGACCGATGGGCCGGCCGCACCAGTCGCTCCATTCTGGCGGCTGCCGGACTGAGCGAATGGGTCGCCCCGGATGTGCCAAGCTTCGTCGCGATGGCCGCCAAGCTCGCGCACGCAGATCTGGCACCCGCGCGCAGGGTTCAGCGCGCGAATATCGCCGCGAGCCCAGCCTGCGACGTGGTGAGCCTGTGCCGAGATCTGGAAGCGCTGTACCTGTCGTTATCGATGTCAGCCGGTCGCGGGTAGTCAGCCGGTCGCGGGTAGTCAGCGGGTCGCGAGTAGACTGTTCCGCAGCAGCTCAGGAAAGTCCTTCTCTTGCATCATTTTGCCGTTGATCTTCAGATGATCGCGGTTAAGATAGACGATGGTGAACTGCGCATTGCCATCGCCCGTCCAGCCGCTCTGCGACGATTCGTCCACCGCGCCGTCCACCTTGACATAGAGGCTGCGCGACTTGAGGTTGCGCTGATATGCCATGATCGCCTCGAGGGTCTTCGGACCCATGTAGCCGTCGCGCAGCAGGTAGCTCGTTATCTCATCGCCGCGGTCGTTTTTCAGATGCAGCGCGGCCATCACCGAGTTCAGTGCATGCTGCACGAGCATCACATCAGGCCGGCGCGAATAGACACGCGGCGACACCGGACCGGAAACGTTCCAAATCCAGACGATGTCGAGCGGCGGAACGAGAGGCATGTAGTACGCCATCTAGCCCCCGGCTGTTTGCAGACCGATGACCACCGGGTAGTTCAGGTCGCCCCGCTCGAACATCACCCACACGGCTTGACCGGACTGGTAGCTGGCGCGGACACCGGGGGGCAGGCAAGTCATTGCCCAGTTGGCGGATCCCGACGGCAGCGCCGGAATCGTAACCTGCACCCGACCGCCGCCCTGAGGATCACCTCCGCTCGATACAACGCCTCGATAAACTCCGCCGTACATTCGTGCTTCCCCCTCCTCGTGCGTCGCGTCCAGTATAGGAACCTTGCAATACCCGTACAAGCGCGCCCCGGCGCGCGCCCGCTGGCACCGCGGCGCGAAGCCACTTACAATTGCCACCCTGGTTGGACAGTGAGCATGCACTCTCGCACTCTCGTCGCGCCGCTGCTGACGGCGATACTCTACGTATGCTGCGGGACTCTCTCCGCAGCGTCTTCGGCAGACACGTTCAGTTTTTCAGCTCAAACCGCCAAGGACGCAGAAAAAAACCACACCGATGCGGCAAATCAGGCCGCAGCAATCCAAGCACTGGTCTCGGTACCATGCCGGCAACGGCTCAAGGACCGCAAGATCCTGCTGCTGATAGGGGAGCGCCACGCTGATCAATGGCTGACGAGCCAGGATCGTTATGGAAAATTCATTGCGGTCATCGAGAGCCGCCTTCGGGCCTTAGGCCTCAAGCCGTACACGCAGCAGCAGATCACCGCGAGCATTGCGCAGGCGGAAATCGATGCCTACTTCAAGAACGATCCGGACGCTGCGCTCTCAGCATCAAAGCGCTTGGGGGCGAGTTACATCCTGCGCGGCAGCATCAGTACCCAGGCAGGCGTAAATCCAGTCGTCAATGTCAACGAGGTGGCTGTCGACATCGATCTCACCTTGTCCGGCGTCAGTGGAAGTGTATTGTCCGAGGTCAGTGCGCACGCGGATTCGTATTCAGGCAGCGACACGCCCGCTATGGCGCTCACCCTGGTACGGGAAAAAGCCGATCCGCTGGTCGCGCAGCTCTACAACGATTATTGTCGAGCAGACGCCAGTCGATAGTCGAAGAATATAAGGGGAACATTATGTTTACAAAGAGCTGCGTAACGACGGTCATCGCGATCCTTGGTGTCGGCGTCTGCCAATCGCTGTGGGCGCAATCACCTCCGACATGGGGACCATCATCAAGTCCCTCGCCGACCGCCAACAGCGGTGTCTCCAAGGACGCCAATGCGGCTGCCGACCGCTCGATGTATCAGGACGTCGTCTATACCAATGCCGCGAAACAGGGTCCGCAGCTCGTGGTGATACCCGGCGAGGTAAAAAGCACCAACGCGTCTTTCGTGCAGAAATATGGATCGAACAATATCGCCGACTTCGGAGAGCTCGAATTGACCAAGGCGAATTTCAGAGTACTCGATCGCTCGGATCTCGGGCCGATGATGAACGAAATTCAACTCGCGTACGGTGCCGGCGATCCCGCCGATGCGCGGAAAATCATGTCCAAAGGCAAATTGAAGGCGACCAAGTGGATAGTGAAATTCGACATTTTGAAAGCCGAGCAGGTTGCGCAACAGAAAAAGGGCTTCAACGGCGCAGTGGCGAGCTCGCTGATTTCAATCTTTGGCAGCGGCCGAAACAGCGCGGCGGCCGGAACGGTGACCGGCTCGGTCGATACCACCCAGGAGGCGGGAGTCTGGGTTATCGGGATGCGCTACAAGATTCTCGATGCGTCGACGACGGAACAGGTCGCGCAGGGCTATACCGAGGAGAAAATGGAGGTCGGGGCCCAATCGACTTCCGTCGCCGGCATATCCAACGCGGCCGCCGGGGGAGTATCGCTCGATACCATGGTGCAGCGTTTGGTGCAAAAGAGCGTTTGGGAAATCGACAATAAGTACAAGTAGCCGCATCGCATGAGCGAGATCACGCGCACCCTGCCCCAGAAACTCGGCAAGTACGAGATCCGCCGCGAAGTCGGGCGCGGCGGCATGGGCATCGTCTATGAGGGGTTCGATCCGCTCATCAGTCGGCGCGTCGCTCTGAAGACTTTCATCAATGAGTTCTTCGATGGAACGCAGTCGGACAATCTGTTGACGCGGCTGCGGCGCGAGGCCCAGGCTGCCGGCCGGCTCAACCATCCGAACATCATTGCGGTGTACGACTACGGCGAAGATGTCATCAAGGATGCGGACGGGGCGGAGACGAGCACTGCCTTCATCGCAATGGAGTTCGTCGAAGGCCGGTCGCTCGAGAGCTATTTCGCAGCCAACGAGCGCTTTCCCATGCCCGAGATCGAGCGAATCATGGCGCAGCTGCTCGACGCACTTGAATATTCTCACGATCACGGTGTCGTGCACCGCGACATCAAGCCGGCAAACATCATTTTGCTGAGCGACGGAAGCGTCAAGGTCGGTGACTTTGGCGTCGCACGCATCGAATCCTCGACATTGACTCAGGTCGGAACCGTCCTCGGTTCACCGAGCTATATGTCGCCGGAACAATTCATGGGGCAGACCGTTGATGGCCGCTCGGACCTTTATTCTGCCGCCATCGTGTTGTATCAACTCTTGACCGCGGAGGTGCCGTTCACCGGTGCATTCACGACCATCATGCACCGAGTGCTCAACGACGCCGCACCTCCGCCCACAGCTCTCAACGTCCAAGTACCCAAAGGCTTCGATGCCATCCTGGCTCGCGCCATGGCCAAGCGACCCGACGAACGCTACCAGAGCGCGGCTGAATTCAAGCAGGCAATATTGGCGCTGCATTCGCATCCAGCGGTCGCGGACGCGAAGACGCTCTTGAGGGCGCCGCCAGGCACGAGCGGGCCGCAGCGCACGCCCCGCCCCCGCCTCCTCTTTGCGGTGCTGGGTGTGTTGGTGGCGGGAGTGGCGGGCGCTTACTTCATCTGGAGCCCGCGCTTCAAGGACTTAGGCTCCCGCCCTCCGGCCGGCACGGCGCCCCCGCTGCAAACCTCGGCGGCGGCAAGCGCACAGCCGGCGCCGCAGTCCGACCTCAATTCGGCCGTCATCAGCGCCGTGGGGATCGCCAGCCCGGCCGATACCGGTCATGCGCCCGACGCGGCGGCTGAACGCACGGTGTGGCTCGATGCGCGCCGCCAACTGATCGCGAAAGCCGCGGCGTTGTACGTCCAGCCAAGATCGCTGAATGCCAATTACGCGATTCTGCGCACCAAGCTGCTTGCGCGCAGCGACGATTTCATTACCACGGTACTGCAGCAGCAACCGCCGCAAATGACAAAAGATGGCTTCATGCTCGGGACGATGCGCGCGAATGTCAGCGTGCGCGACGTGCAAAAAACCCTGAATCAGATTTCGCGCGACGAGCGGATCGATTTCATTCGCAACAACGGCGATCCTCGCATCGCGGTTAGCGTGCGCACCTGGAACCCGGATGCGGATTCGGCAGCGGGTCCGCAAGCCTCGCCGGTCGCCGAGAATCTTCTCAAAGAGCACATACGCTCGTTTGGATTCGCCGTCGTGGACAACGAGTATGCCAAGCCGCCTGCGGATTTCCGCGTGGACGGGGAAGTGCGCTTCAAGAAACTGTCGGCGAAGCTGCCTGCCTCGGGACTGACCATCGAAAAGTTCGTGCTTACATCCTGGACGGTGAAAGCGGTCGACGCCAAGAGCGGCGAGGAGATTTATTACAACACCACGATACCGCAGAAGCAGAGCTGGGCGACGCAGGAGCTGGCGCTGCAGGATGTTGGGCGCCTGATCGGCGCGGAGTTCTCGCAGAGCTTCTTCCTGCAGTATTTCGACTTCAAACCCAAGAAGGCGCGGCTCCGATTCTCGGGTCTGCCGCCGGCCGCCGGCAATGCCATTTTGGTCGCAATCAACGGCAATTTGCGGGTGTTGAATGCCGCTATCGCGCCCCAAAACGGCAGCGACGCCGCAGATGGCAGCGACGCGGTGATTGACACCGAATTATCCGCGGGGTCCGATACCGTCCCCGATCTCATCCAACAGGCTCTGCTGGCGCCGCTCAATCAAAAAATGGGCGCGGCCTGTTTTACGCTGGCAAGCGGTGATTCTGCGGAGATCCACATCCAATTGGACGCCAAATGCAAATCCGATGCGACGCTGAATAAGCTGGAGACCGCACCGCGCGAGGCGCTCATGGGCGCGGCCTCGATCACTTAGCTTCAGTGCGGCTGAGCGCCGCTGTCTCGCAGCGATTCGAGACGCGCCAAATCCACCGATCCCACGTACTGCTCGAGCGCACTCATGTCCACGCCATCGCCCGTGACATCCACGGCAAAGCGCTTGGCGATGATCGCGTTCAATTCGCCGTGTCTGGTCGTATTGTTGTATTTCTCATGGACGGGGCGGCCGCCGAGCGTCGTATTCTTTTCGTACTCGGAGTCGCTTTCCGACTCCCTGTTTTGAACCAGCGAGCCGGCGGCGTCGAGTAAGCCGGCCACTGCGGAAACGTCGGCGATTTTTATTTCCGCGCGCGCCCCTCCCGGTCCCTGATAGTTCCCGGTGGCCGAGGATTCCTTGACGCCAAGCGCCTGCTGACTGCTGCCCTGCGCGTCTGTTCGCGTCATTCCGGGCAAGGATTCGGGCAGCATCTGCTTGAGCGTATGGAAATCAACCGGATCGAAGCGCCGGCTCCCCGCCATTGCACCACCCAAAGCCGTGGCCAGCCCGACGCTTGCCGCCGCGGCGTTTTGCCCCGCCGCTGCAGCATCCGCAGGACTCGTTGCAGAGTTAGCCAGCGCAGCGGGTTGTGCCGCGGCGTTTTGATCCGCCGCCTTGGCTAAGTTGCTGATTGCCGCACTCAGACCGGCTCGGCCTTGTTGATCCGTTCCCAACGCCGCGCCGATGACATTGCCGGCCACGAGCGCTGCGCGCTCCTGTTGCTGTTGAGGGGTCAGAGCGCTGTGCAGACCGCCGTAGCGGCCGTAGCCGCCGTAGCCGCCAAATCCGCCGGTCATGGAACTCACCAGCGCGAAAACGGCGCCCAGCAAAATAGTGCAGATGACCACGGCGACGGTGTAGCCGGCTGCCTTCTCGCGCGGGCTGCGCATCAACAGGGGCAAACCGAGATAGAGCAGATAAATGCCGTAAATGGCTGCCGCCAGTTCCACGAGAGCGCCGAGCGCAGGTAGTAAGCCGAACACCGAACTAATCCATGCGGGCGTGAACGCATAAGCCGCGGTCTTGAGGGCTTGCCGCCGGTTACGAGAGCCCGAAAAAGTCGCTGCCAGCAAATCGATGATCAGCCCGACAAGAAATAGTCCCAGCAGGGCAAGGCCAAAGGCAACCAAGGCATAGACGATGCCGCTCAGCAGCGGCGTCCGGAACACCGAGCCGAATCCGAGATTGATTCCGATGACCGACGTGCGCAGAAACGACATCACGGCCGCCAGAGCCGCCAACGGCATCACATACGAGGTGTAGAGCTGAGCAATCGAAGTCGGCTCGAGCTCGATGACGGGCCACTCCGTTTTCGGCGTGATCAAAATGTTCTTGATCCGATCGATCAGGCCGGGCAGCGGCCGGCTCGAGGCGCCCACCGATGAGGCTGGTCCGTTGCCCGCTGCTTCATATCCGGAAGCGCTTGCTGGCCGTCGGATCAAGGTTGGTTCGGCGCGGCTGGCGAGTTCGATGGCGTGGCCACAGCTGCCGCAAAATCGCGCGCCGTCAGCCACGGCCTGATTGCACTTTGGACATAACATCGTGGGTTTCCTTTTGTTTAGAATTCTAGAGGGCTTGCAAAGCCATAACCCAGTTCCCCTGGCTAGCGGCGGAGGCGCGTTATTTTGCTGCGACGGACGCTGCGGCGGCGGGCTTGGCTGCCGCCGCAGCCTCATCGGCGCGCGCGCCGGCCAGAATATCCGGTAGCCCGTAATTGCCCTCGTGACAGGCATATTCATAAATCATGCCGCCCGCTCGGCTGAACTCATATTCGCCGCCCCAGGGTTGGGTCCAGACGGTGGGATCTTCCACTTTGAACTGATAAAGAACGCGGCCGCCGCTCACGCGCGTAAAGCGTTCGGTGACCTTGAGATTTTTCCAGGAGCCCATGAATGGTTGAGACGGCGGATAATTGGTCGTTTCGACCACCAGGCTATTGCCTTCGTAATGACCAATGGAATCGCCGAACCAGGGTCTAAGTCCATCGGTGCGATGCGTGGAATTCAAGCGGATGATGCGAACGTCGTGCACCATCTCCACGACGATCGCCACCGTGTCCTTACTCTGGACGATTTCATAAGTGTTGTTATAGAGCAGCGGCAGCATGACCGGGCCGGCGCTGTAACCGAATGATGTAAGACACCTTTCGCCAAGTGCCCGCGTCTCAGGATTGTCGTTCTGGCGCAGGCCGGCCGGCAATGGCGGCCCGTAGCGGCGCACCGCGTCTCCGCGCGCGACTGCATCAGCGGTGAACGCGGGGATATGGCCGTCGTTCGGAAATGTAATGAAGGAGCTGCGCGGTTCCCCGTGAACGCGCATCACCGTGGTGCCGGGATCCGTCCAGGCGGCATTGTAATTGCAATTGTCGCCGCGGCCTCCGCTGCAATCGGCGGGAAGATCCTTGACGGTGGCTCTAGGGTCGGTGGGCTTATTCCCGAGCGCCACCAGGTCGCTGTTCTTCTTTTCCAGTGCGTCGACTTCCTGCGCAGTCAAAACACCGCGCTCACCATATTCGGCGGGCCGTTCGAGCCGCGTTAGAGACGCGTTAGTCCATGTGCCCTCGAGATCTGGAACGGTGCTTGAGGCTGAAGCCGGCAATACAGCGCAAAGCATGCCGGTCAAAAGGCAAACGGCCGCCGCATTTGAATCGATATGGTTCTTATTCATCCCTAACTCCCAGGCAGGGCGTCCAGGTTCTCCGATGCCGATTATGAGTCTTCTGCGCCTGTCGGCGCAACGCTGACACGTCATCGCGGGCGATCACCCTTGTGGCGTGGGCGTCACGGGACATACTGCTCCAGCGGGGACCAGGTGGAGATTTCGCGATGAAGCGTCTGATGGCAACGATTGGGTTGAGCGGTGCGCTGCTGATGGGCGGGTTTGCGGCTGCTATTGAACCTGCGAATCGATCGCCGGCCGCCAAGCGTCAAATCCTCGAATGCATGACCAGGCGGATGAGCGCCGATAGAGCCATCTCCTACAATGAGGCGATGAAGGCATGCAAGGACCGCGTACTGGTGGGAAAATTAGCGCTGACCTCGAACGGACCTACCGAGCCGGCCGGCAAGTCTCATTGACCTGGCCGGCGCACCGCCGGCACCGCCCAAGCTACTTCGGGGGATTCGGCGCCGCGGCTTTCGGTAAATCGATGTCGAGTTTCGGCACTCCGAACTGGCCCTCGAGCTTGTGAAGCTTGTCGAGATCGATCGCGCCGATGATATTCACGATCGTAAACTGCCGCGGCTCGCTCGCGATGAGGGCGAGGCCGATGGCCTGGTTGTTGTCGACCATGATGTAGATATCGACATTGGCGTGCGTCTTTCGGCTGCGCGTCTCCACCAAGCGATTCCAACCCGGCGCCGAGAGCTGATTTCTTACCAAATCGATATCGGCTTCCCGGTACGCGAAATCCTCATCGAACGTATAGCTCCTGACATAGATCCCCTGCAATCCTTTGATCACATCCCTGGCCGCCGCGTCTTGCGGATTGCTTGCGTCGAGGAAACGCGCGGCCATCGCAAGCAGCGCCGGATCGAGGGTGATCGTCACAGACTCGGTCGCCTTTTTCGCCAAAGATGAAAACTCGGGCAGCGTCAAGCGAGGATTCGGCGCGGCACATGCCAGCGCGGGCGCGAGCAGCGCGAAGAATATTCCTACATATCGATGTCTCATACGACGATGCCTCAATTGCAATCTAGACGCCGGATTGACTCTTGACCACCTCATAGGCCAGATTGAGCTTCTGACTCGTCAATCGCAGCGCTTCAACCACCTCGCGTCGCGCCTCCATTCCGTTCTCACGTTCGCGAGATTCTTGGACGTGGCGCTGCGCGCCGATCGCAATGAGCAAGGATGCGGCGAGACTCGCGGGAATCCACCATGCACGGCGCGCGAGGCGGCGCTTTGCCGCGATGCGTGCCATGATTTTGGGGGTAAAGTCATCGCTCGGCGCGACCGGACGCAGGGCCGCACGCAGCTGCGATTCAAAGTCGTCGCTCATGTCGAGTGCTCCTCGATACTTTGCCGCAGGGCATCCAGCGAGCGTTTCAAATGGCTCTTGACCGTGTTGATGGGCATGTCGAGTGCGCGAGCAATATCCATGGGGTCCAGGTCCTCTTGATAGCGCAGCAGCAAGACGGCGCGCGCCGGCGGGCTCAACTCGGAAATCAACAACCGCAGATGCCGCCGCAAGAGCGGATCGCCGCCGTCTTCCGTGCTGAATAGCTGCGTATCTTCGTCGAACGCCGTCATCTCGACTCGAGATCGCCGGCGCAATTGATCGATCGCGCGACGAGTGGTCACTTGACGCAGCCAGAACACCATGTGCTTTCCGGACTCGATCATGTGGAGGCTGGCGTTCAGTTGCATGAAAACCTCCTGCGCCAGATCTTCCGCGAGATCCGGGGTCCCGAGCATGCGCAGCGCCAGACTGTAGACCGATCGCTGATGCGCCCGCACCAGCGCTGCGAGCGCGTTGGGCTCGCCCAAGCGCGCCTTCGCCAGCTGCCCGTCCATAAAATCAGGTGCCGCATCATTCAACGGAGCTTATCCGGGGCAAAGCGCACAGCATACGCAGTGAGCCGGCCGGCCGTCACATCAATAGCTTCGCCTCGCCCATGCTTACCTTGGGCAGGTGCAATTGATCCTGAAGCTTTGGCAGGTCGTCCACGCTGATCGAGCCGACGATGTTGATGATAGTAAACTGCCGCGGCTCGCTGGTGATCAGCGCAAACCCCGTGGTGCGATCGTTCTCGACCAGAACATACATATCCACATCCTCGTTCTTGTCGCGGTTATGGACCTGCATCAGCCTGCTCCAGCCTGGCGCCGCGAGTTGCTGGCGCACGGCGTCGATATCGGCGATGGAGTAGGCGAAATCGCTGGCGAATTGATAACTGCGCACCTGAATCGATTTGATTCCACCGAGTAGCCTCTTGGTCGCAGCGCTGTCCGCATCCTTGTCGTCCACGAACGCAGCCATCGTGCGCAAGAGCCAGGGGCTCAGGGTGATGTTCACCGACTCGATCGCTTTGCCGGAAAGAGATCCGAAATCAGGCAGCTTGAGCGCCGGGTTTTGGGCTGCTCCGATGGTGGGCAACAGGATACAAACCAGTGCGAATTTCAGAGCGCGAATCTTCATGGGCGGGTCCTCCTAGTTTCGGGCGGCAACATCGGCCCTTGTTAGGAATACGAACGGAGCGTCCCCGAAGGGTGCACTCAGTACCTACTCGGTATCGGTATCGGTATCGGTATCGCGCCGATCGCGTACGCTGCGCCGCTCCTCGCCCGCCCTGGCGCTTTTTCGAAGTCCTCCCGCCTCATCTTTGCGGCGGGGCGCGCCGCGACGATCTTCAAAGTGCTTGTACGCGCAGATGCAAGACTTGGGGTTGGTGCATTGCACAAGAGGCAGTCGGGGCGCCTCCGCCGACAAGAAGCGAGTCCCGCGAATGGCATGCGCGGCCTGGCAGCTCGCGCCTTTCGGTACGACGGATACGGCATGCCACGCTTTCGGTGCGCTCACCGTTGAGACCACCCGCTTCGCCCTTGCGGGCTCGTGCGATTTCATGACCACTGGTCGGTTCTCCAAAAGGGAGGATCACGATATTCGATCACGCGCGGATTTATGTGAACGTGCAGCGCACATTTTTCGCCGATTTTGTTACCTATTTCCCGCTTTTCCGGAGCCAGGTGCATAATCGATTGTGGAAATTGGGCCCGCGCCGATGCGCCTGGATAGGACAGAAAGACAATGCTTAGTTGGCAAGCAATGCTATTAAATGGCTTCTTTCGCTTTACCATGAAGCGGCACGGCAAGAGACCTTTTGATCTGCAACGCGTCAGGGCGATGACGAGCAACACGCCGCGTCGCGTGCTCGCCGTACCGGCGGGATTCAAGGTCCAGAGCCTCAAGACGGACAAAGGCCTTGACTTCGATGTGATCGACCAATCGGCGCCGCGCGCCAAACCGGCATCGACGGTCGTGCTGTATTTGCATGGCGGCGGTTACCTTTTTGGCTCGCCGAAATCTCATCGCCAAGTGCTGATCGCAATGGCCAAGGCATTCGAGGCGCCGGCCTACGGCCTTGACTATCGCCTCGCCCCGGAACATCCATTTCCCGCCGCCGTCGAGGACGCCCTGGAAGCGTACCGGTGGCTGCTTGCGCAGCATCCCGGCGCCCAAATCGTGTTGGCCGGCGATTCTGCGGGGGGCGGTCTCGCCGTTGCGACCGCGCTTGGAGTCCGGGACAGTGGATTGTCCCGCGCCAGGGCCATCGTCGCCTTCTCTCCGTATACTGACCTCGCGGTAACCGGCGCGTCGGTCGAGGACAACGCGAAGACCTGCGCGATGTTCACTCCGCGCGGCGTGCATGAAGCCGCGGCGCTCTACCTTGCGGGCGCCAATGCGCGCGATCCGCGCGCCTCGCCGATTTATGCGGACCTGGCCGGGCTGCCGCCGATGTTGTTGTTCGCAAGCCGCCATGAGATCTTGCGCGATGATACGCTGCGGCTGGCGGAACGGGCCTCGGCGGCCGGCGTCGAGGTTCAATTGGTGGTGCGCGATCGGTTACCGCATGTTTGGCCGGTGTTCGTCGGACTACTGCCCGAGGCTCGAGAGGCCTTCGCCACCGTGGCCGCTTTCGCCGGCCAAGTCGGAGCGCGCAGCGCCGCATGATGTCTGCATGCAATGAAGGAGTCGACGTGTCGGCGAATCATTTTGATGTTCTGATTGTCGGCGGCGGGCTGTCCGGTATCGGTGCCGCGTGCAGTCTGAAGGCGCACTGTCCCGGCAAAACCTACGCGATCTTGGAAGCCCGCCCCAGCGTCGGCGGAACTTGGGATCTGTTTCGCTATCCCGGCATTCGTTCCGACTCGGACATGTTCACGCTGGGATATTCGTTCCGTCCTTGGGTGGAAGGCAAGGCCATCGCGGACGGCGATTCAATTCTCAAGTATATCAACGACACTGCGAAAGATTACGGCATCGATAAGAACATCCGGCTCAATCACAGCGTCAAGCGAGCCGATTGGTCGTCGAAGGACGCCCGCTGGACGGTGGAGGCGGAGTGCGCGCCCAACCAGCAGCCGGTTCGCTTCACCTGCAGCTTCCTCTTTCTTTGCAGCGGCTACTACAGTTACGCCGGAGGCTACACGCCGGTTTTTCCCGGTATCGAGCGATTCCAAGGACCTGTGATTCACCCCCAGAAGTGGCCCGAGGATCTCGCCTATGCCAACAAACGCGTGGTGGTGATCGGCAGCGGCGCGACTGCGGTGACGCTGGTGCCGGCGATGGCGAAAACCGCTGCACGCGTGACCATGCTGCAGCGCTCCCCCACCTATGTGGTTGCCCGCCCGGAACAGGACGCGCTTGCAAACTTTCTGCGCCGCCACTTTCCCTCGATGATTGCCTACAACATAGTGAGGTGGCGCAACATTCTGTTCGGCATATATTTCTACGGGCTTTGCCAACGCAGCCCCGAGCGCGTCAAGAAATGGATCCTCAATCGCGTTCGAGGCGCTCTCGGCAACGACTTCGATGTCTCGACGCATTTCACGCCGCGCTACAACCCGTGGGATCAGCGCATGTGCCTGGTTCCCGATGGCGATTTATTCGAGGCGATCAAGCAGGGAAAGGCAGCGGTGGTCACCGACGGCATCGAGACAATCACGGAGAAGGGCATCAAACTGCGCAGCGGAACCGAGCTGGAGGCGGACATCATCGTGACCGCCACAGGCCTGCAACTGGTCGCGTTCGGCAACATACGCCTCAGCGTTGACGGCCGCAGCATCGATCCTGCGAAGACTCTGAACTACAAAGGCACCATGTATGGTGGCATTCCGAACCTTGCCTCCACGTTCGGCTACACCAATGCCTCGTGGACGCTCAAGGCTGAACTGACCTGCGACTATATCTGCCGGGTTCTCAATCATATGGACCGCAACGGCTACCAAGTGTGCGTGCCGCAAAACGATGATCCATCGATCAAGGAGGAGCCGTGGCTGAACCTCTCGTCAGGCTATATCCAGCGCAGCGCTGAGATTCTGCCGAAGCAGGGATCGAAAACGCCGTGGAAGCTGCATCAGAATTACGTGAAGGACGTGATGAGCCTGAAATTCGGCTCGTTGGACGACGGCGTCCTCAAGTACTTGCGCCGCGCCGCCAACATGGAGTTAGGGTCGGCGCCGGCAGGCTGACCCAAGCGCAGCCCGCGGCGAATTGCCTTACTGCTTGCTGATCTTCCAAGTTCCCGTTGCCATGGACTGGCCTGCCTGACCTTTGGCGCCCAACGCCCATGTCCCGCTGGCGGTCTTGGGGTCGAATGATCCGGCGAGGATCACTTCGCCCTGAGGATCCGGGGGATAGTCGTAGGCACCCGTGAATTTATCGCCTGCAAAAGCCACTGTGCTGAACTTGGCGTTGTAATCGCCCATGTCCGTTCCGACGGAGACTGTGGCGGAAATCTTGCCGTCGCTTCCGCGCACGAAGTTCAAATCGAATCGGCCGGATCCGCCCCCACCTTCCCAACCGCCCTTCCAAGCGCCGACGTATTGATCGCCGTCGGTTGCGGCTGCGACATTGAGCGGAACCGCGGCCCACATGCCGGCGAGCAGAATGGCAACAACTGCAAACTTCCAAATGCGCATGTGTGTCTCCCTGTCCCTGAGGATGACGCCCGCCGCCCAAGGCGTCAAGAGACGGCAGTGACACTGTGCCGAAGCGCAAAACGAGTTGTGGCGCGAAGGGGTCGAACTCGGCCATCATAGCGAAATGAAACAACGCAAATTGGGCCGCAACGGACCGCAAGTATCGGCGATTGGTCTTGGCTGCATGGGTTTCTCCGAGTTCTACACCTCGAGTGCCGCGAGCGAGGCTGAAGCCATCGGCGTCATTCATAGCGCGCTATCGCTTGGTCTTACTTTCTTGGATACCGCGGATATTTATGGGCCGTTCACCAACGAGGTACTGGTCGGCAAGGCGATCGCCGGCCGCCGCGATCAAGTGTTTCTGGCCACCAAGTTCGGCATTCAGCGCGATCCCGCGAATCCTAAACGGCGCGGAATCAGCGGCAAGGCCGATTACGTGCGCGCGTGCTGCGAGGCATCCCTCAAACGGCTCAATGTCGAACGAATCGATCTTTACTACCAGCATCGCGTCGATCGATCGACGCCGATCGAGGAGACCGTCGGTGCGATGGCCGAACTCGTGAAAGCCGGCAAAATACGCTGCATCGGTTTGTCGGAGCCGAGCGTCGAGACCATCCGCAAAGCGCATCAAGTTCATGCAATTGCGGCTGTGCAGTCAGAATACTCGCTGTGGAGCCGCGACCCCGAAGACGGCGTGCTGCAAGCCTGCGGTGAACTTGGCATCGGCTTTGTTCCCTACAGTCCCCTGGGCCGCGGCTTCCTGACCGGCCGCTTCCGCAGCATCGAGGATCTCGAGGCCAACGACTATCGGCGCCATTCGCCGAGATTTCAGGGCGAGAATTTTGCCAAGAATCTGCGGACGGTCGAGAAGGTCGAGGAGATCGCCCAGGAAAAACGCTGCACGCCTGCGCAACTCGCTCTTGCGTGGCTGCTGGCGCAGAACCCGCACATCGTGCCCATTCCCGGTACGACCAATGCAGCCCGGCTCGAGGAAAACATTGCCGCCGCGGACATCGTTCTCAGCGCCGGCGATCTGGCGCGCATCGCCGCCGTTGCGCCGAGCGGGGTTGCCGCCGGCGAGCGCTACGATGAAATCGGAATGCGTTTCGTCAACGGATGAGGTAGTCGAATGACTCAACGAGTGAGCTCGAGCGCCAGGCTGGTCTGGCGCAGCAGAGCGGCAATTTGCGCCGTTGCCGGCGTTTTTCTGTGCGCCTCCGCGTGGAGCGCACCCCTGCTCCTGCGCAATCCCGCCCTGAGCCAGGATCGAATTGCGTTTCTCTACGCCGGCGATATTTGGCTCACCTCGCGCAGCGGCGGAGAGGCGCAGCGGCTGACGTCGATCGGCGCGGTGAGCGAAGGGCCGTATTTTTCGCCGGACGGATCGCAAGTGGCCTACTCCGCCAGACAACGCGGCGTGACCGACGTATACGTGAGCAACATCGCCGGCGGCGTGCCGCGGCGCCTTACCTGGGAACCCACTGGAAGTCTGGCCGTCGGATGGACGCCCGACGGTAAAGACGTCCTGTTCAGCTCCGGGCACGCCAGCAATTCGGCCTATCGGCGCCTATTTCGCGTGCGCGCCGATGGCATCGGCCCCGCGCAGGTATTGCCGCTGCCCAGCGTTGATTGGGGCAGTTTTTCAGCCGATGGCAGCACCTTGGCATACGTGCCGGTGACTCAGTGGCAAAAGAACGCATGGAAGCACTACCGCGGAGGCCAGACATCGCCGGTGTGGCTGGTGAACATGAAGACTCTCGAACTCGAGAAAGTGCCTCGCGACAATTCCAATGATTCGAGTCCGGTGTGGGCCGGTCCCACGGTTTACTTCTTGTCCGACCGCAATGGCTCTGTTGCGCTTTTCAGCTACGACACGGCGACCAAGCAGGTTCAGCAGGTCCTCGACAATCACGGCTTCGATTTGAAAACCCTCCGCGCGGGTCCGGGTGCGCTGGTTTACGAGCAATTCGGCTCGCTGCACCTCTATGATTTAGCGGCTCACGCAGAGCATCTAGTACCGGTGTCGATTCATGGCGACCTGCCCCAGCTGACACCGCACCTCGCGGCCGTGCCGGCGCGAGCCGCAGACAACATATCCATATCGCCCACCGGCGCACGCATCCTCGCCGAAGCTCGAGGCGATATTTTTACGTTGCCGGGCGAAAAAGGCGACATTCGCAATTTGACCAACACCCCCGGCGTTGCCGAGCGGGATCCGTCATGGTCGCCCGATGGAAAATCGATCGCCTACTTCAGCGATGCGTCGGGTGAGTATCAACTCTACATCCGCGATCAGGATGGGCTCAAGCCGCCGAAAGTAATCGATTTGGGGCCCGACCCGTCGTTCTTCTACTCGCCTGGCTGGTCGCCGGACTCCAAACGAATCGCTTATGCAGACAAGCATCTGCGAATCTGGTACGTGGATGTTGCCGGCGGCAAGCCGGTGAAGATCGATACGGGTCTGCGCGGCGGGTTCGGCACCGCAACTCAGCTGTCGTGGTCGCCTGATTCGCAGTGGATCGCCTACACGCGTGATTTGGAGAGCGAGCTGCACGCCGTCTTCTTTTATTCGTTGGCCTCTCATACCTCGACTCAAATCACTGACGGCATGAGCAACGCCGCGAATCCTGTATTTGACCCCAGCGGCAAATATCTGTATTTCACCGCATCGACCGACAACGGTCCATCGGACGCCGGCATCGATTTATCCTCGCTGGATCGCGCCACGAACAGCAGCGCCTATGTAGTCGTGTTGTCGCGTACGACCGCCTCGCCGGTTCCGCCGGAAAGCGATGATGAGAACAAGAAAAAGGATCAGGATTCGAAAAAGAGCGACAAGTCTGACGAGCCCGGCGATGAACCGGGCGACAAACCCGCAGACGATAAAAAGGACGACAGCAAAGAGGATAAAAAAGACGATAAGAAGACCGACAAGAAGAAACCGGATGCCAAACCGAAGCCGACCGTCATCGATCTTGCGGACATCGGCAATCGCATTCTTTCCCTGCCGATACCGGCACGCAATTATGTCGGTTTGTCCGTTGGCAAGAGCGGCGTTCTCTTCCTAGCGGAAGGCACTGCGGTGGGCCGGGCGTCCTCGGACTCCGGGCCGCCGATTCGCGCGCTGTGGCGCTTTACCACTGAGAAGCGCAAGACCGAGGAAATCTTGAGCGGGATTACCGCCTACGATGTGTCCTTTGATGGCGAGAAGTTATTCTACGCGCGCGAAGAGAATTGGTTCCTTGCGCCGGTCTCCGACTTGAAGCCGGGTTCGCCGTCGGGCGCCCCGGGAAAACCGGTGAATAATCGAGGAATGATGGCCACATGGGATCCGCGCAGCGCGTGGAAGCAGATGTACCGCGAAACCTGGCACATCCAGCGGGATTTTCTCTATGACCCGCATCTTCATGGAGTCGACCTGGCCAAGATTGAAGCGAAGTACCAACCATACCTGGAGGGTTTGGCATCGAGGGACGAGTTCACTTACCTCTGTGATGAAATGCTGGGTGAAATCCAAATAGGCCATATGTTCGTGCGTGGACCGCGCTCGCCATCGGATGCGCCCAGACCCGGGCTGCTTGGCGCCGACTATGCGATCGATCACGATCGCTACCGGTTCGAGAAGATTTACAACGGGCAGAACTGGACCCCCTCGCTGTCCGCGCCGCTCACGCTGCCTGGGATCAATGTCGCTGTGGGCGATTACCTGCTCGCGGTGAACGGGCACGAACTCAAAGCCACGGACAATGTGGATAGTTTCTTCGATGGCACTGCGGGCAAGCAGACCGTTCTTCGCGTCGGTAAAACCGCCGATGGCGGCGGTGCCCGCGATGTCACCGTCGTGCCCATAGGTTCTGAGTATGGTTTGCGCAATCTCGATTGGATCGAATCCAATCGGCGGAAAGTCGATGCACTCTCGGGCGGCAAGGTGGCTTATGTCTACATGCCGGACACTGGCGGCGCCGGCTATAGAAACTTCAACCGCTATTTCTATGCGCAGCTCGATAAGCCGGCATTGGTCTTGGACGAGCGCTATAACCAAGGCGGCTTGCTGGCCGACTATGTCGCCAACGTGCTGAGCCAAAAGCATCTCAGCAACGCCATGGAACGCGACGGCAAGTCCGTTCACGATCCGCAGGGCGCCATTTTCGGCCCGAAAGCCATGATCATCAATCAGTCCGCTGGATCCGGCGGGGATGCCATGCCGTGGTATTTCCGCAAGGCAGGTCTTGGGACGTTGGTCGGGGTGCGCACCTGGGGTGGCCTCGTCGGCATCGGCGGCTTTCCCACGCTCATCGACGGCGGTTCAGTGACGGCGCCCCGTTATGCCATCTACGGTCTTGACGGTGATTGGGAGGTGGAAGGCCACGGCATCGCGCCGGATGTTCAAGTGGAGGAGCTGCCGAAGGACGTGGCCGCGGGACATGATGCTCAACTCGAACGCGCCGTATCGATCGTCCTGCAGCAATTGAAAGAACACCCGGTACCCGAATCGCGGGTTCCTCCTTATCCGAACTATCACAAGAACGATGACATCGGGCACTAATCGGGGGCACCCCTACCCTTTTCCTCATAACAATCGGTAACTTGGCTCATAACAATCGGTAACTTGGATATACGATCTAACTATTCGACGGCTTGAGCGTTAGCGACTAGCTTGAGGGTATCGTCGGCTGGAGTCGCTCATGGTGGAAATTGTCGAATCGGTGGGCCGGCGCACGATTGTGCGCGATTCGCGCTGGGGCGAGCTGTTTCGCAAGGAAGACTGGTGGTCCATTTGGATCGGCCTGGGATTGATCGCCGTGGCGGTTATCCTGTTTGTCGGCGGCAGCAGCATCAAGTGGATCGCGGTGGCACCACAAAAATGGAACCATCTTGCCGAGGTGGGCGAGCAGCTTCGCCAGCACGCAGTGCAATACGGGTCGCTTTTCGTGCTGTGGGCGACGGCCTTCGGCGTCGGCGCTGCCGCGCTCGGCATCAAGATCTCGAAATTTCTACCGGCATTCTTCGTCGTCTACGTCGCGGCCGCGGCTATTTACTTTCTAGGACTGTGGGATCAAGCCGCGCACTACAACTTGGAACCGCCCCTGGTCGCTCTTGGGCTCGGTCTGCTGGTCTCGAATACGATCGGCGTTCCGCGCTGGATCGACCCGGGACTGCGCGTTGAGTTCTACATCAAGACCGGCATCGTGCTGCTGGGAGCGAGTCTGCCGCTGACCCTGATCGCTTGGGCGGGTCCGGTGGCGATCGTCCAGGCGGCAATCGTGTCGTTGGCCACCTTCGCTACCATCTATGTCGTCGCGGTTCGTCTCGGACTCGATCGACGTCTGGCTGCGACGTTGGGTACAGGCGGCGCTGTCTGCGGCGTCTCCGGAGCCATCGCCATCGGCGGCGCTGTCGGCGCCAAGAAGGAGGAGGTGTCAGTCGCCATTTCGCTGGTAGTGGTGTGGGCGATCGTGATGATTTTCGCGCTGCCGCTGGCGGCGCGATCATTGGGGCTGTCGACGGGCGTGGCTGGCGCATGGATCGGCACTTCCGAGTTTGCCGATGCGGCTGGTCTGGCGGCTGCGCAAACCTACGGTGGATATGCAGGCCACGTGCCGGGAATCGCCGGAAACCCGGATGCAGCCGTCAGCGCCTTCACGCTCATGAAAGTCATCGGCCGCGATGTTTGGATCGGCGTATGGGCTTTCGTTCTTTCGTTCATCGCGACCACGCGCTGGGAGCGCACCGGCGTTCAAAGCAAATCGAGCGCCGCGGAAATCTGGAATCGCTTTCCCAAGTTCGTGCTCGGATTTCTGGCGGCGTCCGCCGTGCTGACGCTGGTTTCGCAAGGGCACGACTATGCGGCCTACAAGAAGGAGGTAGTGCCAGCATTGGTGGCTCCTCTGCAGGTGTTCCGTACCTGGGCCTTTACCTTTGCTTTCTTGAGCATCGGTCTCACCACCCGCATTCGCGAATTCAGCTCCATCGGCGCGCGGCCATTCTATGCATTCGCCGCCGGCGTGGCGGTCAACGTGGTCTTGGGCTTCGTGCTGTCCACCCAAGTGTTCAACGAGTTCTGGAATCGGTTGGGCCAGTGAGCCATTCGCCAACGCCACGCTGCCTCGAATGCCGGCACTTCACGCATGCAGCCGCCGAGATCGAGGCGGCGCTGCCCGGCCTGTCGAGCTTGAGTTCCGCGTATGCCGCCGTGCGTGCTGACGATGGCATTTGCAGCATGCATGCGCGCTATGTCGCCGCCTCGAGCAGCTGCGGCCAATTCGCCGAGATTACAATGCTTCCACTTGCACCAGGCAGTCGTAGAACGTCGGCGCTCGGCCTAAATCGGTGAGGGTATCGCTGCTGGTGAGTTCATTGGCATTTTTACCGTCGCGCGATAGCTTCTTCCACCACACCGACAGGGCCACTACCACCCCGGGACGCGCGCGCTCCGTCACGCGCGCGCGAAGTTCCAGGCTGCCGCGGTCATTGAACACCCGCACGTAGCCATCGGCGCGAACTCCGCGCGCCGCGGCGTCGTCCGGATGAATATCCAACCACGGCTCGCCTTCCGTGACCCGCAGGCTCTGCACATTGACGAAGGAGCTGTTGAGAAAATGTCGCGCCGGCGGGGAAATCATCGCCAACGGATAGCGCTGCGCCGCTGCCCCGCGCGTATCTTCCTGCGGCGGGACGTAATCGGGTAGCGCGTCGACTCCAAGCGCTTGGGCGCGGACCGATAAAAATTCGACCTTGCCTGACGGGGTGTCAAAGCCCCCATTGGCGAAGCGAGCGCTGCCCTTGGGCGCCCCCACACGCTTCCAGCCGGCCTTGCGCACCGCGCTGAAGTCCCAATCGGCCGCGACCGCAGCTTGAGCGATGCTCTCATCCGAGTCGCTGAAACAGGGATCCGCGTAGCCCATGGCTTTCGCCAGTAGGCGGAAGATCTCCGTATTGGGTTTGGCCTCACCCAGAGGATTGATGGCTGGATTATTGGCCACAAGATAGTAGTGGCCGTAGGGTTTGACCACATCAAGATGTTCGAGCTGTGTGGTCGCCGGCAGCAGGATGTCCGCATAGTCCGCCGTGTCGGTCTGGAAATGCTCCAGAACGACGGTAAATAGATCCTCGCGCGCGAATCCGCGAGCCACTCGAGCGGAATCGGGCGCCACCGCAACGGGATTCGAGTTGTAGACGAGCACTGCGCCAATCGGCGCAGTCTCATTCAGCAGCGCGTGGCCGATCGTCGACATGTTGATCGTGCGCGGCTTGCGCGTTCCAAGCAGGTCAGGGCGCGACAGGGCGGGCTGATCGATGGCAAAATTGCCTCCGGTCGACAGCAAGATTCCACCTGCCGCGTCCCGAAAGGCGCCGACCAGCGCCGGCAGGCAGGCGACGTTGCGCGTCGACATGCCGCCGCCGCGGACGCGCTGCATGCCGTAATTGGCTCGAATCAGAGCCGGCCGCGTGGTGCCGTAGAGCCGGGAAAGCGATTCGATCTCGGCGGCGCTGATGCCGCAGATGGCGGCGACTCGGGCAGGAGGATAATATCTCGCGCGCTCGCGCAACTCTTCGAAGCCGAGGCAATGCTGCTCGATATAGTCGTGATCGATCAGATCATCGCGGATCAGCACGTGCATCATGCCGAGAGCCAGCGCCGAATCCGTGCCGGGCAGCAACGCGATGTGCGAATGACATTTTTCCGCGGTCAAGGAGCGGTACGGATCGATGGCGATGAGCGTGGCGCCGCGGCGTTTGGCCTCCTGAGCGCGCGCCCAAAAATGCACGCTCGAGGTGATGGCATTCGAGCCCCAAAAAATGATCAGCTTGGCTTCTTGCGCCAATTCCACATCGATTCCGATGCGCGAGCCCAGCGTGATCTCGTGGCCGGCAGTGCCGGCCGATGCGCAAATGGTGCGATCCAGGAGGCTCGCGCCCAACTTGTGAAAGAATCGCATGGACATCGACTCGCCTTGCACCAAACCCATGGTCCCCGCGTAGCTATAGGGAAGAATTTGTTCAGGATCGTGCGCGGCCAATGGCCGCAGCCGTTGGGCCACCGCCGCGATCGCCTCATCCCAACTGATTTGCTCGAACCTGCCTTCGCCTTTCTTTCCGACGCGGCGCATAGGATGCAGCAGCCGATCGGGATGATAGGTGCGTTCGGTGTAGCGGGACACCTTCGTGCATAGAACGCCGGCGGTCGGAGCGTGCTCGGCGGAACCGGTGACCTTGACGGCGATGCCGTTTCGAACGTGAACATCGAGAGCGCAGGTGTCCGGGCAGTCATGCGGACAGGCGCCTTTGACCACGGTTACTTCATCCGGCTGCGTAACCAGTCTCCAGTATGCGATCGATGAAGCTCTCGCACTGCGCGAGCTGATCGAGCGCGACAAACTCATTCGGGCGGTGCGCCTCCGCGATATCGCCCGGTCCGCAAATCACCGTGGGGATACCCATCTTTTGAAACAAGCCCGCCTCGGTGCCATACGACACCTTGCCCACGGTGGAATTCTTCGACAATTGCATGGCCCACTGCACGATGGCATCCGTTTCCGCGGCCGCAAGTCCGACGGTCTGGCTCACCCACTGCAATTCAATGCCTGATTTTTCGTCGATCGCCTGCATTTGACTCGCCAGAGTTTGCGCATAGGCGCGGATCTCTTGATAAAGAGCATCCGGTGAGGCCTGCGGCAAGGTTCGCATGTCGAACTGAAACACGCAGTCCTTGGGCACGACGTTGGCGGCGATGCCGCCTTGAATCAATCCGGTCGAGAGGGTCGAATAAGGAACGGTGAAACCGTAGTCGCGCTGTTCCAGTTGCGCGAGCCGATCGGCGAGCTGACGAATGAACACGATGATGCGCGCCGCATATTCAATGGCGTTTACACCGTGAGTCACGTAGCTGGAATGCGCCTCGCGGCCGTGCACGGAGCAGCGGAAGCGATGAGTACCCTTATGGGCAATGATGGGCTGCATCGATGTCGGTTCGCCGACGACGCAGCCGCCTGGACGGATGCCATTGTCTTCCAGATCTTTGATCAGTCCGCGAACCCCAAGGCAACCGACCTCCTCGTCATAGCTCAGGGCGTAGTGCAGCGGTGCGTCGAGCCGATTCTCGTTCAGCGCGGCCAGGAATTTCGGCGCCCGGGTCAGAATGATGCCGATGAAGCCCTTCATGTCGGCGGAGCCGCGGGCATAGAGCTTGCCGTCCCGCTCGGTGGCGACGAATGGATCGGTGTCCCAGTTCTGACCGTCCACGGGCACGACATCGGTGTGTCCTGACAGGATCAGCCCGGGTTTCTTCGAATCGCCCAGGGTCGCGAATAAATTCGCCTTCTTTCCGGTAGCATCATGCGTCAGCCGCGTAGTTGCGCCCAGCTTGGTCAAATAATCGCGCACCCACTCAATCAAACCCAAATTCGAGTCTCGCGATACCGTGTTGAAAGCGATCAAGCGCTCTATCATCGCGCGCGATTCGGCGCTGGGGAGATTCATAGCCGCCATTATAGCGGACCTTCAGTTACCCTAGGGCTCGTGTAACGAGCCAAAGGGAATCCGGTGAGCGGCGAGCTGCGATTATTCGGGGCGGTCGAGGCCGGCGGCACTAAAATCGTCTGCGCCGTCGGCGATGAACGGGGAAACATCCGCGCCCAAGCGCGATTCCCTACCCAGGATCCGGCCACCACGCTGGGATGCGTCGTTGCCTTTCTGCGTGAGCAGAGCCGTTCACTCGGCGATTTGGCTTCGATCGGGGTGGCCTCTTTTGGCCCGGTGGTGCTCGACCGAACCTCGCCGCGCTATGGATTCATTGGTCAAACGCCCAAGGCTGGGTGGAGCAACACGGATATGGCGGGCGTGCTGGCGCGAGAACTTTCGCGTCCTGTCGGCTTTGACACCGACGTCAATGCGGCCGCGCTGGCGGAACATCGCTGGGGCGCTGCGCGCGATGTGAGCAATCTGGTTTACGTGACGGTCGGCACTGGCATCGGCGGCGGGGTTCTGGTCAACGGCGAACCGCTGCACGGCCTCATGCATCCGGAGATCGGCCATATTAACCCGCGGCGCCACCGCCTCGATGCGGGCTTCGAGGGGGTGTGTCCCTTCCATCGGGATTGCCTCGAAGGTCTCGCCTCCGGTCCCGCCATCGTTGCCCGCTGCGGCGCACAGCTCGAGGATCTTGCAGCCTCGCATCCGCAATGGGAATTGGAAGCGGATTATCTGGGGCAGCTGTGCGCGCAACTGGTGCTTACCCTATCGCCGCAAAGAATCATCATGGGCGGCGGCGTCATGAGCCAGACGCGATTGTTCGCCCTGATTCGAGAGCGGCTGCTGCATTGGCTTGGCGGCTACATCGACCGCAGCGAAATCCTCGCCGCCAGCGAGGATTACGTGGTGGGCCCTGCCCTCGGCGCACAGTCCGGCGTTCTCGGCGCATTGGTGCTGGCCATCAACGCGGCAAACGGGGAATGAGGATGCTTCTAGGCTTCGCCAAGCTCGCGCAGCATGCGCCTCAGAGCGAAATGCCGGTAGCTTTGCAGACTCAAAGCCGCGACTTCTTGCCAATCGCATTGCGCAGTAACATCGAGTGCGATCCATCCGTTGTGACCCAAATACGCAGGGATTTGATAGCGTTCATCCGCGGTCAAAAGACCTTGCTGCTCCACGCCCACCCAGAAACACAGGGTCAACTTGGAATAGGCCGAGCGCGCCATGGCAAAACTCTTCTTGCCTGCGAGGAATACGGGATGCCCAAATTGGCGGCCTTCGCTCGATTCAGGATAGTGCAAGCAGATTTCCCGCAGTTTTTTCAGAACGGCCAGTGCTCGCGGCGATTTGAACGGATCGATTTGGCTCGGCGTAAGCGATTTCGCGGGAGCTTTCATTCTCGGCGTCTTGCCGATGCGCTCGCGAAGCTGCGGCGGGGCAACCTTCTCGTAGCCTTCGCGCACTAAACCGGCGATTCTGTTCCAGTCCAAACCGCGATCGAGTATCACACCCAGCCAGCCGCGTGGTCCGACATAGGGCGGGACGAAGAAGTGTTTGGGATCTGCGCGCACGTGCAGTTCTTGAGAGCCCGGCAACGCATTCAGCCACAATGCCACGCGCCCATCGCCATGGTGGTTGACCACGTAGGTCGCAAAGGTTTTTCCGCGGACCCGGAAGTTAGGCGAACCATGCGACAAGAATTCTTCGGCCTCCGGCAGCCACAGGCATGATTCGCGTACCGCCTGATCAAGATCGCGCGCCAACTACGAATCTCCCGTGCGTGCCCGTTCCAATGCTAACTTGGCCGCCATGAAATCACGAGTACTTCAATGAAGCATTCACTCGCGCTGCTGTGCGGACTTTTGTGCGACGAAACGATTTGGGCCGACATTCCGGATCGTCTAGCAGGCGCGGCGGATATATCGGTGGTGTCATTCCGCGGATTTTCCTCGATTCAGGCCATGGCCCAGCATGTACTGGCGAATGGCCCCGAACATTTTGCGGTGGCAGGTCATTCCATGGGCGGACGGGTGGCACTCGAAGTCATCCGCATCGCGCCCGAGCGGATAACGGGACTTGCGCTGCTCAACACCGGCGTGCGCGGCGTGCGCGACGGGGAACCGCAGAGTCGAGGGCTATTGTTGCGCGTGGCGTACGAGCGCGGCATGTCGGCGCTCGCGGCCGAATGGCTTCCGCCCATGATGGGCGGCGATGCAACACGCACGGCAGAACTCATGCCGCGGTTGACGGCGATGATAGAGCGCTGGACGCCGGCCGCCTATGCGGGGCAGGTCAATGCGATGTTGCAACGGCCGGACGGCCTGTCCGTGTTGCCGAGCATCGCAGTGCCGACCCTGCTGATGAGCGGCAGCGATGACAACTGGTCGCCGGTTTCACAACACGAGAGCATCCGGCGCAGAATTCCGCACGCAACCCTGTTCGAGATCCATGGGGCTGGCCACATGGCGCCAATCGAGCGTCCCGAGCCGGTTGCCATCGCGCTGCGCGAATGGCTGGCCAGGATCTGACATGCCGGCGGCGCTCCGATGCTAGCCTTTTTGCGCCCAGACCTGGCACCAACCGCCCTGCGGGACGCTTTTGCCGGCGAAAATGGTACAGGCGGCCGTCGCATCGCCGGCCTTGCCCTGGTATTGCGCGCAGGTAGCGCATTTTTGAGCCGGCTTGAA
>Ga0302324_100000438_pt1 | contig 112813 bp, 103 predicted proteins | sample Palsa_T0_1_FD_201949 | JGI IMG/M metagenome (GOLD analysis project Ga0302324, IMG submission 201949) | Peat permafrost microbial communities from Stordalen Mire near Abisko, Sweden - Palsa_T0_1 | ecosystem: Environmental > Terrestrial > Soil > Palsa > Peat permafrost | place: Sweden: Abisko... | reverse complement strand
GCTCGAGCAGAACGACGAGTGGCAGTTGCAGCGCCGCTACATGCAGCTCGAAGGACTCACGACCGTCAGCGACAATCCCCTGCATCGAATCTCAGCCGTTGTGAACAGCTGAGGTCGGCAACCAGCCAGGTGTCGTCATACACCACGCCGCGGGACACAATCAACCGAATTCGCGCTGAAACCAAAAATCGCCCGAAACGTCGGTGAGGATAGTAGCCTCCGCAGCGTCGAGATCCGCCTTCGAACGGCAATGTTTACTTCGCCACAGGCTTGACCTCAGGCCCCAGCTTCGAACACTGTGCCCTCGGAACACGAATTGCGCGGTCCCGAAATACGCCCCAAACCACGCTAACGTGCCAATCAGCGTGCCGGTCCATTCAAGAGCCTTTCGCTCTTTGTCTTTGATTCGCGCCGACGGCAAATCAATTATGGCACTCTTCGGAAAGGCCAAAGTGTGTACCTCGGCTTAATGAATTGGCGCTCCCTAGCCTCTCGCCTTCTCAAGGGCGCCACCGACATAGCTGGAGGTGTCCAAGAGAACGACGCGGAGGCGCGGCACTCCTTGAAATGTGGCCCGCAACCTACAAGCCCATCGGCGCTAAGGCCACAATCGCATCTCGCTTCTCATCCACCCAAAGGTGGCACCCTCGAATCCGACCCGTCAGGTTGGGAAAACGCGGCCTCGGCCTGATCGCGGCTGCACGACTGTGTGCTGACCGGCTGCGCGCAGCGCTTCGTCCACCAGCAACATCGCCGCATCGACGCTCAGACGCGGCGCGTCGGCCGGACGCGCTTCCTCAACCGACTTGGCGCAGTGCGTCGCCCAGCCGTCGCGCTGAATCAGCGCGCGATCGTGCGAATCTGCTTGGCCTGCTGGCCTTGCGCTCCAGCATCACGCGGTATGCGAGCGGACCGAGTTGGGCCTCGAAGATGCCGTCGGCCTCGGCGTACGCGCCCCGGGCGCCGCGTCCGGAACCCGGGGTGCGCGAACGCATCGCAGCAGGCCGATCTCAAAGGCCGCCGGATTCCGCGCCGTGCGAAGTGCTCTCCAGCCGCACGATCAGCGGATCGCTTGCTGCGTCCGTCGGTGGCGCCTCGTAGGGAACCAGATCCGGCCAGTCGTCGGGCGGCTTGCTGATGCGAAAGTTGCGCTCGGAGTCCTGGACGAGCTGCGGCTTGTGCCCGCGGCCGATCTGCCGCGGGATGTATTCGATCAGCGCCGTGTACACGTACTTGCGCGTCGGTTCGCCGGGATTCAGGTTGAGCGCGAGGGGCTCCGCCAAGAGCTGCTCGGCGCTGCGCGTCTTGCCGTCTTCCAGGATCGCCAATCGCCGCCAAGATGACGTGACCGCGCGGCGCGTAGAAGAGCTCCATCCGCAGGGCGAACGCCCTGGCGGACGCCTTCTGCGGTAGCCGCTGCTCGCCGATGCGCCCCAGCTCGCGCGCAAAGATGCCGCGCTGCGCCGCGATGCGCTGCTCGAAGATGGCGGCGAAGCTCAGCGGCTCGGCCTTTGCGAGTGGAACAAAAACGCTTAGGCTTATGACGTCGCCATCGTCAGCACCCGCGATGTCTGTACCGGATTCCATGGTCGCCCGGAACGAGTCGCGTGACCGGCGGCGTTCAACTCCGCGGCGATCTTGCGAAGCGACAGCCCGCGGTCGCGAAGATCCCGCACATTAGGGAGCAGGTCGGCGTAGGAGTCGAAGGCGGCGCGAGAACGGGCCTTTGCAGACGCGCTGGCGCCCTTGAGCGCCATTTCCCTAGTTGGCTTCGGGTGACCAGGCCGCGAACCGCCCAGCGCCGTTCCGCGGGCCTTCGCGGCCGCGAGGGCTGCTTTCGTCCGTTCGGAGATCCGGCGAACTTCGTCTTCAGCAACCGCGGCCAGAATGTCGATCGTCAGCTCGTTCGCGTGCGGGTTGTCGCAGGCGATAAACCGGACGCCGCTCGTCTTGAGCACGGCTCGCACCACCGTCGACCGCAGAAGCCGGTCGAGTTTGGCAACGACCAGGACGGCCTTCGACCGCTTCGCGTGCGACACCGCGTTGCGCAGTTCCGGGCGGTTCACGAGGTCGTGCTTCTTGCCCGTCTCGACCTCGGTATACGCGGCGATCAACTCGCAGCCGGCGCCGGCTACGTGCTCGGCAACAGCGGCCTCTTGGCCCTCGAGGCCGAGACCGGAGCGGCCCTGCCGTTCGGTGCTAACGCGGTAATAGGCGATCATCTTGCAGACCATGGTCCATGGTTGTAACATTAACCGCGACGCTCGTCAAGGTTCGCGTTACAGGCTCCAAGTGGCGGGGCTACACGCCTATTCGGCCTGTTCACCCGGAGGCGGTTCGGCCGCGGACGGTGGGGCGACCGGTGGCGCAGCCATGGGCGCACGAGCGGGTCTGAGCGCCAATATCCTAAGCCGTTCTTTCATCCACATCCCGCGCGCCATCAACATCGCCGGAACACCGTCCTGTCCCGCAGCCGGGACCATCGGCCTCACGTCGATATCTAAGTCTTTGAGGCCATCGCGTATCCGATCCGTTTGCTTCGTTACCGTCGCCAAGGAGTCCGGATCGTAGCATGCAAGAACGACGACGTCTGGGCGAATGATGCGTGCATGTTCGATGAGCCGATCACCGAGTGCCTCGTTGATTTTGCGATCCGACTCCTTGACCTCGCCGATGATGAACTTGTTGTCGACCACGCATGCTATGTCAACGTCTGAGAGGTTTACGCCGTTCTGAATAAGGTCGAGCGGGGGCGAAAACATGAACGAGTCCTGCGACGACCAGCTTAGGTAGCCGAGAATCCAAACTAGCCCGCGCAAACCGCGTTCCCGAAGACCGAGCGCCACGTAGCCGTCGAGTAGGAAGTCCCACAAAAAGTGGGACGAAATCGGTTCACGATGATCGCAGACCTCGCAGGTGAGAATCGGGCCGAGCGCGCCGACCGTCGACCAATTGCGATGAAGGCAACGCGGGCATTTCCAGTCATATCCCTGTATGAGCACGCCTTCAGCGCAGCGCCGACGAAGTTGCTCCTCAACTTCTTGAATGGTGCGCCGTTCGATGTCGTCAGGGGAAAGCTTTGGATCGCGAGCACGCTTGCATTCTTCGGCCTTTCGATACATCATCAAGAACCAATCGAAGCTGCGCTTCGCAACCGGTGTCTTCAGATCGGGGGCGATTTGCGCCACGGTCTCGGCGAGACTTCTGAAGTCGGCGTCGGTCGCCAGCGTCGCCGGTCCGTCCTTCTGTATCGGCTTCTTGAGCCGCTCGGCCAAATCAGCGCGCTTCGCGTCGTCGAAGACTTCGCGCGGAACGGCCATGTCGAGGAAGACAGACTTCCAGAACTCGTCCTCGAGAATCGCGGCCGCGGAGCGGATGCTCCCGAGTTTGTTCAAGAGACCACGAAGGTGTCGCCCTGCGCTGGATATTCGTGGATAGATCGCCGCGGGTTGCGGAATCGCGTTGCGCGGGTCGGTCGTCGTCAGGTGATGATATGGACGAAACAGGCAGGCCACGAATTCAGCGTCTTCGTCCGTGAACGAAAGCGAGTCGCGGGGCCCGCCCGGTCGAATATACAGACGGAGGTCGCCCTCGACCGTTGCCTTGGCGATCATCCCTCCGGCAAGGGATCGAACTGCCTGCCAGCGCCGTGGAATTGCAAGGCGGGCGATAGATGAGCCGAGCCTGCCTCCGTCCTCGCGCTTGATGGTTACTTGCACCGTCCAACCGCCTGTCAAGAACCACGCCGAGATTGGGCCGGCCCTCGTAAGATGTAATGGCTCAATTTTCGTCAGCGGAGCGACCGACCCCGTATAGCGTTGTTCCGTCCCGCCGCGGATCATGACCGTCTTGTCTGTCTCTGCCGGCGTGCAGTCGTTGACGTTGTCGAAGTGCGCGATTGTGGTCTGGACGTTCAGCGGCCGCAGCGCGTCGACGATAGGTTGAAGGCGATCACCGGCAACCGATGACGAGCGAACCGTCGCATGTGACGGTCCATTCTGCGATGTCGAGGTGTTCCAACGCGACACGAAGCGAGCGAGGGCAACGATGAACCCGGGATCGGCCAACTTCGCCTCGTCGACCCGAACAGCGACGATGTTCTTCCGCTGATAGTCGTCAACGCCGATGCGGCAGTTCCAGAACGCGATGCGGTCGATGGCCGTATCGCCGACGACGATGTTGAAGTGCCTCCAGGCGGAGGCGCGTTGCCTTAGGATGTGCTCATAGCCGATGCCGGATAGTTGCGCCATGCTGATGGCTGCCGGATACGTGCCATCGGAGATGACGCGGAGCAAAATCGTCGGATCGGCGATCTCTGGGTCCTCGGTATCGCGGTGCTGTGCCCCCTCATGCGAACCAAGCGCGATCAGGTCAACGTGTTTGCGGATGGTCCGCGTTTGAATCCAACCCGGCCCGTACGGATTGAGCCCGAACGTATCGGTGATGAAAGGATCTTTTGCCCACCCCATGCAGGCGCTGATGAGTGAATAACGACCCGGCAGCCCGATTCTGTCGGTGTTGCCGAGCATCGGAAGGACCGACAACGACGGTAGTCCACGCACGCTAGGATCGTGCCAAGGCCGCATTCCATGTCCGAATTTCTCGGCAGGGTGTATGATCACGGTCGACGGCATGAGTTCGCGGTCGACGCGCTCCAGCATCGGGACGGCCAATGGGACGTAACTGTAGATGATGTCCGGCTCAAGCGAGCGAGCCCACGACCAATACGTTTCGTCGATGCTCCCGTCCGCGAGCGTGGGAATGAGGAGGGCGTCACGGCCGCCCCACCATTCGTAGCACTCCCTGAATATCTCGGTTAGCATCTCTGCCGGCGCGTCAACAGGGATGATATAGCAGACCTGAACTGGCATCGCCACTTGTGAGAGCGTGACTGGATGCTTGAGCGTCGTCGGATTCACGTTTTCATTTTCTCATTTTCGTGGTCGGCGCGGAGTAGGGATATTGCGAGCGGGCTTGCGCGGTGCAGAGCCCGGGTACCTTGGTTTGCGCGACCTTCGATGTTGGTGGATTCCAGCAGTTGCGGACGCTCCGTATTCTGCGCGAGAACCTGCACTCACTACACGCGGCGGAGAGCGTTTCCTGCTAGATCAAACCACACATTATATGCCCCTGCGCGTTCCCGCGTTCGTTCCCCGCGCCACCGCAATTCCGTAGCAGAAACAGTCCAGGAGATCGTCGCTAGCCCCGTTCTGCGAGCCGATCCGGAAGCTGGTTATTTGCGCTATCAGGTGGTTCGCCGATCGGCCTTTATGGACTGTCCGTTTGTGGAACGCCGTGTCCGTGATTTTAATGTCGCCGCGGTAGACGTAGGGACTCGCCGCGATGGCTCGCTCATTTTTCCCCATCGACGTCAGTTTGCTCTCGATCGGATGCGCAGGCCATCCGCTGTTTCTTGCCTGCTGCAGAAGCACCGTCCCCGAGGCTTTGTCCTCGATCATAACGCCACTCGCTCCCATTCGCGCTCCGCATTCCCGGCTCAGTTCTTCAAGCCGAGCGAAGACGGATGGCAACCACCCTTCCAATGCCGCTCCCTCGATTTGAAGAAGCGACCAATCCAAGATATGAAGGCACGGATTGGCGAGCGAATTGTACGCCCAAAACACCGCGCCGGTTGCGTCGTGCTCAAGCCCGGACTTGATCGCCGTATCCATGGTCGCGAACACCGTGTCGCATCGCACCGGTTTGGGCACTGGAGCCCCGTCGACCAGGAGCGCGTTCATCGTGAAGAACGCAACTCCCGACCAATCGACGAACTCGCCCAGATACTCTTGACGGTAGACCTCAGGGGAATTGTCGCGTACGAGTCGCTCGAGCTCGTCCTGCGGGAGATACGGATTGCTCGCAGTGGGGGCGTGGAATTCAACGAACCCGAGCGCGGGATCAGTGCAGATATTGTAAAACCAGTTCCGCTCGTCTTTGCCAGCGGGCGTCGATAGCGCCCAGCCGACGCCCTTGTGGTCAAGCAGCGCGGGCTTGATCGAACGCTCCCAGATCATCTGCATATCCGGACCGGCGAAGGCCGCCTCATCGACCATAACGCCGTGGTATTTGCGGGAGCGCCCCGCGCGTGGGTTGTTCAGCGTCCAGAAATCAACGCGCCCGCCCCCTAGAACGCGGATGACCCCATCGATCTTGGAGGCAGACTCCGTGATCGGATCGAGTATCTCGTAGATTTCGCGGTAGGTTTCCGACGTGATCTTGTAGTCCGGCGCGAATAGTCCCCACGACTGCCCCCGCGCGACACGATCGCAAATGATCGTCGCAGCGAGCGCCGTCTTACCCCAGCGCCGACCGCAGCGAATGGCCTTGTACCGGCCTGGCACGTTCCAGGCTTCGACTTGGCCAGGATGAAGGCGGGGCAGCGTTATCGTGGGAATTCCGGCAAGCCCCCCTCGATCGTGATTTTGACCACGCCGGAATGCTCGGTCTCGAGGCGCCGCCGGCCGAACTCTTCCGGCCAGAGTCGCTCGAGCGTCCACGCCGCCGCGTTCCAGTTCGTCGGCGCAGCCGCCACGATCTGCGTTAGCAGCTTGGCCTTGCACATCTCGCGCGCGTGCTCGATCCGCGCCGCGAATTTCGGGTCGGCCTTTCGCCGGCGCGCGAGGGTGTCGTCCGAGATCCCGGCGTAGGCGCACGCCATCCGAAACGACATCCCCACATCGCGGATCACGCCGATAATCTTGTCTTCGACCTCCGGCGTGAGTACGGTCGGGCCACCCTTCGGATTGGGGACGCGCTTCACGCGCGCGCGTTGGGCATCCGCACGTTCCGCAGGATTAGCCCCGTGTTCGCCCTCCGTGGACCTGCTGGGAGAACTAAGCGCGCCAGGAGCCTTCGGCCCCGCTGTCGGGCCGTGTTGCCCCTTTATGGGCGTCCTCAGGACCCCGCCTCGGGCCGCTGGGCCTGGAGCCCGGTGTGAGCTTCCCACCGGGCAGCAACAATGTCGCAATAGAGCGGATCGAGCTCAATGGCGCGGCAAACGCGCCCGAGCCGCTCGCAGGCAATTACCGTGGAGCCGGAGCCGGCGAATGGGTCCAGGACGATCCCGCCGTCGCGCGAGCCGTCGCGCAGAAGTTGCTCAAGCAGCGCGACTGGCTTCATCGTCGGGTGCAGATCGTTCTTCGCCGGGACATCGAACTCGAGGACGTTCGTGCGGCTCTTGCTGCCATAGAATCGGTGGCGTTCAGGCCATCCGAAGATCGCTATGCCGCCGACCTCCTTCGTATCGACCGGGGGCTCGCCGAACGTGATCGGCTCGTAGACCTGGTTGTAATCTTTGCGCGAGAGCACCGGACGGTTCTTGATCCACAAGAGCATATCGTGCCACTTCCAACCGAGAGCGTCGATCGCGATTCGAAGGTTGTGCATCTCCTGGCTCGACATGAAGATGTAGAATGCCGCGAAAGGTGCCCACGGAATGATCGAGAGCCACGAGCGGAACCAGGCTGCATAGTCGGTGCGGTCGTCGTTGACGATGTCGCGGTGCGTGGTTGTGCCGCCATTCCGCCGCGCTGCATCGCGCGACTTCGCGCCATAGCTCACGCCGTACGGCGGATCGGTTAGAAGCAGCTCGACGGCATCTTCGCCGAGCATTGCGGTGATCGTCGCGGCGTCGGCAGCATCGCCACATATCAGCCGATGCCGCCCAAGGCGGATGACGTCGCCGGGCTTGGTTCGTGGCGTATCGTATGGCGGGGGCGGGACTTCGTCGGGATCGGACCCGAATGAGCGCGCGATCTCATCGGTGCGCAGCGCGCCAAGCCGCAGGTCCTCGAACAGGTCTGGATTTGCTGCCGCCATTTCGTCGAGAATCGCCTGCAGCTTGTCGGTGAACTGCCCGGCGATGGCGGCATTGTTGAGCGCGATATTCAAAGCGCGTTCTTCAGTGTCGTCCAGGTTGACCCACGTGACTGGTACGACCTTGGCCTTTTTCGCCTTGATCGCTTTGAGCCGCTGGTGCCCGCCGACAACGTGCATCGTGCGGCGGTTTACGACGATGTCCTGAACCAGACCGAATCGCTCGATCGACTTCTCGAGGCCAGCCATCGCGGCTGGATCGATCCGGCGCGGATTGTAGGGCGCGGGCTTCAGATCGCGGACCGGGACCATTTCGCGAGTGATTACCGGCGTCATGCACACACGCTGGCTATCGAAAGCAACTTCACTCGTTTTCACCGCGGCGCCCCATCCCTAGGCGCCGGGTAGTGCTCGATCCAAGACGCGCCGCAGCGCCGACACGACTCGCCGGCAGGGCCGATGAGGAAATCGCAAACCGGCGGCACTTTGGCCCATTGACACTCGCGCAAGAGCCGCGCAGCTTCAAGCACCGTCTCGCGCTTTTGCAGCTCGACGAGAATCGCCGGCTTGTGCGCGCGGACCTCATCAACTAGCCAACGAGGAACGCCGTTCGGCCCCGGCTCCACCTGGATACGATCGCAGCCGGCTAGGACGAGTCGGCCGCCGAGGGTGCGGACCTGCTCCGCGATCTGGCTCGGCGTCATATATCGAACGGCTCGGTCACGAGGTCAGCAGGTGCGGAGGCAGCCTCCGCAACTGCCGCAACCTCCGCAAACGGGGGCCGATCCGCCCTGGCAGGGTGCGTGACTTGCGGGGGTTGCGGAGGGTTCCCCTTTACTTCTGTAAGTTCAATGCTGAGCATCTGCCGCTTCGTATGGGTATCGCGATCGGCCCAGGTGACAACGATCCCGGCTCGGCGGAGGTCCGGCTCGAGGCGTTTAATTTGGTTGCGCAACTTCGCCGCGGTCTTTGGCCAGCGCCGATCTCGCCGGATCGCGTCGTCGCTCATCGCCGAGTTGAGCGCGTCGAGCAAATCTGCAGGATACCCGTTGAACGGCTCCTTTTCGAGGACCGCACGTAGAGGCGCAAAGATCACGTCGGATTCAAGGACGAGAACCGAGGCCGCGTTCCGCTCGTCCCTGAGTAACCCCACAAAGGCGTTTTCCTTGATCCCCAGTGCTGGCTCCGCGGCGGTTCCGAAAAGCGCGAAGTCCGCCATCCGTGGAAGATTAATCTTCTTAGCGCGCACTTTGGCCCGAACTTCGGGTAGCCGGCGGAGTGCCACGCTGGCAGCCGTGAGAACACCGCCGAGAATCGAAGGCCGAGCAAGTTCGAACTCTTCCCAAAAAGCATCCTCTTCGGTGTAGCCTGCATCGTCGTCGCGCGCTGGTAAGGCTATAGTCAAGGCCCGATCGGCGAGGTCACCCCGGATGATGACGTCGTCGATGGCGGTAACGATGATGGGCCGAATCGCATCGAAGATCGCCTCCTCGTCGTTTGTGTAAAGCTGGCGACCGCCAAAGCCGCCGCCCGTCGAAAGGCGGCACAAGTTGTCCGAGAGCCACGGTTCGATCATCGACAGGTTGTCGAATGCGAGCAAGTAGGAGTTACGGGCGGCGGCCGTCACGTCGCGCCGCTCGTGCGGGGCACCACGCAGATTTGAGTGGGCTGGGTCAAGGAGATTCTTGACAATGCGTGCGATCGTCGACTTCCCGGCGCCCTGGGGAGCGATGATCGCGAGGATCGGTTGGGGCGCATCCGGACGCAAGGCGGACAGCATAAATGTTTTTATGTACGCTCTGATGCGATCGTTATCGGGAAGGAATACATCAATGTCGCTAATGCGACCGGCGGGGTCGGGAGATGGCAACGACAGGGCATCTTTGGCGCGAACGAATCGGACCGGGAGGACTTCCGCCGGAACGATCTTCCAACCGCCCGCACTGATCTCCACCACGGTCCATTCTTCGTTTGTCAGGTCGAGGTAGAAACGGCCGTTATGCTCGGCACAGCGAGTTGCAACGGTGCAGGACTGCCCATCGCGCCACGCCTTAGCATCGAGCGTTGCGAGGGCCTCGGTGAGTGCGGTACCACTCGGCGCCGCATCGTACTGCTTGAAGAACTCTTGAATGGCATACCTGCGAAACGAAGCCGACGTGATGAGGTGCGTTTCCTGGTGGCCACTTACGAAAAAGCTCGCGTAGGTTCGGTCACCGTCGCGCAGCAAAACGGCCGATGCAAGCAGTTGGAGGATCTTCGTCGCGACTGAAGGAGGCCGCTGCCCGGCGACAGCGTCGTCGCCGGTTTCCGTCTCGCCGCTGTGAGGTTGCCCATTGCGGCTGGAGGCGCATGTTTGCGCCGATGCCTCTGCTCGGCGCGCGGCCTGAACGACTTGGTCGAGTATAATCAGAGATATCCCAAGTTTTTCCGCGGCCTGTTTTCGTTGCTGGCCGTATTCGATCAGCGACAGGGTCGCGAGTTGTTTGATCATCTCGTCGTCGGATACTTGATGCGGGGCCACAGCGTTGATGCGATCGAGAAGGTCCGGTAGTCTATTTCCCTCGGCGAGCCAATCGGCAACGTCACTGCCATCGCTACGATCGGGATACAAGTCGACGATTCGAACATCCATATCAGGATAGCGCCGCATGATCGTATCAGCCCGCAGGACCGCAGCCTTGCGCCCCGGATCGTCTGAGTCGACGAGGATGCCAATCCTTAGAGCGCGGGCGAGAGCGTCGAGGTGTTCATCGCGAATCAGCGCGTTGCATCCGCCTTGAATCGTTGAGACCGCTGCACAAGATCCGGCCTTTCGTAGCGCCTCGCGCACAGCGTCGCACTTCCCTTCGCCCTCGACAAAGATGATGAGTTCCCCGCGTTCGATCGCGCGGCACACTTCGTCGAGATGATAAAGTGGCAGCTCCGTGCCCTTCAGCCCCGACTTTTTGGCGAAGCCGTCGCCCTCGCTGAGGTACGGGAAGAACGCCTTCGACTTGCCGTCACGTCCGGGCTCGGCGCGATCGACGCGCGCGACCGGCCGGCCATCGGCATCGCAGTAGACGAACGAAGCCGTCACCGCCCGCGCAGTCATCGCAGACGCTCCTCGAGCTCGCGTGCTGCAGACCGGCGATCGTGACCAAGCCCGAGCGCGACCGCGAAGTCGAGCAAGCCAGCTTGCCAGCCACATCCGAAGCATTTTACACCGCGTCCTGATGGCAGTACGTGCGCGCTCGGGTGCTCGTCGCGATGCAGCGGGTGCGGGCAGTGGATGAAGCCTCGGTTCGGCTGCGGGAGTCCTCGGAGTCGAAGAATGTCTTCGACGGTTGCGCGCCCTACGACGGATGCGCGCGGCCGGCCGATCATCGGGCCACTCCAATGCGTTCGATCGAAGTGGATGTGGCTACCATGTGGTGCTCGCCGTCATCGAATATCACGGCACACCCTCGTCGCGCGCGATCTCGAGGAGCGCCCGGGGAGCATCGGCGATGCGCCGCTCCGTGCGGCTGGCGAATTCGCGCTACCCCTTGCTCGGCGAGGTCGAGCCGATCGACCATGAGACTCAGCACGCGCGCGTCGCAGCTCATGTTCGCTCCGCGCCGACCAGCTCGCTCTCCGCGTAGCGGCGGAGTTCCGCCTCGGGAATTCGCCGGTCGCCGCCGAGAATTCGCCGGTAGTGCAATTCGCCGCGGTCAAGCAGTTTGGTAACGGTTCCGCGCGCAAGCCCCAGACGGCGAGCGGCGCTGCTGATTGTGTAGAGTAACGGCCCGGCGGCGGGTTCCTTCTCCTCGTTCATCGTACATCTGTGTTCATGCGGTCGCACTCGCGGGCACCCCACCCCACCGGCGCGGCTCATGGGGAGAAATGAGCCGCCCGTCGCTAAAGCACTACGCGGAGAACGCCCGCAATGAGTACGGGCGAGTCATTGCCGCAGCGGCTCTCGACCAGGGGCTGCCGAGCGTCCGCGCCCTCGCGAAACTGACATACCGCGACCACAAGAGCGTGCTCGCGCACATGAATATGGCCTCGCTCCCTCGGGAGACAGGCGAAGAATATGCGAGGCTCTTGGGGTTGAGCCTCGACGGCAAGGTTGCTCGTGCGCTTCGCAGGGCTCGCGTGGACATCGGGGCTGATCGGCTGACCGACGACGACCTATTTCGCTACGGCCTCGCTCTGCTGCAGCTGATAGCCCTCCAAGACCGGTGCCGTGATTTTGTCGAGGCGACGCAGCGCATTAGCGAGGCGTTGCGTCGCGCCTCGCCGCGCGTCCGGAGACGGTCGTTGCACCCCTTTGCAAAGAAAATTGAAGGTGGCTGGTCGGGTCTGTTAGCTGACCCGGGCCTGTGGCGCGCAGCCAGCGCCGCGTGCGAGGCCGTGGGTGTGCGGCTTGAGGCGTGCCGCAATCCCCCCAAGTTTCTGCCCATCTTCGATCTGTACCCCATCCTCGAAAGGTTGCGGCCCTTCGGTCTCGACGAACAGGGGCAGCAGGCCGTCCTCGACACGCTTCACAACGCGCTGGGGGGGCGCACACGTGGTGATGACGCGGCCCAGCGCGGTAGTTTTTGGTACGCGCTGGCCGGGCGCGACACCGCCGATCGGTACGAGCAGGCGGTGACATTTTACCTTGTCAGTCCCCTCGATGTGAATCCCAGACCGCCGGGCGCAGAACACGGCGGAGGGGCGACGCCCAAGAGCGGCGCCGAAAGGCGAAGGTTCGGTCTCTTAGCGCAAAGACGAGCAATGGGTTTAGGACGTGCCACTCGGCCCCTACAAAACTAGGGAGCGCGCCGACGTGGAGCGCGGAGCGCGGAGTCAAGTGCCGCGACAGCACGGCGCTGTTGGTCCGGCGACGTAAAAACATAGTGCTGCAGCGCCGTCGCGGGCCGCGTTTCACCGAGCATCCGGGCGACCGTCACGACATCGACTCCCTGCTGAACGAGCAGCGTCGCCGCTGAACGGCGCAACCCGTGGATCGTCAGCCCTTCGATCTTTGCGCGCTCGCACAGCGGCGCGAACGAGTCCCTCCGCAAATTCGAGCGTCGTGGGTGCGTCCCGATCGAGGTCGTAAAGATGTGCTCGCTCTTATGGCCTTCCCGCTCCCAGGCCCCGCGTCGACGGCGCAGCGCGGCGGTCGCCGCCTTCGACAGCGGGACGACGCGCGCTGACATTCGGGTCTTGGGTGCGGTGGTCTCGACCGAGCCGTTCACCTCGACGAGTTGTCGCCGGACGTGCAACTCCCGCTGCCGCTCATTGACGTCGCTCCATTGCAGCCCGAGCAGTTCGCCCAGCCGCAACGCGGTGTGCAGCGCCAGTTCCCACATGGGGGCGAGCGGATCGTCCTTGCTCTTGCGGATCTCCACGACCAGATGCGCGGCCTCGTCCCGGGAGAGGACGCGGCCTTCACGGGAGCGATACCGGGGCACCTCCACCTGTGCGGCCGGATTCGAGATCCCGGTTTGCCGGCGTCGCACCTCGAGCGCCCGGTGGAGGATCACACCGGAGCGGTGAACGATCGACGGGCTCGCGCCGTTCGCCCGTAACCGCGCATAGAGCCGGACGACCGCGTGGGCGTCAAACGCATCGACCCGTATATTGCCGACGCCTGGTAAGATGTGCTTCTCAACAACGCTTTTGTAGAGCGCGTGGGTGTTTGCGGCGCGGTTGGGCTCGACATCGTCTCGCAGCCAGGCGGTCAGGTAGTCGGCGAGCGTCCCTGGCTGCGGCGCCCGCAACGTCCCACCGCCACGCGCGCGTTCGTCGGTGACCTTTCGCAACAACTCGGCACGAGTCCGCGCGTACAGCACAAGGCGACGATGCTGGCCAGTCCCATGGTCGCGACCGAGTCGCAGCGAAAACTGCCAGCTCCCATCGCCCCGCTGGACGATCGAGCCTTCCCCGTGCGCACGCCTTTTCGTGGTCCGCGCCGCCGTCGTCTTCGCAGTCTGCCCTTCGTGCATTTTCATCCCGCCTTGGCTCGCTCACGTTCGTGAGTGTTCGTAAGGCTACCATTACTACAACCATTTTACAACCATTAGCCTCGGCGCAGGCGGTCAGAGGCGAACGCTAGTGGGCACTTTTACCCGTAATTTCGTCGCTCTTGCGACTGCGACGCAAGCGTGGCCCTACTTCGCATGTAAGGGGTCGGGGGTTCGAGTCCCCCCATCTCCACCATTGAAATCACTCGGAAAGCCCGAGACTGCGGGCTGTCGAGCGAAGCGTTGGAAAGGACGAGGTCGTCAAACCTCGCGCCGAGGTTGATGCTTTTCTAAGGGAGATATCCACATGACGCGTTTACTTTTTGTCGGCCAGGCTCCGGACACGGTGGACTATTCCGATCCGGCACTGCCGCCAGGCCTGAGCGCGGAGAAGATTCAGGCCGGAATCGATCTCGCGGCGGCCAAGATCGCGGAGCGCGGTTGGATCGCGGACCTTTGCATGATCCCGCCGGACGCTGCCGGCATAGCCATGCTAGAGAAGCAACTGACCAGCGCAGCTTACGATTGCGTGGTAATCGGTGGAGGTATCCGGTTGCCGCCCAAGAGCCTCTTGCTGTTCGAGAAAGTCGTGAACACCGTACACAAGGCCGCACCGGGCTCCACCCTCGCCTTTAACACCGTCCCCGAGGACACAGCCGAAGCAGCAGCCCGCTGGCTGAAATCCGGCTAAGCGATTTCAACGATTGCCCGGTCGAGGTCTCGCTGCGAAATTTCGCAGTAACCTTGAAGGCGTGCATCGATCGGAAGCGTGTGTGTATCTTCCGGATCGAGGTCGTTTCGCTTCCACTTCAAGAACACGCTGAATAGGGTCTTTAAACCCTGGTTCGCAAGTTCGGTTTCTGCGCCGGCTCGCCGCACGCCTCAGTACTAGATGACCACGGGCTGGATCAGAATCAACTCGGTGTCTTCGAGGTTCGAAATGTGCGCCTAGCCGACGGTACAGCATCTCACTGCGCGGCGGCGAGTGGGGTCCACGTCTCGCTCACGATGTGCGCCGCTTCGACGGCGCACTCCGCCGCGCTTGCGGGCGGAGCGCGCCGTGACGTTGCGGATCGCTAAGGCCGAGCTTCGTAGATCAGGTTGAACGGCGTTTCCGATGCGCGCCGAAAGTGCGTGTACCCGGCTTGCTGCGCGACGGCCTTCATGCGTGCCTCGCCGGCTTGAGCGCCGAGCGCTAACCCGACGTCTTGCGCGAGCGACGCCGGCGTACACAGCATCGTCGACGCTCCGTAGAACACGCGGCCGACCGGCGTGAGGTTGTCCTCGAGACGATCGTTTGCAAATGGCTCAACGATCATCAGCGTTCCGTTCGGTTTGAGACTCCCACGGATGTGAGCCAGCACCCGGACGGGATCGCCCATGTCGTGGACGCAGTCGAAGCAACACGCAAAGTCGAAGTTCTTCTCCTTGAACTCCGTCCCGGAAGCGACGACGAACCGCACGCGATCCACGACTCCGGCTGCTGCCGCCGCCTTACGGGCGGCCTCGATCGATGGTTCGTGATAGTCGAAGCCCACGAACTGTGACATTGGATAGGCCTTCGCCATCTGGATCGTCGACGAACCGTGACCGCAGCCCACGTCGGCGACGGCCGCGCCGGTCCGAAGCTTCACTTCGACGCCTTCGAGCGCTGGTATCCAGTCTTTGACCAGATGGGCGGCGTAGCCGTTGCGAAAGATCCGGTCGGTGCATCCGTAGAGGCGCTTATCGTGATCTTCCCAACCGATGCCCTTGCCGGTCTTGAACGCGTCGGTGATCCTCGGCTCGTCGGCAAAGATGGGTTGCCCCATTCCGAACAAGCCGCACATCATGACTTCGCTGTCGTCGTCCGCCAGTAGGGGCACGTGCTCGGGGGGTAGGGTGAAGGCCTGGGTCGCCGGATCGTAGGTGACGTATCCGGCGGCTGCCTGATTGGCTAGCCACTCCCGAATGTAGCGCTCGTGCGTCTTCGTCTTCTGTGCGAGCTGCCCTGACGTGAGCGGTCCGCTGTCGGCCAGGGTTTTGTAGAGCCCGAGTTTGTCGCCGGTGATGACCAACGCGGCGGTCACGACGGCCCCGACGTCGCCGAGAAACCGGCCGATTGCCACGTGGAGTTTCTCGGGATCGATGATGGGTGCTGCAGCGTTCATCCTATTGTCCTCCTTATTAGCGGCATTAGCGGCTTGCGACGTTTGCGGTTGGGGACTGCCATGCCGTGCCGTCGGCGAAGTGAACTGCGGCTACGGTACACGTCAAGGCACTCGTATCGGACCAGTAGGGACTCAGTAGCCGATGGGCGATCGGAACGCCCGGCGAGAACGATCCGCGGTCGTCGATGCGGCGGCCCGAACGGCCGTCAGAAACGAGGAACGTCACCTCGATCGCGGGCGCGGTGCCGTTGTTCGTGAAGTTGACGTCGAGCGTGCTCTGCGTCACGTCGAGCTGGAAGTACGGTTGCCTGAGATTGCTTAGCGTCGCGGCCGAACCAGCGCACGCGGTGATGGCAATCGGTGACTGCGAGTAGGCAGTTTCCGCGCCGGAGGCCGCTGCGCTCAATCCGAGCGCGGCGATCGTGGTGCCGAGCGAAACGTTCCGAGCGAACGTTCCGACCGAGGCGAAGGGGATGGCGTTCAAGATGGTCTCCTTTTCAGTGTGAAGAATGGTGTTGTCGCCACCCCTCGTAACAAGAAGGTGACACGACTACTGTAGGCCGCTCTTTGGTGGGCTGCATCGTGGACTGTACTGAGACGTGACCGTGGGAGTACTGAGGCCGCTCGTTGGCCGCGCCGCCGAACTGGAGGCGCTGTGCAGCCTGTGTCGCGCCGCGACCGAAGGCCGGCCGGCTGTCGCGCTCCTGTGGGGGGAAGCCGGGATCGGCAAGACGCGGCTGTTGTACGAACTGACCGCCGCCGCGCGCGACATGGGGATGCGGGTCGGCGCCGGCGCGGGGTTCGCGTACGCGTGTGCCCCATTTGCGCCCTTGCGAGAGGCGTTCGCAGCGCTCGATCTGCCCGGCGTCTTCGATGCCGAAGATCCACCGGAGCTTTCGCCGGCAGCCGCCGAAGCTGCCAAGTACCGGCGTTTGGTTTTGGCGGTGCAAGCGCTCCGGGAGGGCAGTACGGCCGGACCCCTCCTCGTCACGATCGATGACGTTCAGTGGGCGGACATCGCGACGCTCGAGTTCCTCTCGTATCTCGTCGGAATCGCGTTCCGAGGTGTCCAAACAGCCATGCGGGTCCTCGTCGTCGCGGCCGTACGATCGGACGACATCGACCGCGATCATCTGCGTTCGGAGCTTCTCGGGAAGCTACGCAAGGATGGGATCGCATTAGTCGCCATCGATCCGTTGAGCGACATTGAAATGCGTCGGCTCGTCAGCGGTCTGTGGCCGACGGGCAGCATCGGGTTAGAAGAAATCGACCGCGTCTGTGCGCTGGCCGAGGGAAAACCGTTCTTTGCCGAAGAGCTCGTGAGTAGCGCGGTTTCCGGTCTCCCGCTGAGCATTCGCGGCGCCGTCCTCGCGCGTATGGCTCAGTTGCCTGCCGGACACCGCGACGTCCTTCGAAACGCCTCGGTGATCGGCGTCCGTTTCGATCCTCAGTTGCTCGCCGAACTCGTCGAACTGCCGATCGACGACATTTGGGGCATTTTGGAGGCTGCGCGCGACGCCCAACTCGTCCGCGACGTGCCCGGGCGTTCGGGGGAGTTCGCCTTTCGCCACGCGATCACGCGCGAGATCGTCTACGGCGACCTCCTGCCGCCCCAAGCCCGCACCTTTCACGCCCACGTCGCGTCGCTGCTCGCGCGCCGCACCAACACGGATCCGGCGCAGCTTGCATATCACTGGACGGCGGCCGGCGATCGCGAGCGCGGTGCGAGGGCACATGCGCTCGCGGGCGATGCTGCCACGCGGCGTAACGCCTATCGCGATGCGGCCATCGCGTTTCGGCAAGCCGTCGAGCTGCGATGCACCGGCGACGACGAAATCGGCACCGCCGCATTGTGCTCGCGACTGGCGGGCATTCAGCTTCTCAACGGAGAGATCGACGACGCATTCCGGTGGGGGCAGCGGGCGCTGGACGTCTACGATCGGTCGGGCGACCGCATCGGGGTGGCGAAGCTCCTCATTTGGCTCGGATTTCGCTCCATCGATGCGGGCCGGCCGATCGACAAGGCGATCGAAATGGTCGAACGTGCGATGACGCTTGCGAGCCCGGACGATACGGTTCTGCGGTTCAACGCGCTGACATCGCTAGCGTTCCTGCTCGTTCAGCAAGGCCGAATCAAGAAGGCTAGCGAGCAACTTGCGCTGGCGGATGCGGTTGGGGGCGAGCACTCGGCGGAAGACCGCTCGCTTTTCTACGACATCCGTGGCGAAGTCCGAGCGCTCGACAGGCAACTCGCGGGAGCCGTCGACGACAACCTGCGCTCGATCGAATTCGCGCGGCAAACGAGCGACAGGCAACGGCTGAGCATCGCTTTGTGTAATTATGCGCGGTTTGCGTTCTTCGCCGGTCAGAACGAAAACGCGATCGCGGCGTATCGAGAGGCCGTCGAAATCTCCGCTCGCGATGATTTCGGGAGAGCCGGAGCCTTGGTCAAACGGGCGCTTGCGTTTGCCTATCTTCTCACCGGCCAGTTGCAGGAAGCGCAGCGCTTTCTGGACGAGAGTGCCTTGGTCAGCGGCGGCGTCGTCGCCGATACGGCGTTCGTCAGCCTCGGATTACGCCTCGCTTTCTTGCGCGGCGACGACGACGCAGCGGCCCGATACACGCTGGATGAGACGATCGAACGAGCATTCACCTCAGCCCAGTCGCAGAGCATCGGCCCGCTGGCCGGCAGCGTCGGCGCCTATTGGGATGTGATCCGAAAACAAAACGATGCGCGGGCCTTGCGCTCGCGTGCCCTTCCGCTCATACAAAATGCCGCGCTCGCGCTTTGGCTCATCGATCAACTGGCCACGAGCCACGATCCGCAAGAGGTCGAGCGCGCCCGCGAGCTACTCGAGCGCGCTGCGGCCGACCCGGCTCACGCCGTCGCGCAAGCACACCTTAGCCTGTTCGACGCGCGGGTTGCTTGCGCCAAGAAGAACGCGACGGGGAAAGCGCTCGCATCCGATGCCGCGGATCGCTTCGCAGCCCTCGGGTGGCCGTGGGAACAGGCTCAAGCGCTCGAGCTCGGGAGCGAATGGGCGGCCGCGCTCGATATCTATCGCCGTTTCGGATACCTTCGCGACGAACGAAGGCTTACCGACGCACGCCGACGCATGCAGCATCGCACCCGGTCAAGCGAATTGACTCCGCGCGAAGCCGATGTCGTTCGGCTCGCCGTCGCCGGTCTTAGCAATCGCGAGATCGCAGAAGAACTCTCGATCAGTGAACGAACGGTTGAAACCCACATCGCATCGGTCTTCAACCGCTTCGACCTGACCTCGCGTTCCCAGCTCTCGCGTTTCACGCGCTGAGATCGAGCCGCGTGACGCAACAATGCAGCGGCGACCTAAGCCTTGGTGATGTGCCCTGGCGCGCGATCACCGGCGGCCCCGTCGCCGTCAATGTTGCGCAGCTTGCAAGACGGTCCTCAGCTAACGCTTACCTTGAAGTATAAGGGTTTTCATGCCCTGACATCGGCGCCGGCTCGAAGGTGGGAAGCTCATTCCGGCGCCGGCAGAGGACCGCGAACCGCCCTCCGAGCTGGTCCTCGCGCCTGGGGTCCTCGGGTAGCAGCCGCCATCTCTTGAAAGGGCCCGGCGAATCGCTCGCCGGGCCCTCGTGCGCCCGGCAGGAATCGGATGGTTAGCCGGGGTCCGCGTTGGCAGGTTCCATCATCGCCTCCCAGCGTTCGTAGGCGGCCTCGAGAGCGCCACGGGCCGCTTCGAGTTCTTGCTCGAGCCGCGCAACGAGAGCGCGATCTTCGTAAATCTCGGGATCCGCAAACTCGCGCTCGAGCCGCGCGCGCTCTTGATCGAGCTGCGCGACGTCACGCTCGCACGCGGCAAGCTCGCGCGCGCGACGCTCCCGCGAGAGCCGCTCGTCGCGCTCGACGGCGGCCGCGCTTGGCGCTTTGGCAGCAACGACTGCTTCGGCTCGTTCGGCTAAGGGCTGGCGTTGCAGCGCTTCGAAGCCCTCGTAGCCGTTCTTGAATGTGGTCGAACGCCCATCGCGCAGCCAAATGACGCGCTCCGCCAAGCGCCGCAAGAGGTAACGATCGTGCGAGACGACGATCATCGCGCCGCCGTAGGCGGCGAGCACGTTTTCGAGCGCCTCTCGGCTTGGGATATCGAGATCGTTGGTCGGCTCGTCGAGAAAGAGCAAATCGGCGGATCGCGCCATCAGCCGGGCCAACATTATCCGCCGCCGTTCCCCGCCCGAAAACGCTTCGACGGGCTTGTCGCCTGCGTCGCCCCCAAGCCCGAGCCGGCCCAGAAGCGAACGCGCTTCTTCGGGCACGATGGCGGCGCCGTCGAGTACGGCCGCGACCGCGCTGCATCCCCGGGGTAACTCGTCGGCCGCGTCCTGCGAGAAGTAGGCGGTCGTCATACCGGCCATCAGCTTGACGCTGCCCGCGTCGGGAGCGCGGCGGCCCGCGAGCACCGAGAGCAGCGTCGACTTGCCGGCGCCGTTAGGCCCGACCAGGCCGATCCGATCGCCGCGTGCGACCTCGACGCTGAGGTGCTCGAACAGTGGTTGCGCGTACGCGACGCGCAGGCCGCGCGCGACCAACGCCAGACCGCTCGTCGCGCGACGCGCCGCCTCGAGCTTCACCGCGATCGTTTGCTGCGAGCTCTTCGGCGCTTCGAGGCGTTCGAGTCTTGCGAGTTGCTTCTCCCGGCTGCGCACCTGAGCATAGTTGTGGGAACCATGCGTGCGCAGCTCCGCGACCACGGCTTTGCGCCGCTTTTCCTCGTCGCGAAAACGCTCGTACTCGCGCTCGGCAAGTTCCCGTCGCAACGCCTTCTGCTCGACGTACGCGCCGTAGCCGCGGCCCTGCGGCACCTCGTAGCGCTCGAGCGTACCGCCGTCGAGCTCCCATACTTCGCTAGCGACGCGATCCAAGAAATAGCGATCGTGCGAGACGATGATGGTCGCGCGCGGATCCTCGATCAGAAAGTCCTCGAGCCAACGGACGGTTTCCAGGTCGAGATGATTGGTCGGCTCGTCGAGAACCAAGTAATCCGGTTCTTCGAGCAACATCCGCGCGAGGGCGGCACGCGTGCGTTGGCCGCCGGAAAAGGCGCTCGTGGGGCGCTCGAGATCCGCTTCTGAAAACCCGAAAGCCGCCAGCATTGCACGTAACCGGCGGTCGTGGCCGGCGCCGCCGTGGCGGTCGAACGCGTCCCGTGCGTCGCCGTAAGCGGCCAGAATGCGTTCTTGATCGGCGACGTCGCCCGATTCCGCGGCGGCACTGAGGCTCGCCTCGAGGCCGCGAACGCGCGCCTCGAGTTCCTGCGCGAATGCAAACGCGCGCGCCAGCAAGTCACGCAACGTTTGGGTCGCCTCTTCCGCTGCAGTTTGGCTCACATATCCGACCCGTGCTCCACGCCGCCGCACGACGCTGCCGGCGTCGGGTTCCTCGCAGCCGGCAAGAATCCGGACGAGCGACGATTTCCCCGATCCGTTGGGACCGACGAGGCCGACCTTATCGCCATCGCGCAATACGCCGCCGACGCCCGTGAAAATCGCGCGGGAGCCGTAGTGGCGGTCGAGGGCCGAGAACCGAATCCACTCCACGAACGAGCGGCTTCGACCTCGACCGGTAGTTGCCCGTGCGCAAACGCGCTACGACGTCAGTAGCGGCGTCGCGATCGGGTTGGCGTGCGCCGTCCCCCGGGGCGCGTGACTGGCGGCGGCGAACAAGGCCTTCCTGGCTGCGCGGGCGCGTGCTGGAACGCCGACATGTGAGATTAGAATGAGCAAAGACCTCAAGGTCATCCTGATCATTTTCGGCTCGCTGTTCGTGCTCGTCTTAGCGGCGGCCGGCGTGGGCGTCGTCGCAATTTCTCACTTTGCGCGAGGCGCAATCGTGAACTCGCACGATCCATCGGCGATGGCGCGCACCGCCGCTAAGATCGCTCGCTTCACGCTCCCGCCCGGTTATCGGATCCGCAGCGCAATGGATTTCGGTCTCTCGCAAAGCGCTACGATCGCGCCGATCGGGCGAGGGCGCCTTTTCCGCATTCAGTTGAGCACGACGACGCTGAAAACCGAATCGAGCGGTCCAGCGCTTGACGCAGGGACGGCCGTGACCGGGTTTTTCTCAAAATTGGCGGGGTGCGACCTCAAGCCGCAACCCGAAGAACAATTCGTCGTCCGGGGCGAGACTATCCCGTTCAGGGTCATGGGATGCGATCTTGCTTCGCAGAAGTCCCGAATAGAAATGGGGATCGTCAAGGGCTCGACCTGGAACGTCCAAGTGATCGCCACCGGCTTCGCCGGCGACTTCGACGATGGCGCGCTACGCCGGTTGCTGAGTTCGTTCAAGTAAGGATCGGGGTTAACGCCGGCGTTCGTAGCCATCGGTTAGCGTCCTAAGAAAGTCGACGATATCGCGCTCATCCTGCGACGTCATCGGCGGCTCTTCGCCGCGAACACGGTCGAAGGGCGAGTCGGTCACGTCGACGTTCGAACGGTAGCGCGCCGGCACGTCATCGAATATCTCGAGCGTGCCGTCGGGCCGCCGAGGATAGACCTTGTGGGGTTCGGTCGCCCGAAAATTATAGAAGTCGAGCACTTGTCGCAAAGAGTGATACACCCCGTTGTGGAAGAACACGCGCCGGGTCGCGACATTTCGTAGCGTTGGCGTCTCGAACATCCCGCAGTATTGCCGTCGAGCTCGCATGTCTGTTCGTTCGGGACCGCAGATCCCGACGTCGAAATACCGGCCGTTACGGTTAACTGCAAGGGCCATGTTGCGCGGGACCCCGAGCGCCTCAAATTGGTGGTCCGTGAACAACGGTGGTAGACCATCGGCGCTAGGCCGATCGACGTGGCAGGCCGCGCAATTGCCCCCATGGGGATCGTTAAAGAGGCGGAAGCCACGTAGCTCGGCGGGCGTCAGGCGAGCCTTGCCCTCAAGCCAGGAGTCGAACTTGCTCGAATAAGGGTGGAAGCTTAGGTCCTCGAGTTGGTAGCGGCCAACCGCGAACATCGCTTCAGATACGAGGAAGCGCGGATTCTCAAATATCGGTCGCCCAAACAGCTGCGCAAACGTCGACGCATATGGTGCGAGGCGCAACTTGCCCGCGATTCGCGTGACGCTGCCGCCGTCCATCTCGAGTGGATTAAGAAGTGGAGCGAGCGATTGATCTTGGAGCGTATCGGCCCGTCCGTCCCAAAACAAGCCGCCTTGCGGCACGAGATTGTTTGCGCTTCTGGCGGTACTTTGGGCCGTTTTCTGGTTTCGCACGGCAGCCTTACCGCGTGTGGCAGCCTGCTTGAAGGTAACGTTTTCGTCCTCTGCGTTATCGGGCCCAATACTAAAGTTCGGCTGCCGCTCGAGATACATCAGGGAGGGGACCGCACGTAAACCTTGGCGCGTGAGCTTTGGTCCGCCAAGCACCGCCGGTAGGTCGCCCGGTGGGCCGTATGCGTGTAAGGGACTGTGGCACGATGCGCAGGAGACGCGTCCTGACGACGAAAGCCGCCGATCGAAGAAGATGTCTCGGCCCAGCCGCGCTATCGCCGAAAGGGCCCCCGCGCTCGGGCGCGCGAGCGTGACCGGGTGCGAATTTTCGGCCTCTGGTATCGCGCTTTGCGCGATTAACGCTGCGGCGAATGCGAATCCGAAATATCGCCACACGGCGGGCGCGTCACTCGGGCGGAGATGTCAGGGCGGTCCCCGTTGTTGGATCGAGGTAGAGGACCGGATCGTTAGCTCCCGACGCAAAGGTGAACATACTCATGATCGAACCTGCCTCGGCGTCGAACGAGCCTCCACCAATCCGCTGACCCTGTAGCCAGTTATCTTCGATAAACCGGACGACGGAGGCCGAGGAAATCCGGTCGTGACAGACGCTATTTTCCTTTGCCCACGGTGAGATCACAAGAAAGGGGATGCGCGTGCCGGGGCCACATCGCCCGTTGACCGGCTTGCCGTTTAGCCCGGGCCGGGGTGCGCCGGTACCGCATCGTCCCGGGCCGTTGAGTTGATCGGCTTGAGCATCAAGCGACGGGCTCGAGACTTTGGCGAAGGCGTGGTCGTACCACCCGTCCGAGTCGTCCCATGTAATGATTACGGCGGTGTTTTTCCAATCCGGCCGCTGCTCGAGGAAATTGATGAGCGTGACGACGGCGGTCTGCTCGTCAAGCGGATCCGAATAGCCGGCGTGGCCGTCTTGATACGCCGGAAACTTGATATATGAGACTGCCGGGAAGTTGTCCCTCTTGACCGCGTCATAGAAGTCCTGCACGTCGTACTCGTGATTGGCGGGCTCCCGCGTTTTGCCGTCGCTCTCAAAGCTCGAGCCGATCGCCGCGATCGAGCTTGGCCGGGCATGCGTCGGATTCGCCGTGGCCGCATAATACTGAAACCAATTGTGGTGGGGAATGTAATCGACGACGTCAGCAGCGACCTTGGCAGAGTATGTGCTGCGCTTGCAGCCCGTCGTGCCGTTCGCGTTCTTCGTCCCGAGAGCAAAACCGCCCATGAAACCGCCCCACCCGACGTGCGCCGCGTTGAGCAGGTCGCCGATGTTCTTTCCGGCCAGCATCACCTGATCTTTCGGATTCGAGCAGAGATCATAGCCGGGATCGACATCGTTGATCAGCGTGAGGCCGCCCTGGCCATCGTTAACATAGTACGAGGGCGCGCTAACCGTAGACGGCGACTTTGTCTTAGCGACACTTTGCATGCCGTTGGTTTGACCCGATACCACGTTGATGGCACCCGGCGTTGACGGGCCGTACGTGTTGTCGTAAGCGTTGTCGTCCATAGCAAAGTGCGCAGCGTACTGCCAAAGCGCGGTAACCGTGTTACCGTCGTAGTACCCCATCACCTGACCGGCCGTACCAAATGCTCCGACCCCGCCCGGGCTGCCTTTACCGGTATATTTTGGAAACAGATCGGCCCTGCCACCGTCGTATGCTTGCTGTTCGGCGGTATAGAGGTGGTTTTGGTCAGCAGTGCTTGCCTGCGTGCGATCGAGTCTGAACGGCTCGGCCGCGCTGCTGCCATTGGCGGCATTCGTAAAGTTGGGGTTGCCCGAAAGAAGATTCGCAGTCACTAAGTTGTTGACCGCCGGCGTCGCGTGCAGTGCCCTGAACACCGGCTCTCCCGGCGGGTTCGTGGCTCTGGGGTAGGTCGCGAAGTAGTGATCGAAGGAGACGTTCTCATCGAAGATCACGACCAGGTGCTCGATCGGAGTAGCGGTTGCCGGTTTTTCGGGAACGGCCTGCTGCGCGATGGCTGAATGGTCAGCGGTAAAGATGATGGGGCAAGCAAGAATAAGAGAGAGTGAAACGAGACGCATCCGGTTGATTCCCCGCATCGCCGAGCTCTTATGCTCGCTTCCAGACTGTCGAATATTAACCGATGGTCCCACGGATCACCCATAAGCGGAGTGGTTGATATGGTCGCCGCACGTTCCGAAAACGTGACGACTTATCGGAATAGTACGTCCTGCTGTGAACGCTGTCAATGAACGAGCCTGACCCTAAGAAAGCCTTCTTGGTATTGGCCAAACCAATCACGCTAAGCCGAGATTCCCTTAATGCCCGCCTTAACAATTACGGGGGCAAAGCGGTCCACTCGACGCCTAAAGCCGGCGCCTAGGGCCGGCTCATCTCGACGCCCCTCGGCCTGCCCGCTATGACAGTCTTAGCGGGCTAGACTCGCGCAGCACGCGCCTTGTCGGCACGAACGACTAGTTGAGAGTTCCCGAGTCGCTCGCAGCACGTAGAAAAACTGGCGGTGGGTCCGCGCCACGCTAGTTCGTCGATGTCGGAAAAAAGCAACGCATCGGTTCGGAGCGTTGCTAGTCTCTTGAATAACAGCGCAAGGTCGCGACGCTCGCCTAGGACGTGCAATGGGAAGTCCTCGATCCAGCCGTAGCGTGTCAGTAGCGTCGCTGCGCCTTTCGGTCCGATGCCCGCTAAGCCCGGATAGCCGTCCGCGGCATCGCCGACGAGCGCAAGATAGTCCGGAATCAGCACCGGACTAACCCCAAACTTAGCTCGCACGCCGTCGGCGTTTCGGACGATGTTGCTTTTTCGGTCGACCTGCACGATACGATCCTCGCGCACGCACTGCGCGAGATCCTTATCCGGCGTCCAAATGCAGACTTTCTCTACGCGAGGATCCGTCGAAGCAGCGGCAGCCGCCGAGGCCAGGGCATCGTCCGCCTCGAGTTCGATCATCGGCCAGACGGCCACTCCCATCGCTGCTAGGGCAACCTCGAGCGGCTCGAATTGCGCGAGAAGCGCAGGGTCAACACCGGCGCCCGTCTTGTAGTCGCTCCACAGTTCGTTGCGGAAAGACTCGATGACATGATCGGTGGCTACGCCGACATGGCTAGCGCCATCCTCGATCATCCGTAGGACCGTGCCAAGCACCCCCAAGACGGCTCCGAACGGCTGATCCTTTCCGTTAGGGATCCGGCGCAGGCCGTAGAAGTGGCGGAAAAGCTCGTACGTGCCGTCGATGAGATGAACGATCACCTCGGCTTCGTTTTGAGAAGACTCGCTCAAGGTCTATTTCGCGACGCGTGCGCCGGCGCCTCAAGCTCCGTCATTGGTCCGCCAATTACTCTCGGGACCGGGCGCCACCTTGAGCGCGAATACCTCGGCGCGCTCGGCCTTACAGGCTCTAGTGCCTCAAGACCGACCTCTCAGCGCGACGTCAACGGTTCTGGTCGCGGGGTTGACAGGCCGGCGAGCGAGGTCCGTGATCGAGCTTGGGTGTAATCCCTTCGATGCCTCACGTTCCGCAGCGTCCCTTGGGAAGAACCGGCGAAACGGTGTCGGCCATCGGTCTCGGCGGCTTTCACCTAGCCGAACATGGTGCTGATGAGGACGAAGCCATCCGCCTCATTCGCCGTGCGATTGACGAAGGCATAACATTCCTCGACAATTGCTGGGACTATAACGGCGGTGAGAGCGAACGGCGCATGGGGAAAGCGCTTCGCGACGGCTACCGTGAGCGCGCGTTCCTCATGACGAAGATCGACGGGCGGACCCAAGCAGCGGCCGCGGCTCAGATCGACGAGTCGTTGGAGCGCTTGCAGACCGATGTTATCGACCTGCTGCAGTTCCATGAGATCATTCGCATGCAAGACGCGCATCGAATCTTCGGCCCGGGCGGCGCGATCGAAGCCGTCATGGCCGCGAAGGCTGCGGGCAGAATTCGCTACCTTGGCTTCACGGGACACAAGCATCCCGATATCCACCTGCACATGCTCGCCGTGGCCGAGGCACACGGTTTCACCTTCGACACCGTCCAGCTGCCGTTGAACGTCATGGATGCCCACTATGAGAGTTTCGAGCATAAGGTGCTTCCCGAGCTCGTTCGGCGGGCGATCGGAGTCCTAGCGATGAAGACCTTCGGCGATCACTACATCCTCGATACCGGGCTCGTTAGCCCCATCGACATGCTGCACTACTCCCTCTCCTTGCCCACGAGCGTCGTGATCACCGGGATCGATTCGATGGAGCGTCTCGATCAGGCCCTGGCTGCGGCGCGAACGTTCACGCCCCTTTCAGAGCAGAGAGTCCAGGCACTGCTCGCCACGACTGCGAATGCGGCGACCTCCGGCGGCCACGAGCTGTATAAGACGTCTGACCACTTCGACGGCACCAAACACAGTCCGCAGTGGCTCGGCTAGGCCTCGAACGGTTAGCCACGCGTATCAGAACAGAGGCGGCACGAGAGCCCATGAGTCGCGGCGATACGCCGCATACTCGTCGCCGAAAGTCTTCGCGAGCACCGCCTCTTCAAGACGCAGCTTGCGCCAGTAGGCGGCGGTCACGACGACGAGGGCCAGGGCGGCGTGGAGCTGTCCTGAAACCAGCATCGTTCCGGCGTACATGCCGAGGACTGCCGTGTAGATTGGATGACGCAACCGGCGGTACGGTCCCGAGCGAATGATCGGGGACCTCGCGTTCAAGGAAACCTCCAGGTGACGGCGTGATGAGTGAGAGCGTCGCCGTCGGACGACTGCTCGAAGCAGGCCGAGCTTCGTTTAACTCAGGGTTGCGTGCGCAGGAGAACGAGCAACGCGGACATGTCCGTAAGATAGGCGGCGCCGACAAAGACGTAAGCGTGGCCCACATTGAGGGAGTTGCCGCGCGCGCCTTTGAGGACCATCATCGGCGCCGATGGTTGGAAGCAGATCGGCCACGGTGCCGACGCCGCTTGCCGGAGCCGATCGGGTGCGTTGAACGGCGAAACCTTGAGGCTGAGCGCGATCAGCTCTTTTCGCCGCAATTCCACCCACAGCGTCAAGGCGACCGAGACCAGCATGGCGGACCAAAACCACGTCTGCAAGAGCACGTGCGCGCTGTCGGCTGAGACGGAGAGCACGGCAGGCCACACGAGAATCGGAACCGTGAAAAGCGCTCGGACCCAGTCGAACAATCGTAAGCAAAAGTCGCGCGTCCGTTCGCACCACTCAAGATGCTCCCGCATGTGCGCCGTCCAGTAGTAGTGCACCAGGCATCCAAGTGCGAGACCGATCGAAGTCGCGATTGCCCATTCCGCCGGCCGGCTTGAATAGCCGCCAAGGCTCCGCGGCACAAGCGACGCTCTGACTGCCGACGAAACTGGGAGCTCCGCGCCCGCGACCCGGCGCCTGCCGCTCTGCGAATGCGACCGAATAGTGGTGATTGATGTGAATCAAAGCCGAGAGCCCGAGGATCAACCAAGGCAAAGCGGCGGCATGGTTCGCGACGATCAAGTACGTCGTGAGCGGGAGCTCGACGGCGAAGGGCAGCAGCATCCGAAAGCGATGGTACGCGAGCAGTCTTGCACCGGCGCCATCGTAAAATCCAACCCTCACCGGAACGTTGAAGAACCAATCTCGGCCGCGAACCAGCGGCTGGCGCCATCGTCGGACGCAACCATTGATTCGGCTCGCCAAGAAAAGCGCATAGAGAACAATGAGAAACGTCCCGGATAGCATCAACTGCTCCCCGATTTGATGAGATGGATCTGCTGCTTGACGGCTTCCAAGATTTTGCCGAGCGGCCAATCGGCCAGCACCAACTGAGTGAGGGCCGGACGCAAAGGTGAGAGGAGCTCGGCCCGTGTGCGATTTGTGATCGTACAGGACGCAACGAGCGATCCCGCTCCATGTCGCACCGCGATCAAGCCGTCGTCTTGCAAGGTGCGATAGGCGGTTGCAATCGTATTCATGTTGACGCCCAGAGACGTGGCCAGTTGTCGCACCGGCGGCAACGGGTCGCCCTTTACGAGGCCACCGCTCGCGATCAACTCGCGAATGCCGTCGGCCACCTGCTGATACAACGGCCGTGGGTCGTCTGCATCGATCGTTATGAGCATAGTGTCTAGTGTCTGCATACTACAGACATTACTGCTCCGCGTCAAGCACCCGGTCGTGCGATTTCCGGCCCGCACCGATCGCGCCGGCCATTAGCGGTCAGATCAGTTTACGACCGAGGCGATCGATCCAGGCGTACAACCCCGCAACGGCAGCGACGAACGCAAGCCCCCCGAGCACGTTCGATGCGCCGGCAAACGAATCGCCCACGAGCGCGAGCGGCGTCCCCTTCCCGCTTGCGACGATCAGCCCCGCGAGCAGAACGCCGAACAAGCTTTCACCGACGATCAAGCCGGAGGCAAGCAGCACTCCGAGCCGTTGCGCTGCTTCGGGATTGGCGGCTTTGCGCGCGCGACGGTTGTAGTAGTGGCCGGCGACGGCGCCGACCACGACCGTGAGGATCGTGCCCGGCGGCAAATAGATCCCCAGGCCCACGGCGAGCGGCGGCAGCGCGAGCTTTCGCAGCCGCAAGATTTCGTCGAGCGCGACGATTCCGAGGCCGGCGAGCGCGCCGATTCCGATGAGGTTCCACGGGATGTCGCCCGAAATGACACCCTTTGCCAGCGTCGAGATCAGGGTCGCTTGCGGTGCCGGTAAGGGCTGCGACGCAATCGCCGCGACCCCGTGCCCCGCCGGCGCGCCCGCGAACCCGTAGGCGTGGTTGATCAAGTCCAGGATCGGCGGAATGACGAGCGAGCCGAAAATGACGCCGACGATTAGCGCTACTTGCTGCTTCCACGGAGTTGCTCCGACGAGTTGGCCCGTCTTAAGATCTTGAAGGTTGTCGTTCGAGATCGTCGCGACGCAGAGCACGACCGCGGTGACGAACAGCGCGTAGGCAACCAGCGTCGGCCCGACCGCGGGGCTGGCGCCCTTGAAGACCGCGGCCAACAGCAGCGACGCGCCCAGCACCGTTAGGATTGCCAATCCCGAGACCGGACTGTTCGACGAGCCGATGAGGCCGGCCATGTAGCCGCACGATGCCGCAACGAGAAACCCGGCGATCACGACGTACACGATCGCTTCGAGCGTCAGCGGCACGACCTCCGGCCCGAGCGCTCCGCCCGAAAGGAAGGCGGCGAACAGGATCCCCAGCGGCACCAAACATGCCAGGCTGACGAGCGTCACCGTGCCGATCGGAATGTCGCGCTCGACGCGCGGTACGGCATCGGCCTCGCCTAACGCCAACCGGCGCGACGTTGCTAGCGATGAAAGCACCCCTCCAATCACCGGCCGCGCGAGCCGTCCGAGCGCCCAGAGCGACGACACGCCGATCGCGCCCGCGCCGATGAACCGAACTTGGTGGCGCCAGACCGCGTTGGCAACGTCGGCGGCCGTCCCGGCGGCCGGGTGCAGCGCGGTCAACACGGGCGTCGCAATGCCCCACGCCACGAACAGGCCGAACAGCATCGCAAGGCCGACCCCGAGGCCGATGAGGTGTCCCGCGCCGAGCAGAGCGAGCGAGAGCGAAAGACCCATTCCGGTTGAAGCAGGACCAACCCGAAAAAACGTGTCGATCTCGTCGATGAAAAGCCGCGTCGCGACGACCAAAGCAAAGGCAGCCGACGCGAGCGAACCGGAGGCGACCGTCAGCAACCCGGTCCTGTTCTCGCCGGCCGCTTCCTCGCTGCGCGAGCCGGCGCCGACGATCAGAACTTCTGCCGCGGCGACGCCTTCAGGGTACGGAAGGTCGGAGGTCGTGACCATCGCGCGGCGCAGCGGTACCGAATACATCACGCCGAGCGTGCCGCCGATCGCGCAGACGCCGAATGTTTCCCAAAACGGAAAGTTCGTCCACCACCCGACCATCACGAGCCCCGGTAAGACGAAAATGATCGACGAAAGCGTGCCGGCGGCGGATGCAACCGTCTGCACGATGTTGTTTTCTTGGATCGTTCCCTGTCGCAGCGCGCGCAGAACCGCCATCGAAATGACCGCTGCCGGAATCGATGAGGCGAAAGTCAAGCCGACCTTCAGCCCGAGATACACGTTGGCAGCAGTGAAGACCAGCGTGATCGCTCCGCCGAGCAAAAGCCCGCGGATGGTAAGTTCGCCCAGCCGATCGCGCATCGAAGACCGGTCCCTCCCGGGTCCGCCCTTCGCTGCCCGGTGCCCGAGTGCTTTTCGAGGCGCGAGCACTGTCCGGCCGCATCAGCGCCCGGTAAGACCGTCGCCGGTCAGGCGACGCTCAAATATACTCTAAGATATCGAGCGTCAATCGATCCGGCTCTCCGCCGAAGTATTTCACGAGTGCATCCTGGAAGACATGCTCCGCGCCGGCGGCACGCATGAACAACGTCATTGAAGAACGAAACTTCATGGCGTCGGTCGCACCGAAGGTCTGTTCCGCCGTGCGGCCTTCAAGATTCAAGACGAGCTGCGTGCACGCTCGCAGCCTTGCCCCCAAGACGGGATGTTCGAGGTAGGCCTTCGCTTCGGCCAAGGACTTCAGAGCAAACGCTTGTGCCGTGGCGCTATGGCCGAGGCCCTGGATCTGTGGGAAAACGAACCACATCCAGTGCGTCCGCTTCATTCCCTGCCTCAGCTCTCGAACGACCTCTTCGTAAACCGGGCGCTGCGACGTTTCAAAGCGCCGAAGGTTGTACCGGTCCTCATGGTCCCTCACGGCGTCATGCTTTCACTTCACAGTGCCCTTCGCCGGCAACCTGCGCCCCTTTTGACCAGCCGCCCGGGGTAGGTGGTTTCCCCCATGCACGCGGCGCGCTTTCCGGCTACTGTCGGTCGAGGCCGTCGGTCAAGGTCCCCGCCTGATACAGAACAGGGTTCTACGGATTACGGATTACGGATTACGGATCTCGTACCAGCGTACGGCGGCGGGAGCCAATTCTGCGCCGACGTTGTGGTTCACAACGAGGGCTTCGTGATCGCCGAAATTCCGATACGCGAAACGCGGCATCATATAGCCGGAAAGCGTGTCAAGGTGCTGGCGCGCACCGACCTGCGCCACGCAGATACCGTCGTGGTCGTTGCAGGGGTCCGTGTACGGCGGCTTGAGATCGCGTTGATCGTTCTCGCCGGCGAGTACTACGCGGCGCTCGCTATACATCATCGACGAGTCGGCCGAGCTATATGACGAGTTTGGCGTTCGATCTCCGACGCGATACCCGTTTACGGCCGATCCGCTCGAGCCGAGCCTCGAACCGATGCTCGGTTTCGACGGTATCGACGAAATCGAGCGCGTCCTAAGGACCCAATCACACTATGTGCTCGTCGGCCGGCGGAGCAGGCGTGAGGTTGCAGCGAGCTTGCATGTGATGTCAGACCTGATCGCACGTCAATACCGCGTCATCCTGCGCGTCGGGCGAACGACTCTCTACGCACTGAGGATGCGACGCGGGTACGCGAGCAGTAAACGACCGAACGGGGGGTTTATGCACCGGTCTTCGTAAATCGGGGCGCGTACGAAACCTGTGCGCGCCTACCCTTCGGCGCGGTCGTCGACGTAGGCGACGTGGTAGAGCATCGGGTCGAAGCGTTCGGCGATCTCCGCCGCACGTTTCACGTGCGGCGCCACCTCCGGTTGCAAGAGCTCGTCCGCCCGTTCGGGCGACGCGAATAAGGTGTTGATTAAAGCGATCGAAGAGTCATTCGCGCGAATCGTACTCGTGAAGGACCCTGGTTTACTCGATGCGAGTTCGACGCACGCGCTGAGGCCGATGCGACGGCGCGGAGGTCGTCGAGGAAGCGCCATGTTCGCGTGCCGCTCTTGGGCATCGGTCGAGCGCAGAATCGAGGAAGGATGCACGGTTGCGATCACCCGCGGAGCGAATGCCGAAGGGAAAACACGTCCGCGCTGCTGCGATAGCTTGAACTTCGCGCCCAACAGCTCGCGCGCGGCGGTCGCGCCCAGCGCGACGACCAACTGCGGACGCACGGCGTGAATCTCGGCTTCCAACCAAGGACTGCACGCCTGGACCTCGATGCGCTTCGGCTTGGCATGGATGCGCCGCTTCCCGCGCCATATGTACTTGAAATGCTTCACGACGTTGGTGACATACACGTCGGGCGCGCTGATGCCGACGCTATCCGATGCTCGTGACAAGAGCTTGCCGGAGGGCCCAACGAATGGATGGCCCGCTATATCCTCGGCGTCTCCGGGCTGTTCGCCAACGAGCATAATCTTTGCGCCGGCCTTTCCCTCGCCGAACACAGTCTGCGTCGCGCCTCGGTAAAGATCGCAGCCCCGACAGCGTGCCGCGGCCTCGCGCAAACGCTGCAGCGAACGCGTCGCCGGCATGTAGTCAGCTGCCGAGCGCCCAGCCGTTCGTTTTTCATCTCCGGTAAAGCCGGCCGGCTCGGCGAGCCACACGCTTTCGTTCATCTCGACCGGTGTACCCAGAGCCTGCAGGTTTTCCATTGAGGCGCAGCCGGCGGTGGCACTTGACTGGCCGCTCACCAAACGACTCTAGACCACGCAAGCCGCGCTTGACTGTGTAGCTAGGCGGCCTCACTACGAAACTTGTCCGTCAATTTGGCGTAAGATTAACATATTAGTTGACAGACGCCTCCACCTTGGCTTACAACTAATATATTAGTTGATAGGCTCTCCGTCTGGTAGAGTCGCTCCATTGCGTCAGGACGGAAATCATGTTCACGTTGGCCGTTCCGGCCGCGCAGGTCGCCCCGCCCCTCGATCCCGCCGCCAACCTCAGCGCTTGGCAGCAATTCCCCGGCATCTCGCTCGCTTGGGACGTAGCGCACGGGCAGGCTGGAGCCGAGGCCACCTCCGCGCACGTCGCAACCGACGGCAAGTTCCTCTACGTTCGCTTTGACGCCGTGCAGCACGAGCCGGTCATCGCGACGCAACAAAGCAACGACACGGTTACCGGCGGAAGCAACACCAACGGGGGCATCGCATACAGCGACGACGCCGTGTGGGTCGATCTGTGGCCGACCGGCGCCGGCGGCTTCCAATATCAGTTCGAGGCGAACCCGAACGGCACGCACAACGAAGCCTCGACAGAGAACGCCGCATTCGCGCCGCAATGGGAGTCGCACGGCCGTTCGAACGGCGCCGGCTACACGGTGACGATGGCGATTCCGCTCACCGTCGTGCACGGGGCCCACACAGGCGCCTGGCGCATGCAGTTCGTGCGCTACGTGCGCTCGACGGGGGCCTTGAACGTTTGGTCGTACGACTCGGCGCAAACGAACCCGGACGACGCATCGCGGGCCGGCACGGTGACGATTCCGCTGGTGGCGCGCCCGCCGTTGCCGAGTCCGCGCGTCGGCGTTTACGGGCTTGGCGATATCGCGAGCCCCTCCGCAGGCGGCTCGACTTCGCGGGTTGGCGCCGACTTTTCGGTGCCGGTGACGCAGACCGCGTCCTTTTTCGGCACCCTGCATCCCGACTATTCGAACGTCGAACTCGACCAGCAGTCGATCGCACCGACCGTCTTTCCCCGCACGTTCAGCGAAGTGCGCCCGTTCTTCACGCAAGCCTCGAACTTCTATGGCTTCAACTGCGACGTTTGCAACGGCTTCCGCACGCTTCTCTACACTCCGGCGATTCCGACGCCGAGTCAGGGCTATGCCTTCGAGGGAAAGCAAGGCAATTTCGGTCTCACCGGATTTGACGCGATTGGAGACGACCGCAACGATTCGGCGGCCGCTTTCAACTTTACGAGCGACGATACGCACTGGAACGTGACGTTCAACCACGTAATGGCCGATTTGCCCGGCCTGGTCGACGACTCAAACGGAGGCAGCGCGAGCTGGTTCAACGGGAAGTATCTAAGCGCGTACATCGACTACTCGCGAGAGAACGGTACCGATGTGCTCGATCAGAGTCAAAACGAATGGATTGACGGCGGCGGCGGCTGGAGCAACCAGCATTTCGCGCTTTATGGATCGATGCGAAAAGTCGGGAGCGACTTCGATCCCGTCGACGGCTTCGATTCTCATCCGGGTATCGCGGGATATGCACTTTATTCGGCGCGCGACTGGTCGTTCAATCCGAACAGTTTTCTCTCATCGGCAGGCGTTAGCGTCTTTCTCGATCGTTACCAAGGCGTCGCCTACGGGCAAGCGCAAAGCGACAACCAAGTCTTGGTCGATCTCTTGACCAAGAACACGATCGATCTACAGCTCTACTCGGGCTCGGACTACTGGCGCTTCGGTACCGCCCTCACGCCGATTTCGCAGAACGGCGGCTTCAGCATCACCTATCACAGCGGCATGCAGAACAACGTGAACAACTTTCCGACGCACGGCGCGTCCTCCACCCCGACGTCGATCTCGTACTCGACGGGACGGTACGGAGACGGCCGGCTCGACACCTGGTTCCGCTCGTCGACGATGCGCGTCGGCGAGAAAGGTTCGCTCACCCTCACGGTCGACAATACGGCGCAGTGGTTCGACGGCCTTGCTCCCGACAACGTCCAGTGGTTCGACAGCCTCGCGTACTCGTACCAGATCGACCGCAACTCATCGTTTGCGATCGGCCTACGCCGCGTGATCGGGACGCCGCCACAGCCCAACGGCGGCGGCGACTGCCTGGGTACCTGCTCCAACGTCTCCGTCGCGTACCATCTACGTCTCAAACGCGAGGAGCTCTACCTTGCGTACGGCGATCCGAACACGCTCATCACCGTGCCGCAAGCGATCTTCAAGATCATCTTCTACCTCGGAAGCCAGAAAGGGACGTAGACGCTCGCAGGCATTGGCCGTCGCGCAGCGTTACCTCAGGCGGAATCGGTGACGAACGTCGCCAGCGCGTTCACCGAGGGGCAGAAATAGTACGCGCCGGTTAGTGCAGTGGCGAATCGCGTCAGCGCGTCGCGCGGGCCGCCGTCGGCGCCTGCCATCTGTACCAGCATCCCGTGGAGCCGCCGTTGCTCGGCCGCAAAGCCGACGAACAGCGTTCCATGGTTGGAGACGCAGCCGTACGGAACGTTTCGACGGAAAATCGGCTGTTCGACCCCGCCTATATCCAAGGTCGTTCGCGAGACGTGCGAATCGGCCGGCATCGCTTTCTCGGACAATTCAACGCTGTCCGCCTTGGTGCGCCCGATGACGAGCTCTTGATGTGCGACGTCGAGCGCGCTCCATGCCGGCCAATCGTGGCGCCACTGCTGGAAGAGCAAAATGCTGCCACCTTCGCCGACCGAACCGCTTTCGATCAAGCTGACCGAGGGGGCCTCGTAGAGCGTCGGGTTCTCGGTTCCGTCGTCGAAGCCCGTCAGATCGCGACTGTGCCGGTACGACCAGCCGGTAAACTCGCGGACCAGCTTGGCGACCCCGGAGAGAGCTTGCACGGTCTCACCGCCGAGATCGAATATCCAATCGTAGTGGGCCGACGCATACCACACGAAGGCGTCGGCCTGCGTCGCCGGCATCGTGAATCCGTCGGGCCCCGATAGTGGGTCGTTGAACCCGTGCACGTCGTCCGGGATCGCCGCGCACGTGCGCCACAGCTCCGGGCGAAATCCGACGACGGAGTTCGCGCCGCCGACGGTCGTATGCGGCATGCGAACCTTCGCGATCGCACGAACTAAGTCCAGGCCCTTAACGCCACCGCAAAGCGAAAACTCGAAAAACCCGTGGGCTTCATCGCCCAGCGAAAAGATGCCCATTTGCCCGGTAATCATACGGCACCGTCTGTCCCTAAGGCCGCTGTCGAATACGCTCCTTCCGGCGGAATTCCTTCACGCTTTGGGACGGTCCATTGCACCGCGTGCGCGGGGCGGATCGGGACAATGTGTCGCGATCGCCGAAAACGAAATCACTGACATGAGCAAGGGGACTGCGAAGGATTTCGATGCGTACTCGGATCGCTTTCGCAATGACGTGCAACAGCGTTTACGGAAGATGCGGCAGGCGATTCGAAAAGCAGCGCCGGGAGCGACCGAAACGATCAGCTACCGTATGCCGGCATTTCGGCTCGACGGCATCCTGGTCTGGTATGCGGCGCACGCAAGTCACATCGGTTTCTACCCCGGCGCTTCCGCCATCGCAACGTTTGCAAAGGAGCTGTCGGTATACGAATCAGCCAAAGGCTCCGTGCGGTTCCCCTTCGACGAGCCGCTGCCGCTCTCGTTGGTCGCGCGAATCGTGAGGTACCGCGTTCGCGAGCAGCTATCGAAGCGTAGAGCAAACTAAACGCGACGTTTGCGCTTCGCGTGCCTATCGACGGAAAGGGGCTGCGATGCTGCGCCTTTGAGCCGACTCTTAGGCTAAGGGGTAGCGGCCGGATCTCCTGAGGCATCGTCAAGGGTGGCGATCTGATCGCCGCCGTGGATGAACTCTCGCGCCGGATGGCCGCCCTCGCGGATCGGGTCGGAGACGATCTCGTAGTGCTGATGCCCGTGCCCGTGATCGCCGGCGGCGTGGAGGACGCCCGCGAGCACGCGTCCGTCGGCCAGGGTGGCCCGGACGGGCTTCCCAACGTAAGGCTGAATCTCTTGATCCGTCATGCTCGCGAAATCGCCGAAAGGTCGCCGGAGGTTGCGCCCCGCGCAGGATTCTCGCTATGGCCCGCGAGTGACACGCGTTACTTGTTCGCGTTACTCTTTAAGAATGTGAGGCGCGTCTCCTAAGCCTCGAAATGCCTGAAGCGGCCAAAGGAGATGGCCGATTCAGGGGCTTGAGAGCCATCGTCCATCGAGCTTTCTTGCCATCGACGATCGGTCTCAGTTCGTCCCGAAAGCGGGAGTGGCATCTTGAGCCTTTGGCCTTCGCAACGGCGCATACCGTTGCTCACCCTAATTGCGCTGACGTTAACCGGTACCGGTTGCTCGGGCGGTGCTGGGGCCGGCGTACCCCCTTTGCCCGTATCCGCATCGAATTCGCAGCCGCTCTCCGCATCGGGGACGCCGACCCCGACGGCAAGCACTTCGCCGCAACCAGCGTCCTCAGCCCCATTTCGATCCCATGTCATGGCCGACAACAACGGCGGCTCGGGCGCGCTCGACGGCTTCGGTTCCAATTTCGCGACCCTCCACAAGTACGTCGACATCTTCGAGCGCGGCGGCAACGCCCGCGCCGCTTTTGAGGCAGTCGGCGGCCAGGGGCTGGGCTACATCGACGTCAATTTCTGTAAGGGCGATTCGCGCATGTTCTCCGGCGGACCCACGCCTTACGCCGGCCCCGATTGCTCGGATCTGCCGGCCTCGGCGTTCTTCCAAGATTCAAAGGGCGAACCGCTCTACGTCGACCCGTACGGGGCCGTCTCGGCGCTCGGAGATCCGCACAGCAGTGCGCTCGTCAGTGCCGCCATCAATGCCATCACGGGTCAAGACCCGATCGGATACGTTTGGGTCGACGATTCGGGGCCGCCGAATACGCTCTCAACACCGATCTGCCCCGCGGCCTATCCGGATCCGCCGAGCTTTCCCTGTTCGAACCCCGTCAAACCGAACTCGATCGTGCCTAAGGCAACGTGGTACGCCGACGAAGTAAAACTGCTCGACGCGCTGCCCGTGCCGGCTTTCGTCGACGATTCGACCCTGGCGGCTTCCGCGCCGAACGCGGCGGGAGCGATCTGCGATAATTGCCTCTATAGCTCGACCAACAACTATGAAGTGACTGGCAGCGTACTCACCTCGGTCCTCGCTGGGGCGTTCGCCGACATGGATGCGAACAAACTCTGGGTGCTCTTAGACGAGAACAGCAACGACATTCCGACCCGAATGCGGGCGCTTGCAATTGGACTGCTGCCATACCGTTACGAGCAGGAATACTTCTTCGCCGCAGGCTGCAGCAACTCAAGCGGTATCAATGAGTGTCCCGAGATCACCTTCGTCGCCGATCCCGACCCTGCAGATCGTAACCGATACCCGCAGTCGATTTCCGGCATCACCGATCCGAGTGGTGCGCTCATACGAAATTTTCGCGAGTGTTACATCGCCGGCGTCGCGCAAGGTGCTTGCACTGCTATCGACAATCCGAATTTGACGACATCGATAACGGTGCCGAGCGCCCTCGTCGGCGCACCGACGCTGACGGCTCACGGCAATCCGCAAGTTTGCGGCGAGCCGAGCTGCGTTGGTACCGCGGGTTGGGTCGCCTTCGACGGCCCCGCGATGCCAAGCTCGTTGCCCGGAGCGACAGCCTACGTCGTAGGGCCGCCGCCGGCCGACGTCCGCCGGAGCACGAGAGCGAACCACCTGGGCCATTTCTAAGCAAACGTTGGTGGCCGCAAGAAGCCGCAAAAATCGGCTCGACGCGAATCGGCTCGAACCGTGTTATAATGGAGGCGGTCCACGCGGGCTAGAAAGAATTGTGGCCATATGGCTGCACCAACAGAAAACGCTTCTGCTTTACCTTGCGCGAGGCAGCCGTACGCGGTGATCGGCGTTACGCCGTTCGAGAAAGTCTACTCCGGTGCGCTGATCAAAGGCCGCCGGGAGGTCGTGGTAACAGGCGATCAAGGCGTGTCTCCACTGCGATGCCTTGACTTTTTCGCGCCTGGATTCGCCTGGGGCTTTCACGGCGCAGCTCCGGATGAACTCGCGATCGCGATCCTGCACGACTATTTCGGCGTACGCCGTCCGGTCGTCGACGAACGCATCCTTGGACTCTACCGAGCGTTTGCTGAAGACATCGTCTCGAAGCTCGCCACCGATCGTCGCTGGTCTCTCCCGGCAGGCCTAGTCGCGAAGTGGGTTGACCAGCGCGTAAATCCGGCGCTCGTTACCGCGTCTTAGCTCCTCGGGCGTAGTCAGCCGTCCGGCGTGACTTGTGCGCCGGTTGCGGCGCTGCCCGCGGGATTGAGGCAGCCGCGACGAGCGGCGGTAGTGGCGGGTTTGCAGCACGCCGCAAGCGATGGCCCAGGCTACGCTCGATCTGGGCCAGTAAACGCTCCTCGGCAGGGGTCACGAACGTGATCGCGTCGCCTGTTGCGAACATTCGTGCAGTGCGGCCGACGCGGTGGATATAGTCCTCGGGAACGGCTGGGACGTCGTAATTGATCACGTGGCCGAGGTCGGCGATATCGATACCGCGCGAGGCGAGGTCGGTTGCAACAAGCACGCGGTACCTGCCGGATTTGAAGTCGTGCAAAGCACGGGTCCGCTGCGCCTGCGAACGGTTGCCGTGAATCCGTTCGGCCGAAATGTTGTGCTTCACGAGCGTAGCGGCGAGCCGGTTCGCCCGCGCCTTCGTGCGCGTGAACGCGAGGGCGCTATAGATCGCATTGTCTTTGAGAAGGGAGACGAAAAGATCGGCCTTGCGCTGTTCGTCGACGGCATACACGGTCTGCTCGATCCCGCTCGCGGTCGCCTTGGGCGGCGCCAGATCGACGCGGACCGGGTCGTGCAGCATCTCGCCTGCTAGTTTCACGATCGCGGGCGGCAACGTTGCCGAGAAGAAAAGCGTCTGACGCTTGGCCGGAAGCTTGGCCAAAATGCGGCGAACGTCGGGGAGGAACCCCATGTCGAGCATTCGATCCGCTTCGTCGACAACGAGTACATCGACCTCGCGAAGCGATGCGGTGCGCTGCTCGAAGTGATCGAGCAGCCGGCCCGGCGTCGCCACGATCACGTCGGTACCGCGCCGAAGCGCCGCAGCTTGCGCGCCGAAGCCGACGCCGCCATAGACGGATGCCACGCGGATACCGGTTTGTCCAGCCAGCGCCGTGAGGTGCGAGGTAATTTGTGCTGCAAGCTCTCGGGTCGGCGCGAGAACGAGCGCGCGGGTCGTGCCGCGCGAAGCTGCGGCTAAGCGTTCGAGAAGCGGGAGACCGTAGGCGGCCGTCTTGCCGCTGCCCGTTGCGGCGCTCGCGAGCACGTCGCGGCCCAGGAGCGCGGGCGGGATTGCCGCTTCTTGAACCGGAGTCGGCTGCGTGAAGTTGAGGTCGCGGAGGGCACGCACGAGCGCCGGTCGCAGACCGAAGGTGTCAAAAGTCGGAATGATCGCTGTCTTTCAAGAGTGCGCGGCCCGATCGTTGCACTCGAAAGATCGCGCGGAGTTACTCTTAGTATCGCACGTTGTCGAACTTCCGTCAAATCGGGCTCAGACCCGAACTATCACACCGGCTTGCAGCTACGGCGCCGTCACCATCCATTCATTTCCGAAGCGATCGACGAGCATGCCGAACTGGCCGCCCCAAAACGCGTCGGCAAGGGGCATCTTTACGTCACCGCCTGAAGAAAGCGCCGTGAAGATGCGCTCGCCTTCCGCGCGGTCGGGCGCCTCGAGCGCCAGCGTGATGTTGCCGGCATCGGGGTCGATGGGCTTCGATTCGCGGCCGTCGCCGGCCATAAACGTAAGGCCGGGGGCGGTGAACCGCGCGTGCATGACTTTGTCTTGAAAGTCGGCAGGCGCGTGCTCGGCCATCGGGCCGTCGCCAACCCGTTGCAGGTCGAACGTTCCACGGAATATTTCTGCATAGAACTTGAGCGCTTCTTCGCACCGCCCATAGAAGAAGATGTAGGGTGCGAGCTGCGTGACCCGCGTGTCGGTTTGGGCTTGCGCGGTGGTCGTCATGGGTTCTCCTTCTCAAGTCGATGAGCGCTCCGGATTTCGAAGCCGGCCACTCAGATTTGGCAACTGATGTCGTTGTCCCTCGAAGTCACGATTGATGCTACGCGCTCGTACCGCAGCTGCAGTGCTAAGCAAGCTAGAAAACAGACTATGCCTTCTTCTTCGCGCCGGCTTTCGATTTCAGAGTGCGGGCGTATTGGTAGCTGACCTTCAGATACGGGCGAAGCGCGGCGGTGCCTTGCAGCAAGTCGTCAGGAACGGCAACGTACTCTTTGTTCGGCGGCCACGCGGGATCGGCCCGAAAAATCGTTGCTTTGTAATTGTCGAGGGACGCCGAGCGCTCTGGTTCGGGCAATCGGATTCCGACGACGCCGTATTTCGAGATCATGGAATACATATTCCATTGACCGCCGTGTAGGCCGCGCCGAAGTTTGACTTCGACTCGATTCCAGGCGTGCTCGCGATCAACTTCTCGTAAAGGCGCAGCTTGTCGGGTGGTACGCTCGGCTCCTTGTCCGCCATCGCGCTCGCTCTCTCGGCCGGCCGCTAGAGGTAGGCCAGTTGATCGAGTCCGTGCGACCAGCCCGTTTTGAGGATCGCGCGCGCCGCGTCGCCCGCCGGAAACGTGTGCGCTAGAAGCAATCGGCTGCCGGACCCGTGCGGGTCGATCGTCACCTCGACGATCTCGTCATCGGACCAACGGTACTTCAGCCGGTGCGGCGCGTCCACCACGAGGAACTCGCCCCGTACTTCGAATGGGCGCCCGTCGAAATCGAGGCTCACGTGGATTTGTCCGCCCACGCGCGCGTCCCAAACGTGCACGTTCCACAGCATCTCGGGCGCGCAGCCGAACCACCGGCCGAGCAGATCGACGCGCGTCCAGGCGTCGAACACTCGCTGCGGCGAGGCCGCGTAGTCGTGCTCCATCAAGAGCGTCTCAGTCGTTGCGGGCACGAAGCACCTCGTCTAAGCGGTCCAGACTCGCGGCCCAGCCGCTGCGTAATTCAGATATCCAGCGTGTAAGGCCGTCTAACCGTCGCGGAACGAGGGTCAGCTCGTGTACCCGGCCGTGGAGCGTTCGCGACACGAGGCCGGCGTTTTCGAGCAGGCCGACATGCCGGTTCAGGGCCTGTTTGGAGAACTTGAAATGGCGGCCGATTTCGGGAGTCGTCATCGGCCCGCGGGCCAGCCGTTTGACGATCTCGCGGCGCGGCTCGTTCGCTAGCGCATCGAACACCGCGTTGAGCGCCGGACCCTCGCCGCTCATCGAGACGGCCTGCGCGCCGCAAGCGATTCGCAGTTCATGCCGACGATCGTAGCCGCGACACGCCGGAAAGTCAACAATTTGGTTGACGTTCTCTTGCCTGAGGCCTGGTCCTCGGCCTTTGAGCGCCAGCAACCGGGAGGTCTTGCCGCGGCCGCATAACCTAGGCGAACCGGAGGCGGCTGGCCCTGACCGCTCCCGAGCGCACCTTCCCCCTAGACCGACTCGGAGGCGGACATGATCGGCGCGCAGCGCGTCAGTTCGAGCCTGCCGGCGGCGCTCGGCGTCGTCGTGACCGCGCTCACCCTTGGGACTATCGGGCCAATAGCAGCCGAGCCGGCATCGGATGTCACTGCGGCACACGAGATCATCGCGAAAATGATCGACCGCGAACCGGCCCTGCAGTCGTATCGCTCGCGGGTTCACGTCGACGTGCACATGTTGAGTTTCCCTTTTCTATCGCCGACGCTCGACGGCACGTCGTACTATCGCCATCCCGGAAGCTACGAAGTCGTCTTCGATCGCGTTCCATTTTACGCCAAGGCCTTCTCGCGCTTGTTTGACGACGTCGGCGATGCAGCGGCGTGGGAGAAGGACCACGACGTCTCCCTCGACGGCACGCAAGTCGTCGACGGCCGCTCGCTCGTCGTTCTTCGCCTCACCAAGAAGATTCACAGCACGATTCTCGATCATGCGCTGGCCTTCATCGACCCGGCGACGTATCAGCTGGAGCAGATGGAGTGGGACTACACGAGCGGCGGCAAGATCGTCATGATCCAAACGTATCGCTCCGAAAACGGCTACTCCGTCCTCGCGAGCCAGCACGCGACGATCGCAATACCGCACGTGCGCGCCGTGGCTGACGCGCACTACGGGCCGTACGAAACAGAGGACGCGGCGCATTAATTTGCGACCGCCTACCCCTCGCCTATAAGGGCGCAAGGAGCTCCGCCAAGAGCGCGGTGGCCGGCTTGGCGCGCAGTTCACCCCACGTTGCGTCCGCAACCGCGCGTCCTTCCTCGATGACGATCGCGCGCGGACACAGCCGCTCGAGGATGTCGGCCTCATGGTCGACCACGAGCATGGTGAAGCCGAATTCTTTCCGCCACAGCCCAATCGCAGCGAGCAGCTCGCGCACGAGGTGCCGGTCGAGCCCCGCGAACGGTTCGTCGAGCAAGACGAGGCGCGGCTTCCGTGCCAGCATCCGCGCAAATGCGACGCGCTGCGCCTGGCCGCCCGAAATTGCGTCTGACCGCTCGTTCCAGATCGCTTCGAGCTGCAAGCGCTCGCGCAGCCGCTCGATCCAAACCCCGTGCCCATCGTGCGCGCCTTTGGTCAAGCCGAAGCGGACGTTCTCCGCCACGCTCAGATGTGGAAACAAGTTCGCGTCCTGCGTAAGATAGCCGATCGGGCGCCGGTAGAGCGGCAGGGGAGGCGGGTGGAGCGTGAGCCGATCGAGTGCGACCCTGCCGCCGTCGGGATCTTCGGCTCCCGCGATACAGGCGAGGATCGTGCTCTTACCCGCTCCGGAGGCACCGAACAGGCCGCACGATTCTCCCGAGGGAATCCGCACCGTAACGTCGACGGTGAAACGCCGGCGTGCCTTGATGACGTGCGCTTCAAGCACGGCGCAAACGACGTTGGGCGAGGATGTGGGCTAGCCATGGAAGCGGGAGGGCCGTTACGAGAAACACGACGAGCAGCGGCATCACGGCCGGCAATCCGAAGTTCTCGAGACTCGTCCACATGGCCACCGGTATTCCTGCCGGATAGTATGCGGTGATAACGACCGCCCCGAACTCCGTTAGCGCGCGCACCCACGCGAGGCTCAACGCAACCGCGAATCCTAGTCGGGCCATCGGGAACGTGACGCGCCCAAACACGCTCCATCGGTCGTGCCCGAGCAGACCCGCTTGAATTTCCAGTGCCCGCGGAACCCCATCGAGCGCCGCCACCGCACCGAGCGTGTAGTATCCGATGCTGACGTAGACTTGCGTGACGACGAATGCGAGCGGCGTGTTCGTCATCTTGAGGCCAAAGCGTTCGAGAAACGCGCCGAGCGCATGCGGTCCGAATGCGAGAGAAAGCAAAATTCCCAGCGCAAGCGGAGGCAACAGCACCGAGATCAACAGCACGGCCTGCCACCAGAGCCGTTCGCGCGTCGCCGCGCGCGCGATGTAAAGCGCCATCGGCGTCCCCGTCGCAACGACCACGACCATCGCGATCGCGGTGAGGACCAGCGAGACGCGAATCGCGTCCGCGATCGTGGCACCATCGCCCCAACGCCACGGACCGACGGGAACGAACAGCCCGGCCAGCGGGTAGAGCAGCGCGACGGCAAAGACCGCCGCAGCGGTGCGTTTTACCAGCACGCGTTCGTCCGCGGGGGCGCAGGCGTCGCTATTTTGCGATCATGACCTCGGTCGCTTTGATCAAAACCGTGACCTTGTCGCCCACTTTGAGTTCGAGCGACTCCGCCGAGCCACGCGTGATCGCTGCGACGATCGCTCCCGCATCGACATCGACGGTCACTTCCGCCATGACCGCCCCCATGGTCGTTGCTCGAACGGTCCCGGGGAGTTGATTGCGTGCGCTGATTTTCATAGTTCGGGTGCATCCTCCACATCGATGGCAGTGACCTGGCGAACCCAACGTGCCTGGCGCTTCTCTCCCGGCACGATGAGCTGGTACGGTCCTTCTGCAGCCGGCAGCGGAGTACCATCGCGCCGATCGGCGATCAATATGACGCGGTCGGTAAAAGACGGGTCCAGTTCGGGCAACGAAAAGACGACACGATAGCCGTCCGTAGCTTCGACGACCACATAGCGCGCCATAAGCTTTCCGCGCACGGCCTCGCCGGCGGGAACGCCCTGCTGGGTCAGCAGGTCGCGCAGTGCGACGCCGCCATACTGCGCCGTACGCCCGTGTTCGTCGGTTGCCGAGACGGTGCTGCGCGGCAGGCCCTGTAAGATCGCTGCCGTGATCGCCACGTGAGCGATCGCGGCGGCGAGAACGCTAAGCATGCAGCATCGACGCGCCGGCCGGCGGATCGTAGAAATACTGGCGGAAGATCGCCTGCGCACTCCCGCTCAACCAGGCGACGAAGGCCGCCGCCTTCTCTTTGTGGGCCGAGCTCTCGAGCACCGCGGCATAGTACACGAGCGACTCCGGATGGTACGTCTTTCCATTGAGCTCGAGCGACGTCGTAGCGTACTCGTCGTGCAGCGCCGCGTTGCCGAGATTGATCTCCTGAGGCAAGGTGACGTAGGGCAGATTGAACGGCCCGGGCTGAATCTTATATGCCGAGGCTGCGTCGAGCTCGCCGCTCTGCAAGCGAGCTTCGACCGTTGGTTCACTAAAGATTTGGGCCGGATTGACCGTCCCGCCCAGGATTTTTTGCGCGAGACCGGGCTGCTTGTAGTACGCCTCCGCAAGCTGCAGCGTGAAGATGATATTGCGGCCTTGGGGGTCGACGGCCGGGTCGGTTCTGCCGAAGCGCACGTCAGGTTGCTCGAGAACCTGCCACCAGGGCATCGCGCCGTGCTTCCCCGAACCGGCGTCGGCGAACTGCTGTGCGTATTTGCTCTTCGGGCTGTATGCAATCACCATTTCGGTGCGCGCTATCGGCGTTGCGGTGGTCGCCTTACCGCCCTTTAGCACGGTCAGCATCGGACCCGGCGTCACCGGAATGAAGACGTCGGGTGCAATGCTTGCGCCGACGATGAGCTGCGCGAGCGCATCGGAACCCTGCGCGCGGCCGTGCATCTCGATTTGCAGCGTTTGCGCGGCGCCCGCTTTGATCGGACCTTCCATCATCGAGCCCATGGAGCCGGCATAGGCAACCTCGAGCGGCGTCAGATCTTGCGAGAGGGCCGGGCGGCCGGCGAGCGCGAGCGATGCGCACCCTCCGGCGATGAGAAAGCGTCGGTTCAAGCGCTTTGTTCCCCCGTTCGAGAAACGTCGTAGGATTCGAAGGCTTCGAGATCGCGACGATACGATATCGAACGCAAGGCATCCAGCAGCACCGCCACTTCGTGCGTTCGCGTAGCAGCACGTGGAACGAGCAGCGTGCATCGCTCCTCTCGCAGCGATAGAAACTGCAAGCCAAACACGCGCGCGACGCTCGCCAGCCCGATGGCAGCATCGGCAAAGCCCTGTGCGATGGCGCGCCCGGCATCCAACTGACCCGCCAGCTCGCGGTCGTAGCCGGCTATTTTGCGTGGGTCTACTTTCGCGTGCCTCAATTGCTCGTCAAGCAAGCGGCGCGCGCCGGCCCCCGTCGGGCGATTCGCCAAACGTGCTTTCGTACGGCTCAAATCCGCGGCGCCGCGCAATCCCAGCGGGTTCCCGTCGCGAACGAGCCACCCGGCTCGGGTCGTGGCAAGCTCGAAGCGAACGAAGTCGCGCAGTTGCCGCGCCCCAGAAAGTGTCGTCACGTCGTGCAGGATGGCGGCATGTACCTCGCTGCGCGCGAGGGCTGCGAGCGCCGCTCGATTGGTCATCGTCAGCCATATGACGCGGCTATCGCGCGACCTCGCGCTGGCATGGCGCGCCAACAGGCCGACCGCAAGATCGCAGCCGGCAACGAACACGCTCGGGACCAGGCTCTCCGACGGCTCGATCGCGAGTTGGTCTCCACTCAGGGCATGCGAGACGGGGCGTCCGCCGATGGTTCCAGCCGCGATGCGGCTTGCCCGTGGCGCCCGTTGCTCACCAGTGGCGAACAGCTCTTCGACCGTCGTTCCGAGCGCCCGGGCGAGTCCGAGCGCGATGCCGACGCTCGGCTGCATGCGACCGCTCTCGATCGCGCCCACGGCCTGACGTGTAACGCCGGCGGCCTCGGAAAGTACGCGCTGCGAGAAACCGCGGGCTCGCCGCAGCGTTTCGACCCGCGACGCGTCGATCTTGGCCACAGGCAACGACCGTTGCCCCTAGTGCTGGGCGGCTCCTGTCCGCTCGCGCATGCGGTTGCGGAGTGCGCTCGGACTGCATCCGTGCGCGCCGCGGAAGGCGGCGCTGAAGTGCGCCGGGGTCGCGAAACCCAGGTCGAGGGCGAGGCCGGTCAGATCGTCCGCGCCGTCGCGAAGCATCGCACGAGCAACGCCGAGGCGCAATGCGAGCCGGTATTGGTGGAGCGAGGTGCCGGTGTGCGAGCGAAAGCGGCGCGCTAGGTGAAAGGGAGAAAGGCCCGCATCGCGCGCCAGCGCGGCGAGCGACACGCGCTCGCCGAGGCCGGCAGCCAGCCGCTCGCGGACGGTTTCGATGCGCGCGGCGTCACGAACGTTTGGAGCGACCGGCTTGCGGCCCGCGACGATGGCCAGCAGTTCGAGCGCCGTTTCTTCACGCGCTAACTCGTCCTCTGCCACGAGCACGGCGTCGGCGCTTCGATGAATCGCGCGATGGGTGGGCGCGTTTGGCAGCCACGCTTTCCCGGTCTCACCGGCGAAGCCGAGCGCGTCGGCGGCGGCATCGCGGTCGAAGCGCAGCGCGATGCAATCGTCGCCACCGTCCGTCGGATGCGTGATCCGGTATGGCTCCTGCGGGTGAAAGAGCAGGACCGTGTTCGCATCGGCTACGATCGTGCGCGCTCCGCCGTGGTACCGGAAGACGCCGCGCCGCGGCAGCACGAGCGTTGGTAGCGGCGACGATTCCTCATCGGCGCGGTCGCCGGCGGGGCGCGTGCAGCGGACGTTTAGGACGTGGACGAGCTTCATGAAACGCGCACGTTTTTGATAGCGAGGCGGCGCGGCCTGGGGCATGATGAACGCATGACGACGCACCCCTTCTCCAAAGAGATGCCCGGCCTTGGCGCCGACGGACCGGATCCAGAAATCGGCGCGGCAGCCGAGCTCTTCGCTCCCTTGATCGGCGATTGGCGCATGACCACGAAGCTCACGCCACGCAATGGACCTGCCAGCGAGTTCGAAGGATTTTGGTCGTTTCGTTGGGGCCTGGGTGGTCGCGCGGTGTACGATGTGATCGGCTTTCGCGCGCCCGGTTCGGCGCCGGACGCGCCCCATCGCACCGGCCTCACCGTGCGCTTCTACGATCTGACGCTTGCGACGTGGCGCCAGGTGTGGATAGGCGTTCCGCGAGGCAACATCATTGAGTTCGTCGCGCGGCGCGAAGGTACGCGCATCCTCATCGACGGCGCCGAGTCGGCAACCCGCCGAGTTCGCTGGAGCTTCGAGACGATTACACCGACCGCGTTCGAGTGGGAAGGCCGCAAATCGCGCGACGGCGGCGCAACTTGGTGGCTCGACCAGACGATCAGCGGCGTGCGCTAAGGCGCGCACTGCTCGCGTCGCGAAGGCCGGCGTAGTCAATCCAGGCCATCGCGGTCCGTGATGTTGAAGACAAGCCCGAAAGGATCACGCAGGTAGAGTCGTGGCACGGACGGATTTTCTTCCTCCACGCCGCAGCCGAGCTCCAACAGCCGCGCCTTGGCATCATCGATGTCGTCGACCACAAAGTCGAACACGGCACCCTGGGCCGATCCTGCTTCCACGAACAATCGAAAACTGCCGGTCTCGAACCCTAAGAGCCGCTCCGTCTGCTCGAATAGCTCGAAACCCATGACGTCTTGGTAGAACGCCTTTGCGGCGTCGAGACGATTCGTTCGGATGATGACGTCCCTGGTAGAAACCATTGCCCCCTCCGCTTCTGACTCTACACTCGTACGAAAACCCGTATGCCCAGGGTCGCCCGCAAGCCTCCCGCGCCTCCATCGCGTGGGCGTCCCGGCGGAAGGAGAACAATGAATCGTCGCTCTGCCCTGAACCGGCTCGGGGCCGCGCTGACCGTCGGCTTCGCGCCAGGTGTGGCCGCTGCGCAGGAAACGCCGGAGCCGTTAATCCTGCGCACGATGCGCGTTCCGTTCGACTACGAGCGGCCCGATGACGGCACGTTTATGCTGCAATACGCGCTCCTCGCGCACTTTGACGCACAAGCGGCGACCGTGGCCGTTATTAGCGACGGTCAGCAGTTCTTCCTCACCGCATCCGCATTCCGCCCAACGATCGGGCCGCTTTTTGACGGGCTATTCAACGTGGCGGGCGTGTTCGGGCGAGGCCAATCTCCGGCCGTTGCGCAGCGCGTTCGGTCCCCGCAGGGTGACGTCGACTGGCCCACGGCCTCCCGGCTGCTCGGCGCACCGCAATGGCTCGGTGACATCGAGATGATGCGGCAGGATCTGCTCGGCTCGGGGGGCAGGCTGCTCCTCTACGGCCGGTCCGGCGGAGCGATGATGGCGCATTAGTACCTCACGCGCTACGGAACCCATGTCGCTCGAGGCTCCCCTTGCCGGGCGCTACGATTTTGCGAGCGACGAGCGAATCTTTCCGGACCACGAAGCAGCCTTCAACCAAGCCGCGCCGCTTTTCGCGGCAGCACGAGAGGGCCGAATTCAGCCCCCAGCTGGGATCATCAGGCGCTGCATTCGGTCCCCGCGAATGTCGTGATGCTGGCGGGACGGTGGGACCATACCTGTGATTACCGCTCGCAGATCGCGCTTGCCTCATGCTACCCGTCGAGCACGCTCGCGATCCTTGAGGACGACCACACATTCCACCGCAGGATCGCAAGCGGCAGGGCGCAGGATATCACGATCGGAGCGCTCAGCCCGCCGGACTCGGCGCCCTATCGAAATGCTACGCTGCTTCTCGACGGCGTGCGCTGGCACGAATGGTCTGCCGCGCCCTAGGCGAGCTTAGTGGTCGATGAAGTCCGACGCCTCGTCCATCGTCGGATCCAGCCGCAGATCCTCCTTGTTATACTTGCGATTCTCGTGTCCGCCCGCAACCTCGACTCGCACGACGATCACGTGCGGATGGACTTCTCTGACGGTCCCTTCTTCCTTGCTGCCGTCAATATAGACCCTATCGCCGACTTTCATACTTATCGCGGCTGGCGGCCTAATTCGGTCCAGTTCGATTCAGACATGTGGACACCGTAGTACTGGGCGGCTTTCTGGATGTTCGCGAACGCTAGATCGCGATCTTCATCCGACACGCCGGTCGTCTGATCGAAGCGCGCAATCGCGTTTCGAACGTGATTGGCATCGGTCATCGGCTCTTTGCGCTGTTTCGGGTACGCGAAAACGCTATCCGGTAAGTCGCTTCGTTCGGATAGTTCTCCGTGCTTCTCGTGCGGCTGCCAAGTCGTCTGCATGCGTCCTGCACCTCCTAGGGTCTTCGATGATACGCTGGACGGCGCGTTCTGTCTACACGATACAAAAGTTGACGGACGGCGGGGCCATAGGCGCCCCGAAGCGCGGCCGGGACGCGGCGCCAAGTTGCGGGAGGCCAGGGCACGTGAGAGCGAAAGCAGCCCGGTGAGGTTCGCACATGTGCCGGAACATTAAGACCCTTTTCAACTTCGACCCTCCCGTCACGACCGAGGAAGTACGCTCGGCGTCGCTCCAGTTCGTAAGGAAAATTAGCGGCCTCAACCGGCCTTCGAAGGCTAACGAAGCCACGTTCGTCGCGGCAGTCGAAGAGATCGCCGAAGTCTCGACTCGGCTTCTTCACTCTCTCGAGACGAACGCGCCGCCGAAGACTCGGGAAGAAGAGGCCGAAAAGGCCAAGGCCCGTGCCGCGCTGCGATACGGCTCGCAACGGCGCGCCGGATGAGTGCGGTACGTGTGCTCGTCGGCACGCGAAAAGGCGCATTCGTGCTGACTTCGGATGGGAAGCGCGAGCGGTGGAACGTCAACGGGCCTCACTTTGCGGGCTGGGAGATCTATCACCTCAAGGGATCGCCGGTCGAGCCCAATCGTTTGTACGCTTCGCAAAGCAGCGCATGGTTCGGCCAATTGATCCAGCGTTCCGATGACGGCGGTGAGACATGGGCACCCGTCGGCAACCAGTTCGCATACGAGGGTGTCCCGGGAACGCATCAGTGGTACGACGGAACGCCCCACCCGTGGGAGTTCGCCCGAGTCTGGCATCTCGAACCCTCGCTAACCGATCCCGACACGATTTACGCCGGAGTAGAGGACGCCGCACTCTTTCGCTCGACCGACGGCGGCCTTACCTGGCACGAGTTAGCCGGCCTGCGCGGCCACGGTTCGGGGCCTGCATGGCAGCCCGGTGCGGGCGGCATGTGCCTGCACACGATCCTGCTCGATCCGAGCGATCCCGATCGCATATTTACGGCAATCTCGGCTGCCGGCGCGTTCCGGTCCGACGATCGCGGCGAGACTTGGCGTCCGATCAACCGCGGACTGCGCTCCGAGCAGATCCCCGACCCGACCGCCGAGGTTGGGCATTGCGTGCACCGCATCGCCATGCACCCATCGCGCCCCGCGGTCCTCTTCATGCAGAAGCACTGGGACGTCATGCGCAGCGATGACGCCGGTGACTCGTGGCAGGAAGTCAGCGGAAACCTCCCGACCGATTTCGGCTTCGCCATCGACGTCCACGCACACGAACCGCTGACCACGTACGTGGTACCCATCAAGAGCGATTCAGAGCACTTTCCACTCGAGGGGAAACTGCGTGTGTACCGCAGCCGCACGGGCGGATACGAATGGGAAGCGCTCACGGAAGGGCTGCCGCAGCGCAACTGCTATGTCAACGTGTTGCGCGACGCGATGGCCGTCGACTCGCTCGATTCCTGCGGCGTCTATTTCGGCACGACCGGCGGCCAGGTTTACGTTTCGGCCGATTCCGGCGACAGTTGGTCTCCCATCGTGCGAGATCTTCCAGCCGTGCTCTCCGTCGAGGTTCAAACGCTGTCGTGATCCGCATCGTGCTCCCCGCGCATCTGCGCACGCTGGCGCACGCCGATGGCGAGACGGTGCTGGCAATCGAAGGTCGAGCCACGCAGCGCGCCTTGCTCGATGCGCTCGAAGCGCGCTATCCGATGCTGCGAGGGACGATTCGCGACCACGTCACGCAACGGCGCCGTCCGTACGTGAGGTTCTTCGCCTGCGAGCAGGATCTGTCTCACGAAGGACCGGACGCCCTGCTTCCACGCGCCGTTGAGACGGGTGCCGAGCCCTTTCTCATCGTGGGCGCTATGGCGGGCGGTTAAGGGCCGTCATCGGCAAGCCCTAGCTTCCAGCGTTGGCGTTTCCGCGCGACCGGCAGCGGCGGGTTTTCGCGAATCAGCGAAGAAGCCGCCCCGGGCGGCGACTCGGAGAGAACATCATGCGCACGAAACGAAGCTCCACCGCTTGGTACTGGCTGCTTCTGCTGCCCTTTCTCGGCTTGATGTTTCCGGCGATCTATGCGCGAACGGACCCGCAGCTTTTCGGGTTCCCGTTCTTCTATTGGTATCAACTGGCATGGGTGCTGATCAGCGCGGCGGTCACCTGGCTCGTCTATCTGAAGACGCGTTGAACGATGGTCGACTGGGTCGCGCTTAGCGTCTTTCTCTTCTTCTTCGTCGCCGTTACCGTCTTGGGATTCGTCGCGGCGCGTTGGCGTGCCGGCGATCTCACCCAGCTGCACGAGTGGGGACTCGGCGGCCAGCGCTTCGGGACCGTCATCACCTGGTTCTTGCTCGGCGGCGATTTCTACACAGCGTACACCGTGATTGCCGTCCCGGCGGCGGTTTTCGGAACCGGCGCGGCCGGCTTCTTCGCTTTGCCCTACACGATCGTCGTTTATCCAATCGTGTTCTTGCTGATGCCGCGACTATGGAACGTGGCGCGGCATCACGCCTACGTGACGCCGGCCGACTTCATTCGAGGCCGCTACGGCAGCGATCTGCTGGCGCTAGCGGTCGCGCTTACCGGCATCCTCGCGGTCATGCCGTACATCGCCCTGCAACTGGTCGGCATGCAGGTCGTCATCGCAGCGATGGGGATCGGCGGAAGCGGAGCTGCCAAGGATATCCCGATCGTCATAGCCTTCGTCATCCTCGCCGCTTACACGTACGCGAGCGGCCTGCGCGCTCCCGCGATGATCGCCTTGGTCAAAGACACGATGATCTATATCTTCGTGCTGGTTGCGATCGTCGTCGTGCCCCTCAAACTCGGCGGCTACGGCCACATCTTTGCGCTCGCCCAGGCCCACTTCGCCGCGAGCCCCGGCGGCGGCGGAATCATTTTGGGCCCCAAAGGGTACTGGGCATACGCCACGCTGGCGCTCGGCTCGGCGCTCGCCGCCTTCATGTATCCCCACACCATCACGGGGGTTCTCGGCGCGTCAAGCGGCGACGTCGTCAAGCGCAACGCGGCCATCTTGCCCGCATACACGTTGCTGCTCGGTCTCATCGCGCTGCTCGGTTACATGGTCATTGCCGCCGGGCTCCATCCCGGCGCGCCAAGCCTGGCCGTTCCGGTGCTTTTCAAAGCGCTCTTTCCCTCGTGGTTCAGCGGCTTCGTGTTCGCGGCGATCGCCATCGGCGGTCTCGTTCCGGCCGCCATCATGTCGATTGCGGCGGCCAATCTGTGGACGAGGAACATCTACAAAGCACACCTGCGTCCCGGACTAAGCGGGCCACAGGAAGCATCGACCGCCAAACTGGCCTCGCTCGTCGTGAAATTCGGCGCGCTCGCATTCGTGATCTGGGTGCCGACGCAATATGCAATCAACCTGCAACTGCTCGGCGGCATTTGGATCGTCCAAACCTTTCCGGCCATTGCCTTCGGCTTATACCGCCGCTGGTTCCACGACCGTGCGCTTCTCATCGGCTGGCTCGGCGGCATGGTTGCGGGAACGTGGATGTCGTTTTCGCAGGGCGTTAAGCCGCTCTTTCCGCTCGCCGGCGCGACGGTTTACATCGGCGTTTCGTCGCTCCTTCTGAACTTAGCGATCGTTCTCGTTCTGACGCCGCTGCTCGACAGCCTCAAGATCGCGCGCCGTCCGGACGAGACGGTCGATTCGGAATACAGCAGTCCGCCGGCCGCGCGGCCGGTTCTGCTTGGGCAACCGCCACTCGGCGAGCCCGAGCCGTTCTGACCGGCGTTCGGGCGAGGTATCCGATATCGCAAGCGATGCGTCCGTGGGGCTCGAACCGACACCGGATCAACGTGCCCTAGCCGAGGCGGTACGAACGCTCTGCGCGCGCTTTGGCGGCAGTTATTGGCGCGACCTGGATGCCGCTAGCGCCTACCCGGATCGTTTCATTGCGGCGTTGACCGAAGCTGGATACCTCGGCGCCTTGATTCCCGAAGAATTCGGCGGCGCGGGGCTCGGCCTCGCGGACGCCTCGGTCATTCTCGAAGAAATCAACCGATCCGGAGGCAACGCTGCGGCTTGTCACGCCCAGATGTACATCATGGCCACCCTGTTGCGCCACGGCAGCGAGTCTCAAAAGCGCCGTTATCTTCCGGGGATCGCGTGCGGCGAACTGCGCCTGCAAGCGTTCGCCGTCACCGAGCCCGCGGCCGGCAGCGATACGACGAAGATCGCGACGCGGGCCGAACGCCATGGCGATCGCTACGTCGTGAACGGCCAAAAAGTGTGGACCTCGCGGGTTCAGCACAGCGACCTGATGCTGTTGCTCGCGCGCACGTCGCCCGTCGATGAGCGCGCGGCCGACAAGACCTTCGGCCTCTCGACCCTGCTCGTCGACCTACGCGACGCAAGACCAGAGACGATCGACGTACGCCCGATACGAACCATGATGAACCACGAAACGAACGAGGTCTTCTTTCGCGATTTCGAGGTGCCGGCCGAGAACCTTATCGGGGAAGAGGGCCACGGCTTCCGCTACATCCTCGACGGGATGAACGCCGAACGCATCTTGATTGCCGCCGAGTGCGTGGGAGACGGCCGCTTCTTCATCGAGCGGGCGGTCGCATATGTCGCACAGCGTAACGTCTTCGGCCGGCCGATCGGGCGCAATCAAGGCGTGCAGTTCCCACTGGCGCGCGCCTACGCCTCGGTCGAAGCGGCCGATTTGATGCGGCGCCAAGCCGCCGCCCTCTTCGACGCAGGCCGTCCGTGCGGCGCCGAAGCGAACCTTGCGAAGCTGCTCGCTTCCGAGGCCGCTTGGCAGGCAGCCAACGCGTCGATGGACGCGCACGGCGGCTACGGCTTCGCGGCAGAGTACGACATCGAGCGCAAGTTTCGCGAAACGCGTCTCTTCATCACCGCGCCGATTGCAAACAATCTCGTCCTCTCGTACGTCGGGCAGCACGTTTTGGGGATGCCCAGATCGTTTTGACCGATCCGCCCGAGCGCGCTCGCATGCCGCTTCGCAAACTCTTGATCGCCAATCGGGGCGAGATTGCCGTCCGAATCGCGCGTGCGGCAGCCGACCTCGGCATCGCGACCGTCGCGGTGTCGTCCGAAGACGAGCGTGACGCGCTGCACGTTCGCCTCGCGGGAGAGCACGCACCGCTGCGCGGAATCGGCGCGGCTCCGTTTCTCGACCGCGAGCAACTGCTCGCTGCGGCCGCGCGCCATGGCTGCGACGCCATTCACCCCGGTTACGGTTTTCTGAGCGAAAGTGGGGCTTTCGCGCGCAGTTGCGCGACCAAAGGATTTGTCTTCGTAGGCCCGAGTCCGCAGACGCTAGAGCTCTTCGGCGATAAGACCCAGGCGCGGATTCTGGCTCGCGATAACGGCGTTCCGGTGGCAGCCGGAACCTACGGCGTGACGGAACTGGCTGAAGCGCACGCCTTCTTGGCATCGCTCGGGAAAGGCGCGGCGGTCATGGTCAAGGCGCTCGCGGGCGGCGGCGGCCGCGGCATCCGGCTCGCCCGCGACCGGGCCGAGCTCGACGAATCCTACGCGCGCTGCCGCTCGGAGAGCATTGCCGCATTTGGGGAAGGAGCGCTCTATGTCGAACAGTCGATCGAAGCTGCGCGGCATATCGAGGTGCAGATCGCCGGCGATTCGAGCGGCGCGGTCGTGCACTTCTTCGAGCGCGACTGCAGTTTGCAGCGTCGTCGCCAAAAGCTCGTTGAAATCGCACCCGCGCCCTTCCTCGAGGCGAACGTGCGCCAAGCCCTCTCCGACGCGGCGCTCGGTCTCGCTCGAGTCGCTCGATTCTGCAACTTGGGAACCTTCGAGTTTCTGGTCCGCAGCGGAGGCGGCTTGCCCGGCACGCCGGCCTTTGTTTTCATCGAAGCTAACCCGCGCATTCAAGTCGAGCACACGGTAACCGAAGAGGTGACCGGGGTCGATCTCGTCGCGCTGCAGTTGCAGCTGGCCGGGGGCACGTCGCTAAGCGATCTCGGCCTCACCGGCACGGATTCGATCCGCCCGCGGGGCTTCGCCGTGCAGGCGCGCGTCAACCTCGAATCGATCCGAGCGGACGGAACGGTCGTGCCTGCCGGCGGCCGGCTCGACGTCTTCGTACCGCCGGCCGGCCCGGGCGTGCGCGTCGATACCCACGGCTATCCCGGCTATGCGAGCAATCCGCACTTCGACTCGTTGCTGGCGAAAGTCATTGGAAGCTCGCCGTCGTCCGATCCCGTGCATGCCGTAGCTTGCTGCCGGCGCGCATTGCGCGAGTTCAGGATCGAAGGCGTCGCGACCAACCTGCCGTTCCTGCGGCGTTTGATCGAATGCGATGCGGTATGGGACGGCACCGCGACCACGCAGTTCATAGACGCGAACCGAAGCGCCCTCATCGAGGCGGCGGACTCGCCCGCATCGCGCGAAACCAGCTTCTCAACGGTCGATGGCACCGTCGTCGTTGCGGCTCCGCTGCGCGGCCGCGTGGTCAGCATCGACATCGTCCCGGGCGACGTCGTCGCCGGCGGCGCGTCGCTCATCGTCCTCGAAGCGATGAAGATGGAACACGTCGTCGCAGCACCCGTGGGTGGAACCGTCAAGAGCGTCCTCGTTGCGGCAGGCGAGATCGTCGATGCCGGCGCGCCCCTCGCCTACCTGGAAGCGGCAGCTGCCGGCGAACAGCTCGAAGCCGTGCCCGAGAAAGCCGGCTCGAGGGCGATTCGCGCCGATCTCGAGGCGCTGCTCGAGCGCCGCGCCAAGACGCTTGACGATGCGCGACCGGAGGCCGTCGAGCGCAGGCACGCAAGCGGGCAGCGCACCGCCCGCGAGAACGTCGGCGACCTCTGCGACCCGGGAACGTTCGCGGAATACGGCGCGCTCCTGCTGCCCGCGCAGCGCCGGCGCCGCCCGATTGAGGAGCTCATCGCGCGCTATCCCGCGGACGGGTTGGTGTGCGGCTTCGGCGATGTCAACGGCGCGCTGTTCGATGCGACCAAGACGCGCTGCGCGATCCTGGCCTACGATTACACGGTGTTCGCCGGAACACAGGGCCTCATGAATCACAAGAAGACCGACCGTCTGCTCGACGTCGCAGAGCGCGCGCGCCTGCCGATCGTGCTATTCGCCGAAGGCGGGGGCGGACGGCCGGGCGATACGGACGCCGCGGCCGTTGCGGGACTCGACGTGATGACGTTCGCGCACTACGCGCGCCTCAGCGCGCTCGTACCGCGAATCGGCATCGTCGCGGGCCGCTGCTTTGCCGGCAACGCGGCGCTGCTCGGCTGCAGCGACGTCATCATCGCGACGGCGAACGCAACCGTCGGCATGGGCGGTCCGGCAATGATCGAAGGCGGTGGCCTGGGCCTCTTTGCGCCGGAAGCAGTCGGCCCGGTCGAGATGCAGGCGCCGAACGGCGTCCTGGACATCGTCGTCGCGGACGAAGCTGAGGCCGTCCGCGTGGCTAAACACTACCTTTCGTTCTTTCAAGGACCGCTCGCCAAATGGACCTGCGGAGATCAGCAGTGCTTGCGCGGATTCATTCCCGAGAATCGCTTGCGCGTCTACGATGTCCGCACGGTCATCGAGACGATCGCCGACGACGGCTCGGTGCTCGAGCTGCGGCGTGGGTTCGCACCCGGGATGATCGCCGCGCTCGTACGCGTTGAAGGCCGCGCGCTGGGCCTGCTCGCCAACGATCCGCGACATCTTGCCGGCGCGATCGACGCGGACGCTTCCGACAAGGCGGCGCGGTTCATGCAACTTTGCGACGCCTTCGACCTGCCGCTGCTCTTCTTGTGCGACACGCCCGGATTCATGGTCGGCCCGGACGCCGAGCGAGCCGCGCTCGTGCGGCATGCGTCGCGCCTGTTCGTGACCGCGGCTAGCTTGCGAGTGCCCTTCTTCACGATCGTCCTGCGCAAAGGTTACGGCCTCGGTGCGCAGAGCATGGCGGGCGGGAGCTTCCACGCCGGCGCTTTCACCGTCGCGTGGCCCACCGGCGAGTTCGGCGCGATGGGTATCGAGGGCGCAGTCCGGCTTGGCTTCCGTAAAGAGCTGGAAGCCGCGGGCGATCCAAACGAACGCCATAAGCTCTTCGAGCAGATGGTCGCGAAGGCGTATCGGGAGGGAGAAGCGATCAACATGGCCACCTACCTCGAAATCGACGACGTGATCGATCCGGCCGATTCCCGCAGGTGGATCGTCAACGGCCTGCGGATGCATCCGGCCGCACCCGCGCCTGCCGGTGTCAAGCGCCGCCCGATGATCGACACCTGGTGAGGTTAACGCTCCGGTCCGGGGGCGGGCGGTCGCCGAAAGGTGCTCGCCCGGGAAGGGCAGCATTGGCACCACCTACATGATCGCCAGGGATGAGATTGCCGGTTTCCCACTGTTCGCGGAAATCGAAGCGGGAAGGCTCGAGCATGTGGTCCAGCGCGCCGCCGACATCGTGGCCGGCGAGGGCGAGTATCTCATGCACGAAGGCGAGGCGCCGGCTTTTTTCGTGTTGCTCGACGGCAAGCTGGAAGTCACCAAGCGCGCGTACGCGCACGAGCAGGTGATCGATAAGCGCGAGATGCCGGGCGAGTACTTCGGCGAGGTTCCGCTGCTGCTCGGCAGCGCGGCCCTCGCGAACCTGCGCGCCGTCGCCGGCTCGCGGGTGATGCGGATCGAAGCTCCCGAGTTTCGCTGGCTTTTTCGCGACAGCCCGGCGTTTCATTCGATGGTGCTCGAATCGGCGTCGCGGCGCATCACCGGCGTGCAGGAATTCGCGGCCGAACAGCCCCCGGCAACGGCGATCGTCGTCGGGCGGCGCTGGGACGACACCTGCCACGATCTGCGAGATTTTCTCTCGCGCAATCAGATTTCGTTCGAGTTCTTCGATATCGACGATCCCATCGTTCCGAGCCTCATTGACGACTTTGAAGCGCGCCGCGAGCACTGTCCGCTGGTCAAACTTTGCGACGGTAGGCTGCTGGAGGCGCCCACGTTACGCAAACTCGCGGAGGCGGTCGAGTTACCCGTCGCGCCGAGGCAAACGGCGTTCGATGTTGCTATCCTCGGTGCCGGACCGGCCGGTCTGGCGGCTGCGGTCTACGGTGCATCCGAAGGGCTGAGCACGCTGCTGATCGAGTGCGAAGCGCCCGGCGGACAGGCCGGGACGTCCTCGCGTATCGAGAATTACCTCGGGTTTCCAAACGGGCTTTCAGGAGACGAGCTAGCCGAACGCGCCTTACGGCAAGCGCGCCGCTTTGGTGCCGACATCGTCGTCACGCGCAAAGCGCAGGCTATTCGCCTCGGCGAGGAGCGCCATCGGGTCGAGCTGGATGGCGGTGAGACGATCGATGCAGGCGCGCTCGTGATCACGACGGGCGTCACTTGGCGCACGCTCGACGTTCCCGGATTGGCTCATCTCGTCGGGCGCGGAGTGTTTTATGGCGCCGCGCGTAGCGAAGCGCACGCAACGCACGGCAAAGAGATTTACTTGGTCGGCGCCGGAAACTCGGCGGGCCAGGCTGCGATGTTCTTTTCCGGATACGCGCGTTCCGTCACGCTGCTCGTACGGGGCGACAACCTTGCCAAGAGCATGTCCGACTATCTGATCAAAGAGCTGCGCAGCCGCGCGAACGTGCACGTCGCTCTGCAGACCGAAGTCGTGGCGGCGCACGGCGAACATCACTTGGAAGCGATCGACGTGCGCGACAACGCAACGGGAAAGATCGAATGCCGGCCCACCGAAACCCTGTTCGTTTTCATCGGTGCCGACTCCGGAACGGAGTGGCTTCCCCGTGAAATCGCACGCGATTCGCACGGTTACGTGCTGACGGGGCTGCATATGCGGGAAGCGATCGGCGGCGGCTGGCCGTTGAAACGGGCGCCGTTCTTTCTTGAGACGAGCGTGCCCGGGGTGTTCGCGGCCGGCGACGTGCGGGCCGACTCGATGAAGCGCATCGCGGCGAGCGTCGGAGAGGGAAGCATGTCGATCTCATTCGTACACCAGCACTTCGAAGACGTTCGCGCGCGACAGCTTGTCGAGGGCGCGCAGCACGCGACCGTTTCAAGCGGCTGAACCGCGAAGCAATCAAAGCGCCCATGTAAGAATTCTCCGAAAGAATCTTTCTTTCGAATGCCTTGAGAGCGCACTGTTACCTACGTCGAAAGCGCGCTCGAACCACGCGTGGTATAGTTGGCGGAGAATGAGTCTGAGAATTACGCCGGCATTCGAGACCGTGCGCCCGCGCGTGGCACTGATCGCGCATGACGCCTGCAAGGACGCAATGGCCGAGTGGGCGGCTTTCAATCTCGGCACCCTCGAACGCTGCAACCTCTACGCTACGGCGACGACCGGGCAGTTCATCGCAGGGCTCGGACTGCCGGTCCATATGCTCCTGTCAGGCCCGCGCGGCGGCGACGCCCAGGCCGGCGCCATGATCGCCGAGCAGAAGCTCGACGCGGTCGTTTTCTTTTGGGATCCGCTGACGACTCAGCCTCACGACGTCGACGTCAAAGCACTCCTGCGCTTGGCCGTGCTTCACGACGTCCCGATCGCTTGCAATCGAAGCTCGGCGGACTTTTTGATCTCGTCGCCCCTTTTCTTCGACCGAACGTATTTGGCGCGAATCAAGCTCGCCCAGTGAGTGGTGCATCGGCGCCGGCTTGACGGCGGGTTACGCCTATGTGTAAAATGCACCTATGGTAGGCGGACACCCCTCCCCGGCAGCCTTGCGCGCCGGCGAGGAGCCGGACGGCAATGACGATCCCTTCGTGCTCATCCGCACTGTTCTGGAAGGCGTCGAGCTCGTCCCGAAGCCGCACCAGCAGTACCAGCCGCTGATCGTCGATGGGCTGATTTTCTTCTTGAGCCGCCTCCCAGCCGCACGGCTCGAGCAGATCGTGGCAGCCCAGTTCGAGCTCGGTGATGAGGCGGCACCTGAAGAACGCCTCGGGTCGCTTTTGCGCCAGTGCCCGACGCTTCATATGGGGCAGGTGGTCGCTCACGACCAGGGTTTGCCCGAGTTGCTGCGGCGACGGCTGGAGGAGCTGGAGACGCTTCCGCCCTCGGCCGACTTTTCGCAGATTCGCGCGATCATCGAAGGCGAAACCCGGGACGTTGAAGGCCTGGAGCTCGGAGATGAAGCGCTAGCCGAGGGTAGCGTCGCGAGCGTCGTACCGTTCACGTGGCGCGAGACAGCCGGCCGCGAGCCGGTACGCGGTGTTTTCAAAGTGCTCAAGCCGCACGCAGAAGAGCACATGCGCGAGGAGCTGGCGATCTGGCCCCAACTGAGCAACTTTCTCGAAGTGCGCTCGCGCGATTACGGCTTGCCGGCGCTCGACTACGGCGCGACGCTAGAAGGGGTCGGCAAACTGCTGCTCAAGGAGATTTCGCTCGAGCACGAGCAGGCAAATCTGGCGTGGGCCGCGCGTTACTACGCCGGCATGCCGAGCGTCGCGATCCCACGTTTGTTGCCGTTCTCGACGCCGCGCATGACGGCCATGGAGCGAATCGACGGGCGCAAGGTCACGGACCGCACGCTACCGACCGCCGTACGGCGCGACGTTGCCAAGACGATCGTCAAGGCGTTGCTTGCTAAGCCGTTTTGGCAAGCCTCGGTTGAGGACGCGCGCTTTCACGCCGATCCTCATGCCGGAAATTTGTTCGTCACGGAAGACGGCCGTCTTGCGATTTTCGATTGGGCGCTGACGACGGAACTCCACCCGGCCCAACTGGCGGCCGTCGTTCGCGCCCTCCTCGGCGCGCTTACGCTCGACGAGGGTGCGGCAATGGCGGCCATCGCGGTTCTCGGCCGCATCGTCGACCACCAAGCGTTAAGCCGCGCCGTTTCGGAAGCCGTCGGCCGCGTTCGAGCCGGCAAGATTCCCGGATTCGTTTGGTTGACCGACCTTCTCGATCGCCTGGGCCGCGCCGGTGCGGTGGCGTTCCCAGAGGAAACCGCGCTGTTCCGCAAGTCGCTGCTGACGCTGTCGGGCGTCGTCGATGACGTCTCGGACGGCGTGCACTTCGACGACATCATGATTCGCGGCGGCTTATTGCAGTTCGCGGGCGAGCTAGGCGGGCGTCTGATGGCGCCGCTCGAGGCGCGTCGTTTCGGCAGCCACGTTTCGAATGGGGATATCGTGCGCACGTGGATCGGCCTGCCCTGGTGGCCGGCGCGCTACTGGCTCAACGCGTGGCGCGTCGCACTCGAGTCGCCCAGACTGCGCGCGCAGCCCCGCTAGCCGGACAAAAAGAAAAAGGCCCGCGGTCGCCGCCCTGTTCGGCCATTGCCGAGCGAAGGGTGCGGTCGCGAGCCCTAGTTTCGCGTGAGCTGGTTAGGCTGCGCGCTTCTCGACGTTCTTGGCGAACTCGTCGATCCGCTCGCCGGCCGTCTCAACGACCTGCTTTACGTTCGTCAGCGTTGAGCCGGCGAAGTTGTGAAGCGATTCAATCGACTGACGCTGAAGCTTCGCGTTCTGCGCGAGCATCTTCTCGGCGAACTCGGTGCTCTTGCGGAGCGAATGCTCGAGCTCTTTGACGGTGAGGCTGACGATTTGGTCGGCGCGCTCGAATCCGTCGCGGACGTTCTGCTGCTGCTGGCCGGCCGGAATCGGGCGGCTGACGATCTCCCAGATCGACTTGGCGTAGTTGAGGGTGCGCTCGTTGGCTGACGAGATCGCTTCGACGACCATGTTGGTGGCCTCGGTGGCGAGCTCCGCGTAATTGGCGGCCGCGTTGGTGCTCTGGCTCATGCTGTGTTCTCCATCATCTGCAAGGTGGCGGCGCTGCCAGGGGTTCTCCGGGGGCTTCGCTGCCTATATAGGCAATATACACCTAGATGTGAGATATGTCAACCGCCTTAAACCGCAGGCGGGCGCGCAAGGCGCCCTGCGTTTCGGCCCAATCGCGAACAAGGACTCGCCGCTGAACGAAAAAGAGCCCCGCCACTCGAAGGCGGGGCTCTTTTTCCCGGACCCGGCCAGTCCTTAAGGCATCAGCACAGTGTCTACGACGTGGATCACGCCGTTCGACTGGTAAACGTCCGCGATCGTGACCGTGGACTTTCCACCCTTGGCATCGGTCAGGATCAGCGTTTTCCCGCTCATCGTCGCGATCAGCGGTTCGCCTTGGACGGTCTGGAGGGTTGCTTTGCCGCCGCCGGCCGCGATCTTCGCAGCGATGGCTTTCGAATCGAGACGGCCCGCGACGACGTGGTACGTCAGGATCTTGACGAGGGTCGCCTTGTTAGCGGGCTTCACGAGGGTTGCGACCGTCCCGGCCGGGAGTTTGTCGAACGCTTCGTTGGTTGGCGCGAAAACGGTGAAAGGTCCCGGTCCGCTGAGGGTGGCGACGAGGCCCGCCGCCTTGACTGCCGCTACCAAGGTCGTGTGGTCTTTCGAGTTGACGGCGTTGGCCACGATGTTCTTGGTCGGATACATGGCGGCTCCGCCGACCGCCGGATCCTTCATACCGGACATCGCACCCATCATCGTATCCGCGCCGGCAATACCGGTCGACGTTACGAGGAACAGCGCGACCGTTGCAAGCTGTTTGAATCTCATGAAAAAGACTGCTCCTTTAGCATACGCCGTAAGGACGGCGCGGCACTTCCATTGTGCTTTGACGTTTGTGTACCGAGCCGGCACACTCAATTACAACGCTCGCGCGCCGTTCTTGGATGCCCTCGTCACGGCGTTTTAGCTAAGGCCTCTTGCACGAGGTCTGAGGTGGAACACTGCCACGAGCGGAAAATCGTACCTCTAAGCGTGAATGAGTACGGGCGGCGCACTGCCGCCCCGTAACGTGGAGGTGAATCGGATGATGACCGAACCGACCGAACGTACCAAACCGGCCTTTGCGCAGGCGAACGGAATGCGGCTCTGTTACGAGACGTTCGGACGGCCATCGGATCCGCCGCTCGTGCTCATCATGGGCTTGGCCGCGCAGATGATTCTGTGGGACGAGGAGTTCTGCAAGCAGCTCGCCGCGCCGGGGCGTTGGGTGATCCGTTTTGACAACCGCGACATCGGGCTCTCGACGCGCCTCGACGGCGAGAAAACGCCCGGCATGTCGCAGATCTTCCTCACGCGCATGGTGGGCCGGACGCCACGGGCGCCCTACACGCTGCTCGATATGGCAAAGGATACGATCGGATTGCTCGACGCGCTCGGCATCGAGCGCGCCGACGTCGTCGGCGCTTCAATGGGCGGAGCCATCGGTCAGGAACTCGCCATCCATTTCCCGGAACGGCTGCACACGTTGACGGCCATCATGGCGACGAGCGGCGATCCCAAGCTTCCGCCGCCGACGCCGGCAGCGATGAGCGTCTTGATGCGCTCGTCGTCGCCTGAGCGCGAGAAGTATGTCAAGGACTATGTCAGCCGCTGGCGCGTGCTCTCGGCGAACCATTTCCCCTTCGACGAGGAACGCACGCGCGAACAGGGTGAAACGGGATTCTCGCGGGGCATCAACCCGCCGGGCGTCGCGCGTCAAATGCTCGCAATCATCGCGTCGGGCAACCGCAAGCAGGCGCTGCGCACCGTTTCGGTTCCGACCGCGGTCATCCACGGCTCGGCGGACCCGCTCGTGCCGGTAGCCGCGGGCTACGACCTGGCGAAAGCCATTCCCGGAGCGACCTTGACCGTTATCGAAGGAATGGGGCATAGCTTGCCGCGCGGGGCCTGGCCTGCGATGCTCGCGGCGATCGACCAAATCATCGCGAGCGCTCGTTAGCCGAAACATCCGCAGCGCAAGAACGAGGACACCGTGGCAGAGAAACCCCCGAGCGATCCCCTTTCGGTTTGGCGCGAGCTCGTCAGCCAATGGGAGAAGAGCGTCAATTCGGTCGCAAACGAATCCATGGGCTCGGATCAGTTCAGTAGTTCGATGAATAAGGCGCTCGGCGCCTCGGCGCAGGCGCAACACCTCATGACCGAGGCGATGTCGCGCTATCTCGCCACGCTCAACCTTCCCAGCCGCGAGGACGTGATCAACATCGGTGAGCGGCTGCAGTCGATTGAGGCGCACTTGACGCGCGTCGTCGAGTTGCTCGAAGCGTTCCCGAAGAGCAGACGGCGGCGCCTCGTGCGTGCTGCACCCTCGATGCCGCCGCGCACGAAACGTCCTTCCAAGCCCGGAAAAGCCGAGTGAGCGCGGCCGCCGAGCGCGACCAGACGGTGCTTGCCGAACGCGTCCGCCTCGAGATCGAGCGGACGATCCGGCGCGGCATCAAAGGCGTCGAGTACCTCGGCTCGCCGGCGGCGGTCGTCGGACAAACGCCCAAGGAAGTGATCCACAAGCAAGGGACGCTGAACCTCTATCACTATATGCCGATGAGCGACGAGATCTACCGCGTTCCGATCCTCATCGTGATGGCCACCAGCAATCGCGGCTATATTCTCGATTTGGCACCGGGGCAAAGTTTCGTCGAGTTTCTGCTCAAGAGCGGCTACGACGTGTACATGATCGACTGGAGTACGCCGAGCCCGGACGAAAAGCGCTTGCGTTTCGAAGACTACACGCTGCGCTTCATTCCGGAGTGCGCGCGACGGGTCAGGGAGCGCTCGGGCGAAGGCGAGTTGAGCGTGCTCGGCTATTGCATGGGCGGCGTGCTTTCGACGATCTACGTTGCGTTGCGCGGCGCGCAAGACGGGGTCAAAAACCTCGTTTGCTTCACGACGCCGATCGACTTCCGGGGCATGACGCTCTTTCGGAAATGGTCGGACCAACGTTTCTTCGACGTCGACCGGCTCGTGGATGCGACCGGGAACGTCCCGTCCGAGCTGATCTTCAGCGGCTTCGACATGCTGCGCCCGGCCAGCCGCATTGCCTCTCAGATCCAGCTTTGGGACAACATGTGGAATGACGAGTTCGTGAAGTCGTACCGCCGCTTCGAACGATGGGGCAACGATACGCTGCCGCTGGCAGGCGAATACTTCCGCCAAACCGTCAAGGAGCTCATCTGGAAGAACGCGCTGTACGAAGGGACGCTCGAGCTGGAAGGGCGTCGTGTCGATCTCGGCAACATCACGGTCCCGATGCTGCACGCGCTTGCCGAGCACGATCACATCGTGCCGTACGAAGCGGCCGGGCCGCTGATCGAACGCGTCGGCTCAGGCGACAAGCAGCAGATCGTGCTGAAGGGTGGTCACGTGAGCATCGCGGCGGGTCCGAACGCCTCCAAACGCCTGTGGCCGAGGCTCGACGCGTGGCTCGGTGGGCGTTCCGTATGACCGCGCCGAGCGGCCGGCGCCTTCCACGCGCCGTCGTTTGCGATGGCACAGGCGCCGTCGTGCGCACCATGGCGGCCGGCGATGAAGCGGCGATCCTTGCTTTCGCACGCGGCCTGCCGGCTCACGACCTGCTCTTCCTGCCGCGCGACATCACGCACCCCAAAGTTCTCGCCGCCTGGGTCAACGAAATCGAACGCGGCGCAATGGTGACGCTTCTTGCGGTGCGCGAGGACGCCGTCGTCGGTTGCGCGGCAATCGTGCACGATCCGCTGTCGTGGTCGCCGCACGTCGCCGAGCTGCGAGTCATCGTCGCACCGGGCCTCCGCGGCAAAGGACTGGGGCGCATACTGATGGAGGAGGCGTTTAGCGTAGCCGTTTCGCTCGGTGCCGAAAAAATCGTCGCTCAGATGACCGCCGATCAAGTCGGAGCCGTCACCGCTTTCGAGAGCATGGGTTATCGTGCCGAAGCGTTGCTGCGCGATCACGTCAAGGATCGCAGCGGGTCCAAGCACGACATCGTGGTTCTGAGCCACGACGTTGCTGCCGTGCAGGCCCGTCTGGAGGCCTACGGCTTGGGTCAAGGTGACGCGCCTCCATGAGCGCGCAAATCGACGTTCGACTCGAGTCGATCCGCCGGCTACTCTCTTCCGTGCGGCTCGTACCCGAGGATCAGGCCCGCTATCAGCCGCTCGTCGTCGACGCGCTCGTTTTCTTTTTGAGCCGGCTTCCGGCCGAACGCGTCGACCGTATTCTTCTCTCGCAGGGTGCGCTCACGCACGTCACTGCGGACGACCGCCTCGTAGCGTTGTTGCGCGAGTGCCCGACGCTCCATAAGCTAGGCCAGGTGGTCGCCCACGAGCGCTTCTTGCCGCCCTCGCTGCGCGTCCGCCTATCCGCGCTCGAATCCTCGCCCCCGACGACCGACGTTACGGGCATCACCCGTGCCCTGCGGGCCGAGTTCGGTCACCTCCCCGGGCTCCAAGTCGCAGAGCACGCGCTCGCCGAAGGCAGCGTGGCCGTCGTCATCCCCTTCGAGTGGAGCGACGGCGAGCGTGGAAAGAGCCGCGGCGTTTTGAAGGTGCTCAAGCCGCGGGCCGTAGAGTCGATGCGCCAGGAGCTCGCGATCTGGCCCGAGTTCAGCGAGTTTCTCGAAGCCCATGCCGGCGACGATGGTCTTCCGATGCTCGATTATCGTGAGATGCTCGACGGCGTCGGCAAGCTGCTGCTCGACGAAATCGACCTGGAGAAAGAGCAGCAGAATTTGGCTTGGGCGCAAACCTTCTATTCGAACACAACCGAGGTCAAGATTCCGCGGCTCTTGCCGTTCTCCACGCCGAGCGTGACGGCAATGGAACGCATCGAGGGTGCGCAGAAGGTAACCGATCCAGCTATCGCTGCGCGCGTTCGCGACCGCCTCGCCAAGTCGATCGTCAAAACATTGATTGCCATGCCGTTCTGGCGAGTCGCACAACCCGGGGCGCGGTTCCATGCCGATCCGCACCCCGGCAACCTTTTGGTGACGCCCGAGGGGCAGCTCGCGGTCATCGACTGGGCGCTCGTAACCGAGTTGAGCGAGGCGCAACTATCCGGCGTCGTTCGCGCGCTGCTGGCAGCGTTGACCTTTGACGAAGCGGTGTTGATCCCAGCGATCGGTGAACTCGGGCGCGTCGACGACGAGGCGCTGCTCCGTCAAGAAGTCGCGTTCGGCCTACGGCGCGTCCGCCGCGGCGCAGCGCCCGGCTTCATGTGGCTTACGGACCTGCTCGACCGAGTTGGGCGCGCGGGCGCGATGCATTTCCCCGAGGAGATCACGCTCTTCCGCAAGTCGATGCTGACGCTCTCCGGCGTGCTCGCCGACGTTTCAGAGCACGTGCGGGCGGATCAGCTCTTGATCCGCACCGGCGTGGGGCAGTTTCTCAAAGAGCTGAGGATACGCCTCGATGCCCCCCTCGGCTCGCGGGCGCTCGGCACGCATCTCTCGACCTCCGATCTGATTCGCGTGTGGACGGCGGTGCCGTTCATTTCAACGCGATTTTTCCTGGATAGCTGGCGCGATCTGTTACGCGAGCGCGACAAGGCGTCGGGCGCGAAAAATCCGGCCGGCCCTTAAGCTTACGAAGCGGGAACCGAAGCCCAGAAGGCGCGGAGTGCGGCAGCGCCGCGAGCGGGCGCCTGCAACAACCACCAGTGCCCGAGATCTTCGAACACGACGACCTGCATTCCCAAGCGCGTAGCTACCTCGCGCCCCAGACGCAACGAAGAGTAACGATCGTGCGCCCCGGTGATGTAGAGCCCCGGGCGCTCTGCCGGAGCGGTCGCCTCCCACTCCTTGAAGACCTCGGTCGCCGAACGGTAGAGCGTAAGGATGCTGCTATTGCGCACCGGATCCACCGGCGCGACGCGTCGCGCGTAAGGCTCCGTCATGCCGGCCTCGACGAGTACGGCAACCCGCGCGTCCTCGTCCATTGCATCCTGCGCTTCCATCATGCGCTCGCCGAGCTTCGGCGTCTGCCATTTTTGCGCCAGGTCGTGCCAGCGCGAGCCGCCGTGGAAGAACGGCAGCGTGTCGATCGCCCACGTACGGATCAGCTCCGGACGGGTGAAAGCGATCCGGCCGACGAGTCCTCCGCCCCAATCGTGTCCGACCAGATCGACCGGCTCGTCAAAGCGCTCGAGCTCGGCGGCGAGCCACGCGACATACGCCTCTTTGGTGGCGTCGAAACCCTCGGGCAAAGGCCGTCCGAAGCCCGGAAGGCTGAGCGCAACCGAGGGCACGTCGGGCAGCTCGGCGCGCAGGTCGTCCCAAAGGTGCGCATCCTCGGGGACGCCGTGGACGAAAACAGCAGTCACAAAGCGTCCTTCGCGCTGTTCGGCGTGCTATCATTGGAGCCCCGATTCGGCGATCGCTCGCAACCCGCGCGACACGCCCACCGCAGAGGAAGAGCACGAATGAGCGAAACAGAAACGACCGCCGGCGACGGCACGACCTCAGCCACCGACAGGATCCGCGAGGTCCTCGGGCGCTATCGCCTGCCTGGTTTCGACCTAGAGGGTTTCCTCCAAGCGCGCCAAGCCGATATCGATGCCATGTCGCGCGCCACGTCGGTCGCGTTCGCCGGCGCGCAGACGATCACCGATAAGCAGATCGACCTGCTCAAGGCCACTTTGACGCAACTGAGCGAGGCGGTGCCGGGCTCGACCTCAGCCTCGAGCGGCACCGACGCGGGGGACGCCGTCGAGAAACAGCGGGAGCTCGTGCAGAGCACCTTGTCGCGCACGCTCGAAGGAATGAAGGAGATGGCTGAGGCCGCGCAACGCGCACAAGCCGAAATCTTCGACATCGCGCTGGAACGAGCGCGCAGCAATGCCGAGCGGTTGCGCAGCCTGTTCACGCTCGAGAAGAAATAAGCCGCGCGCCGCTGCGCGCTTGCACATAGTTCTAAACGAAGCCGAAGCGCGCGGCTGCGTCGTCGACGATGTGGGCAGCGATTGCAAGCGAAGCGGTCGCTGCCGGCGATGGGGCGTTGCGCACGTGCAGCACGCCCTCCGAACCGTCGAAGACGAAATCGTCCACCAGTTCGCCGCGCACGTTCATCGCTTGCGCGCGAACGCCCGACGGGCCGGCCACGCAGTCGTCGGGCGTCAGCTCCGGAATGTAACGGCGCAGTGCTTCGACGTATGCCGGGCGCGAAACGTCTCGATACATCTCCGCGATGCCCGTCCGCCAGAAACGCTTCGCCAAGCGCGCAAACCCTGGATACGCGGCCATCTCCAGCAGATCGAAGGGGTCGACCGTCGTCAAACGGTAGCCCTCGCGCGCGAAGGCGGGAACGGCATTCGGCCCGAGCCACACCGATCCGTCCATGCGCGGCGTGAAGTGGACGCCTAGGAACGGCAGCTCCGGATCGGGCACGGGATAGATGTTACCGCGCACGAGATACTGCTTCTCGGGCTTGAGCAGCAAATAGTCGCCGCGAAACGGGACGATCTTCGGATCCATTCCGCCGCCCGTCATCTTCGCCAGCCGGTCGGAAAACAGACCGCCGCAGGTGATGGCGGCGTGCGCCGAGACGTCCCCGCGTGGCGCGTGCAAGACGGTGACACCGGCACGGCGCTCGATGCGCTTTACCTCGTGACCCAGGAAAAACTCGACGCCCGCGGCCTTCGCGTCGTCTGCAAAGCTGCGCGAAACGCGCGCCCAGTCGACGATTCCCGTGACGGGCGAAGAGATTGCCCGCAGGCCGCGGCAATAAGGCTCGCGTTCGCGGATGCCGGCCGCGTCGAGCAGCTCGAGTCCTTCAACTCCGTTTGCTTTCCCGCGTTCCCACAGCGTGTCGAGCCGCGGGATCTCCTCGGGCTCGGTGGCGACGATCAGCTTGCCGACATTGCGAAACTCGATGCCTTTGCTCTCGCAGTAGCGCCACGCTAGTTTCCGTCCCTCGACGCACAACCGTGCTTTCAAGGATCCGGGGGCGTAGTAAATGCCCGAGTGGATGACGCCGCTGTTGTGCCCTGACTGGTGAGCGTTGAAATCCGGTTCCTTTTCGAGACCGGCGATGCGTAGATGTGGAAAGCGCAGGCTGAGCTCGCGAGCCGTCGCGAGCCCGATGATGCCGCCGCCCACGACCGCGACGTCGTAGGTCACGCGTCATCCACGCCGGGCGAAATGAGCGCGCCGGCGCGATCCCGCCTAACGGGTGTTGCCGTATGCCAGCGCGAACGGGCCGCCGCGCGCGAAGGGCACGAACTCACCCTCGCGCTGCGCGAGACGGTCGGCGATCGCCCAAAGAACGGCCGGATTGACCCCGAGGCCGATGTGGCTTGCGCCGATGACCTCGATGTTTTCGCTGCGCTCGTTCGCACGCAGCAAGGAAGCGCGCCAGTTCACGATGCCGTCGAGTTTGGTAAAGATCGAGCTCGACGGCACGCTCAGGTCGTCGGCGATCCGGTCGAACTCGTGCGGATCGAGGCGCCGGGCCGTGCGTTCCTCGCGGCTCGGCCCTTCGCCGCTGAGCAATTCGTAGACATCGCTGACGTTGCTCGCATTGGGGTTGCGCGTGAACGGGCTTCCGAGCGTGATCACGGAGCGCACCCAATCGGGGCAGTCGTGGGCCAGCAAGCGCGCGTAAATGCCGCCCAAGCTCCAGCCGATGAGGCTCACCTTGCGTCCCGTCTCGTTGCGAATCGACTCGACGCGGTCGCATAGCGTCGCCCGCATCCGATCGATCCCGCCCACGTTTCGTCCCAGTTTCCAGGCGCGCGCGTCGTAACCCATGAGGGATAGGAAACGCCGCAGCAAGTGCGTCGACAAATCGCTCGCCAAAAGACCCGGCAGAGCGAGGACGGGGTGTCCGTCGCCGCGCGGGCCACCGAGCAGCAATGGCGCGCTCGCCAACGTCAAGCCGAGTTCCCCGAGCGAGCGGGCTTCGGCGAACCACAGAAGCCGCGATGGCGGTTCGAGCCCACGATCGCGCTCCCGATGCGCATCCCAAGTGACGGCGCTCATGCGTTTCTGATCCTCATCGTTCACGTATTCCCATTTCCCGCGAGGTTCCGTTGCGACTTTTGACAAACCTGAAGGCCTCTCCCAGCCGCGGAGTCCCCTCTTATGAGCACTACGACTCGCAAACTGTCGGTGTTGGATTCGGCCTTCCTCTTCGCCGAAACGCCCGAGTGCCCGATGCACGTCGGAAGCACCACCATCGTGCGGCTGCCCGACGGCTACGACGGGGATTTTTTTGAGGATTTCCGCGGTTTGATCGCGAGCCGGCTTCACCTCGCGAAGAGCCTAACCTATAAGCTCGCGCAGGCGCCGTTCGAAATCGACCGGCCGAGCTGGGTCGAGGACGAGGACTTCGACATCAACCGCCACGTCTTTCGGGCAGCTCTGCCGGCACCGGGCGACCGCGCGACCCTGCAGCGACTCGCCGGCTGGCTCCACGCCAAGACCCTCAACCGCGCCCGACCGCTTTGGGAGATTTACGTCTTCGAGGGTCTGCCCAATAACGAAGCCGGCATCTACTCCAAGATGCACCACGCGCTCATCGACGGCGGTGCGGGTGCCGCCCTGACCGAAATCCTCTATGACACATCGCCGCAGCCGCGCAGCGTGCCCGCCCCACGTGCCGGCGTCGGCCCGCCGAAACCGCAAACTGCGCGCGATGTGACATCCTCGATGTTCGCCGCCTACGCCGAGGTGATGCGGCTGCCGTTCCAGAGCGCCTCCGAGCGCAAGACGATCGAACTGCCGCGCAGCGGGGGCTCCGATCTGAGCTCGGTGCTGCTCGACGCCGCGATTCACCAATTGGAATGGCCCCTGCAGCTCGGCGCGAGCCTGCCCGACATCCTGCAATCGCTATCGACCGCGACCTCGGCTCTCCTCAAGCCGAACGCGCTGAAGGCGCTCGAGCTGCTCAACGCGCCGCCGACGCCTTTGAACGTCGCGATTTCCTCCGAGCGCAGCTATAGCACCGTGAGCCTCCCGCTCGGCCGCGCCAAGGCGGTTGCCGCCAAAGCCGGCGGCAAGGTCAACGACGTCGTTCTCGCTTTGTCGAGCGGGATGTTGCGCCGTTACCTGCTGGAGATCGACGCCCTGCCGAAAAAGACGCTGACCGCTTTCGTTCCGATCTCGGCCCGCGATCAAGGCAACGCCGAGATGAAGAATCAGGTGTTCGGCATGATCTGCCCGCTCGCCACGAACGTCGAAGATCCGCGCGCGCGCATCGAGGAGATCGTCACCCAGGCCGGCAACGCCAAGGAACTTGCCAACCCGTTCCGAGGCCTGGTGCCCATCCTTACGGACATGCCCACCTTCGGGACGCCGATGCTCTTCCAGTTGCTTGCGACGTTCTACAGCCGCTCCAACCTGGCCAATGTCACGCCGCCCGGAGTCAACGTCGTCGTTTCCAACGTGTTCTTCTCGCGCAAGCCGTTCTACATCGCCGGAGCCGAGATCGAGCACATCTACCCGATGTCGATCCCGGTACACGGTCAGGGGCTCAACATCACCGTGCAAGGCTACCGCGACCAGCTCGACTTCGGGCTGATGGCTGCCGCCAACGTGCTCCCGCACGTCGAGCATCTGGTCGAGATGCTGCCGATCGAGCTCGAGGAGTTGGAACGCGCTTACGGCTTGACCGCCTAGCGGTTCGTAAAAGACGAGCATGGATACTCAGCAGTCATTGGAGCCCATACCGCACCCGCCGGCCAAACCGTACCTGGGCAACATTCTCGACCTCAGCGGAACGTCTCCGGTACAAGACTTGGTGGCGCTCGCTCGCAAGATGGGCCCGATCTACCAGATGGACATGATGGGCAAACCGTTCACCGTTGTCTGGGGACATTCGCTGATCGACGAGCTGTGCGACGAATCGCGCTTCGATAAGTCGGTACGCGGTGCGCTAGGTAAAGTCCGCGCTATCGGGGGCGACGGCTTGTTCACGGCGTACTCTTCCGAGCCCAACTGGTCCAAAGCCCACAACATCCTGCTGCCGAATTTCGGCGAGCGCGCGATGCAGGGCTACCATCCGATGATGCTCGACGTCGCCGAGCAGTTGATGCTGAAGTGGCAACGCCTCAACGCCGAAGACGAGATCGACGTTACGCACGACATGACCGCGTTAACGTTGGACACGATCGGTATTTGCGGCTTCGGCTACCGCTTCAACTCCTTTTACCGCGACGACAACCACCCGTTCGTTACCGCGATGGTCGACGCGCTCGAGATCTGCATGAGCGAGCGCGGCCTGCCGTTCGAAGACGTGTTCAACCGGTCCAAGCAGCGCAAGCTGGAGGCCGATGCACGTTTCATGAACGAGCTGGTCGATCGAATCATTCAAGAACGCAAGGCGCAGCCGCCCGTCGAGCACGGCAAGATGGACTTGCTCGACCACATGCTTTCCGGGGTGGACAAGAAAACCGGGGAACGGCTCGACGACCTCAACATCCGCTATCAAATCGTAACGTTTTTGATCGCGGGCCACGAGACCACCAGCGGTTTGCTGTCCTTTGCCGTCTATTATCTTCTCAATCATCCCGACGTGCTGGAACGCGCGCGTGAGGAAGTGGATCGCGTCTTCGGCACGGATCCCGCCACGCAGCCGACGATGGCACAAGTCAACGGGCTACGCTACGTCCGGCAGATCCTTCAAGAGACGCTGCGATTGTGGCCCACCGCGCCGGCCTTTGCGGTTTTGCCATACAAGGACGAGGTGATCGGCGGCCGTTATGTCCTCAAGGCACGCTCGCAAATCGTCCTGCTGCTGCCGATGCTGCACCGGGATCCCGCGGTGTGGGGCGACCGGGCGGAGATTTTCGATCCCGACAATTTCACGCCCGCCGCCGCCGCCAAGCGGCCCGCCAACGCCTACAAGCCGTTCGGTAATGGACGCCGAGCCTGCATCGGGCAGCAGTTCGCGCTTCAGGAAGCGACGCTGGTTCTCGGCCTGATGCTGCAGCGGTTCCGGCTGATCGACCACCACCGCTACGTGCTGCGCGTCAAGGAATCACTGACGGTCAAACCGACCGGCTTCAAGATCCGCGTTGCCCCGCGAGTCGCCGAGCGCACGATCGTGCCGGTACCGGAAAAAACGCCGTCCCCCAACGGTGCGCCCTCCAACGGTGCTGCATCCGGCGGCGCGGCGACGGCGGCGGTCGTTTCTCCGACGCCCGGACACGGAACGCCGTTGCTCGTGCTGTACGGCTCGAATCTTGGGACGTCCGAAGACATCGCACGCCACGTCGCCGAGTCGGCCGGCGCCCGCGGCTTCGACGTCGGCATCTCGTGGCTCGACGACTATGCCGGCAAGCTGCCTACCCAAGGCGGCGTCATCATCGTAACCGCCTCCTATAACGGCACGCCGCCCGACAATGCTGCCGCGTTCTACAAATGGCTTTCCGACGGTTTGGCGCCGGATGCGCTGGCGGGCGTGAAATACGCCGTGTTCGGTGCGGGCAATCGGAACTGGGCCTCGACCTATCAGTCCGTGCCGCGCTTCATCGACGACCGCCTTGCAGCGCATGGCGCAGAACGCCTCTTCGAGCGCGGCGAAGGCGATGCGCGTGACGACCTCGATTCGCATTTCCAAGCATGGCAGACGACGCTTTGGCCGGCAGTCGGAAGCGCGCTCAAGGTCGATCTCGGCGACGGCGCAGCGGCCTCCGAACGCCCGATGTACGACCTCGAGATCGTTGCCGGGCCGCAGCCGAACCCGCTCGCGGCCGCGCACGGCGCGACCACGATGCGCCTCTTGGTGAACCGGGAGTTGCAGGAGCGCGACGTGCGCTCGACGCGCCATATCGAGGTCGCACTCCCCGAGGGCGCAGCGTACCGTTGCGGCGATCACTTGGGCGTGATCCCGAGCAACGGCGAGGCGCTCGTCGAGCGCGTCGTGCGCCGCTTCGGCTTCGAGCCCGGGACGTACGTCAGGCTCCAGTCGATCGGCGCTCCGCGCATTGCGTCGCTTCCGCTCGACGCGACGCTCTCGCTGCGGCGGCTCCTGATGCATTACGTCGAGCTGCAGAACGTCGCAACGCGCAAACAGATCGCGGCGATGGCTGAATTCACGCACTGTCCAAACTCTCGACCCGCGCTGCAGCGGCTGGCGGACGATACCGACGGCGCGTACCTCGCTGAGGTACGGATGAAGCGTAAGTCCGTGCTCGATCTGCTCGAGCAGTATCCGGCATGCGAGCTTCCGTTCAAGGCCTACCTCGAGATGCTCCCCCTCATGACGCCGCGCTACTACTCGATCTCCTCGTCGCCGCTGGCTTCGCCGGAGCGCTGCAGCATAACGGTCGGCGTCGTGCGCGGGCCCGCGCTCTCGGGCAGCGGCACCTACGAGGGCGTCAGCTCGAACCACCTGTCTGCCCGCGAAGTCGGCGCGCGCATCAACGCGTTCGTGAAGGAATCGAAGAGCGGCTTCAGCTTGCCGCAAGACCTAACGCGCCCGATCGTGATGATCGGACCCGGAACTGGTCTGGCACCATTCCGCGGATTCTTGCAAGAGCGTAGCGTCCTCAAACGGCGCGGCAGCGCGCTCGGGCCGGCGCTCCTCTTCTTCGGCTGCCGCCACCCGGAAGAAGATTTCATTTACCGCGACGAGCTGCAGGCCTTCGCCGACGACGGGATCGTGCAGCTGCACGTTGCCTTCTCGCGGCTGAACGGCAAGAAGACGTACGTAGAGGAACTGATCGCCGAGCGCGCCGACGACGTGTGGCAAGCGATCGACGGCGGCGGGACCATCTACGTGTGCGGCGACGGCAGCCGAATGGAACCCGACGTGCGCCGCACCTTCATCGACCTCTACCGCCTGCGAACCGGCGCCGACGCAAACGCCGCCGAGGCATGGTTCAACGAGCTCGGCGCACAAGGCCGCTACGTCCTCGACGTCTGGGCCAATACCGCCTAGTCCGGCCCGCTGCTGGGGACAGATTTACTAGTAGGCGGCGGCGTCCTCGGGGGAATGGCCGCGTTTGTGAACGAGGATGGTGCGTTCGAAGGTCATGACGACCGTGCCGTCTTGGTTCATGCCGCGCGTCGCCACGGTGACGATGCCTTGCGTTGGGCGGCTGGCGGATTCGCGTTTGCCCAGAATCGTGCTCTCGGCGTAGATCGTGTCGCCGGCGAAGACCGGCGCCGTGACCTTGACCTTGTCCCAGCCCAGGTTGGCGACGACCTTGGCGCTGACGGTGCGGACGCTCATTCCCGTCAGCAGCGCGAGGGTGAAGGTGCTATCGACCAGCATCTTTTTCCACTCGGTCTTGGCCGCATAGGCCGCGTCGAAATGCACCGGCTGCACGTTGAGCGTGAGCAGCGTGAACCAGACATTGTCGGCGTCGAGCACCGTTCGTCCGGGGCGGTGCTCGAACACGTCGCCCGGCTCGAAGTCCTCGTAGTAGAGGCCGGACGTTTCGCGAAACCGGCGCTCGCCGACGACCTTGTAAGCGGGTAGATTCGGGTCCAACACCCTCTCCTCTCGCGGTTGCAGAGCCGGCTGCAAGATTCGCAGCCTGCAGAGCCGGTCCCCGGAGGGCAATATGAAGAACGAGCACCCGCGTGGCGTCGAGTGCTCGTTCTCGTTTTTAACGGTCCGCTACAGAGGGACGCGGACCGTTAGTTCTTGACCGGCTCCTTCTGCGCGCTCGGCGCCGTTCCGGAGGCTGCCCCGTTGGCCTTCTCACCGTTGTACGTGGCACCGTCGCGCGCTTCGCGGCGTGTACCCGGTGCGGGCTGGCCCGGCAGCGGCGGCAAGGCGCGCGCCTCTGCGAGGTCGACTCCGATGCCCTCGCCGACGCGGCGGCCATAGTCTTCGTCGGCGTGGAGGAAGTGCCACACCATACGAAGCTGGATGTTCTTATCGCACTGCTTGAGCCCGGCGACTAGGTTGTTGATGAGATCGTCGCGCTCGCGCTGGTCGATCGAACGGTAGCGCTCACCGACCTGCTTGTAATCGTCCTGGGTCCGCGAGATGCGCCGGCGCATCAGCCGCCCTTCGACCTCCGGCTCGTACTCGTGAGCGACCTTTGGCGCTTCTACGGCCGTGCCGCGCTGCGAGCTCGGCTCGAAGTTGATATGCGGATCGTTGCCGCCGTCTATGCGATGCGACATGATACCGTCGCGTTGATTCGTTACGACGCGAACCTTGGGAGCGTTGACCGGAAGCTGCAGGTAGTTCGGCCCAACGCGATAGCGCTGCGTATCGGAGTACGAGAAGGTGCGGCCCACCAGCATCTTGTCGTCGGAAAAGTCGATCCCGTCGACGATCACGCCCGTGCCGAACGCCGCCTGCTCGTTCTCCTCGAAGACGTTCTGCGGATTGCGGTTGAGCACCATGCGCCCGATCGGAAGTTTCGGGAACTTGTCCTCGGGCCAGATCTTCGTGTCGTCGAGGGGATCGAAGTCCAGATCGTCATGCGGACCGTCGGACATCAATTGCACGCGCATCTCCCACTCGGGATACTCGCCGCGTTCGATCGCGTCGTACAGATCCTTGGTCGCGTGGCTGAAGGCCGTGGCTTGAATCGCATCCGCCTCGGGCTGCGTCAGCGACTTGATCCCTTGCTTGGGAACCCAGTGGAATTTGACCAGATGCGCGACGCCCTGTTCGTTGACCAGCTTGTAGGTGTTGACGCCGGCGCCTTCCTGATGACGGTAATCGGCCGGTATGCCACGCGGGCTGAAGAGCCACGTGATCATGTGGAGCGACTCGGGGGTCAGGCTGATGAAATCGAACTGCCGGTTCGGCGTCTGCTGGTTCGTGACCGGATCCGGCTTGAACGAGTGGATGAAATCGGGGAACTTGATCGCATCGCGAATGAAAAAGACCGGCAGGTTGTTACCGACCAGATCCCAGTTGCCGTCTTCGGTGTAAAACTTGGTCGCGAAGCCGCGCGGGTCGCGCAGGGTCTCGGGCGAGTCTTTGCCGTGAATGACCGTCGAAAAGCGCACGATGACGGGCGTCTGTTTCCCTTTGGTGGCCAAGAGCTTGGCGCGGGTATACTTGCCAACGGGCTCGTCGCCGATTGTCCCGTAGGCCTCGAAAAAGCCGTAGGCGGTCGTCCCACGCGCGTGCACCACCCGTTCCGGAATGCGCTCGCGGTCGAAATGGGCCAATTTCTCAATGAACTGGTAATTCTCAAGGGTCGCCGGACCGCGCTCGCCTACCGTTCGAGTACTCTGGTTGTCCCGAACCGGGTGACCTTGCCTGGTAGTGAGAACCGGCTTCTCATCGCTCATGAATGCCTTCCTTGCCTCCCGGGAAGGGGGAAGCTTAACTGAAAGTGAATGTCAGATTCACATGGGAATGCTAGCATCCAAGGCCTCGGCGGTCAAGCCGGTCGCGACGTGAGTTTTCCCAAGCCGATCTCGGAGGAGCACGCCACGCAGACGACACGCCTGCCCACGAATTACGCGCGCATCTACGCCCTCGTTTGCGAGCAAGTGCCGGGCCACCACCGCACGGCGCACGAGCTCTACGTCGAGGCCCACAAGCGCTTTCCCACGATGGGCATATCGACGGTGTATCGTGGCCTTGCGCGCTTGCGTGACATGGGTTTGGTCGAGGAAATCGTCGTCCCGGGGGGCGATTCGGCCGTGTACGAGCGGGCGGCGCCGCCCCACTCGCATTTTCATTGTTCGTCGTGCGGCGACGTGCAGGACGTCGCGTACCAGCTGCCCAGCAACGTCCTGCGCCGGCTTTCGCGCGCGCAAGCAAACCAAATCACCGACGTCTCGGTGACGTTCCACGGGATTTGCCGCGGTTGCGCATCCTCGTCGGCGCCGAGCGGCTCATCCCCTTAGCCGATCCTCTCATGCGAGAGGCATCAGGAAAAGCATCTACGTTGTTCTGACGCAGTTCTAATGAAGATACGAGCGCCTGCCTGCGACGCTGCGCCCACAAATCACGTTATTCGGCCATGATGAAATCATTTCGGTCAACCCGACTAATCGGTCTCGCGGCGCTTGCGCTCGCGACCGCGTCCTTCGGTGCGGCGGCGGTTCCGGCCGTTGCTCAACCCGACTTTGCCGTACCGTACTACGACGCCTCACATCACACGCTCATCGGCGTCATCACCTACTCGGCACCGTACCGCTTGACGCTTCAAGTGGGTCCCCATGGCCGGACGCTTCCGGTCGACCTCAAGAACGGCACCGTCATCCTTCCCACCGGAACGACCCTGACTCCTGGAATGCACGTCGTCCTTCACGGCTACTGGAGCAACGGAACCTTCATCGCTAACCGCGTCCGCCTTCGCTAACTCAAACCCCTCGAGCCCTCGTATTCACTAGCGGGGGAGCCGTTCACCATCGGTCTCCCCCGCCGCGTTGACGGCTGTAAGCTTTGAACGCGAGGCCCCAATCGCGGCGCCGGTAAAGAGCCGCCGATGGGACTTGACGCCGACGCCATCGTCGTAGGGGCCGGCCTAGCCGGCCTGGTCGCCGCGGCCGAAATCGCAGATGCCGGCAAACGCGTCATCGTCGTCGATCAGGAGCCGGAGCAGACGCTCGGAGGGCAAGCGTTCTGGTCGTTCGGCGGATTGTTCTTCGTCGACAGTCCCGAGCAACGGCGCTTTGGCATTCACGACTCCCATGCGCTAGCACTCGAAGATTGGTTTGGAAGCGCCGGCTTCGACCGCGCAGAAGATCGCTGGCCCAAAGCGTGGGCTGCGGCATACGTCGATTTCGCGGCGGGCGAAAAGCGCGCGTGGCTTCGCCAACAGGGCATGCGCTGGTTTCCGGTCGTCGGCTGGGCCGAACGTGGCGGTTACGGCGCCGTCGGACACGGCAATTCGGTGCCGCGCTTTCACGTGACCTGGGGGACGGGCCCGGGTGTCATCGAGCCCTTCGTGCGACGCACGCGCGAAGCGGAGAAAAAGGGCCGGCTCTCCTTTCGTTTCCGGCATCGCGTCGACGACTTGATCGTCTCAAGCGGCCGCCTCGAGGGAGTCTCGGGTTCGATCCTGAAGACGAGCGACGCGCCGCGCGGAAAACCCAGCTCGCGAAGCGTAACGGGCGAATTCCGGTTGCACGCGCAGGCCGTCGTCATTGCGTCGGGCGGCATCGGCGCGAACTTCGACCTCGTGCGGAAATGGTGGCCCGAGCGTCTCGGGCGGCCGCCAAGCTTCATGCTGCAGGGCGTTCCCGACCACGTCGACGGCCGCATGCTCGCGGTCGCGGAAGCGGCCGGCGCACGTTCGATCAACCGCGATCGCATGTGGCACTATACCGAAGGAATCCGCAACTGGAATCCGATTTGGAACCGCCACGGCATACGCATCCTGCCCGGTCCGTCGTCACTGTGGCTCGACGCGACCGGAAAGCGGCTGCCGCCGCCTCTGTTTCCTGGCTCCGATACGCTGGGCACGCTGGAGCACATCGGGAGGTCGGGTTACGAACATACCTGGTTCGTGCTCGACCAGGCGATCCTCAAGCGCGAATTTGCGCTTTCGGGTTCCGAGCAGAATCCGGATTTAACGGACCGCAACTGGCGGCTGGTCCTGGCGCGCGCTTTCGGCAAGAAGGCGACCGCGCCGGTCGAGGCCTTCAAACGGCATGGAGCCGATTTCATCGTGCGCGACAAGCTGGCCGATCTCGTCGACGGAATGAACGCACTAACCGACCAGCCGCTTCTGGACGCGGCCAGGGTGCAGCGCGAGGTCGTTGCGCGCGACCGCCAGCTCGACAACAACTACGGCAAAGACCTGCAGTTCGCGGCCATTCGCCAGGCGCGCAATTACCTCGGCGATAAGTTGATTCGCGCCGCGAAACCACACCGGCTGCTGGATCCGAAGACGGGACCGCTGATCGCCGTCAAGTTAAACATTCTGACGCGGAAGACGCTCGGCGGACTCGAAACCGATCTCGAGGCGCGCGTTTTCGGAGACGACGGCAGCATCATCGAAGGACTCTATGCCGCGGGCGAAGCTGCTGGATTCGGCGGCGGTGGGATGCACGGCTACCGTTCGCTCGAGGGCACGTTCTTGGGAGGCTGCATCTTCTCGGGAAGGACCGCCGGCCGGGCCGCAGCCGCCGCCGTTTAGTCATCGTTCGCGCGGCACAAGGGCGGAGGAGGGGGCCGCCCGGATTCGAAGGCGTTTCAATGGCCCGCTCATCGCTCGTACGCGCACTGCGGCGACTCTACCGGGATTTCAACGCCGCCGATAGCGATGCCGGCCCATGCACGAAGGGCTCGACCCGCGCCGCGTTCCTGGCAGGCGCCGCAGCCGCGGTAACCACCCCGCCCGTTCTTGCGCGTACGCGTCAGCTTGGTGCGGTGCGCTCTCCGCAGGTCGTCATCGTCGGCGCGGGCGTCGCCGGGCTCTTGTGCGCGTATCGTCTCCAGCAGGCAGGCATCGCGAGCCGCGTGTACGAGGGAAACGACCGCATCGGCGGCCGCACGTGGACCTTGCGCGGTTTCTTTAGTGAAGGGCAGATCGCCGAGCACGGCGGCGAATTCATCTCCACCAATCAGGAAGCCGCGCGGCTACTGGTTCGAGAACTCGGCCTCGACCTGATCAACGTGAATCACTACGAGCCCGGGAAGGACATCTATTATTTCAATGATTCGATCTATCCGATTGCCCAAGCGAAGGCTGACTACAGCCAGGTGCATCCGACGATAGAACGGACCCTTGATGAAGCCGGCTATCCGACGACGTACGAATCATACACGCGGGCCGGCCGCGCCCTCGACCGCACTTCCGTGGCCAACTGGATCGAAGCAAACGTCCCCGGCGGAGCCCGCTCGAAACTCGGGCAGCTCTTGGGCGTGTCCTGCGTCCAAGAGTACGGCGGCGATACGTCGGTGCAGAGCGCGCTCAACCTCTTGTACTTGTTCGGTTTCGATCATCGAGGCCATCTCAATCCCGACGGCTCGAACGAAGCGCTGCACGTCGCCGGTGGAAACGATCAAATCGCCGCGCGCATGGCTGCAGCGCTCCCGAATGGCTCGGTCGAGACCGGCACCGCCCTGATCGCCCTGCGCGAACGGGCTGACGGCACGTATCGCTGCACGTTCGAAGCGGGAAAGCGAACGTTTGACGTCGACGCCGATTGCGTCTGCCTCGCAATTCCTTTCACGACGTTACGTCACGTCGACACGCGAAACGTCGCGTTCTCGGCAGTCAAGCGCTTGGCGATCGACCGTTTGCCGATGGGCAGCAACGCGAAACTGCACCTTCAGTTCAGCCGCCGGATTTGGAACGAACAGCATTACGACGGGTCAAGTTACACGCAGTTCCCCTATCAGGTGTCGTGGGACGTCTCAGCCGCGCAGGCCGGTAAGGCCGGCATCCTCGTCGGATTTCCCGGCGGCCGAGAAGGCGAACTCGCGGCACCGGCGCACGGGCCTGCACCCGAGCACCTGTCGCGCGCATACCTCGCCGAATTCGAGCATCTCTATCCCGGCATCGGCGGTCTGTGGACCGGCGCGGCGTATCTCGACGCCTGGGTCAACGATCCATGGCACTTCGGCTCGTACGCATACTACGGCGTCGGCGACTATACGTCGTTCGCCGGCGTCGAAGGCGAGCCGGAAAAAAATGTCTTCTTCTGCGGCGAGCAGACCTCGTACCGGTTCCAGGGCTACATCAACGGCGCAGTTGTCAGCGGTGCGCGCGCCGCGCGAGAGATCGCTGCCCTCTCGTAGCGAACGAAAAACAGAGAGCCGCCGGAACGCGTCCGGCGGCTCCTAGCGACAACCGTCGCGCGTTAGCGCTCTAGCGCCAGTAGCCGGCAACCCAATGGTAGTGGCCGTGCCGTCCGACAACCCAGCGTCCGGAAACCCACCCAACGCGTCCCGCAGGCGGCAGGACGTAGGCGCCGTGAACCCATGCGTAGCGTCCGCCAACCCAAGACCAGTAACCGGCCCGCCAGTAATAGTGCGGCCCGGGGCGCGGACCGGGATGCTCGATGATCACCGCAGGCGGCGCCACCATTACGTCTTGCGCAGAGGCCGTCCCCATGGTGGAGGCGAGCCCCGAAGCAACGATCGCTATCGCCAAAGCGAAGACCGTCGAGATGCGTTTGAACATTTGACTCATATCGTCTGAAAGAACCTCCGAAGTCCGAAGAAGATTTCTGTTCCCATCCGAGGGGAAGGCAACCAAAAATTGAACGGAACCGGCCTCCCAAACGTCTCGCCGGCCTGATTGGACTTGCCTTAAACCGACGCCGCCCTGAAACGGGAGAGCCGGCCCCCGGCCATCGAACGCCCGTCTGGTCGATCGGCAGGAGACGTGAAGCCAACAAGACCCTTCGCAGATCCGCTACTGGAAGCGGCCGAGCGCGCTCTGGGCTCGACCCACCGCTTCGGGACGGAGCCTGTTCCGCTCGAGGCGGCGGTGGGTCGCATCCTTGCCGGCGACGGCACACGTCTGCGCACCGCCGACCTCGCGTCGCTCGCCGGCAGGGGAATTACGTCCGTAGCGGTGTCCAAGAAGCCGCGTGTCGCCCTATGGGATATCGGGAACCCTGTCGTCTGGTACGCGTTGATCGCCGAGCTGACCGACATCGGCGCCGCGCCGCTGACTGGCCTCCCGGCGGACGCGGCAATAGCCGCCGGGTCGCAGATTTCGGTTGCATGCGTCGAGGGCGCTCCGCATTTCGTGCTGCCGGTTGAGCCCCGTGCTTGCCGTCTTGCTTTTGAAATCGTCGTGCGCCCAGCGCTCCTGCGCATGATGGGAGCTCGCGAGATCGCCCGCCCTCGGGCCCCAGCGTGGCTCGCCCTAGACGTCCGACGCCTCCCCGGCCACGCGCAAATCGTCTGGGTGCGGCTGCGCTACGGCGATTGCGGCCTCGTCGCGACACCGATCGAAGATCGCTCCGATCCCGCGCCGTGGGAGGCCGATGGCGCCGATGGCTTGATCGTGCTCGGTCCGCACGCGCCGGAACTGAAAGCCGGGACCTTGATCGAGACACGGCTGCTCGGAAACCGCGAACTGCGGTCGGAGATGCGGGGCCCTCGCGCGGCGCTCGCCGTCGTCGGTGCCCGAAATGCCGGCAAGACGACGCTGGTCGAACGCCTGATTGCGGCCTTTACGAAGCGCGGTCATCGAACCGGTTTTCTCAAGCATCACGGCCACATGCAAGCCCTCGACGACCCCGCGAAAGACACGGGACGTGCGGCGGCAGCAGGCGCCGCAGTAACCGTCCTCGCCGGCGAAAGCGGCGCCATCCGCCGCCTTTTTGCGAGTGCGGATCCAGCCCTGTGCGAGCTTTTCCAGTCGATGTCCGGCGTCGATCTCGTTCTGGTCGAGGGCTACGCAGCCTCGGCGCTGCCGAAAGTCCTGGTCGTCCGTGACGGTGTCACGACCGACCGCGAGCCCTGCGAACCGCCGATCGTCGCGGTCGTCGGCGACACTGCCGGCGGTTCCGCGCCACACTATGGTTGGGACGCGATCGATCGACTCGCGGACGACTTATGCGCTCGGTTTCTCGATCCGGCTCGCCCCGCCGCAATTAACCTTCGGTCGGAGGACATGATGTAGGGGGCGGGCGCAGAAGCGTAAAGCGTTTGCGAAACTCTCGAGCGAGAGCGTTCGCGGTGCTGTGTAAAGGAGAACGAAATGGGCGGTCGTTTTCGATTGTGGACAGGATACGTTGCCGGCGCGGCGCTGACCGGCGTGCTCGGGCTGGCTGCCTGCGGGGGCGGGGGCGGAAGCTCCCCGGGGCCAAGGGCGACGGCCACGCCCGCTCCCGGCCAGGCCAGCGTCGGCTACCTCACGCAGGTCTCATCCGGCGTTTTTCAGGGAACCGTCGCGGGTGACGACGGCACGGCAGCGATCATCTCGGCTTCGACGCTCGATCTAAGCTCGGTCACGAGCCCACCGGCATCCGATACGCTCGAAGTCGTCCTGGGCGCGGAAGCGGCAAGCTCCGTGGCCCGTTCGCACGCGCTCGGAAACGCATCTGCGGCGAGTTCGCTCTCGACGCTGTTCTCCGGTCACCGGACGACGGCGCAGCCGCCGCTCCATCCCATCTCCAAACGTCGTGTGGTCGGAACTCCCAAGCTATTCGCGCTGCTCCATCGGGCCGGGCATGGCGCCGCATCGGCCCGAAAGCCGCAGAGCCTGCCGACCGGGGTCGGCTCGACCGCCAACATTTGGACGCTCGTTGCTACCGGCAGCGGCAGCGGCAGCAGCGCCGTCTACGAACAAGTCCCATCCACCCTGGAATACAGCGGCGTACACGCGGATATCTGGGTCGACAACAGCCTGTTGACCACGCTGAGTTCGGGCACGATCGCGCAAATCTCGTCCGACTACGACAATAGCTGGAGTTCGGACACGCTGCACGTTGGGACGCCCGACTACGCGGCGAGCTCACCTGGGTCGAGCGAAACGTCGACCCCGTGCAACTCGGCCGGGCAGCCAATCAGCTCGGCGACGCCGGCTCCCGTTTTCATCCCCGATACGACCCAGCGCCAAGCGGTGTTCGTTATCTCGTCGATCACGAACAACAACTACGGAAGCTATTTCGACCCGACCAATCTAGTCTATCAGAACGTCGCCAATTGCGTACCGTCCGGCACCGGGGGCGTGTCGGAATCGAATGAAGCAGCCGGCATTTACCTGCAGTGGCAGGCCGGCAGCAGCAGTAGCGCAAGCGAACCGTTCCAAACGGGCGAAGAAGACATCGTGTTGAGTGCGTATGACCTGACGCAACTGATCGACTTCGTCGGGCACGACATCATCAGCGCGTCGCCGCCGTCCTATGTCGCGACGGGCGGCTTCACCGACGATCTCTTCATTCTCAACGGAATGGGCCTTCTGTCAGCCGACTTTGCGATCAATGCCGAGTTCCCGACGGTGCCCGTCGACGTCGATGAGAACATCTACTTAGCCTCGCTCTACCTCGACGACCCGCCCGCGGCCGGCCTGACCTCGTTTTACGGAATCAATTCCGGGTCGAGCGGGGCAGTCTTGGGATGCAACGCTTGTTTCGGCGTGGCTTATCTGTTCCAGCGCTACGCCTACGATCGCTTCGGCGGAGACACCTACCTTCACTCGCTGGTCACGAGCGGCAAAACGGGCTTCGGGAACCTGCAACAGGCCTTCGGCGGAACGACGCCGCAGTCGGTCATCAGTGACTTCGCCGTCGCGATGCTTGCGAGCGGACAAGACGTGACCTCTGACCCGCGCTTCAACGTCAGCGGCTTCACCACGTACGCGAACTACGTCGATCAATTCGGCGACTCCCTGCAGATCACCGGGCCGAGCACGCTGCCGTCGCAAGCTTCCGGCACGAGCGACCAATACGTCGAAACGCTTGGTACGTTCTTCTACCTCCCGATCGGCAACCCGAATGGTGCGACCATCAAGGAGAGCGACGTCAGCGGACAGTTCGGGCTGGCTGCCGCACTCGAAGAGTTCTAAAGCTCCAGAAAAGAGGAAGAGTCCAGCCCAAGGGCCGAGTGCCGGTCCGTGAACTCCTCGGAAGCGCCGCTTCCCGCGTCGTTTATGTTCGGCGTGGCCACGGCGGATCATCAGTGTGAAGCGTACGTCGACGGCGGCGACGACGTACGCGACCTCTGGGAACGCCGGCGCGGTGAAACGTTGCGCGGGCGGGCTACCGACTTTTGGGAGCGCTATCGTGAAGACATCGGCCTAGCACGCGACCTCGGCTGCAAGGCCTTTCGCATATCGCTTGCCTGGACGCGCCTGGAGCCGCAGCCGGGCCAGTTTGACGATGCCGCGTTCGCCCACTACCGCGACGTGCTCGCGGCGATCCGTGCGGCGGGGATGTGCTCGGTCGTCACCTTGCACCACTACACCTGGCCCGTCCACGTGGAGCGGGCTGGGGGCATGACCGACCCAGGGTTCGTCGCGCTTTTCCGCCGGTACGCCCGCGAAAGCGCGCGCCGCGTCGGCGATCTGGTCGACTACTGGATCACCTTTAACGAGCCGACGCAACTCGTTTTCGGCTATGTCAAGCCGTGGTGGATGCGCGCCTACGCCATGCCGCCCGGCCTCGAGCCGGGCGCCGACACGGAGGAGCAGGTCGCCCATGCGGCCACGTTGATGCGCAATCTGTTCCTCTCGCATGCGGCCGCCCGCGCCGAGATCAAAGCGTTGCGTGGGGAGGCGAAGGTCGGTGCGAACCCGCTCGTTCTCGGCCTGCCGAACTGGCTGCAGCGGTTCGTCGATTGGCAAACGACGCGCGTCCGCAGCGTGCGCGACCTGGCGCGCCAGTCGAAACAGATGACAGAGTACCGCTTGCTCCAAGTCGGTACCATCGACGTCGTGATCGCCGAGATGACCGCGACTCGCGAGCGGTCGCGCGACATTCAGTTCTCCGAAGCCTACTACATCGGCGGTCAGCGGCTGGTGGTCCTCGCCGCATCCGCGTACCAAGGGCCGCACGATTTCGCCGGCAAGTGGGTCGCGGTCGTCGCGACGACGACATCGGAAGCAGCCCTATCGCGCGTCGTGCCGGCCGCGCGCGAACTGCAGGTCGACGACTACGACGCGGCCTTCGCCGCTCTCGATAGCGGGTCCGCAGGCGCGATCCTCGGCGACGAAACGATCTTGCGCGGAACCATGCTCCGCCATTCGGGGCGCTATCGGTTCGCCGGCCCGCGTCTGACCGAAGAGCCCTATGCGGTAGCCGTTCCGCTCGGAAGCCGCGAGCTGCTTAACGTCGTCGACGCCGCGGTGCGCGCGTTCAAAGCACCATCCGTTTGGGCGGATGCGTGGCGTCGCAGCTTTCCGGATGAGCCCGTTGCGGATCCCCCGCTTGCATGGGGCCGAAAGACGCTGGCCGACTTGCGCGGCCGGAATGCGAGCTTGGTGCCTCCGCTCGGTCCATCGCGACGCGTTCCGCGGGCGAGCGTGCTCGCGCGCATTCGGCGCCGCGGACGGATCATCATCGGCATCAAAGACGACGTTCCAGGTATGGCGCTTTTCGACGCCGCGACAAAGACGTGGAGCGGATTCGAAATCGACCTCGCGCGCACGCTGGCCAAGACGATTTTCGGAGATGCCGCGCGCGTCGAGTTTCGCCCGGTTTCCATGCGCGGCCGCATGGCCGCGCTGCGCTCGTTTGCGGCAGCGCTCGTGCCGTTCTTGCAGTCTTGGAGCATGTTATCCACGCTCAGCAACGGAAACTGGTGGCACCTCGGCATGGCCGGGAAACTATCGTCCTTCCTGTGCCCGCCGGAGGCCGTCGGCCAGCAAGACTTCGTCGGACTCGACTACTATTGGGGCGTGCCAAACCTCTTCGACATCGGCCGCTTGGCAGATGCTGCGCGAGCGCACTATTCGCGCGCGCCGGTCTGGCCTGCCACGCTCTACTCGCTGCTGCGAAACTACGAGCGAATGTTTCCCGGCAAGGAGATCCTGCTGATCGAAAACGGCTGCGTGAATGCCGCCGACGGCGTAAGCCGTGTCGATTACATCGAGCGGCACGTACGCGAGGTGCAACGTGCAGTCGCTGCCGGCGTACCGGTGTCGGCTTACCTCTACTGGAGCATCACGACCAACCGCGAGTGGGGGCTTCCGCTCGACGAGGACAGCGATTTCGGGCTGTATCACATCGATCTCGATACCGACGAGGATTTGAAGCGAACTCCGACCCCCGCCGCCGAAGCCTACCGCCGCATCATCGCGCAACGCGGCGTTTAGCCACGCGCTGCGTCCGCGCCGTAGATGCGCTCGTCGTCGGCCTCGAAGAGGTCGAATGCGTTCGAGCAGCGATCGCGGAGCGTCGCAGGATACGTCTCCGCGAAGACCTGCTGCCATGCTGCCGAAAGGCTCGTCGGCGTGACCGCTTCCATACGGGCATTCGCTTCGTCGCGGTCGATGCCGTTCTCGCGCAGTTGCTGGTCGACCCAGGCAACGACGTGCTCCTCGGCTTCCGCTTGCGCGATTTGGGAACGCAGCTCGTCAAGCGAAATACCCGAAAGGCGCTGCCAGACGAGACTGAATCCGTTCGACTCAAAATATCCGTTGAGGTTCCCGCCCGGCAAGCTAGCTCGTAGTTTGTCGATGACGCGCGCAGTGAAGGTGACACCCGCCAGCTGTACGCGAGGCCCGCGTGGCCGCTGGACTCTCAAATCGAGCGCTTGCACCGAACGACCCTGACTTGCGGTTCGACGGTTAGTACGTCTAGTAGAAGAACTGTCGGAGCTGGGTGAAGCCGTCGCCACCGAGCGCCCACCCCATGCGCTTGCTGGGATTGATCGCGGGCGCCGGCTCGCCGATGCCGAACGCGAAGCCGGTGATCGTCTCGATGAGCTTGGCATGTTCGTCGTAGACCAGTATCGCGCTCCCCTGGCTTGCGTCACAATAGTAATACTCCGTAACGAGGAACAGATGGTTGATCGGATCGTTTGCGATGCCGGAACCACTGCTGTACTCGCTCGCACTTCCGGTGCATGGGAGCTGAACGGCGATGCCCGCTTGTTTCTTCAGGTCGTAGAACTCGACTTGCGCGTTCAATTCGGTCGTCGTCGCGGCCATGCCGGTGTTCGGGTCGACCGCTAAACCATTGACGTCGCCCGAACCGTATGGGCCTTCGTTGAGGCCGTTAAACTGCTTTTGCGCTCCAGTTGTAAGGTTCACGAGCACGTTGACCGGCGCTTCACCTCCCACGCGTCCACCGTCGGGCGTGAGGGCAAAAACCGCCTCATTAGCTGCCGAGTACTGGCCGACTTGCGGTCCGTCCGCCACGCCGAAGAGGTTGATGTCGAGGGGAAAAACGGTGCTTGTATTTGTCGAGAAGTTCGTGACGACCAAGTTGGGCCGCTCGAGCGAACCACCGTGTTTCGGCGCCGCGTACGCGAACAGCACCGCCGTCGGCGTGGTTTGATTTTCGGCTGCTCCCCAAAGCAGCATATCTTTGATCGGCGAGACCCAGAGCCCGGTGAACTTTTGCGCCGTCACCGGATTCATCAGGTCGAACACGCGGCGGTAATAGATCGAGTCCTTCTCTTGAATGTAATGCGTGACCAGGGCAATGTCGCCGGCGAAGATTGCGTCGACGGCGTACTGCCTGCGGAGGCCGTCGTACTTGTCGAACGACTTGGTGATTTTCCCCGTGTCTTGGTCGAACGTCTCGACGGAGACGAGCGCAGCGCCGCCGGAGGTTTCGGTTTGCGCGCTGGCCAGGACGCCGTCGTCGCCGTTCTGGTCGATGTCGAAACCGAAGATCTGCCCCCCGTCCTTCGTCGAAAGCGTCTTCCCTAGCCCCACCTTGTGGGCGGGACGCACGACGGCGCTCTGCGCGGCCGCGTGTCGGCGCAGAGCTTGGCCGCGCGACGTGACCTCCGCTGCTGGAGAAGGTTCCGGCAAAAGGAGCAGCGTGGTCGCAATTAGACCAAGGGCGACTGGTATTCGACGCATGTACCCTCCATAGCACCAAGGTATGAAGCAACTCTGAAAGACCGAAGTAAGAGCCAAAAACAAGAGGGCTGCCGGTGGCGCTCAAGGGAACACGCACGGATTCGAGGAGAGCGTCATGTTCGACTGCCGCGTCCCGCTTTTCGGATACCGGCGGGCGTTTCAATTGCTGTCCGTCGCCGCCTGCGCAGCGTTAGCCGCATGCGGCGGAAGCCCGGCCCCCGGGGTCCCGCCGACCGCCCTTGGCGTCGCGGGAGACGCATGGATTGGTCCGACTGGATTTTCGTCGCCGGACGTCGATGCCTCGATCGCACCACCAACGCCGGCTGGCAGCCACCGCGCAAACAGATGGCTCGCGCCTGCAGGAAAGGGTATTGGACGCTTTCTCTACAGTGCCGACAGTGACGAAGTGCAGATCTTTGCGCCCGGAAACCCGCCCGTACAGAGCGGGACGATCTCCGATGGCGTGCGCCACGCCTACGGACTCTTTATCGACCAAAGCGGCCGGCTCTACGTCGTCAACCGCAAGGGCAATAGAGTTACCGAGTACGAACCCCGAACGATTGAGCCGAATAGGGAGTATTCAGGCGGCCTCAATAGCCCACTTTACGTCACCGTCGATGCGGCCCAGGACGTGTACGTAACGAATTCTGCGGGCTCGACAATAACCGCGTACATGAGCGGTGCCTCGGCGCCGACGTCATTGCCGAGTCTGGGTAGTGAAACCGACGGCCTCGCCTTCGACGGATCCGGGAACCTTTATGCCGCCTATCGCAACGGAAAGAAGCAGGCCGGCATCGAGTACTACGCGCTGGGAACGACCATACCAAAGGACCTCGGCATCAGCCTCGACCAGCCGCAAGGACTGGTCATCGACCCGGCAGGGAACGTTCTCGTCGCTCAAACAGGAGGCGTCAATACGGTCGATGTCTTTCCGCCCGGCCAGACGACTCCGTCTCAGCAGATCAGTTTTTCGGGTGCACCGACCGAGTTGGCCCTTACGTCAAGCGGCAGCACTCTTTTCGTTTCCGTGCTCCCGGGCGCGATCGACAAAGTGCCGTTATCTCGACCGACTCCACTTGCACTGATCACGGGACTAGAGAATCTGCAAGGCGTGGCGATCACTCCCGGATTTTGAGCAAACCCGGGCGGGGGATGCGCGCGGAATCCGGATGCGGCTCGGCCGGCCGCCGACAGACGAACAGGTTCGTGCGGACTCAAACCTCGACGTAGACTTCGCCGCCGCGCTCGAGGAACTCGGCCGACTTTTCCGCTAAGCCACGCTCGGCGAACTCGCGAACTTCCTGGGTGATCTTCATCGAGCAGAAATGCGGGCCGCACATCGAGCAGAAATGGGCTACTTTTGCGCCCTCGGCGGGCAGCGTTTCGTCGTGGAAGGCACGGGCCGTCTGCGGATCGAGCGACAGGTTGAACTGATCCTCCCAGCGGAACTCGAAGCGCGCGCGCGAGAGGACGTCGTCCCAGTGTCGGGCTCGCGGATGGCCCTTGGCGACGTCGGCCGCGTGGGCCGCGATCTTGTAAGCGATGACACCATCCTTGACGTCCTGCCGGTCGGGCAGACCGAGATGCTCTTTGGGCGTGACGTAGCATAGCATCGCCGTTCCGAACCAGCCGATCATCGCGGCGCCGATCGCACTCGTGATATGGTCGTAGCCGGGCGCGACGTCGGTCACGAGCGGGCCGAGGGTGTAGAACGGAGCCTCCGAACAGACCGCCAGCTGCCGCTCGACGTTTTCTTTGATCAAATGCATGGGGACGTGGCCCGGTCCCTCGATCATCGTTTGCACGTCGTGCTTCCACGCGATCTTGGTCAGCTCGCCGAGCGTGTCCAGCTCGGCAAACTGTGCTTCGTCGTTGGCGTCGGCGAGACACCCCGGCCGTAGCCCATCGCCCAGCGAGAAGCTCACGTCGTAGGCCTTCATGATCTCGCAGATCTCTTCGAAATGGGTGTAGAGAAAGTTCTCTCTATGGTGCGACAGGCACCATTTCGCTAAGATCGATCCGCCCCGCGAGACGATGCCCGTAATGCGCTTGGCCGTCAGCGGAATGTAACGCAGCAGCACGCCGGCATGCACCGTGAAGTAGTCCACGCCCTGCTCGGCCTGCTCGATCAACGTATCGCGATACAGCTCCCAGGTGAGCTCCTCGGCCTTGCCGCCGACCTTCTCGAGGGCCTGGTAGATCGGCACGGTGCCGATCGGCACCGGTGCGTTGCGCAAGATCCACTCGCGCGTTTCATGGATGTTCTTGCCGGTCGAAAGGTCCATGACCGTGTCCGCGCCCCAACGCGTCGCCCACGTCATCTTCTCGACCTCCTCCTCGATCGTCGAAGTGACGGCCGAGTTGCCGATGTTCGCATTGATCTTGACCAAGAAGTTGCGGCCGATGATCATCGGCTCGCTCTCGGGATGGTTGACGTTCGCAGGCAAGATGGCGCGGCCGCGCGCGATCTCCTCGCGCACGAAGCTCGGCTCGAGACCCTCTCGAATCGCGACGAACTCCATCTCCGGCGTTACGACACCCTTGCGCGCGTAATGCATTTGGCTGACATTGGCGCCCGCCTTGGCTTTGCGAATCTTCCGCGTGGTCACGAAGCGCAGCGCCGCCAGCTCCGGCATCGCTTCGCGAGCGACCCGATACACCGACGAGGGACCTTCGAGCGTGACCGTATCCGCGCGCGCTTCGATCCATTGTTCGCGCAGCGGCCCGATGCCGGCGCGCACGTCGGTTACGACGTCTGGATCCGTATAGGGCCCGCTCGTATCGTAAAGGGTGTGCGTCTCGCCGTCCGTCAACGCGATCGCGCGAAACGGGACGCGAAGCCCGTCGGCGGCACCGCCGGCGTATACCTTGCGAGCGCTTCCCTGGCCGGAAGCAGTGACGGTCGCTGCCATGATTCTCTCTCCACCCGCCGCGACCGTCTCTTCCTTCGCCGGCATGACCCGGATCAGGTTCGGCGGTCGGCGACGGCATCGCCCTCTCAGCCCGTTCTTGCGGGCTCCCGCGAGGATAGGGCAACGATACGCCGCAGGACCGTCCGTGTCAACGGGCAATGCGCCCGCCACGTGCCGTATTTTCGCTTGCTTGGCGCGCAACTTGCGGTCGGAGCGGCCGCGATCTTCGCGCGCTTTGCACTTTCCGGCACGGGTCCGGTCGCGGTCTCCGCGTTGCGGCTTGCGCTCGCCGAACTCGCGCTGGTCGCCGGCCTGCTCCTTTTTCGACGGGCGCGGAGACGTCTTGAACTACGACGCGAAGCGGCCTTTGCCGCCGCCGGCCTCGCATTGGCGCTACACTTCGCGACCTGGATTGCCTCGCTGCTCTTTACGTCGGTCGCGATTTCGACGCTCTTAGTTGCGACAACTCCGGTTTGGACCGAAGCATACAATAGCTTAGCGCGGCGCCGCAAGCCCTCGCCCTCGTATGCGATCGCGCTCGCCCTCGCACTCGCAGGTATTGCGCTCATCGCGCGACAGCGAAGCTCACCCGCTCCGGTAAGCGGACACGCGCTGCTCGGTGCCGCGCTCGCGCTGCTCGGCGGTTTGGCGATCGGCGCATACCTGATCGTCGTACGCGGCGCGGGGCGGGAAGCCGACGGCACTCCCATCGCGACCGAGCACATCGTCGTGCGTACCTACGGCTGGGCTGCAATCGCGCTCGGCCTGCTCGCGCTCGCGTTGCGTCAGCCGCCGCCCCCAGCCGGCAACTTGAAGGCGTGGGGCGGCATCGCAGGGATGGCATTCATCTCGCAACTCCTGGGCCACACGGCAATCAATGCGTCGTTGCGAGACTTTTCACCCAGCATCGTCGCCATGTCCACGCTGCTCGAGCCGGTGGCGGCGAGCCTTCTCGCCGCCGCGATTTTCGGAGAAGCGATTACGGTTTCGACGGCGCTCGGCGGTGCGCTCGTGATCGCTGCGATAGCGCTCTGTTTGCGCGATAACGTGCTCGTCACCTAAGGCCGGCGCGGCCCGTTTTGAGCAGGGCTTGGGCGGCCGTACGTTCTACTTTTCGCCGAGCGGACGTGCGTCTTCCAGTGCCGTGCTACCGCCAAGCGGGGGCTCCTCCGAGCCCCTGCCCGCTCTTGTAAAGAAAGGCTTTTCTTATGCACCTACGAGCATGGCGCGTCGTCGCCGGCACGGTCGCGGCGACGTTGCTCCTCTCGGTGGCTGCCCAGGCTCAGAGCACCGGCCAGACCCGTCAGTTAGCCCATCATATCGTCGTCGACGTCGACAATGCAAAGCCGGGCGACGTCGTTTTGATCACGACGACCGTGCAAAATATGACGCTCGTCGAAGATCTGATGATCGAGCTTCGCAAAGCGGGCGCTTGGCCGATTACGTTCATCCAGAGCGATCGCGCGAACCTGGCGTACTATAGCGAGGACCCCCCGTCGTACGATTCTCAACCGCCGGCCAATAGTCTCCGGCTGGCGACGATCATTACATCGCAAATCAACATCGACGAGGAACAGGACCCACGCCTGTTTCAAAACGTCTCCCCGGCGCGCCAAAGTGCCCAAAACAAGGCGGGCCTCCCGATTACGGCATATTTTGCCAAGCATGACATCCCGTTCATCGAGGTCGGCAACGGCTTATTTCCCTCAAAGTACACCGCCGCGCAGTACGGAATATCGAAAACTCAGCTGACCTCGATCTTCTGGAACGGCGTCAACGAAGATTACGCCACCGTTCACGCGAATGCTCAAGCCCTTCACACGGCGCTAGCTGCCGCGAGCGTGGTTCACGTTACCGCCCCCAACGGCACCGACATCACGTTCGGAGTGAAAGCGCGGCCGATCATCGTCAGTGACGGTAGCGTCAAGTCCTCGACGCGACGCAACGGCACGGTTCCCTTCATCGCGCTACCTGCCGGCGACGTGATCGTCGATCCGGTCCCGGGAAGCGCGAAGGGGACCGTCGTCTTCGATCCCGTTTTCTTCAACAATACCGAGGTCGACGGCATGACGATGAAGTTTGCAAGCGGCAACATGACCTCGATGACGGCGAAGTCGGGTCTCGCCGCCGTAAAGGCGTTCTATGCCGCCGGAACGGCCGGCAAGGACGCTTTCACCTTCGCCGACTTCGGAGTCAATCCGGGCGTTACGTACGTACCTGGAAGCAAAATGAACGTGACCATGGCTGCCGGAATGGTGAGCTTAGGCACCGGGGGCGACGTGTTTGCGGGCGGAAGCGACACGTCGACATTCAATTTCGCCAGCTATATCACGGGCGCCACCGTCACGCTCGACGGCAAAACGGTCGTCGCAAAGGGCAAGCTCGTCCGGTAGGTGACCGAGGGTGGTCCGGCCGCGTCCAGCGCGACCGGGCCCGCCGCCACCGCAGGGTAAAAGAACCCGCCGGTGTTCTGCAAAAGAGCGCGCGGTATGGATTGGAATCCTGAGGCTGCGCGCGTCGAGTCGGAAGCCCGACGTACCGAACATTGGACGCACTGGGGGCCGTATCTCAGCGACCGGCAATGGGGCACGGTCCGCGAGGACTACAGCGCCGACGGAAATGCCTGGGACTACTTTCCCTTCGAGCAGGCGCGTTCGCGGGCGTACCGCTGGGGCGAAGATGGAATCCTCGGCATCAGTGACGACCACCAGCACCTATGCTTCGCGCCGGCCTTTTGGAACGAAGCGGATCCCTTTCTCAAAGAGCGTTTTTTCGGGTTGGGCGGCCACCAAGGCAATCACGGCGAGGACGTCAAGGAGTACTACTATTACCTTGACAACGTGCCTTCGCACGCCTATATGAAGGCGCTCTACAAGTATCCGCAGCGCGCTTTCCCCTACCAAGACTTAATCGAAACCAACGCGCGGCGTTCGCAGCTCGATCCGGAATACGAACTGATCGACACGGGCATCTTCGCCGGCGACGCGTACTTCGACGTCGTCGTCGAGTATGCAAAGCACGCGCCGACCGACACCCTGGTGCGCATCAGCGCGACCAATCGCGGGCCTGCCGCAGCGCCGCTCCACATCGTTCCGCAGCTTTGGTTCCGCAACGAGTGGTCCTGGCGACCCGGCGTGGAAAGGCCTTCGATCGAACCTGCTGCCGACCGCACTTTGGTTGCGCGGCACGCTACGCTCGGCGCTTACCGCCTGTACTATAACGGTGATGCAGAACCGCTCTTCACCGAGAACGAAACCAACTATGCCGCGATTTTCGGAGCAGCCAATGCGCAACCGTATGTCAAGGACGGCATCGATCGCGCGATCGTGCGGGGCGAACGCGACGCCGTTAATTCAAACTTGGTGGGAACGAAGGTCGGCTTGCACTATGCCTTCGTCATCGAATCCGGCGAGAGCCGTACGGTCGAATTACGCATCACCGATATGCCGCTCGTGGAGGGGCCGTTCGGCGAGGCCTTTGAAGCGACGTTCAAGGACCGCACCTGGGAGGCGGACCGGTTCTACTCGGCGCTCAATCCATACCCGGCGAGCGACGAGGTGCGCCACGTTCAGCGGACCGCATTTGCCGGTATGCTCTGGAGCAAACAGTTTTACAACTACGTGGTGCGCGACTGGCTCAGAGGCGATCCGCTCATGCCGCCGCCACCGCAAGAGAGGCTCTATGGGCGCAATAGCGACTGGATCCACCTGTACAACGACGACATCGTCTCGATGCCGGACACGTGGGAGTTCCCGTGGTACGCAACGTGGGATCTCGATTTTCACACCGTGGTGCTTTCGCTCGTCGATCCGGGTTTTGCCAAGCGGCAGCTCATCACGTTGACGCGCGAGTGGTACATGCACCCGAGCGGTAAGTTGCCGGCGTACGAGTGGGGCCTCGACGACGCCAACCCGCCGGTGCACGCCTGGGCGGCATATCGCGTCTTCCAGATCGAGCACAAGATGTACGGCTTCGCGGACTACCTCTTCCTCGAACGCGTCTTCCAAAAGCTGTTGCTCAACTTTACCTGGTGGGTCAATCGCGAGGACCCCGACGGGCGCAACGTCTTTATGGGCGGGTTCCTCGGGCTAGACAACATCGGCGTGTTCGACCGTAGCGCCACGCTGCCGCCCGGCGCGCACCTCAACCAGTCCGACGCAACCAGCTGGATGGCGGTCTATTCGCTCGATATGATGGCGATCGCGCTCGAACTGGCGCAGCACAATCCATCGTACGAGGACATCGCCTCCAAGTTCTTCGAGCACTTTCTCTACATCGCGCACGCGATCAATAACATTCAGGGAACCGAAAACGGCCTGTGGGACGAGGACGACGGTTTCTACTACGACCAGCTCGAACTGCCCGACGGTACGTCGTATCCGCTGCGCGTGCGGTCGCTGGTCGGCTTGCTGCCGCTGCTGGCGGTCGAGGCCATTTCCCCGCAGCTGCTGGCGCGCTTGCCGAATTTCACGCGCCGCGTCGAATGGTTCATCGCCAACCGTCCCGAGTTGATCCGCAACGTCGCCTGCATGCGGACCCTCGGCGTCGAGTCGCGCCGCCTGCTCGCGGTTCTCGACCCCGAACGGATGCGCCGGCTGCTGCGCGTCATGCTCGACGAAAACGAGTTTCTCTCACCGTACGGCATCCGCTCGCTTTCGAAGTACCATCAGGCCCACCCATACGTCTTCGCGCCGCGTGGGAAGGAGCTGCGTGTCGACTACGATCCGGCTGAGTCGCGCAGCAGTCTTTTCGGCGGCAACTCGAACTGGCGCGGGCCAGTTTGGTTTCCAATCAATTTCATTCTGATCGAAGCGCTGCAGAACTTTCACTTCTATTACGGCGACGATTTCAAGGTGGAGTTCCCGACGGGTTCGGGCAAAGCGATGACGCTTTGGGAGATCGCAAGTGAACTCTCCCGGCGCTTGGTCGCCATCTTTTTGCCCAACGGGGAGGGGCGCCGGCCTTTCAACGGCGGCGTCGATGTGTTTTCGCTCGACCCGCATTTCCGCGACTTGGTGCTTTTCAACGAGTACTTCCACGGTGACAACGGCGCCGGCATCGGTGCGTCGCACCAGACCGGTTGGACGGGGCTCGTCGCCAAGCTGATCCAACAACTGGGCGAATACGAGGGAGCGGGCCGGTCGCCGCTCGACTGGACCTACGACGCGGCGCCTAGCAGCGAAGCGTACGATCGCCAATGATCGGCGTTCGCGGGCCGGTCGTCGAGGACGGCGAGCCCTTTCCGCTCGGCGCGACGTGGGACGGCAAAGGCGTCAACTTTGCGCTTTTTTCGGCCCATGCCGAGCGTGTCGAGTTGTGCCTCTTCGACGACCGTGGACGGCGCGAACTCAACCGTATCGTGCTGCCCGACTATACCGACCAGGTGTGGCACGGCTACGTCTCCGACGCGCGCCCCGGCCTGCGTTACGGCTATCGCGTGTACGGCCCGTACGACCCTCAGCGCGGCCACCGTTTCAACCACAACAAACTTCTGCTCGATCCCTACGCCAAGGCGATCGCCGGCGCGTTGCGCTGGAGCGATGCGCATTTCGGCTATCGCGTCGGCACTCCGCGCGCCGACCTGAGCTTTGACCGGCGCGACAACGCCTCGGGCGTCCCCAAGTCGGTTGTCGTCGACACCGCGTTCACGTGGGGGGTCGAACACCGCCCGCAGACCGCCTGGCATGATACGACCATCTACGAACTTCACGTGCGCGGATTCACGATGCAGCACCCCAGCGTCCCGCATCCGCTGCGCGGAACGTTCCTTGCCCTTTCCTCACCGAAGGTACTGGCTTACCTGCAGCGACTGGGCATCACGGCGGTCGAGTTGCTGCCGGTGCACACTTATATCGACGATCGCACCCTGGTCGAACGCAAATTGCACAACTATTGGGGCTACAATACGATCGGCTTTTTCTCGCCCCATCAGCCCTATCTCGCGAGCAATACCATTCACGAATTCAAGACGATGGTGAAGCAGTTTCATGAAGCCGGCATCGAAGTGATCCTCGACGTCGTCTACAACCATACGGCCGAGGGAAGCGAGACCGGGCCGACGCTTTGCTTTCGCGGCATCGACAACCTGACGTATTACCGCCTCACCGACGACAAGCGCTATTACGAGAACGTGACGGGGTGCGGCAACAGTTTCAACGTCGACCATCCGCGCGTGCTGCAGCTCGTCATGGACTCGCTTCGCTACTGGGCCGAAGATATGCACGTCGACGGCTTTCGCTTCGACCTCGCGCCCACGCTTGCGCGGGGCACACACGGTGTGGATCTCAACAGCGGCTTCTTCAAGGCGATCGCGCAAGATCCGGTGCTTTCGCGCGTGAAGTTGATCGCCGAACCGTGGGACCTTGGCCTCACGGGCTATCAGCTGGGGCGCTTTCCGCCCGGCTGGTCGGAGTGGAACGACAAGTATCGCGATTGCGTGCGGCGCTTTTGGCAGGGTCACGATGGAATGGTTCCCGAGCTCGCCTCGCGCTTAACCGGCTCGCGTGAAATCTTCGAGCACGACGGGCGTCACCTTCGCGCAGCGGTCAACTTCGTTACGGCACACGACGGCTTCACATTGCGCGACCTCGTCAGCTACAACCAAAAACACAACGAGCTCAACGGCGAAGGGAACCGCGACGGCACCGACAACAACAATAGTTGGAATTGCGGCGTCGAAGGTCCGACCGACGACCCGGAGGTGAATGCGCTGCGCGCGCGCCAGCAGCGCAACTTCCTGGCCTCGCTCCTGCTCTCGTTCGGCGTGCCGATGCTGCTTGGTGGCGACGAGCGCGGGAAGTCTACCGACGGCAACAACAACCCCTATTGTCATGATTCTCCATTGACGTGGATCGATTGGGAGCATCTCGCCGACCCGCTGCTGCCGGAATTCGTTCGAGGGCTGCTGGAGCTGCGCCGAACCAGCCGCGCCTATCGGCGCGAGCTCTTCTTCCACGGCGTACCGCTACGCGGCGGGGCCCGCAAGGACGTCACGTGGGTGAACCCCGACGGCATCGAGATGAGTCAAGACGACTGGCACGACCCCGGGCGGCGGAGAATCGGCCTGGTCTTTGGAGACGAGCACCCCGATCGGAACGGCCCCATTCTCCTCATGCATCTCAACGCCCACGACGCCGCGTTTCGGTTAGTCCTGCCCCATCATCCAGCGGGCTGGGAGCTGCTGGTCGACACGGCAGGTGAACCGCGAGGCAACGTTTTTACCCCACTGGCGGCAACGGCCGGCCACGAGTTGCAACCGCGTTCGCTCGTCCTCTTCCGCTCGCGTTCTCGCACGGACCCGTGACGCCGCACGCCTACTTACCGCCGGCGCTCGAGCGGGGCCGCACCTGGGGATTTGCGCTCAACCTGTATGCTCTGCGCTCGCAGCGCAACTGGGGAGTCGGCGATTTCACCGACCTGCGTGAAGCGGTGCGCATTCTGCGGGGCTTCGACGCCGGCGTCATCGGCATCAACCCGCTGCACGCGCTGCACTATCTCGCGCCCGATGCAGCTAGCCCGTACTCGCCCACCAGCCGCTATTTTCTCAATCCACTGTACATCGACGTCGAAGCGGTCGAGGAGTTTGAGGCCGCCGGCGAGCGCGCCGACGCGTTGCGCCGCCGCATCTCCTCCGAGGTTTTTCGCGAAACCCTGGCCGGTCTGCGCGCGACCCGAACGGTCGAGTACGCGCGCGTCGCGCGTGCCAAGTGGTCGGCCTTCGAAGAACTGTACGCCATTTTTTCCGCGCGCAAGGGCGAACGTCGCCGCGCGTTCGAGGCATTCGTCCAACGCGGAGGCATTCGGCTCGAGCGCTTCGCGCTCTACGAGGCCCTCAACGAACGCTTCGCGGGTGACGCGGGACGCGTTCGCGGATGGATGACGTGGCCCCAAGAATACCGCGACCCGGCAAGCCCGGCCGTCGCCGCGTTCGCGGCACGGTACCGCCGCCGCGTGCGCTACTATCAGTACCTTCAATGGCTGGCCGACGGACAGCTCGCGCAGGCCGCGGCGCAGGCGCAGGGAGCGGCGATCGGTCTGTACCGCGACCTCGCGGTCGGGGTCGATCGGGGTGGGGCCGACGTTTGGTCCGAACCGGACGCGTACGTTCTGGAGGAAAGCGTCGGCGCACCGCCCGATCCGTTCGGGCCGCTCGGGCAGAATTGGGGGTTTCCGCCGGCCGACCCCGAGCGTCTCTTGCGCGACGGCGGAACGAGCTTTCGGGAGCTGCTGCGCGCCAACATGATTCACGCCGGCGCGCTTCGCATCGATCACGTGATGGGTCTCATGCGGCTGTATCGCATTCCAAGCGGCAAGCCCGCGAGCGAGGGCGCGTATGTTTCGTACCCGTTCGAGCAACTGCTCGGGATGCTCTTGAGCGAAAGCGTCGGCGCGCGTTGCGTCGTCGTCGGCGAGGATCTCGGGACGGTGCCCGAGGGGTTCCGGGAACGCATGGGCCGGGCTGCGATCCTCTCGCACCCGCTGCTGCTGTTCGAGCGCGATTTCGATGGCCGCTTTCGAGCGCCGCACGAATACCCCGCGCTGGCGCTCGCGACCGCGACGACGCACGACCTTCCAACGCTCGGCGGGTGGGCAATCGGCCGCGACATCGACGTGCGTGAAGAACTGGGGTTGCTGCGACCGGCGGACGCTGTCGAGGCGCGCTCGCTCCGGCGCATCGACCTCTCGCATCTGCTCGAGGCGCTACGCGCCCACGCAGCGCTCGGCGAGGCAGACTTTCATTCCCTGCACGCAACGGTTGACGCGAAGGTGGCCCAGGGAGAATGTTACGAGCCGCTGGTTCGCGCCGCGTACCGTTTTCTGGCAGAAACGCCCTCGCGCGTGGTCCTGATCCAGCTCGACGATGCGCTCGGCGAACTCGATCAGGTGAACCTGCCGGGAACCTTCGTCGAGTACACGAATTGGCGCCGCAAGACCAGTTTCGATCTGGAGGGGATCGCGGCGGACCCGCGCGTCGCCGCCATCGCCGGTGAGGTGCGCGAGCGGATCCGGAGGGGCAACCAAGGGTGAAAGCCGTCGTGATGGCAGGAGGAGAAGGCTCGCGGCTGCGCCCGCTGACGTCGCGGCGTCCTAAACCCTTGGCGCCGGTCGCGAACAAACCGGTGATGGAGCACATCGTCGACCTGTTGCGGCGTCACGGTTTCACGCAGGTCGTTGCCACGCTGCACTACCTGGCCGATGAGATCGAGAGTTACTTCGGCGACGGTTCCGAGTTCGGCGTAGAGATGTCGTACGTCGTCGAGGACACGCCCCTCGGCACGGCCGGCGCGGTGAAGCTGGCCCAAAACATCATCGGCGACGAGCCGTTCCTGATCATCTCGGGCGACGCGCTAACCGATCTCGACCTTACGGCGCTGGTCGCCGACCACATCCGGACGGGCGCGACCGCAACGATCACGCTGCAGCGCGTTACGAACCCTTTGGAGTTCGGCGTGGTGATCGTCGACGAAAACCGGCGCATCACGCGGTTCTTGGAGAAGCCCTCGTGGGGCGAAATCTTTTCCGACACCATCAACACCGGCATCTACGTGCTGGACTCTTCGATTCTCCAGTATATGGAGCGCGGCAGAGCGTACGACTTCTCGCGCGATCTTTTTCCGCGCATGGTTCATGAGGGGAAGCTCGTTCAGGGCTTCATCACGGAAGATTATTGGACCGACATCGGCAACCTTCAGCAGTACCAGCAGGCCAACTACGACGCACTCGCAGCGCGCGTTCGGCTCGAGATTCCGGGCGAAGCGAACGCTCCCGGCATTTGGCTCGGCGACGGCTGCCGCGTCCATCCCGAGGCGCGCCTGATCGCGCCCGTCGTGCTGGGGCGCAACGTCGTGATCGAGGCGGGCGCGACGGTCGGCCCGGAAACCGCCCTCGGCAATTCCGCAATCGTCGGTAAGGAAGCGCATATCGGGCGCACGATCGCTTGGGACGATACCTACTTCGGCGAACACAGCGAGACCAACGGCTGCACGATCGCCGATCACAATATCGTCAAGGACCACGTCACCGTCGGCGAAGGAACCGTCATCGGGAGCGGCTGCACGATCGGAAGCGGCGCGATCGTGCGCCCGAACCTACGCCTGTGGCCCGACAAATCGGTGTCGTCGGGCGCGATCGTGTCGATGTCCTTGATTTACGGCATCAAATGGCCGGGCTCGCTGTTCGGCGGGGTCGGCGTCAGCGGCATCGCCAACGTCGAGCTCACCCCCGAGTTCGCGCTCAAACTCGGGCAGGCGTTCGGGTCGTCGCTGCGCCCCGGACAAACCGTCATGACCAGCCGCGATGCACACCCCGCTGCGCGCATCCTCAACCGCTGCGTCATCTCCGGATTGCTTTCGGTCGGCGTCGCCGTCGAGGATCTGCGCTCGATTCCGATTCCCCTGGCTCGCTACGCCACCCGAATGGGCGGCGACGGCGGCGTCCACACGCGCGTCGACCCGAGCGACCCCAACGCCGTGTTGGTCGAATTATTCGATTCGAGCGGCATCAACGTCGACAAAGCGACCGAGCGGAAGATCGAGAATCTGTTTTTCCGCGAAGACTTCCGGCGCACCGCGATGGACGAGGTCGGCGTTCTTTCGTTCCCCGCCCGCACGCTCGAATTGTACACGAGCGAGATGCTGGTGGCGCTCAAGCCGAGCGCCCTTCCCAAAGCGAATTTCAAGGTCGTCGTCGACTACGGCTATGGTAACGCGTCGATGGTGCTGCCGCGCGTGCTCGCGAGCCTAGCGGTCGACACCATCGCGCTCGACGCGTACTACGACGAAACCAAGTCGCGAACGTTTCGCCTCGACCGCGAGCGCTACATCGAGCAGCTTCGGACCGTCACGCTGACGCTCGGAGCCGATCTCGGCGTCTTGGTCGACCACGACGGCGAGTCGTTTGCGTTAGTCGACGATCTTGGCCGGGTGATTGCGGGAAACCGTCTGCTGGCGTTGATCACGCTGATGGTCTCGCGCGCGCGGCCAGGAGCGCGCATCGCGATCCCGACCACCACCCCTTCGGCGATCGCCGAACTGGCCGGCTCGCTCGGCGCGCACGTCACGCGAACCAAGAGCGACCGCCGCTCGATGATGGCCCTCGCCGCGGCCGAACGCGGCACGCTCGACTACGGCAGCGGTTTCAAGCAGGAACCGATCTTCCCTGAGTTCCAACCGGCCTTCGACGCCCTCTACGCAATCGTCAAGGTGATGGAGCTGCTCGCGCTCGAGGGCCGCAAGCTGCACGAACTCAACGACATGCTACCGAATTGGTTTTTCCGGCACCGCGCCATCCGCTGCCCCTGGGAGCGCAAGGGCGAAGTGATGCGAACGATCGTCGGCGAGTACAATGGGCGCGACGTCGAGATGGTCGACGGCGTGCGCGTGAGCGTCGACGACGGCTGGTTCCTCGTCCTGCCGGACGCCTCCGACCCAACGCTCAACGTCTACGCCGAAGGAACGAGCGGCGACGAAGCCGACCGTCTCATCGGCGACGTCTCAAACCGCATCGAGCACTTGATCGGCGTTTAGCCAGTTTGGGCGCTAGCGAGTCGGCCAATTGCCGCAGTCGCGGGGGCATGGTCATTTGCAGGCCGGAGAGAACAACCGCGAATGGGGTTGCCATAGCTTGAGACGTCTCATCGGTTTCGCATGTCTCGTCGTCGCGCTGGGCGCGCTGCTTGGGCTCGACTATGCCGTGTACGTGCTGGCTTCGTTTGGCACGTGCGCGAGCGGAGGGCCGTACGTGATCGCGCGGCCGTGCCCTGCGGGAACGGGGCAGCTCATTGCGATCTTGCTCGTCTCGATATTCGTCGCGCTCGGCAGCGGGATTGCGACCTGGGCCCTCCTCGGCGCCCGATGGGGAAGCTTGGTGTGGGCTGGACTGTTCGTCCCACTGGGTGTGGGGTTCGCACTTGTCGGACATGACAACGCCAACATTGCCGTAGTTTTTTACTGCCTATCGGCGATGTTCGTCATCATGGGGATTGTCCCACTCTTCACATCGCAAATGTCGCTCGACAACCGCTAGTCCAGAAATTCTGCCGGTTACGTCTTGCCCCGGTTCGTGATGATCCACAACGTGAAGTCCCACGCGCCGTAGATGCCGGCGAACAGCAACAGCATACTCGCGGCGGCGATTGCGTAAGGGGCGAAGGTTTTCTCCGCAATCAATCCGACTCCGCCGGCGATTAGGCTTGCATTGCCGGCCACTGGAATAGCACCATAGGGAATCCAGTCTAACGCATGGAGCACGACAAAATCGAGCTTACGCTTCAAGCGGATTGCACTGATTTGATAAGCAAGGCCAGCCAGCCCACCCAGGGCGAGAATAACACCAATCGGCCAGTCCGACTGCCACGACGTCAATACGACCACGGCCTGGAAAAGCACCCCACCGAAATTGACCAGCGTAGGGGTTATGAAAGCGCGAATGCCGGCGAGGGATTGCGATGTCGACAAGGCGGTGCCCAGCGTGGCAACAACAAAAAGCAGCCCGATAAGCTGCGCGCCGGCCGCTCCGGTCAGATTGAAGAAGTTGGTCCAGCCATGAAGCATTCTCTCGCGCGAACAGCCGGCTACGATGCTCGCGTGATTCCGAGCGGCTCCAGACACTCACGTAGGAGTATGTTGCCCGGAGGGTTCGGCCTTCGACGAGTTGGAATCGTAAGCGGGCGATCCATTGCTATCTCCTAGTCGCGATCGTCGACAATCTGAATACTTTGTTATCACCACGCGATAACATCGTCAAGCGGTGAGATCGGGTACGCGACAATCGGGCCATCGCGACAGCGGAGAGGCTCTTGCCGAGACTTTACTTCGCGACGACGTTTGGATCGAGTTCGGCGGCCTTGATCAGGCTCGCTAGCGTTTCGCGTCCACCCACGATCGCCTCGAGCGATCCCAATCGGCTGTGTTGGTCGGCGAGATCCTTGCGGATCAGCACGACCTCGGGCTGATCGGCATCCTCGAGGTCGCGTAAGGTCTCGTTATCGGCACTCACGCCAGCCCATGCGATCGCATCGACGACGGCGCTGTAAAAAGCCTCTTCGGGCGATGTCTTGCGCCAGTCGGCCTCGTCGCATGGTATCGGGAACGTCATCGACGAGCCGTTGCCGGAGACCGCGAGCGCATGAGAGCCGGGAACCTTTGCGATCGAGACGCCGGCGTTGCGCGCAACCATTGCTACGCTCGCGCACACCTCATGGAAGCGCTGAGGATCGCCTGAATCCATGCTGATAAGACTCCCGTGAGCAGGGGCTTTTTCTTACCATCGGACGCTCGGCAGCAGTCATTTAGGCGGCCGTCGTTTAGCCAAAACTCCCGTGGCGGCCCGAGCCTTTGCTGAAGCGTCCCGCGCCCGCCAGCGCCTCGCCGCTGGCCAGCGTCGCGAGGCCCCGCTCGAGCTCGTTACGCATCGCGTCGGCCTCCGAAAGGTCCCACTGCTCGAGCACCGAGAGCCGGTCGTTGCGCAGGCACGCTTGCGGAAAGGCGGCGATCTGCTGCGCTAGCTCGAGCGCCACATCGAGCGCGTCTCCGCTGGGCGCGAGACGGTTGACCAGACCGATTTGCTTTGCCTCGACCGCGCTCACCGCCCGTCCGGTGAGGATCAGGTCCATCGCCAAACTGTGCCCGATCAGGCGCGGCAAGCGTACCGTGCCCAAATCGACGAGCGGGACGCCGAAACGCCGGCAGAACACGCCCAGCACCGCACCGCTGCCGGCAACTCGCAGATCGCACCAGAGCGCAAGCTCGAGACCGCCTGCCACGGCGTGGCCTTCGATGGCCGCAATTACCGGTTTCGAAAGAAGCATACGGCTGGGACCCATCGGGGCGCGGCCTTCGGCTGCAACTCGCGGCTGCTCCCCGCCGGCAACGGCCTGCAGATCGTACCCGGCACAGAATGTGCCGCCCGCCCCCGTCAGGATCGCGACCGAGACGTCGTCGGCAGCATCGAAGCGCTCGAAGGCCGTCACCAACTCCTCCGCCGTCGCGAAGTCGACCGCGTTACGACGCTCCGGTCGCTCGATCGTAACGACCGCGGCCGGACCCTCGACTCGATACGAAACGCTCATCCGGCACCGCGGTGCGACACGTATGCGACCTTCACGGCGAGACCTTCAAGCACGCTCGGCCAGAGATATCGATTCGCCGTCGCGTAGCCGGCCTGGCGCATGCGGTCGGCGCGACGGTCGTCGCCGTAGAGGCTGCGCAGATACTCGGCGAGTTCGCGACCGTCCTCGGTGTCGCAGACGATCGCGTTGACGAACGGTTCGGCATACTCTTCCCCGGTCGCCCCACACACCGGAATCCCGCCGACGGCCATCACCTCCAAGCCAACGAGGCCGAACGGCTCTTTGCGGCTGTTGGCTAGCACGGCATCGGCGACGGCATAGAGCGCGTGCAGCGTTTGCTCGGGAAGAAATGCGCGCAGGTGGACGATGTCTGCAGTCGATCGCTCGAGCGCGCCGGCAACAGCTTCGAGGTCGTCACCGTCGGCGCTCACAAGTTCGACGCTCAGCCCGCGGGCGCGGGCGCGCTCCATCACGACCTCGCCGTACGGCTCGCGTCCGCCGCGCAACACGAGCTGCGGCGCCAATCCGGCCGCGCGCAATTCGGCGACTGCATCCACGGCGGTCAGCCAGTTCTTGTCGGGATCGAAGCGGCCGACTTTGACAAGCGACGGCCTCCCGCGAAGTGCCGCGCGCAGACGGGTCACCGTCGCGGCGGGTGGACCGTCCAGCAGCGATTCGGGGATGCCGTTGGGTATGACCAGCGCCGGCACGCCGCGGGCGGCCAGCTCGAACTTCATGTACTTGCTGACGGTCGTGACCGCGCCGGCGCGCTGCAGGCGCCTCCAGTCGATGCGATCGAAGCCGTATGTATTGTTGGCGTTCCACAAGATCGTCACCGCGTCACGCAAGCCGAGCTCGCGCAGCAAACGGTCGAGTTCGATCGCGGCCGGAGCCGTTTGCCACTCTTCGGCGATGACCAGCACGCGCTCCGAACGCCGGCGAGCCGGCGCCACGATCTCGTCGGCAACGAAGCGCGGAACGCTGGAGGTGAAATCGCCGACTTTCCCGTCCTCGCCATCGTACACGTCGCGCGGGTGATACTGCGAGATCCACTGACACCAGCGCCGCAGCGTGACGTTGGGGGCGAACTGCTCGACGTCGGGCAGGGCGGGGTCGCCGACGAAGAAGAGCTGCGTCTCGACTCCCTCCTCTCCCAGCGCTCGCGCGAACGAGGTCTCACGCGTTCCCAGGCCGCCCACCGAAGCATAGCGATCCGGCCCCTCAAACGAGAGCAACGCGGCATACCGATGGCCCGCGATCACGCGCTAGGTCGAAGCTTGCGAGCGCAACTGACGCAACACGTACTGCAGGATGCCGCCGTGGCGGAAGTATTCGGCTTCGTCGGGCGTATCGATGCGAACGGTTACTTCGAACTCCGTCTCGCGCCGGCTGCGGTCGGTAGCGCCGGCCCGCACCTTCAGCTTGCTGCGCGGCGCGATACGTTCCGCGATGGCGCTGATGTCGAAGGTCTCTTCGCCGCTAAGGCCGAGCGACGCGCGCGTCTGACCGCGCTCGTACTCGAGCGGGAGGATGCCCATTCCGATCAGGTTCGAACGATGGATGCGCTCGAACGACTCGGCGATGACCGCGCGCACGCCCAGCAGCATCGGCCCCTTCGCCGCCCAGTCGCGCGACGAGCCTGAGCCATACTCCTTGCCGGCCAGGACGATCAGCGGCGTTCCATCTTCGCGATAGCGCATCGCTGCGTCGTAGATCGACATCTCCAGCCCCTCGGGCAGATAGCGGGTCACCCCGCCCTCGACTCCCGGCACCAGCAGATTGCGCAGCCGCACGTTAGCGAACGTGCCGCGCACCATGACCTCGTGGTTCCCGCGCCGGGCGCCATAGGAGTTGAATTCCGACGGGTCGATGCCTTTTGCGATCAGATACTCGGCAGCGGGGCTGCGCCGCGCAATCGAGCCCGCGGGAGAGATATGATCGGTCGTAACGCTGTCGCCCAGCACCGCGAGCGCGCGTGCGGCCGTGATGTTACCCGGCGGCTCCGGGTCGGCGGGCATGTCATCGAAGTAGGGCGGGCGCTTCACGTACTCGCTCTTTGGGTCCCACGCGTACCGTTCGCCGGTCGGGACCTCCATCGCGCGCCAGTTCGCGTCGCCCGTGAAGACGTCGCCGTAGTGATGGTGAAACATCGCCTCCGAAATCGTATCGCTGATCACCCGATCGATTTCGGCGTTCGACGGCCAGACGTCACGCAGGTAAACCGGCTCGCCGTCGCGCCCCCAGCCCAGCGGCTCGCGCGTCAGGTCGACGTCCATGCGCCCCGCCAGCGCGTACGCCACCACGAGCGGCGGCGAAGCGAGGTAGTTGGCGCGCACTTGGGGATGAATGCGCCCCTCGAAGTTGCGGTTGCCGGAGAGCACTGCGGCCACGATCATGTCGTGCTCGGCGACGGCAAAGGCGACGTCTTCCGGCAGCGGACCGCTGTTGCCGATGCACGTCGTGCAGCCGTAACCGACCAGGTTAAAGCCCAGGCGATCGAGGTCCGACTGCAGGCCGCTCTGCTGCAGATAGTCGCTCACGACCTTCGAGCCGGGCGCTAAGCTCGTCTTCACCCACGGTTTACTCGTCAGACCGCGCTCGAGCGCGTTCCTCGCTAGCAAACCGGCGCCGACCATCACGGCGGGGTTGGAGGTATTGGTGCACGATGTGATCGCCGCAATCACGACGGCGCCGTCGGAGAGCTCGGTGCGCGGAAGGGCCGCGACCGCCGTGCCTCCGCCGCCCTCACCTTCGAGCCGCGCAACCGCGTTCTCCATGGCTTTCCCGTTGCCGGGCACCGCGCGCGCGGCCTGCCACTCCTCGAGCGCCTCGTTGAACGACATCTTCACGTCGGAGAGCGCAACCCGGTCCTGCGGACGGCGCGGTCCCGCCAGCGTCGGCTCGACGCTGGAAAGATCGAGCTCGAGCACGTCGGTATAGAGCGGATCCGGCGACTCGTTCGTTCGGAACAAGCCTTGCGCGCGCGCATAAGCCTCGACGAGCGCGACCTGTTCGGGGCTGCGCCCGGTGAATTGAAGATATTCGAGCGTATGACGATCGATCGGGAATATTGCAACCGTCGAGCCGTACTCGGGCGACATGTTGCCGATCGTAACGCGCGTTGCAACGCCGAGGTTCGAGAGCCCCTTACCGAAGAACTCGACGAACTTTCCGACGACGCCCTTGCGGCGCAAGAGCGCCGTGACCGTCAACACGAGATCGGTCGCAGTCACGCCTTCGCGCAATTCGCCGGTCAGCTTAAAACCGATCACCTCGGGAATCAGCATGGTCACCGGTTGCCCGAGCATCGCAGCTTCCGCCTCGATGCCGCCGACGCCCCAAGCGAGCACGCCGAGACCGTTGACCATCGTCGTGTGCGAGTCGGTACCGACGACGGTGTCCGGATACGCCGCGCCCGCGCCATTTGCGGCCACCCCTGCGCCGCCCGCGCCGAAGACCACGCGCGCCAAAAACTCGATGTTGACCTGATGCACGATGCCCGTGTCGGGCGGCACTACGCGGAAGTTGTCGAGGGCTGCTTGGCCCCACTTGAGGAACGCGTAACGCTCGCCGTTTCGCTCGAACTCCAGGCGTGCGTTTTCCGCGAAGGCGCCGTTCGAGCCGAAACGGTCGACTTGCACGG
>Ga0302324_100000437_pt1 | contig 113039 bp, 111 predicted proteins | sample Palsa_T0_1_FD_201949 | JGI IMG/M metagenome (GOLD analysis project Ga0302324, IMG submission 201949) | Peat permafrost microbial communities from Stordalen Mire near Abisko, Sweden - Palsa_T0_1 | ecosystem: Environmental > Terrestrial > Soil > Palsa > Peat permafrost | place: Sweden: Abisko... | reverse complement strand
CCTCTTCGCCGATGATCGTCAGCGAGCAATTGTTGTCGCTCTCAAAGCGACGGCAGTCGGCCATCTTGCGTGCCATGTGGCTCACTCCTTTGATCGGACCTGCGTGCAGGCAGTCTGTCGAGACGACGCTAGCCGAAGCCGCAGGCACGCGCAACAGCGGCGCGTGATCTAAGCGGCAGCGGGCGCGCCGGCGCCGACGCTGCTCAGCACGAGCTCGCCGCCGACGGCCTCGACGCGGACCGTCTGGCCCTCGCGGTAAGTGCCGTCGAGCAGGCCGGTCGCGAGGCGGTCGACGAGCTGCTTCTGGATCACGCGCTTCAGTGGGCGGGCGCCGTAGACCGGGTCGTAGCCAAGGTTGCCGAGCAGCGTCAGTGCGTCGTCGCTGAGGTCGAGCGCGATGCCGCGCGCGGCCAGCTGGTCGACCACGCGGCGGGTCTGCAGCGAGACGATCTCGCCCAGCTGCTCGCGTGACAGCGACGCGAAAACGACGATGTCGTCGAGCCGGTTGATGAACTCCGGCTTGAAATGCTCCTGCAGCGCCTGGCGGATGTCGGCGTCGGGCTCGATGCGGATGTTCGAGGTCATGATCAGCACGACGTTCTTGAAGTCGACGGTGCGGCCCTGTCCGTCGGTCAGGCGGCCGTCGTCGAGCACCTGCAGCAGGGTGTTGAAGACCTCAGGGTGGGCCTTCTCGATCTCGTCGAGCAGGATCACACCGTAGGGACGCCGCCGCACCGCTTCGGTCAGCTGACCGCCCTCCTCGTAGCCGACGTATCCGGGCGGCGCGCCGACCAGGCGCGCGACGCTGTGCTTCTCCCCGTACTCCGACATGTCGATCCGCACCATCGCATCCTGGGTGTCGAAGAGGAAGTCGGCCAGGGCGCGCGCGAGCTCGGTCTTGCCGACGCCGGTCGGGCCGAGGAAGAGGAAGCTGCCGATCGGCCGGTCGGGGTCGGCGAGCCCGGCGCGCGAGCGGCGGATCGCCGAGGCGACGGCCTCGACGGCCTCATCCTGGCCGATCACACGCTCGTGCAGGCGGTCCTCCATGTGGATCAGCTTCTGCACCTCGCCCTCGAGCAGGCGGGCCAGCGGGATGCCGGTCCAGCTCGCAACCACCTCGGCGACGTCGTCGGCGTCGACCTCCTCCTTGAGGAAGACCGCGCCCCCGGGCAAGGCCGCGGCGGACTCACGCTCGGCGAGCTCGCGCTCGAGCTCGGGGATCGTGCCGTAGCGCAGCTCGGCGGCGCGCGCGAGGTCGGCGGCGCGCTCGGCGCGGTCGGCGTCCTGACGGGCCTGCTCGAGCCGCTTCTTGCAGTCCGAGATGCTGGTGATCAGGTCCTTCTCCGAGCGCCACTGGGCGGTCATCGCCGATGAGCGCTCGCGCTGGTCGGCGAGCTCGGCCTCGATCGCACGGCGGCGCTCGCCGGAGGCCTCGTCGGTCTCCTTCTCGAGCGAGCGCAGCTCGATCTGCAGGCTCGTGATGCGGCGATCGACCTCGTCGATCTCGGTCGGCAGCGAGTCGATCTCGATCCGCAGTCGCGACGCCGCCTCATCGACCAGATCGATCGCCTTGTCAGGCAGGAAACGGTCAGCGATGTAGCGATCTGAGAGCTCGGCCGCAGCGATCAGCGCGTTGTCCTGGATGCGCACCCCGTGGTGGTTCTCGTAGCGCTCCTTGAGGCCGCGGAGGATCGCGATCGTGTCCTCGACCGACGGCTCGTCCACGAGCACGGGCTGGAAGCGGCGCTCGAGCGCAGCGTCCTTCTCGATGTGCTTGCGGTACTCGTCGAGTGTCGTCGCACCGACCGCGCGCAGCTCGCCGCGGGCGAGCATCGGCTTGAGCAGGTTCGCCGCGTCGACCGCACCGGCGGCGGCGCCGGCACCGACGATCGTGTGCAGCTCGTCAATGAAGAGGATCACCGTTCCGGCAGCGTCGGCGACCTCCTTCAGCACGGCCTTCAGCCGATCCTCGAACTCGCCGCGATACTTGGCGCCGGCCAGCAGCGAGCCGATGTCCAGCGCGATCACGCGCCGGTCGCGCAACGACTCAGGCACGTCGCCGGAGACGATTCGCTGCGCCAGGCCCTCGACGACCGCGGTCTTGCCGACGCCCGGCTCGCCGATCAGCACGGGGTTGTTCTTGGTCCGTCGGGCGAGGATCTGGATCACCCGGCGGATCACACTGTCGCGACCGATCACCGGGTCGAGCTTGCCATCGGCGGCCTCGACGGTGAGATCGCGACCATAGCGCTCGAGCGCCTGATAGCGCTCCTCCGGGTTCTGGTCGGTCACGTGGTGGGTGCCGCGGACTTCCTCGAGCGAGGCGAGGATCTGCTCGTGGGTCGCCCCCACCGCGCGCAGCGCGTCGCCGGCGCTGCCCGGATGGGCACTGAGCGCGAGCAGCAGGTGCTCGGTCGAGACGTAGCCGTCGGATAGCGCGCGGGCCTCGCCGTCGGCGGTGTTGAGCACCGCGGCGAGCTCGCTGGAGATCGACGGCGCCTCGGCCGTCGCGCCCTTGATCACCGGCAGTGCCGCCAGCGCGTCATCGAGCTGCGGGCGAATCGTGGCGAGATCGCCACCGAGCTTGCGCAGGATCGAGACGGCGATGCCCTGCTCGTCCTCGAGTAGCGCGGCCAGCAGATGATCGGGCTTTACCTGCGGGTTTCCGCGCGCCTGCGCGAGGCGAACGGCCGTCGCGAGGGCCTCTTGAGAGCGGATTGTGAAGCGTTCAGGCTGCATATAAATCTAAGTGTGATCGTAGCAGATCTGGTGTCGATGTCCAGCGTTTCGCGGGGCGTCGGAGCTGATCTGGGTGAGCGGGCGAGTGGAGGTGTATCGTCATGTGTATGAGAACAAACATCGAGATCGACCGCGAGCTGGTCGAGGACGCCATGCGGATCACCGGCGTCGCGACGATGCGCGAGGTGGTCGATTTGGCGTTGCGCGAGCTGGTCGATCGCCCGGGCCGCAGGGGACTCCTCCGCTGGATCGGCAAGCTCGACTGGCAGGGAGATCTCGAGGAGATGCGTGGCAGCCGGGACGTAGAACACTGGGAGCTCCCGGCGGACTGGCGCGATCGTTTGCGTCCGCATTCCGACGGCGAAGGCGGCGGCGGCACCTGATCATCGCCGACACCGGCGTGTGGATCGACCTCTTTCGCGAGCGGGGCACCCCCGCGGCGCGGCATCTGCTCGCGCTGATCGAAAGTGATGCGCCCGTCGCGCTGACCGCCGGCGTTCTTTTCGAGTTGCTTTGCGGCACTCGTAGCTCCGAGACGTCCGCATTCGAGCGGGACCTGCTGAGCTTCCCTGTCCTGCGTCACTCCGCCGCTGACTACCGCACCGCGGCGGAGCTGTTTTGCATTGCGCGCGATAGCGGGCACACAGTGAGAGCGGGCCTCGACTGCCTGATCGCCGCGACCTGCATCCGCACCGAGTCGCTGCTCCTTCACTCCGATACCGACTTCGACCGCCTCGCGGCGTGCACGCCGCTGCGGATCTTCAGCTGAGCGCGTAGCGGATCACCGCGACCTGGCGCGGTCGCGCCAGTGGCGCAGGAGCGCTCGGTGGAATGCGTCGACCTGCAACCCGCGCACCGCCCGCAGGCGGCGCCGGCTGCGCAGGACGCCGATCGTCCCGATCGCCCAGAACAGATACTGGACCGAGAACGCGAGCTTGAAATCGTGCAGCGTGTAGGAGTTCGGGCCGCCGCCGCTTTGCAGGCTCAGGACAATTCCGATCAGCGCGATCGTCGATAGCGAGGCGGAGAATCCACCGACGTTGACAATCCCGCTTGCAGATCCGACTCGCGCCGGCTCGTTCTCGGTCCGCGCGTAGTCGAAGCCCATCATCGAGCCGGGACCGTTGGAGGCAAGCACGACCACCAGCAGCACGAGCAGCGCGAACGGGGCGCGGCCGGGCCAGGCCAGCACAACTGTCCAGGTGCCCGCGGTCGCACCGACGATTGCCAGCACCGGGACCGAGCGTCGATACGGCCAGCGCGCGGTGATCTGCCCGAGGAAGGGCGCGATCGCCATCGCGACGGCGACCAGCAACGTCAGCAGAAGCCCGGCCTCGGCCGGCGTGCGGCGCTCGCCGACGACGAGGAACGGATAGCCCCACAGCAACGCGAACACGGTGCCGGAGAACTGCGTCACGAAGTGTGTCCAAAGGCCCAGCCGGGTGCCGGGCTCGCGCCAGGCCTTGCGCAGGTGCGACAGGACCTCGCCGGCGGCTGCCGGGACGATCGCGGCGGCCGCTCCAGCGGGCACGTTGCGCAGGCAGCTCGCCACGGTGACCGCGACGGCGAAGCTGACGAGCGCCGCAACCAGGAACGATGTCGACCAGCCGCTTCCCTGCAGCAGCGCCACCAGCGGGTAGGCGGCGGCGATCTGGCCGATCTGGCCGAGAATCGCCATCACCTGTGAGAGGACCGGCACCCGCCGCGCCGGGAACCAGACGATGATCAGCCGCAGCACGCTGATGAACGTCATCGCGTCGCCGGCACCGACCAGCATCCGAGCCACGGCTGCGAGAGCGATCGTGTGGGCGCTCGCCAGGGTCAGCTGGCCGGCACCCATCAGCGTCGCGCCGGTCGCGATCAGACGCCGCGAGCCGACCCGGTCGAGCAGCGCCCCGACGGGCACCTGCAGCCCGGCATAGACGGCGAGCTGCAGAACGCTGAACAGGCTCAGTACCGCCGCCGTCGTGCCAAAGCGCCGCTGCGCCTCGACCTCGGCGACGCCGAGCGAGGCGCGCTGGAAGACGGCCGCGGCGTACGCGACGGTCCCCAGGCCGAGGATCAGCCAGGCCCGACGTGGTGCGCGGGGCGCCTCCATCGCCCAGTCCTACCAGAGGCAGAGTCTGGGCCGGCGCTCGACCGCGGCGTGCTCGCCACGGTCGTGCCGTCGCCTAGCGCGTGCCGTCCGCCCGGCGCTTGAACGGCGAGCGCGCGTCGGCGCTGCGCACCAGCGCCGTCGTCGAGCCGCTGTAGGGCACGATCTCGGCGCGGAACGAGCGGCGCACGCGCTCGAGCTCGGCGGCCATCTCCAGTCGCGCGAGCTCCGCCGCGTGCTCGAGCGCCGCGAGCCGTGCGTGCACCTCGTCGAGCTCCAGCTCAAGTGCCAGAACGCGCTCGACGCCGGCGAGGTTGAGCCCGAGCTCGGCCGTCATCTGCTGGATGCGACGCAGCCGCTCGACGTCGTCCTGGGAGTACAGACGAGTCCCTTTGGGCGAGCGGCTCGGCTCGATCAGCCCGCGTGCCTCGTACATCCGCAGCGTTTGCGGGTGCATCTCGGCGAGCTCGGCGGCGACCGAGATCATGAACACGCCGCGATCCACAGCGACGTCGACACGGGTGCTGCGAGCGGCCCGGTGCGGCTCGTTCGGGGTCACGTCTTCGCCGCCTCACCTGTACCCGCATGGATGAAGAGCTTCTTGCGCGGGTCGCCGTTGATCGTCTCGGCCAGCGCGTCGACGGCCTTCTGCTGGGACTCGTCGAGCTCGCTGGGCAGCTCGATCACGAAGCGGTAGTGGATATCGCCGTTGCCCTTACCCGACAGGCGCGGCGGGCCCTCGCCACGCAGGCGCTGGACGGTTCCGTGCCGCGTTCCCGGCGCCACGCGCAGTCGCTTCTTGCCCGCCAGCGTGGGCACCTCGATCTCGCCGCCGCGCAGCGCCTCGACGACCGTGATCGGTACCTCGACCTCGAGGTTCTCGCCCTTCTGCTTGAACACCGGCGATGGCGTAACGCGTGTGATCACGTAGAGATCGCCGGGCGGTCCGCCGTTGGGGCTCGGCTCGCCCTTGCCGGCGAGGCGAATGCGGCTGCCGTCGTGGACACCGGCGGGGATATTGACGCGGTAGCGCTTGACCGAGCGCGTCGCACCGCTGCCGCCGCAGGTTGGGCAGGGGTCCTCGATGACCGTGCCGCGACCGCCGCAGCGCGAGCACGGCTGGGAGATCGAGAACATCCCCTGTCCCTGGGATTCGATCCCCCGACCCTCGCACTGCGGGCAGACGACCGGGCTGGTGCCCGGACGCGCGCCGGTGCCCGAGCAGGTCGCGCAGCGGACCGAGGTCGGCACGGCGAGTGGCACCTGGCCGCCCTTGACGGCCTGCTCGAAGCTGATCTGAAGCGACGCCTCGAGGTCGCGACCGCGCGCCGGCTGGGGCCGCGCCCGCCGTGCGCCGCCGGCGCTCGCGGCACCGCCGCCGCCACCACCGCCGAAGAGGTTGGAGAGGATGTCGCTGAACGAGCCGCCGTCGAAGCCGCCCGGGAATGGGTTCTGGCCGCCGCCGCGCCCCCCGAACAGCCCCTCGCCGCGGTCGAGCGCGGCGCGTTTGTCGGGGTCGCTCAGCACATCATTGGCTTCGTTGACCTCCTTGAAACGCTCCTCGGCCTTCGCGTCACCCGGGTTGCGGTCGGGGTGGTACTGACGCGCGAGCTTGCGGTAGGCCTTCTTGATCTCAGCAGCGGAGGCCTTGCGATCGACGCCGAGGACGGTGTAGGGATCCGTGTGCGCGGCCATCAGTCGACCCCTAGGCGGCGACCAGCACTCGCGCGGGGCGAATCACCACCGCGCCGAGCCGGTATCCGGCCTGGTAGACCTCGACGATCGCGCCGGCCTGGGCGCCGTCGAACGGCTGATGGGCGACGGCCTCGTGCAGCTCCGGGTCGAAGACCTCGCCCTGCGCTGCGTAGCGCTCAACGCCGACGCGCTCGAGTGCTGCAAGCAGCTCGCGCTGCACCAGCCGCAGACCCTCGATCAGCTGCTCGTCGGCGTTCGCGTCCGCCGCCGCCGCGGCCAGCGCGCGCTCGAGGTTGTCGAGCGCCGGCAGCAACTCGCGCGCGAGGCGACCGACGCCACGCGCCTGGGCCGCCTCCTTCTCGCGCGCGGTGCGCTTGCGGTAGTTCTCGAAGTCGGCCTGCGTGCGCTGCGCTAGCGCCAGATACTTGTCGGCCAGCGATTCCTCGCTGAGCGAGGAATCGGCTGCCTCCTCGGACTCCTGGGTCGGCTGCGCGGCAGGGCCGCCAGCAACCAGCTCGGCCTCGACCTCCGGCTGCGACTCAGCGATCTGCGGCTCTGCGGACGAGTTGCCGCTCGCCGCAGGTTCCGTGTCGTGAGCTGCCGCGGGATCGAGGACGGAGTCCTCGGGACCCGCGGCGCGAAACTCGCTCATCGTTACTGGCTCGGCTCGTCGACCACTTCGGCGTCGACGACGTCCTCGTCGCTCGAGGCCCCGTCATCGGCGCTGGCGCCGTTCTCGCCGGACTCCGCTCCGGCCGCTGCGGCACGCTCGTAGATCGCCTCGGAGACGCTGTGGAAGGCCGCGTTCAGCGCGTCGGTGCGCTCGCGGATCGCCGCCGCGTCTTCGGACTCGAGCACCTCGCGGACCGCCTTGACGGCCTCCTCGATCTGCTCCTTGGCGCCGACGTCGACCGTGTCGCCGAGATCCTTCAGCTGGCGCTCGGCCTGATAGGCCGCGTTCTCGCCGTTGTTGCGGGCCTCGGCGAGCTCGCGCGCCCGACGGTCATCGTCGGCGTGGGCCTCGGCGTCAGCGACCATGTTCTTGATCTCCGCGTCCGAGAGGCCCGATCCGGCCTTGATCTCGATCTTCTGCTCCTTGCCGGTGCCGAGATCCTTGGCCGACACGCTGATGATCCCGTTGGCGTCGATGTCGAAGGCGACCTCGACCTGCGGGATACCGCGCGGGGCCGGCGGGATGCCGGTCAGCTGGAACTTGCCGAGTGACTTGTTGTAGCTCGCCATCTCGCGCTCGCCCTGGAGGACGTGGATCTCGACCGAGGGCTGGTTGTCCTCGGCGGTCGAGAAGACCTCGGCCTTGCGCGTCGGGATCGTCGTGTTGCGCTCGATCAGTCGCGTGAACACGCCGCCCTTGGTCTCGATGCCCAGCGTCAGCGGGGTCACGTCGAGCAGCAGCACATCCTTGACGTCACCGGCGAGCACGCCGGCCTGGATCGCGGCGCCGACGGCGACGACCTCATCGGGGTTGACACCACGATGCGGGTCCTTGCCGGTCAGCTCCTTGACCTTCTCCTGCACGGCGGGCATGCGCGTCATGCCGCCGACGAGGACGACGTGGTCGATCTTGGCGGCGCCCTTCTCCTTGGCGTCGTCGAGCGCCTGGCGAACCGGAGCCACGACGCGGTCGAGCAGGGGGCTCGTCAGCTCCGCCAGCTTGGCGCGGGTGAAGCGGGCGTCGAGATGCTTGGGGCCGCTCTGGTCGGCGGTGATGAACGGCAGGTTGATCTGCGTCTCCTGCGTCGTCGAAAGCTCGATCTTCGCCTTCTCGGCCGCCTCGTAGAGCCGCTGCAGCGCCATCGGGTCGGCCTGCAGGTCGATGCCCTGCTCGCGCTTGAACTCGGCCACCAGCCAGTCGACGATCGCCTTGTCGAAGTTGTCGCCGCCGAGGTGATTGTCACCAGCGGTCGACTTGACCTCGAACACGCCGTCGCCGATCTCCAGCACCGACACGTCGAAGGTGCCGCCACCGAGGTCGAAGACGAGGATCGTCTGGTCGGACTCCTTGTCGAGCCCGTAGGCCAGAGAGGCCGCGGTCGGCTCGTTGATGATCCGCTTGACGTCGAGGCCGGCGATCTTGCCGGCGTCCTTGGTCGCCTGACGCTGATCGTCGTTGAAGTACGCGGGCACCGTGATCACGGCGCCGTCGACCGATTCACCGAGATAGGCCTCGGCGTCGGCCTTGAGCTTCTGCAGGATCATCGCGCTGATCTCCGGCGGCGAGTACTCCTGTCCGCCGGCCTCGACGCGCGCGTCGCCGTTCTTGCCGGCGATCACCTTGTAGGGGACGATCGCTTCCTCCTCCCCCACCTCGCTCTCCTTGCGCCCCATGAAGCGCTTGATCGAGAAGATCGTGTTCTGCGGATTGGTGACCGCCTGGCGCTTGGCTACGGTCCCAACGAGTCGCTCACCCGAGGGGGCGAATGCGACGACCGAGGGGGTTGTGCGGCCACCCTCGGCGTTCTCGATGACGGTGGGCTCACCGCCCTCGAGCACGGCCATGCACGAGTTGGTCGTGCCTAGGTCGATTCCGATCGTTTTACCCATGTGTCTCTGACTCCTTTATGGCTACGCAATAAATCTGAGTCGTATTGTAGTAGATCTTTTGCTGCCCGTCAATGGAAGGGGTCTAAGCCGCTATCCCAGCCCGCCCCCGCAGCGCGAGCTCGAGCTCGAAGCGCGCGTCGGGCTCGTCGAGCTGCGAGCCGAAGCATTCACGCAACCGCGCCAGGCGATAGCGAACGGTCTGGGGGTGCACGTGCAGCTCGGCGGCGGCAGCCGGCACGTGGCCCTGCCAGCGAAGCCAGGCCAGCAGCGTCGCCTCGAGGCGCGCGCGCGCGGCCACCGTCAGCCCCGCGAGCGGTTCGAGTCGCCGCGCGGCGAGCTCGCCGACAAGTGGCGTGTCAGCAAAGACCGCCAGCGTTCCGAGCGCCTCATCGGCGAAGACCAGGCGATCGGCCGGCAGCACGGCGGCCTGGGCGAGGCGGACGCAGCGCGCGGCGCGCGCCCAGCTGAGCGGCGCGCCGGCGACCGCGGCGGTCGGGCCCAGCGCGGCGAGGCGGCCGGCGAGCGCGCGCGCGAGCCGCTCGCGCCGGCCGGGGGCATCGGGGTCGACGACGAGCACGCAGACGAGGTCGTCGATGCGCGCAGCGATCGAGCCCTCGCCGGCCAGCGCCGCCAGTCGCTCGGCGTCGCGATGGTCTGCCGCGAGCACGGCGAGCCGGCGCGGCAGCGGCCAGTCGGCGCCGCGCGCCGCCTGCTCGGCCTCGGCCGGATCGAGCGCCTCGACGACGATCTGTCGCACCAGCGCCTGGCGCGAGCGCTGACGCTCACCGGCGCTCGCCGCCTGCTCGGAGGCGTAGCCGTCGACCGACTCGGCCGAGACCTCATCGATGTAGGCGAAGATCGACTCGGCGAGCAGCGACAGCGTCTCGGCGTCGAGACCGGCGTCGCGGGCGACCGCCGAGATCCGCCGCCAGGCGATGCGGGCGCCGAGACGGAAGGCCGTCTGCAGGGCGTCGAGCCGGCGGCCGGCGCGATACTCGCCGCGGCCCAGCGCAATGTAGACCTCGCGCCCCGGCCGCACGCCGGCCGCCGGGCGGCCGATCTGCTCGAGGAACTGGCGCAGCGCCTCATCGATCGCGACCCGCACGCCGCGCCCGAAGGCGCCGCGCATCGGCTGGCGATACTCGTCGATCGAGGCGGCGATCGCCGCCGTGATCTCCTCGGCGAGCGCGGCGATGACCGGGGCGACGATCTCGCGGACCGCCGGGTCGAGCGCCTGCCAGGGGCGTTCCAGCGGCGTTTTTTGATCGTTCATGACAAGTTTTGCACGGCAATGTTCGGAGGAAGCAAAGAAACTGCGCGCCTCACACGGTACTCTTCTTGTCAGTGAGCCGCCTCGAACGCAACGTCAACGTAGCCGCCGTCTTCGTCCCCTTCGCCGCGACGATCGTCGCTGCGGTCTTCGCCTGGGGCAGCTTCCTGCACGTCCGCGACCTCGTGATCTTCGCCGTGATGTACCTGACCAGCGCGCTCGGCGTCACCGTCGGCTTCCACCGCCACCTCACCCACCGCGCCTTCGACACCTCGAAGCCGCTGCACTACGCGCTGGCGATCATGGGCTCGCTGTCGGTCCAGGGCCCGGTGCTGGCCTGGGTCGCCGACCACCGCAAGCACCACACCTTCTCCGACGAGGAGGGCGACCCGCACTCACCGCACGCCGGCCAGGGCGCGGGCGTCGCCGGCATGTTCACCGGCCTCTACCACGCCCACGTCGGCTGGCTGTTCGAGACCAACGGCCAGGCCGAGAAGCGTCGCTACTGCCCGGACCTCGCGAGCGACCCGGGAATGCGCCGGATCCACCGCGCCTTCCCTGTGATCGTCTACTTCACGCTGGCGATCCCCTTCGCCGCCGGCTGGATCTGGGGCGGATCGCTCGACGCCGGCCTCGAGGCGCTGCTGTGGGCGGGCTTCGTGCGGATCTTCCTCGTCCACCACATCACCTGGTCGATCAACTCGCTCTGCCACTTCTTCGGCGCCCAGCGCTTCGACACCGGCGACCACTCGACCAACGTCTTCTGGCTCGCTCTGCCGAGCCTCGGCGAGGCCTGGCACCACAACCACCACGCGTTCCCGCGCTCGGCCTTCCACGGCCTGCGCTGGTATGAGCTCGACCCCTCCGGCTGGGTGATCCTCGGCCTGCAGAAGCTCGGCCTCGTCTGGAACGTCGTCCGCGTCGACAGCGAGCACCAGCAAGCCAAGCTCGCGCCGGCGCCCGCCCGCAACTGAGCGCGCCTCTGGTGGTGTGGTTGGTTTGCCCAGGCGGACTCTTCCCGACGTTGGCAGCCTGAAACCGCGACTCCGCGGCGTCCTGCACCAGTGGGGATTCTTCGTCTCGCTGATCGCCGGCGTCGCGCTCGTCGCCAGCGCGAGCACGGGCCGCGCCGTGGTCGCAGCGCTGATCTTCGCCGTCGCGGTCTCGGCCCTGCTCGGCTGCAGCGCGCTCTATCACCGCGTCGAGTGGCAGCCGGCCGCGCGGCGGCGGATGCGCCGCCTCGACCACGCGATGATCTTCGTCCTGATCGCTGCGAGCAACACGCCGTTCGCGCTGCTCGCCCTGCACGGCACGCTCGCCACGGTCTTGCTGTGCGTCGTCTGGGCCGGGGCGTTCGGCGGCCTCGTCCTCCAGCTCGCCTGGACCGAGCACCCCAAGTGGGTCTCCTCGCTGATCGGGGTGAGCCTCGGCTGGGTCGCGATCGTCACGCTGACCCAGCTGCCGGCGAGCATCGGCTGGGCCGCCGTCGCGGCGATCATCGTCAGCGGCGCCCTCTACACCGCCGGCGCCGTGGTCTACGCCCGCGAGCGCCCCAACCCGATCCCCGGCGTGTTCGGCTACCACGAGCTGTTTCACGGGCTCGTCCTCGCCGCCGCGGGGATTCAGTACGGGGTGATCGCCTTCTGCGTGCTGCCAATTGCTCCGGGCGGCCACTGACTGGGCTGCGGGCGCCGGCTTCGCCGGCGTCCTCGCTGGCTTAGGGGCGCACGACAGTCAGTGAGGGCTCGCTCGCTACGCCGACTCTTGGGCACATGCGGCGGAGGCCACAGGAGCCGCACTCCGGCGAGCGGGCGTGGCAGGTGCGGCGGCCGTGGCGGAGCAGGTTGATGTGCAGCTCGAGCTCCTCGCCGGGCGGGGTGAGCGCGAGCATCTGGTCGTGCTGCTCCTCGAACGGGGCACCGGGGCGCAGCAGGCCGAGCCGCGTCGCGACACGCGAGACGTGGGTGTCGACCGGCACCTCGCGCAGGCCGAAGCTGAACAGCAGCACGCAGGCGGCGGTCTTGCGGCCGACGCCGGGCAGCGCGCAGAGCGCAGCACGACCGGAGGCCGGCGGCGCGTCGGCCAGCCAGTCGAGGCTCAGCGGCTCACCGATCGTTCTCAGGATCTGCTGGATCCGCACGGACTTGACCTTCGAGATGCCGCCGGGACGGATCGCCTCTTCGACGTCTTGCGCCGACGCGTCGCGCACCGCCTCCCAGCTGGCGAAGCGCTGGCGCAAGGCGAGGAACGCGACATCGCGGTTGCGGTCGTTGGTGCTCTGCGAGAGCACGGTGAGGATCAACTCGTCGATCGGGCGGCCGTGCGGCGGCGCGGAGGGTATGCCGTAGAGCTCGCGCAGGCGGTCACGAACGCGCCGCACGCGCGCGCGACTCGGGGCTGTCCAGGTGCTCGCGGCCACGACGTTATCCTCGCGGCTCGAGGCGGTGGAGGTCGCCTGGCAGCCCGGCGCAGGCGGACGGCGACCGGGTTTGGCGGGCCCGCCGGCGATCGGCAGTTAGCTTCACGGCAGGCGCCCAGGTCGCTAGGATCAACGCACCGTGCTGCGTCGTCTTCCCGCCATGCGGGAGCGGGTGCTGCCGAACGGCTGGGTCGATGTGCTTCGCCAGGTCGCTCTGTTCGGCGGCGCCTACCTCCTTTATCGCCTCGTCGAAGGCGCGGTTACGCACAAGAGCGCCGTCGCGTTCGCCCACGCCCGCGATCTGATCTCGCTCGAGCGAACGCTCGGGATCTTCGTCGAACAGCGGTTGCAGAGCTGGGCGGCCGGCAGTCACCTGCTGATGGAGATCGCGACCTACGTCTACATCAACGCGCAGACGACGATCCTGGTCGGCCTGCTGCTCTACCTCTACATCGCCCACAACCAGAACTTCTACTTCGTGCGCAACATGCTGTTCGTGGCGATGCTGATCGCGCTGATCGGCTACGCCTTCTTCCCCACCGCCCCGCCGCGCTTCCTGCCCAACTACGGCTTCGTCGACACCGTTTCCTACATCACCGGCACCTCGGCACGGACCAGCGTCGTCGCCAACGAGTTCTTCAATCCCTACGCGGCGGTGCCGTCTATGCACGTCGCCTTCGCCGTGATGATCGGCTGGACGCTCGCCCGCCTGGTGCGGAGCCGGATCGCCCGCGTGTGCTGGATCCTCTGGCCGGCGTGGATCACCTTCGTCACCGTGATCACCGCCAACCACTTCCTGCTCGACGCCGTGCTCGGACTGCTCACGGCCGGCGTTGCCGCGATCGTCGCGCGCCGGCTCGCGCGGATCCGCCCGCAGGTCTGGGCGTTTGCCGCACCGCCACGGGCGAACGTGGCGATCTCGTGAGCACGCCGCAGACCACCGACCGTCCGCCCAAGCGCGAACGCCGCCCACTCACGCCGCTGAGCGCCAGCCAGACCCGCGCACTGATGCGCAACCGGCTGATCGAGTCGCGCCTGACACCGAACGCGATCTCGCTCACCGGTCTCGCGCTCAACGTGGTCGCTGCCGGGCTCGTCTGGGAGCGCTACTTCTTCGTCGGCGGGATCGCCTTCATCGTCGGCTCGGTCCTCGACACGCTCGACGGGCGCTACTCGCGGATGTCCGACAAGGGGACGCCGTTCGGCGCCTTCCTGGACTCGACGCTCGACCGCTGCGAAGAGGGCATCGTGCTCACCGCGGTCGCCGCGAACTTCGCCCGCGAGCACAACCAGGTCGCGGTCGCCGCCGTCGTCATCGCCGTGCTCGCTTCGCTGATGGTGTCCTACACGCGGGCGCGCGCGGAGGCGCTCGGGGTCGAGTGCAAGGTCGGTTTCGCGACCCGCGCAGTGCGCGTCACGATCCTCGCGATCGGCCTGGTGTTCGCCCGCGGCGCATCGCTCGGGCACTTCTCGCTGCTCGCACCGGCGGTCTACGTGCTGGCCGCGCTGAGCGCGTTCACCGTCCTGCAGCGCATCTTTCACGTCCGCTCCGAGCTGCGTGCAGTTTCCGGTGCGTAGCCGGCGCAACTGACGTGTAGGCTTTCAGCCACTCCAGAAGGGATCGAGCCATGACTGCAATCAACGTCAAAGACCGCACGACCAACGGCGCCACCAACGGCACCGCTCGCTACCAGCACGAGAAGGTGCGCGTGGCGATCGTCGGCGTCGGTAACTGCGCCTCGGCGCTCGTGCAAGGCATCCACTACTACCGCGACGCCGATCCCAACGAGACCGTCCCCGGCCTGATGCACGTGAACCTCGGCGGCTACCACGTCCGCGACATCGAGTTCACCGCAGCCTTCGACATCGACATCGAAAAGGTCGGCAAGGACCTCGGTCAGGCGATATGGTCCGGCCAGAACAACACGATCAAGTTTGCCGAGGTGCCCGAGAACCTCGGCGTGCCGGTCTACCGCGGCATGACCCACGACGGACTCGGCAAGTACCTCTCGCAGAAGATCACGAAGGCCCCCGGCGAGACCGCCGACATCGTCTCGATCCTCCGCGACACCCACACCGACGTCGTCGTCTCCTATCTGCCGGTCGGCTCCGAGCAGGCGACCAAGTGGTACGTGGAGCAGGTCATCGAAGCCGGTTGCGGCTTCGTCAACTGCATCCCCGTGTTCATCGCCCGCGAGGACTACTGGGATCGCCGCTTCAAGAGGGCGCGCCTGCCGATCGTCGGCGACGACATCAAGTCCCAGGTCGGCGCGACGATCGTGCACCGCAACCTCGCCCGGTTGTTCGGCGACCGCGGCGTCAAGATCGTCCACACCTCGCAGCTCAACGTCGGCGGCAACATGGACTTCTACAACATGCTCGAGCGTGAGCGGCTCGAGTCAAAGAAGATCTCCAAGACCAACGCCGTCACTTCGATCATGGAGAACGTGCTGCCCGCCGACGACGTCCACGTCGGCCCGTCGGATTACGTCCCGTGGCTGACCGACCGCAAGTGGGCGCACATCCGCGTCGAGGGACAGGCCTTCGGCGACGTGCCGCTCAACCTCGAGCTAAAGCTCGAGGTTTGGGACTCACCGAACTCCGCCGGCATCGTCATCGACGCCGTGCGCTGCTGCAAGCTCGCGCTCAACCACGGCGTCTCGGGGCAGCTCGACGGACCGAGCTCCTACCTGATGAAGTCACCGCACAACCAGCGCCCGGACGACGTGGCCCGTGCCGACACCGAGAAATTCATCGCCCGCTACAGCGGCCTGCCGACCAGCAAGCCGAAGTCGCCGAGCCGCGCGCGCTAGAGCGTGAGCTGACCCAGCGGCCGGCCGCCCGCGGTCGCGCCCGCCTATGCTGACGCCGTGTCACCGTTTGCGATCGCTCATGTGTCTCCGCATCCGTGGGAGACCGGCGGGGAGCTGTGCGAGTACATCGACCGCGTGGCGCAGGAGCTCGCGGCGCGCGGGCACCGCATCCTGATCGTCGCGCCTTCGAACTCGCCCCGGCTCGCGGCGGCCTCGCGGCGGGCGCTGCGTGAGGCGCGCGAGCATCCCGAGCGGCTGTGGAGCAGCGACGGGGGCCCAGCGCTGTTCGCCGCCGGCGAGGTCCTCTCGGTTGGAGCGGAGGGCTCGGTCAAGCGCAGCGCCGGTCTGCCGGTCGACGTCGCGCACACCGTCGAGGAGCTGCTGAGCACGCTGCCGCTGGACTTTGTCCACGTCCACGAGCCGTTTGCTCCGAGCACCGCGAGCGCCGCGTTGCGCCATTCCCACTCGCTCAACATCGGCAGCTTCCACACCCCGACCGAGCGGCTGATCTCGACCCAGGTCGCGCGCCGCTTCGTCGAGCTGTTCTTTGGCCGCCTCGACGCGCGGATCGCGAGCTACCGGGCGACGGCGGCGGTGATGAACGCGCACTTCCCGGCCGAGTACCGCGTTGTGCTGCCGGGCGCCGAGATCCTCGATGCGCCGCGTGCGGCCGGGAGCGGGCGACTGCACATCGTCTTCATCGAGCAGGAGGAGCGCGCCGCACTGCGCATCTTTCTGCGCGCGATCCGTCGACTGGGGCTCGACGCCGACTGGGAGGTCACGGTGCTCAGCGAGCGCGGCTTCTCGAGTCGTGTGCCGCTGCGCGTCGACCTCAGCGAGCGGGTGCGCTTCGTCGGGCCGGACGAGCTCGACCGCGAGACGCTGCTCGCGCGTGCCGACGTTGTCGTGCTCTGCTCCGACGGCGCCAACCCCGCTCCCGGCCTCGCCCTGGCCGCGGTCGGTGCCGGTGCGGTGCCGGTCGCCTCGCGCCTGCCCGTTTATGAGGAGACGCTCGCCGAAGGCGAATGCGGACTGCTTTTCGACGCCGACGACGCCGACGTGCTGGCCGCACAGCTGGCTCGCCTGATTTCCGACTCCGCGCTAATCGAGCGCCTGCGGGCCGGCGGTGAGGAGCTGCGACGGCGGCTCTCCTGGCAGCGCGTGGTCGACGAGCTGGAAGAGGTCTACGACGCGGTCGCCGCGCGTCGGCGCGACGGGCGCCGCGACGAGGCGCTGCGCAGCGTGCTCACCCGCCGCCGGCTGATCGACGTCGATCTGCACATGCACACCGACCACTCGCCGGACTGCGCGACGCCGGTCGAGGTGCTGCTCGCGACCGCCCGCGCCGAGAACCTCGGCGCGATCGCGGTCACCGACCACAACGAGGTCTCCGGCGCGTTCGAGGCCGCCCGCAAAGCCGACGGCGTGAAGGTGATCGTCGGTGAGGAGGTCAAGACGGCGAGCCAGGGCGAGGTGATCGGGCTCTTCCTCAGCGCGAAGATCCCGCGCGGGCTGACGCTCGAGGAGACCGTCGCCGAGATCCATCGCCAGGGCGGCCTGGTGTACGTGCCACACCCCTTCGACCGGCTTCACGCCGTGCCCGACTATGAGCATCTGCTGCGGATCCTCGACGAGATCGACGTGATCGAGGTCTTCAACCCGCGCGTGGCGATCAGCTCGTTCAACGAGGAGGCGGTGCGCTTCGCCGCCAAGTACCGGCTGCCGCCCGCCGCCGGCTCGGACGCTCACGTCGCCGCCGGACTGGGCTCGGTGCGCGTGCGGATGCGCGACTTCGACGGCCCCGCCGAGTTTCTCGAGTCGCTGCGCGACGCCGAGATCCAGACCAAGCCGACGAGCCTGCTCTACGTCCAGGCGCTCAAGTTCCTCGAAACCAAGGCGACGCCACCAGCAGCGCGCCGCGCTCGCCGCGAGCGCCGCGTGCGACGCGCGATGCGCAAGTCCTGATGCACGCTCAAGGACAAGCCGCTGGTCCGGGGAAGATCATCCGGCCGATGCCAGTCACCGACGACGAGATCCGCGAGCGCTACCTCGACCGGGCGATCCGCGAGCTGAACCTGCTCTCGCGCGAGATCCAGGCCTGCGACGGTTGCCCGCGCGGCTCGCTGATGCCGGTCCTCGGCTCCGGCCATCCGCAGGCCGACATCATGATGATCAAGTACGCGCCGATGCCCTCGGAGATCGAGGAGGGCGTTGCCTTCTACGGGCGCTCCGGGACGGCGCTGATGAAATCACTGCGGCGCCTGCAAATCGACCCGCTCGCCGTCTACGGCACGCTGTTCGTCAAATGCCCGGTGGCCGACACCTCGCTCGCCGATCCGAGCTGCCTCGCCCGCGTCGCCGAAGAGATCGCGATCGTCGCACCGAAGATCATCGTCGTGATGGGCACCGATGCACTCGAGGCGCTGAACGATCTGGCGCTCCCGCTCGCGCTCCCGCTCGAGGAGACGGAGGGCGAGATCCAGGAGCTGACGCCGCAGCTCTCAGCGCTGCTGGTACCGAACATCGACGTCGCGCTCGACGAGGAGCAGGCCAAGCGCGCCTTCTGGAGCGCCTTCCGCGCGCTCGGCGACTGGTACGCCGCGCTGCCGCCCTACTGATCCATCAGCAGAACGATCTTGCCGAGCTTGCCGCCGGCGACAAAGCGCGCGTAGGCCGCAGCGACCTGCGCCAACGGGAAGGTCGCATCGACCGGCACGCGCACGGCGCCGCTGGCCAGCAGCGGCAGCACATCGCGCTCGAGCGCGCGCGCGGTGAGCGCCTTCTGCGCCAGCGTCCGGCTGCGCAGTGTCGAGCCGCGGATCGACGCGCGCTGGGCCATCAGCCGGCGCAGGTCGAGTTCGGCGCGCGCGCCGGCGCCGAGCCCGATCACGGCGATGCGCCCGCCGATCGCCAGCGCCTCCAGGTCCTCTGCCAGGTTCGGCGCTCCGACGAGCTCGAGGATCACGTCAAACGGGCCGTGCGCAGCAAACCCCTCAGGGGCGAGGACGGTGGCGCCGAGCGCGGCGACGGGTTCGCGCAGCCGCTCGTCGCGGACCGTCGCGTGAACCAGCGCGCCGCGCGCGACGGCGAGCCCGATCGCCGCGGTGCCGACGCCGCCGGCACCGCCCTGAACCAGTAGCCGTTCGCCGCCGCTCAGCCCGCACTGGGTGAAAAGCGCATCGTGCGCGGTCGTGAAGACCTCGGGGCAGCCGCCGGCCGAGGGCCAGTCGAGCGCGTCAGGCACCGCCATCAGCAGCTCCTCGTGGGCCACGGCAAGCTCGGCCTGGCCGCCACCACCGACGATCCCCATCACGCGATCGCCCAGCACGAAGCGCTTCGCACCGGGGCCCAGCGCGACCACCTCGCCGGCGAGCTCCATGCCGGGAATGTCCTGCGGCGATCCGGGCGGCGCCGGGTAGCGCCCGGCCACCTGATGGATGTCGGCGCCGTTCAGACCAGCCGCGCGAACCGCAACCAGCAGCTCGCCGGCGCCCGGCTGCGGGTCGGGATGCTCCGCCGGGCCGACCTCGCCGTCGGCGATCGTCGCGGCGATCACCGGGCGAGCACCGCGACGCACTCGATGTGCGGCGTCTGCGGAAAAATGTCGAGCGGCGTGACCGTCTGCAGCCGCCAGCCGGCCTGTACGAACTGCGCCGCGTTCGGCGCCAGGGTCGTCGGGTTGCAGGAGATGTAGACGATCCGCTTCGGCGCGGTCTCGACAATCCGCGCCACGACCTTCTGCGACAGCCCGGCGCGCGGCGGATCAACGATCACCAGATCCGGGCGGCCGGCGCGCTCGCGCAGCTCGCGCATCGCCAGGCGCACGTCGCCGGCGAAGAAGCTCGCGTTGGCGATCTCGTTGCGCGCGGCGTTGTCGATCGCATCGGCTACCGCGCGCTCGACGATCTCCAGCCCGTAGACGTGGCCCGAGCGCCCGGCGACGCTGAGGCCGATCGTTCCGGTGCCGCAGAATAGGTCGAAGACGCGCTCCCAGCCGTGCAGCTCGCAGGCCGTTCCCGCCATCGCGTAGAGCCGCTCAGCCATCTCGGTATTCGTCTGAAAGAACGCTTCCGGCGAAATCCGCAGCACCAGCTCGCCGATCCGCTCCTCGATCGTCTCGACACCCGCGATCAGCTCCGTCTCGCCGCCGCTGCTCGTCTCTGCGAGGGCGTCGGTGCGCGTCCACAGCACGCCGTCGGCGCGGACCGCCTGCGCCAGCGAGTCGCGATCGAGTGTGCCGGGGCCGGTGATCAGCCGCACCTGGAGCTGGCCGGTCCGCCGCCCCTCGCGCACCACGAGGTTGCGCAGAAAGCCCGTGTGCTCGCGGCGATCGAACGCGGTGAGCCCCTGTTCGCGACACCACGCGAGGACCTCCCGGCGGACCTCGTTGCCGCGCTCGGAGGCGAGCAGGCAGTCCTCGATGCCCTCGATCTGCTCCCACGACCCGGGGGCGTGGAAGCCGCAGACCAGGGTGCCGTCGGCGCCGCGCCCGAACGAGTACTCGAGCTTGTTGCGGTAGCGCCAGGGCTGCTCGGCGGCAACGATCGGATCGAGCTGGAAGCCATCGAGGTGACCGATCCGCCGCAGCGCATCGTCGACCTGCTGGTGCTTGATCTCGAGCTGGCGCGGGTAGGCGAGCTCCTGCCACGGCGCGCCAGGATGGTCGGCGAGCGCCGCGACGCGGTCCGGGCCGCCTTCCAGCAGCTCGACCGTCCGCGCCTGCGCGTAGGCGCGCTTGCGGTGACGTATGCGAGCGCGCACGAGATCGCCGGGGAAGGCCCCGTCGACGAACACGACGTAGCCGTTGCTGCGCGCGACGCCGGCGCCGCCAAACGCCATCGAGTCGATCCGTAGCTCGAGCTCGTCGCCCACCGCTGGGCGGGCCGGCGGCGCGGCTGCTTGCCCGTCTGTGGGGGTCATTGCAGCAACAGCTCGAGCAGCGCCTTCTGCGCGTGACGACGATTCTCGGCCTGGTCCCAGATCCGCTGGCGCGAGCCGTAGAGGACCTCGGCAGTGATCTCATCGCCGGGGTGTGCGGGCAGGTCGTGGAGGGCAAACGCCTCAGGGCGTGCAAGGTCGAGCAAGGCGTCATCGACCCGGTATGCCTCGAGCGCCTGGCGACGCTCGTCCGCGGTCACCTCGTCACCCATTGAGACCCAGACGTCGGTGTAGACGGCGTGTGCTCCCCGCACCGCCTCGGCTGGATCGCGCACGAGGGTCGCGCCGGTGCCCGCTTCGAGCTCGTAGCCAGCCGGCGAGGCGACCACCACCTCGACGCCGGCAAGCGACCCGAGCAGCGCCAACGAGCGGGCGACATTGTTGCCGTCGCCGACGTAGGCGACGCGCAACCCGGCCAACGTGCCGAACGCCTCGCGCAGGGTCAGCAGGTCGGCGAGCGCCTGGCAGGGGTGGTGCTCGGCGGTCAGCATGTTGAACACGGGGATCGTGCTGTAGCGCGCGAGCTCCTCGAGTGCAGACTGCGGTCCGGTTCGCACGCCGACCGCGTCGAGATGGCGCGAGAGGACTAGCGCGGTGTCGCGCAGCGCCTCGCCACGCGTGACCTGGAGCTCGTCGCCGCGCAACAGGACCGGATGTCCGCCAAGCTCGACGACGCCGACCTCGAACGAGACGCGGGTCCGCGTCGAGGGCTTCTCGAACCACAGGCCGACGCTTCGCTGCGCAAGCGCACGCGAGCTGTGCGGCTCGCGCTTCAGCTCGATCGCACGATCGAGCAGCGCGTGCAGCTCGTCCGCTCTGAGCTCCGTGCCGGTGAGGAAATGGCGTGCACTCAAGGAGCAGGACAGCTTAGACCGTGGCCGTCGCCGCGTCGGTCGACGCAGCGACGATGCACGACAGGTCACGATCGCTCATTGCCGATGGCGATAACAATGGCACCTGCGCGATAAGCGGGATCGCGCTGCGCGTTGCGATCCGCCCGGCCGCCGCTCAGCCCGTGTGACTCACGACCCACCGCCCCACAGTCCGTAGCCCTGGAGCATCAGGACGGCGCGGTTGCGCAGCGTCCCCGGGCGCGGCAGCAGGCCCAGCTCGACGGCCGCCGCGTGGGAGTCGAAAAACGCCCGCACGCGCCACAGGCGCTCGCCTGCGGGCTCGAGCTCACACCAGAAGATGACGTGCAGGCCGAGCCGGCGATGGCTCGCCGGAAGACCGTCCAGCAAGCCGGTGTTGGTTCCCTCGACGCGCGTTGGCAGCACCAGCCAGCGACCGTCCGCGACACGCTCGCCTGCTGAGCGCATCACGACGTCGGGAAAGGCGCGCCAGAGCCGCTCGGCATGAGCGGCGAGGCCGGCGACACCGCTCAGCGGCGCGCGCGCCACCGGATCCTCGTAGTGCAGGTCCGGCGCGCAAAGGCTCATAAACGCGCGCGTGTCACGGCCCGACCAAGCCGCCTCCCAGCCGTCGGCCAGCGCCAGGTGGCGTGCGCCGGCACTGCCGAAAGCGGGACCCGCTTCGCGCGCGGCGCTCATCCCAGGTCCGGCATGCCGTCGAATGGGCTCGAGGCGGTTGCGTGCAGCCGCCGCGGGATCCGCCCCGCGAGCCGCGCAAGCCGGCCCGCGTGGACCGCGGCAGCGATCGCTTCGGCCATCGCAACCGGGTCCTCGGCGCGCGATATGGCGCTCGCGCACAGCACCGCCGAGCAGCCGAGCTCCATCGCCAGCGCGGCGTCCGAGGCCGTGCCGACACCGGCGTCAAGCACCACCGGGACACCGGCGTGCTCGCAGATCAGCGCGATGTTGTAAGGGTTGACGATCCCCATGCCGCTGCCGATCGGCGAGCCGAGCGGCATCACCGCAGCGCAGCCGACGTCCTCGAGGCGTCGGGCAAGGATCGGATCGTCGGTCGTGTATGGCAGCACGACGAAGCCGTCTGCGACGAGCTGCTCGGCGGCGAGCAACAGCTCCGTGGCGTCGGGCAGCAGCGTCTGCTCGTCGCCGATCACCTCGAGCTTGACCCAGTCGGTCTGCAGCGCTTCGCGGCCGAGCCGGGCGGTGCTCACAGCGTCGCGCGCCGTGTAGCAGCCGGCGGTGTTGGGCAGGACGGCGACGCCCAGCCCCTCGAGCACGTCGAGCAGCGATCCGCGAGCCTGGGGGTCGATCCGTCGCAGCGCGACCGTGACGAGCGCGGTGCCGCTCGCCGTCACCGCCTGGGCGAGCAGCTCGAAGCTCGTGAAGCCGCCGCTCCCGAGCAACAGTCGCGAAGGCAGCGTGCGATCGGCGAGCACGAGCTCATCGCGGGCGCCCGCCCGGGCGGCGTCGGTATCAGCCACCTTGGATCGCACCGACCACCTCCACGCGTGTACCGGGCGCGAGTGGCACCGATGGCCACTGCGAGCGCGGCAGCACCTCGCCGTCGAGCGCCACCGCCACACCGCGCGCCTGTGCGCCGATCCCGAGCCGTTCGAGCAGCGCCACGACGTTTGCCGCGTCGGGCTGCTCGCTGCCGTTGACGTAGATCACGCGACCGCCACCTGCGCTTCATAGCGGGCCGGGGCCACCGCATCGGGGGGCGCGGCGCCGGCGAGCACGTCGAGCACGATCGTCGCCGTCAGCGGCGCGAGCAGGATGCCGTTGCGGTAATGGCCGCAAGCCAAGATCAGCCCGTCGGTCAGCGCGGGGCCGATCAACGGCAGGTTGTCGGGACTCCCCGGTCGCAGGCCGACGGCGATCTCCTCGACCTCGAGCTCGAGCAGTCCCGGCACGAGCTCCGAGGCGTCGCGCAGCAACTCGTACAGCGCCCCGGCGGTGACCCGCAGATCGAACCCCCGCTCCTCGACGCTCGCGCCGAGCACGTAGCCGCCGTCGCCTCGCGGCACGACGTAGCCGTGCTCGAAACGCAGTGTGCGCCTGAGCAGCCCGGGACCATCGCCGTCGCGAAGGCGCATGATCTGGCCCTTTACCGGCCGTACCGGCACCGGCGCCAGATCGGCCGACCAGGCGCCGGCCGCAAGCACGACGTGGTCGGCCTCCAGCTGCTCGCCGTCGCTGAGCACGACGCCGCAGACACGCCCGCCGCCGCCGTGCTCGAGCGCCACGACCCCGGTCTGCTCGCGCAGCTCCGCGCCCGCCCCAGCCGCGGCGAGCGTGAGCGCGTCGCAGACCCAGCGCGGGTCGACCGTGGCCTCCGCGGGAATCTCGAGCGCGAGGCGCAGTGTCGGCGCGAGCGCCGGCTCGAGCTCCCGGGCACGGCTCGGCAGCAGGCGCGCGACCGCGAGGCCGAGCTGCTCGCGGTAGGCGAGCGCCCGCTCGAGCGCCTCAGCCTCATCACGGTCGCGAGCCAGCAGCAGTGTTCCGTCGGTGCGCAGACGCGACGGCGTCCCTGACGCCTGCGCGAGCTCGCCGGCAAACCCTGGCCAGGCGGCGACCGAAGCCAGCCCGAGGTCCAGCAGCGCGCGCCCGGCGGCACCGAAATCAGCCTCGGCGACCGGGGCGAGCATCCCCGCCGCCGCGTGCGTCGACCCGTGGCCGATCTGGTCGCGCTCGAGCAGCAGCACCCGCAGCCCATGCTGCGCCGCGCGCCACGCGATCGAGCACCCGATCACGCCACCACCAATGACGATCACATCGTGCCGATCCATCGATTCCCATGCTGGCACACTTTGGTCGATGACTCGCCGCGAACGGCTCGCCCAAGCTCGTCTGTACCTGATCGGCGACGGCGCAACGCTCGAGCGAGTGCTCGGCGAGGCACTCGCTGGCGGCGTCGACGTGGTGCAGATTCGCTCGCGATCGACGCTGCGCGCCGATGCGCTCGCCACCGCAGCACGCTGCCAAGCGGCGGGAGCCTTGTTCATTGTCAACAACGACCCCTGGCTCGCCATGGATGTCGATGCCGATGGGGTCCATGTTGGCCAGGGCGACGTGTCGGTTGCAGCGGCGCGCAAGGTCGTCGGCGAGGACCGACTCGTCGGGCTCTCGACGCACTCGCCCGAGCAGATCGAGCGTGCCGCGGGCGTCGACTACATCGGCGTCGGACCGGTATGGGCAACGCCGACCAAGCCCGGCTACGCGCCGGTTGGCTTGGAGCTGGTGCGCTACGCGGTCCAGCACGCCCGGGTGCCGTTTTTTGCGATCGGCGGCATCGACCGCTCGAACGTGGCGCAGGTGTTCGCCGCCGGGGGACAGCGCGTCGCGGTGGTGCGGGCGATCGGCGAAGCGGCCGATCCACTGACGGCGGCCAGTGCGCTGCGCCAGGCAGCGGGCATTGTCAACGCCTAGGCGACGCAAGCGCCGGCCGGCGCCGGCGGCGCCGCCGCTGCGGCAGCCAAGCCGCTCGGAGCTGCGTGACGAGGCGGCCCGCGCTGCGCTCAGGCCGCTGGCCCCCGGAGAGCGGCCCGCCCCACTGCTCACGGCGATCGCCGTCGCAGCACTGCTGGCGCTCGGCAACCTGATCGCCTACGCCGCCGGCGCGAAGATCGACGGCAGGCATCCCGGTCCGGGCGTGCTCGCCTTCACGGCTTTCACCGGAATGTTGGCAACCGGCATGTGGCTTGCCCGCTACTGGGCGCTGCTTGCCTTCCAGGCGCTCTTGACGCTGATCATCCTGGCCTTCTCGCTGTTCCTGATCGAAGCGTCGAACGTCGAGGCGCTGGTGCTGTGCGTTGGCGTGATCTGCGCCGCGGGCTGGCTGTTCTGGAAGCTCGTCCGCGTGATGGGGCGGCTCGCGGTAGCGCGCGTCCAGTGAGCGGCGCGGCTCACTCGATCTCGGGTGAGCGGCGACCCTGCTTGCGTTCGGCCTGCGTTCGCTTGGTCTGCAGGCGCCGTTCGCGTGCCGCGGGTCCCGGACGCGTGGCCCGGCGAGGAGGCTGCACGTAGAGCGCGTCGGCGAGGCGCTGGCGCAGGCGCTCGAGTGCGAGTGCGCGGTTGCGATGCTGGCTGCGCTCGTCCTGCGCGAGCGCACTAACGCGCGGCCCGAGGCGGGCGAGAAGTCGGCTGCGCGCCGCCGCCGGCAGCGCCTGCGATGCCTCGATGTCAAAGCTCGCCTCGACGCGCGAGGCCGTCACGTTGGCGTGCTGGCCCCCCGGGCCGGAGGAGCGGCTGGTGCGCAGCTCGATCTCGGCCAGCGGCACCACCACACCGTCGCCGATCGCCAAACCCGGGGCGCTTTCGCGTTCTGTCATCAGCGCAGCATCCCTGATCGTCGCATGGCGCTCCGATAGGGTACGAGCCGATGGCGAACAAGACCTTTGATTGCGTCGTGATCGGCTCTGGACCGGGCGGCTACGTCGCCGCGATTCGCGCCGCGCAGCTCGGCATGTCGACCGCGGTGGTGGAGAGGGACAGCACCGTCGGCGGGCGCTGCCTCAACTATGCGTGCATTCCGGCAAAGGCCGTGCTGCGTGCGGCTGACGTGCTCTCGGAGGTGCGCGAAGCGGGCGATTTCGGCATTCGCGTGGGCGAGCCGACGGTCGACTTCGAAGCCGTGATGGCGCGCCGTGCAAAGGTCGTGGCGACACTCACCGGCGGTGTCAGCGGGCTGTTCAAGAAGAACAAGATCGAGCTGGTGAGTGGCGAGGCGTCGTTGATAAAGGACGGCACGATTCGAGTCGGCGACGACGAGATCAGCGCCAAGACCGTGATCCTCGCAACGGGCTCCGTGCCGCGATCGGTTCCCGGAATCGAGTTCGGCGGGCGCATCGTCGGCACGGAGGAGGCTTGGGCCTTTGCGGCCCTGCCCGAGCGCCTCGCGGTTGTCGGCGCCGGCGCCTCCGGTGCCGAGATTGCCTCAGCCTACGCGCGGCTTGGGAGCGAGACCTACCTGTTCGAGGTGCTGGACCGTGTACTGCCGACCGAGGACGTGGACATCTCGAAGCTGGTTGGGCGAGGACTCCAGCGCCAGGGCATCAAGCTGCACACCGGCACGGCGATCACCGACGTCAAGAGCACCAAGACGGGCGTCTCGTTTGGCCTCGGCGAGGAGACGGTCACGGTCGACTGGCTCGTGATCGCCGCCGGTCGCGGACCGGATATCGCCGCACTCGGCCTCGACGCCGCCGGCATCAAGCTCGATGACCGTGGGCTGATCGCCGTCGATGGCGCCCAGCGGACCTCGCGCGACGGAGTGTTTGCAATCGGCGACCTCGTCGCCGGACCGGCGCTCGCCCACAAGGCCTCCGACGAGGGGATCATCGCCGCCGAGACAGCGGCCGGCCTGCCGACGCACCCGCTCGCCTACGAGGACATCCCGCGAGCGACCTTCTGCACACCAAACGTAGCGAGCTTTGGGCTCACCGAAGCGCAGGCGCGCGAGCGCGGCTTCGACGTGGTCGTCGGCAAGGTGCCCTATGGCGCGGTCGGAGCGGGCACGATCTACGGCGACCGCGCGGGCCTCGTCAAGCTCGTCGGCGAGAGTCGCTACGGCGAGCTGCTTGGCGGGCACATCGTCGGCATCAAGGCGACGGAGCTGATCCAGGAGCTCGTCAACGTGAGGTCGCTCGAAGGCGGCTACGCCGAGGTTGCGCGGATGGTGCACGGCCACCCGACCCTGTCGGAGGCCGTGATGGAAGCTGCGCGCGACGCGGACGACTGGCTGATTCACGGGTAGCGCGTGCCGTGATGGAGGTCTCGGCGACCTTCTACTTCGACCTCGCGAGCCCCGCGGCCTACCTCGCAGCCGAGCGCGCCCTGAGTGTCCTGCCGCCTCCGTGCGCCTGGCAACCGATCCTCGCGCGGACGCTGCCCGGGGCCGAGGCCTATGACGCCTACCGCTGTGAGACCGACGAGCTGGCGGCGCGCGAGCGGATCGAGCGCCGCGCCCAGGCACTCGCGCTGCAGACGGTCGTCTGGCCCTCACCGTTCCCCTTCGACAGCGAGTTCGCGATGCTCGCAACGACCTACGCGAAGCGCATCGGCAAGGGCGTGCCGTTTGCGCTGGCGGCGTTCCGCCAGGCCTTCGCCGGCGGGCACGCGCTGAGTACCCCCGACAACGTGCTGATCGCTGGTGCGGCCTGCGAGATGCACCCGAGCGCGATTCTGCGAGCGACCGAGACGCGCGGTATCCGCGACGAGCTGGCACGAGCAAGCGCCGAGGCACTCGAGCTCGGCGTGAGCGATGTGCCCGCCGTACGCGTCGACGACCTCGTACTGGTCGGCGAGCACCGGCTCGAGGAAGCCGGCGAGCTGCTCGCGGCGCAGCGGCGCTAGGCGCCGCCCAGCCGCCCGGTTGGAGCGGTCGGTATGTCATCCTGGAGGACATGCCGGAGTTGTGGGTTTGCGAGGCCGGGCAGGTGCCATACGGTGAGGCGCTGGCGCTTCAGGAGCACCTGCGCGAGGCCCGGCAAGCGCAGGCGATCCCAGACGTTCTGCTGCTGCTCGAGCATCCACCGGTCTACACCCGTGGTCGCCGCTCGACCGAGGCTGAGCTGCCGCTCGGTGAGTCGTGGTACGCGGCGCAGGGAATCGAGATCGTCGACGTCGACCGCGGTGGCAGGGTCACCTACCACGGCCCGGGACAGCTCGTCGGCTATCCGATCATGCAGGTCGGGCCGATCATCGGCTTTCTGCGGACGATGGAGGAGGCGATCGTCGCCGCCCTGGGCGAGGAGGGGATCGCCGCCCGCAGCGGCGACGATCGGCCGACCGGAGTCTGGGTGGGCGAGCGCAAGATTGCCTCGCTCGGGATTCATGTGGCGCGGCGCGTCACGACCCACGGCTTTGCCGTCAACGTCGACAACGACCTGACGCCGTTTGAGTGGATCGTGCCCTGCGGGCTCGATGGAGTGCAAATGACTTCGGTTGCGCTTGAGACCGGGCGGGCCGACAACCTGGGCTGTTTTCGCAAGCGGATGGCATACGAGTTTGCGCGGGCCTGCGGCATGCGCCAGCGGCTGGTCTCGCGAGCACAGCTCGAAGCAGCTGTCGGCGAGCTGGTCGGCGGGTAGGGTTCCAGCGATGGCCCCAACGCGCGCGCGCAGCAAACCAGGCGGCATGGACGTCCGCACCGTGCTCGGCAACAGCACGATCGGGATTCGTGATCGCAAGCCACCGTGGTTCAAGGTGCCGGCGCCCGGCGGCCCGCGCTACCGCGAGCTCACGCGCCTGATCAACGATGCCCAGCTGCACACCGTTTGCCAGGAGGCCGCCTGCCCGAACGTCGGCGAGTGCTGGGAGCGCGGCACGGCGACGTTCATGATCCTTGGCGATACGTGCACGCGCCGCTGCGGCTTCTGCAACGTCAAGAGCGGCAAGCCGACCTGGCACGATCCGCTCGAGCCGGCGAGGGTCGCGCGCGCCGTCGCGCAGATGGGCTTGCGGCACGCCGTCATCACCTCGGTCGACCGCGACGATCTGCCCGACCTCGGGTCCTCGGCGTTCGTGGGCGTGATCCGCGAGATCCGCCGCCAGGCGCCGCGGTGCCAGATCGAGGTGCTGACACCCGACTTCCAGGGCCAGGAGATGCCGCTCGCGCGCGTTATCGCCGAGCGGCCAGACGTCTTCAACCACAATGTCGAGGTCGTGCCGCGGCTTTACCCGCTGGCCCGGCGCGGCTCGCAGTTTCTGCGCTCCGCGCGCGTGCTGGCCACCGCCAAGCAGCTCGGCGGCGATGCGGTGACGACGAAGTCCGGTCTGATGGTCGGCCTTGGCGAGACCCACGAGGAGCTTGTCGAGACCTTTGCCCTGCTGCGCCAGCACGACGTCCAGGTGCTCACGATCGGCCAGTACCTCAGACCGAGCGAGCAGCACTTGCCGATCGTCCGCTACTGGCACCCGGACGAGTTTGTAGCGCTCAAACGCGCGGCCTACCAGCTTGGCTTCGAACACGTCGCCGCCGGGCCGCTCGTGCGCTCCTCATACCATGCAGATCAGCACGTCCCGCAGTCCCAGGCGGGCGCCGGCCCGCTCGCGCGCAGCTGAGCGCGCACAGGCGAGCCGGTGATTCCGCTCAAGGACAACATCCGGCTCGCGCACGTGCCGATCATCACGATCGCCCTGGTCCTCGCCAACATCGTCGCCTACCTCCTCGCCAGCAGCCACGGCGGCTCGATCATCAGCGGGCCGACCAACGAGACGCTCGTGCACTCTGGCGCGATTCCCTACGAGTTCGCTCACCTCGGCCAACATTGCGACCTCGGCCTCAGTGGATTCGGCCAGCGCGTGCTGTGCACCGGGCAAGCGGGCGTCGCCGGTACGCCAGGTCCCCAGCCGCCGACCTGGGAGACCGCGTTCACGGCGATGTTCCTGCAGACCAACGTCCTCGTGCTCGCGATCGCCGTGCTTTTCCTCACGATCTTCGCGACGACTGTCGAGAACGCAATGGGCCGCGCTCGCTTCGCCTGCTTCTATCTGCTCGGCGGCCTCACTGCGCTCGCGGTGCAGATCGCGCTGGCGCCGAACTCGAGCGATCCGACGCTCGGCGCCGCGGGCGCGATCGCGGCGGTGCTCGGCGCCTACATCGTGCTCTACCCGCGCGCGCGGATCCTCACCGTGGCGATCGTGCCGTTCTTCCTCGGGCCTGTCGAGGTGCCAGCCTGGGCGATGGTCGTTCTTTGGTTCGCCATCGAGGCCGCGCTCGGCGCGCTCGGCCTGACGGCGCCGCTCGGGGCAAGCAGCGCGATCACCTACTACGCGCAGATCGGCGGCGTCTCGTTTGGCCTGCTCGTCGTTCGCGCCTTCGCGCCGCGCCGCTCAGTCGAGCTCGCAGCCGGACACTAGGATTCGCCAGCCGGCCGCCGAGGATCGCGTCGCGCCAGGGCGACGGTGGGCTATTCGAGACGAAAGATCGGCTCGAGCGGGCGCGGTCCGGCGTCAGCGACGCGCTCCTCGAGCAGCTCGGCCATGGCGTCCTGCCAGCGCGTGCTGACCTCCTGGGAGGCCAGATAGCGGGCAGCGGCATCGAGGTCGTCGGCCTCGAAATAGCCGAACACTGTGTCGCCGGCGCGGAAGATCGTGTAGTTGCGAATCCCGGCGGTGCGCAACGCCTCGAGCATCTCCGGCCACACGTTCGCGTGCGCCTGCACGTACTCGTCGATCTTGCCGGGACGCACGCGAAGCGTGAACGCCGTGCGCTCGGTCATGTCAGCTCCTTTCGAGCGAGCGGCACGCGATCGCTCAGCGCGGATAGGCGAGCGCGACGCCGCCGTCGACGTTGAGGAAGTTTCCGGTGCTCTTGCTGGAGCGTGCCGGTGAGGCGAAGAACAGGATCGCCGTGGCGATGTCGCTGGGCAGGACATTGACCTTCAGCGTGGTTCGCTCGCGGTAGAACTCCTCCAGCTCGTGTGGCTCGATCCCGTAGGCCTCGGCGCGCTCCTCACGCCAGGCCGAGCCCCAGATCCGCGAGCCCTCGAGCACGGCGTCGGGGTTGACCGTGTTGACGCGGATGCCGAATGGGCCCAGCTCCTCGGCGAGGCAGCGCGCCAGGTGCAGCTCGGCCGCCTTGGCAGCGGAATAGGCGGCGGCACCCTTGCTCGGGGCGAGCGCGTTCTTGGAGGCGACGAAGATGATGCTGCCGCCGGTGCCCTGATCGATCAGCAGCCGTGCCGCCTCTCTGGCGACGAGGAAGTAGCCGCGAGCGAGGATGTCGTGATTGCGGTCCCAGAGCTCGACCGAGGTCTCGGTGATCGGCGCGCTGGAGGCGATGCCGGCGTTTGAGACGACGACATCGACGCCGCCGAAGGCGAGCGTGGCCTCGCGGTAGGCGTTGAAGACCGAATCCTCTTTGGTGACGTCGGCGTTCACAGGAACGGCCGCGTCGCCGAACTCCGCGACCACCTCGGCGGCGGACTTGCTGTCGATGTCGGCAACGACCACGCAGCCGCCCTGATCGATGAACCCGTGTGCGGCAGCGCTGCCGATACCACCGGCGCCGCCGGTGATCAGCGCGACGATCCCCTGGAATTCGCGCGCCGGCGGCGCCAGCGAGAGCTTGTACAACTCGAGCGGCCAGTACTCGATCGCGAACGACTCCTCGTCGTTCAACGAGACGAAGCCGCCAAGTCCGGACGCACCGCGCATCACGGCAATCGCCCGGAGATATAGGTCGCGGGCAAGCTTCGCAGCCTTCAACGTCCGCCCGGCGCTGATCAGTCCGACGCCGGCGACGAGAACGACGCGGGGACTCGGGTCTGGGAGCGTGTCGCCTTCAGCGCGGTAGCGCTCAAAGTAGGCGCGCTCGCGCTCCTGGAAGGCCTGTACAGCCGAGACGAGGCGCTCCCGGAGAACCGCTGCATCTTCGTGCTCGGGTTCGAAGTCGACCCACGCCGGGCGACGCTTGGTGTGAACGAGGTGGTCCGGGCACGCCGCGCCAACCTGCGACAGATCGCTCGAGTCGCTGCCACATACGAATTCGAGCACTGCGGGCGAAACGTCGACCTGGAGGATTCGCGGGCCGCCGTCGGCTAGTGCGCCGCGGAGCGCCGGGAGCACCTCGGCAAGCAGGTTCGCGCGAGCATCACCATCAAGCGCCGGCCGCTGCGCGCCGCCGAATGGGGCGGCGCCGTTGCGGCGGGCTGCGACGAATGCTGCGGCCCGGTTGATCGCCTCAAGCGTTGAGCGATACGACTCCGCGGCGGTAGCACCCCAGGTGACGAGCCCGTGCTTGGCCAGCAGGACGATGCTTGCCGCGGGCTTTGCGGTGATCGCTTCCGCGACGAGCTTCGAGAGCGCGAAGCCGGGCCGGATGTAGGGGATCCAGACGGCGTCCTCGCCGAAACACTCCCGCGCGAGCCGCTCGCCGTCACTGGCTCCGACGATTGCACCGATCGCGTCGGGATGGGTGTGGTCGACGTGCGCGTGAGGCGTAAACGCGTGCAGAAGAGTCTCGATCGAGGGCCGAGGCATCGACGGGTCGAGCTGGCAGCGGGCGAGGTAGGCGACCATCTCCTCGTCGGACATCACGTCGCGACCGAGTAGAGGCATGATCTCCGCCAACCGCAGACCCGTGAAGCCGCTGCGGCCGATGCTCGCAAGATCGCTTCCCGAGCCCTTGACCCACAGGACGTCCGTCTCGCGACCCGTGTGATCGGGCTGGCGTGCCTTGACCGAGGTGTTGCCACCGCCGAAGTTGACGATCGCCCGGTCGGACGCGAGCAGGTTCGAGCGGTACACCAGCGCGTCGAGCTCGTCGCCGTCGGCGACCTGCGCTGGATCCCAGCCGTCCGTCACCGACTGCGGGATGCTGGTCGACCTCTGCATGGTTTAGTACCAGTTCGAAATTGTCCGCTCAAATGCCATTACCGGCCCAATTCAATCACAAAAGATCACGCGCCAATCGGGCTGACGCGCGGCCGCGGGCATGCCGTGCCGGCGCGCGACGCGGTGATGTCCGCCGATTCCACGACAGGCACCACGTCAGGTCGGTTGTCGGAGCGCTGAGCGGGCTTGTCGCCGGCGCCACAGTTCACGTCCACGCTGCGCAAATGCGCGACTGTTCGGCACCAGCACGCTAAGGACGAGCAGCGCGCCCGTGACGACCTGGAAATCGTCCTCGTTCAAGGACGTGCTGACGAGCACAAAGCTCTGCAGGCCGGCGAACAGGAAGCCCGCGAGCACGACACCGATGATCGTCCCGCGGCCGCCAAAGATCGAGACACCGCCGAGCAGCACGATCGTTATCACCTTCAGCTCGAAGCCGATTCCGATGCCCTCCGCCGCCGAGTTCAGCTCGAAGGTGTAGAGCATGCCGACGAGCGCGCAGACCACACCGGAGAAGATGAACAGCCCCAGCTTCACGCGCTGCACGTTGAACCCGGCGTGCCGCGCGGCCTCCTTGTTGAGTCCGATCGCGTGCAGCGACCGGCCGAGCGGCGTCATGTGGAGGACGACACCGACGATCACCGCGAGCACGAGAAACACGAGGACCGAGTAAGAGAGGAACGGAACGCCCGGAACCGGATCGACGCCCAACGTGTTGAAGAACGACGGGAAGCTCGACACCGTGTTCGCGCCGAGGATCACGTTGGCGATCCCGCGGTATAGCGTCAGCGTTCCGATAGTCACCGCGAGCGAGGGCAAGCCAACGACCGTGACGAGCAGCCCATTGATCGCGCCCGCTACGAGGCCGACGGCGATCACGACCAAGAGGATCAGCGCCAACGGCCAGTGGTGAAGCGTCAGATAGCCCAGTGTCTCGCCGCCCAGCGCAAGGGTCGACGCGACCGAGAGGTCGATCTCGCCGGTCATGATGATCAGCGTCATCGGCAGCGCCATGATCGCCACGTCGCCGAGGTTCGTGCAGGTCGTGAATAGGTCGTAGTTGGTGAGGAAGTGAGGCGATGACGCGGTGCCGAGCACGAACACGGCGACGAGCGCAATGGCCAGCGCCACCTCCCAACGCACTACTCGTCCGAACGCGCCCGCGATCGTCGGGCCGGCGACGGCCTGCTTCGAAGCGCCGCGGTCCCGCTTGACGTTAGGCACCAAGCCGCACTCTCCTCCGTCGTAGCGCGGTCGACACCCGGAGCTGAATGCCGCGGTCCATCGTTATTGCGACGAGCATCAGGAACCCCGTGATCCCCTCCGTCCATGTCGTCGGGAGGACGCCCGTGACGTTGAGCGCAGAGTTGATCGCCTGTAGCAGCAGCGCGCCCAAGGCAGCGCCGACCACGCTGCCACTGCCACCGAAGATCGCGACGCCGCCGATCACCACTGCGGCGACGATCTGTAGCTCCAGGCCGTTGGCTGCCGTGGAGTCGATCGTCGCGTACTCGCTCGCCCACAGCGCGCCAGCGAGGCCCGCGCAGGCGCCGCTGATGACGAACGCCGTGAACACGCGCTTGGCGATCGGGATGCCGGCGAGCCGCGCCGCCTGCGGATCAGAGCCGATCGCGTAGAGGTCTCGCCCCGAGCGGAACGAGTGCATGTAGTACGCGGCGATCGCAACGAGCACGGTAACAACTATCGCGACATCCGGCACGCCGAGCACTGCTGCCGTTGGAATATTAAGGAACGCGGTCGGCTCGGTACTGGCGAGGACCTGCCCGGGACCGACGATGACCGTGTCGATGCCGCGGATCGCGTAGAGCATCGCGAGAGTGACGACGAGGCTCGGCACGCGGCAGATCGCGACGATCGCGCCGGTGAGCACGCCGGAGATTAACCCGATAACCAGACCGGCGAGGAAGACGAGCGGAATCGCGATGCCGGGGTGCTGGGCAAACAGGTGCGCGGAGAGGTAGGCCGAGATGCCGCACACCGAGCCTACCGACAGATCGACGTTGCGCGTGATGATCACCATCGCCTCGCCGATCGCCACGAGCGCGTAGAGCGAAGCCTGGCTCAGGATGAAGCTGACGTTCGCCTTGTCGAGGAAGCGCGCTTGGATCAGCGTGGCGACGAGCACCAGCAGCGCGAGCACCGCGACGATGCCGAACGTCCGGGCGCGGAGAACGAAATCGACCAACCGGCGCCGACTCGCGAGGTCGCTGGCAGGGGCCATATCCGCTGCGCCGCTCACGCCGACCCTGCTTCCACCGCGGCCGGAACCTCGGCCTGGCCGGTCGCCGCAGTGATGATCTTCTCCTCCGAAGCATCCTCGCGTGCGACCTCGGCGACGATGCGCCCCTCACGCATGACGAGGATCCGGTCGGCGAGCGCGAGCACCTCGGGTAGCTCCGAGGAGATCACGAGGACGGCGACGCCGCTGTGCGCCAGCTCGACGAGGATGCGATGCACCTCTGCCTTCGTCGCGACGTCGATGCCGCGCGTCGGCTCGTCGACGATCATCAGCGACGGCGTCCGGCTCAGCCACTTCGCGAGCACCACCTTCTGCTGATTGCCACCAGACAGCGACGTCACCGGGTTGCTGAGCCGGCCGTATTTGAGCTGCAACCGCTCGCCCCATTCCGACGCAAAACGCAGCTCGGCCGAGCCCATGATGAGCCCGAAATGACTCAACCGGTGCAACGAGGCGAGCGCGACGTTCTGGGCGATTGACATGTCCATCACGAGACCCTGTTGCCGGCGGTCCTCGGGCACGAAGGCGACGCCGGCTGCCATCGCAGCGGCCGGAGAGTTGCGCCGGATCGGCCGCTCGGCGACATGCACCGCGCCCGAGTCGAACGGATCGATGCCGAACACGGCGCGCGCGACCTCGCTGCGGCCGGCGCCGACCAATCCGGCCAGCGCGACGATTTCGCCCGCGTGCACCGCGAAGGAGATGTCTTCAAAGGTGCCGGCGCGCGCGAGCTGCTCCACGCGGAGGACCAACTCACCCCGGTCGTGGTGCTGGTGCTGGCGCTCAGCGAGGTCGCGACCGACCATGGCGCGCACGAGATCGCCCGCCGTCAGTCCTTTCAACTCCTGGGAGAGCACGAGTCGTCCGTCGCGCAGGACGGTCACGCGTTGGCTGACCGCGAAAACCTCCTCGAGCCGGTGCGAGATGAAGACGACAGCAGCGCCGTGCTCGCGCAGGCTGTCGACGACGCCGAACAGGCGCGCGACCTCGTGAGCGGAGAGTGCGGCGGTCGGCTCGTCCATCACCACGACCTTGGCGTCGAGCGATAGCGCTTTGGCGATCTCGACAATCTGCTGCTCGGCGATCGACAGACCGCGAGCGACGCGGTCCGGATCAACGTGTACGCCCAAGCTTTCGAACAAAGCGCGCGCGCGCGATTGCATCGCGCCGTGGTCGATCCGCCGCCCGCCGTGTACGGGCTGACGCCCGATGAACACGTTTTCGGCGACCGACAGATCGGGGAAAAGCGTCGGCTCCTGGTAGATGATCGCGACACCCGCGTCGCGCGCGTCGCCTGGTCCCGCGAGTACCACGTCGCGGCCGCCGATCGTCAGCGTGCCGCGGTCTGGCTGGTGAACGCCGCCGATGATCTTGACGAGGGTCGACTTGCCCGCGCCGTTCTCGCCGACGAGCGCATGGACCTCGCCGCCGCGCAGGTCGAGCGACACGTCCTCGAGCGCGTGGACAGCACCAAACGCCTTCGTGGCGTTGCGCAGGCTGAGGATTGGCCCTTGATCGCCGTGGCTCGTGTCGGGCTGCGCCGGCGTACCATGCGCGCCCCCGCCGCTTCCCTGCTCCTTGACTTCTCGCACGTGTCTCGCAGTGTTGTTGGTTGGCGGGCAGGCGATGCGTCTGCCATGTGCGCTTCGCACTCATGCGCCGTGACAGCCGCCGGTCACCGGAACGTCGTCGGAGACTCGACATCCGGGTCACCGGGCCGCCGGCGAGTGCCGGCGGCCCGTGTGCCCCTACCGCATATTTACGCTGCTAGTACAGCAGAGACCTGGTGGCTTAGAAGTTGAACTTGCCCACGTTGGCCTTGTTGAACACGAACGGCTTACCAGTCAGCACCGTGTTGTCCGCCAGGACGGTGAACGTGCCGAGCGAGCCGGCGGTGAACTTGTCACCCGTTGCGCCGGTGATGTTCTTCGCCGCCAAGTTGGCCGCCGCATACATCGCGACGTCGCCGACGTGCGCCGGATCCCACAGCTCGAATATCGGGCACGTGCCGTTCAGCACGTACTTCTTCATCGCGAGCGGAGTACCGAGACCGGTGACGATTACCTTGCCCTTCTTGTGGGCTGCGTCAACAACCTGGGACGCCGCGAGAATACCGACCGTGGTCGGGGAGATGATCCCCGCCAGCTTCGGGTACTTCTGCAGCAGACCCTGCGCAACCTGGGTTGCCGTGGTCGGAACGTCGTTGCCGTACACGGTCGCCACCAGCTTGATCTTCGGGTACTTCTTCAGCTCCTTGTGCATGTAGCCGATCCAGGCGTTCTGGTTCGTCGCCGTCTGAGCAGCCGACTCGATCGCGATCTGACCCTTGTCGTGAATCTCCTTGGCGATGATGTCGACTTCGCTCGTGCCAATCTGAGAGGTCAGAGCGTCCTCAACGTAGATCGAACGACATGGCGGCGGCCCAGACGCATCCGAGTCGTACGTCACGACTGTGATGCCCTTCTGCATCGCGGCGGTCAGCGTCGGGCAGAGTGCTGCCGGATCGGTGGCGGAGACGATGAGGACCTGCGCGCCGTCGGCGATCGCGGCCTGGATCGCCGGGATCTGAGTGGCCGGCGTCGCAGCGCTGCCGCTCGTCTCGGTGCACGACGCCTCGTTCAGGGTCTGAGCAACGGCGCAGACGCCACCGGACGCGATGCTGTCAGCAGTGGTGAAGTAGGAGTTGCCCAGGTTCTTCGGGATGACATAGACCTTGAGACCCGACGCCGGTGCCGATGTCGCATAAGCGACGCCTAGCGATGTGCCCAGGAGGCAGACCACCGCTCCGACCAGTATCAGTGCGCGCTTGCTCACGCGAGATTTCATTACGTGATCCTTTCGGAGAACTGTATGGATTCCCTGGCCGACCTCAGCGCAGGGCCGTTCGACCACGACAAGCCTTCGGCGGCCGATCGGATAAAGCGACATGCAGCGCGACAGCGCACCCTCTCCCCATCAGCGGGTAATCAACCGCCCTGACGCGACAAACCCGCCCGCGACACACCACGGACAGATTCGACCGCGCAGATTGGTTGGATCACAGTGAGCCAACACGCTGCGCGATCATATCCGAACACCATTTGGGGTGTCGCACTAGATCGAAAGATCACCGGCTGGTCCACGCGAGGCCGCTGTAACCTGCGTGCGCAGGACCGAACATGGCCAGACGGCGACGGGGACTTACACTGTCGAGCGCACACACGAGCGCTCATCGACAGCCACAACCACACAAGCGATCACCACGATCAACGCAGACCGCCCCCACATCGTTCGCGAAGCGCCGGAACCCGCTGCGATTCCCGAGGATCGGCGACGCTCGATCGCGGACCTGTTGATGGCGACCGGCGCCGTGAGCGTGTCACAGGTGGAGTCACGTTTCGGCGTTTCGGCGATGACCGCGCGGCGAGACCTGCACGAACTCGAGCGTCGCGGCCTCGCGCGGCGCACGCACGGAGGCGCCGTGCTGCCAACGCTCGCCGCGCACGAGGACTCCTTCGACCGGCGGATGAAGGTCGACGCCGATGCCAAGCAGCTACTCGCAGCCGCGGCCATGTCGTTGCTCAGTCCGCACGAAACCGTGTTCCTGGACTCGTCGAGCACGACCCACTTCGTCGCGCGGAACATCGTCGAAGCCGGCCTTGCCGCAACGGTGCTGACCAACAGCTTGCCGATCATGACGATGCTCGCGAGCGAAGGCGGACCCAACGTTGAGCTGATCGGCGTCGGCGGCACGCTGCGGGCGCTCACACGCTCCTTCGTCGGCGCTGGCGCAACGCGAACCGTGACCGAGCACTACGCCGATCGCCTGTTCCTCAGCGTCAAGGGGGTCGTCGACGGCGACACGCTCACCGACGCTGACTCGCTCGAGGCCGACATAAAGCGGACGATGATCGCGCACGCTCGAGACAGCGTGCTGCTGATCGACGGCACGAAGCTTGACGTGCGTGGGCTCAGCGCGATCGCGCCGCTTTCGGCGATCACGACCGTGCTCGCCACCGGCATCACAGCGGATCAGGCGACGATGCTCGAGCGCTCCGGCACGACGGTGCGGATCATCCGCTCCGGCGACCACGTTTCGAGCGTCGCGCCGACCTAGTCCAGCGGCCAGCGTTCAGCTTTGAGCCGCCGCCGCTCAGGCGACGGCGGCTCCACCGCGCCGCTCGGCCATGCGCGCCACGTAGCCCGAGGAGCGCAGCTCGGCGATCGGATCGGGCGCAGCGCCAAGGTCCACGCGGACCTTCGCGCAAATTGGGCGCAGGTCGCTGGCGTAGGCGCGCAGCAGCACCTCGTGGCCGCCGAGCACGTCACCGGCTTGCTGCGCATCGCGCAGCGCCGGGCGGTCGACCAGCAGCGCTTTGGCGAAGATCTCCTGCAGGCCGACGACGCTGAGCACCATCGCCTCGACCTTCTCCTCGACGTTGTGTGACTGGTCAATCGTCAGTCGCGGCAGCGGGCGGCCGCTGCCGATCAACTCGCAGAAGATCAGGAATAGCGCGAACGGGTTGACCGAGCCGAGGATGAGGTCGTCGTCTGCGTACTTGCGGTCGTTGAAGTGGAAGCCACCCAGTCGGTCCTGAGCCGAGAGCAGCGCAACGATCTGCTCGACGTTGGTCCCCTGCGCGTGATGGCCGAGGTCGACGAGCACGCGAGCGCGCTCACCAAGACGCTGGCAGATCAGCAGCGCTGAGCCCCAGTCGGCGATGTCGGTCGCGTAGAACGCCGGCTCGAAGAACTTGTACTCGACGAGCAGCTCCTGCGCTGCCGGCAGCGCGGCATAGAGCTCCACAAGGGCCTCGACGACGCGCTCGTGGCGCTCCGCGAGATCGTCCTGGCCGGGATAGTTGGTCCCGTCCGCGAGCCAAAGCGACTGGGCGGTCGAGCCGAGCTCGCTGGCGATCTCCAGACATTCGAGCAGGTGGTCCAACGCCTTGCGCCGGATCCGCGGGTCAGGGTTGGCGATCGAGCCGAGTCGATAGTCGGGGTCCTGGAAGAGGTTCGGGTTGACCGCACCGACCGTCAGGCCGAGATCGGTCGCGTGACGGCGCAGGGCGCCGAAGTCTTCGACCTGATCCCAGGGGAAATGCAGGGCAACGGCCCCGGCCGTGCCGGTTAGGCGCTGCACCTCGGCGGCGTCCTCGAGGCGCTCGAAAGCATCGCGCGGACGGGCCGGCTGTGAAAACGTCGCGAACCGCGTACCCGAGTCGCCGTAGCCCCAAGACGGCGTCTCAACGAGGAAGGCGCCGAGCGAGTGCTCGAGCGCCTCGACGTCGTGGCCTTCGTCGCCCAGCCTGCGCGCCAACTCCTCGTATGCGTGGATGGTGTCGGTCATTGGACGGGGGCCGGCTGCGGCAACGGCGCCGTCAGCCCGGTCACGGCGAGGAAGTGTAAGTAAAGCTCTTCGGCCTGGGATTCGTCGCTTGGCTCGTAGCTGATCGCGCTGGTCGACGCGGCCGCCAGCTCGCGCAGCTCGGCGAGTGAGCCGCCGAGCTCGCCTGCGGCTCGCGCCTGGACGAGCACGTTGCCGAGCGCTGTCGCTTCCTCGGGACCGGCGAGGACCGGCAGCCTGGTCAGGTCGGCTGTCAGCCGGCAGAGCAGCTCGTTCCGCGCACCGCCACCAACGACGTGGATCACGTCGCAGTGGTAGCCGATGACCGACGCTAGGCGCTCGAGCACCAGCCGGTACTTGCAGGCCAGCGATACGAAGATCGAGCGCACCATCTCACCGACGTCGCTCGGCGCCGACTGACCGCCGGCAAGACAGAGAGATGCGATGCGGGCCGGCATGTCGCCGGGGCTCAGCAACACGTCGGCGTCGGGATCAAACAGCGCCACGTCCGGACGGGCCGCCGCAGCGAGCGCGTGTAGCTCCTGGTAGTCGCACGTCAAACCGGCACGCTGCCAGCCACGGCGACACTCCTGCAACAGCCACAGACCCATGACGTTGCGCAGCAGGCGCGTGGTCCCGTCGACGCCGCGCTCGTTCGTCAGATTCAGGGCTGCTGCGTCGGCGCCGAGAAACGGTGCGGCGGTCTCGACGCCGAGCAGCGACCAGGTGCCGGAGGACAGCACCGCCGCACGCGGGCTGCGCATCGGCGTCGCCACGAACGCGGACGCCGTGTCGTGCGCTGCGACCGTCCACACGGGAACGCCGATCGCCTGCGCGGCGACGTCGCGGTGGCGTTCGAGAAGCGGGCCCAGCAGGGTGCCCGGCGCGACAGGATCGTCGGCGAAAACGGGGGCTGGAAAGCCGAGCCGCGCGACGAGCTCGCGTGCCCAGCCGCCGGACTGTGCGTCGAGTAGCCCGGTCGTCGACGCCGCGGTGATCTCGTTGGCGAGCTCGCCGCTGAGCCAGAGGCCGAACAGGTCGGGTACCAGACCGAATCGCTCGGCGACCCGCATCGCCGGACTGTCGACTTCGGACATCAGCTGGAAGATCGTGTTGATCGGCATCGTCTGAATGCCGGTCACGGCGTAGAGCTGCTCGCGGCTGACACAGGCGTGGACGCGCTCGACCATTCCCTGTGTGCGCGCGTCGCGGTAGTGGAACGGCAGCCCGAGCAGCCGCGAGGAGCCGTCGAGCAGCGCATAGTCGACGCCCCAGGCATCGACCCCGACACCACTGAGCGGCGCCGTTGCGGCTGCCCGCGCCAGGCCTTCGAGCGTGTCGGCGAAGAGGCCGGGCAGATCCCAGTACAGCCCATCGGCCAGCTGAACGGAGCGGTTGGTGAAGCGATGTGCGACCTCGAGCGCGACCGAGTTGCCGTCGTGCCGGCCGAGCACGACGCGGCCGCTCTCAGCCCCGAGATCGACGGCCGCGAAGGCGCGGCTGGCGGTCAAGACCGACGCTCTTGCTCGGCTGAGAACGATTGGCTGCGAGCGAAAATGACCTCCTCAGCCACCAAACAACCGTAGTCGATCAACGCTCGCATAGTCAAGGCGGCTAGGACGCGGACCCACCGACCGACCATTGCACTGAGGGGACACCGAACAGCGCGCTCTGCCAGGCGGCGACAGCGGCGTCTGTGTCCGGGTCCACGGCGACCGACGGGGCGGAGTTTGTGCCCGCCGTCGTGAGCGCCACGAGCGGGCCGAAGCCCAGACCGGTGGAGCTCGCTTCGTTACTGCGGCTGGCAAGAATCTGTTGCTGGGTCACGGCCCAACCGTTGGCAAGTCGCGGCGCAACCTCGGCGAGGACGACGAGGTCGTTGGTCGGGCCCGCGGCGATCGCGCCGAGGCGCAGATCCTCGGATGGTTCGGAGAGGACCGATGGCGACGCCAGCTGTGCCGGGCTGACGCCCGACACATCGACGACGTAATAGCCAGCCACCATCGCCGGCCAGGCGAGCGCGACACCCTCGCCGGACAGGCGCTCGAGTGCAACCGAGCCCGGAGTGAGGCGCAAGTCGGCGGGCTCGGTGAACGAAGTGAGCACGCTCGCGCCATGGAAGATCGGGCCCGCTGCGGAATGCGCGAGATAGACGCGGGTCAGGCCGCTGGTGCCCGGCGGGGGCTCGTCGGTCCAGACGATGAAGGCGCGGTTATCGTCACTCAACACGGCAGAGATCTGCGGCGCGTAGCCGCTCGGGCCGAGCAGCTGCTTCGGTGCCGGCACCCCGACCTGGCTCACCCACCGCGCCCAGACCTCGCCACCCTGTGCCCAGACGACGATCGTGTCGGCGCGATAGTCCATGCCGAGCGCGAGCGCTGTCACCGGAGCCCGGCCCGCGGGCAGGATGTAGGGCGCGGCGAACGAGTAGGCGTGGTGGCGCTCCGCGCGCAGAGCGATCTCGTGCTCTCCGCTGGACGTCTTCAGCACGCTGGCGATGTCGGCGTCACCGATGTACCCATTCGCGGTCGCGACAAGGTCGGCCGGGCCTCCGGTCGCGGTGAGCGAATCGAAGACGCCCGTCGCGTACCCCGCGCCAAACACCGCCTCAGGGCTGCCGAGTGCGACGACGGAGCTCGAGCCGGCGATCACGACGACCTTGCCCCGTGCGGTGCTCGCCGTGACCAGCGGCCCGACCAGCCCGACCCCGGTGGCGGCGCCGCCGCTGAACGCGAGCGGCGGCCCGGGCTGGTCGTCGCTCGCGATTGCAGCGATGTCAACACTCGTCTGGCCGCTGCCGATGTCGGTGCAGCTGGGTGACAGTCCAAGCCAGACGATCGCGCCATCGCGAACGCGTCTGGTGGGGAGCTTGTAGGGAAAGACGACCTTCGGCGCCGTCGCAGCGCCGCAGGTCGCAAGGGTCGCGGCCGCGGTCCAGGTCTGGGCGACCGCGGCGGCGGCGCCAGCGGCGAGCGCGACGAGCCAGATCGTGAATGCAGTGACGGCGAGCGCTACGCGGCGGCGGAGGCGCATCGGCGAAACGCTAGCCGGTCGTGCCGCTGGCCGGCGGCACTTGGCCGTGAAAACGCCGTCGCTCGCGCCCGAGCGCAACGGTACAAAGCACACCGACGACGCAGGCGAGCGCGATCGCTTCGAAGCCCGCGGTAAAGGAGCCCGTCGCATCGCGAACCGCGCCGAGCGCGTATATGAACGTGAACGCGCCGAGGTTTGCGAAGCCGTTGCCGAAACCGGCGATGAAACCGGCGTTGCGCTGGCCGAACAGCTCGATCGGGATCGCGAACAGAGGGCCAAAGTAGAGCTGCGAGAAGGTCGCGTTGATCACGACGGCGAGCAGCAGCGTGGCCAGGCCGTGCGACTCGGCGAGCAGCAACAGGTTCAGCGCGAGCACGGTGAGCGATCCGGCGATGACCAGCAGCGGGCGGCCCAGGCGGTCGGCGATGAAACCGCCGATGAGATTCGACGGCGCGGTGATCGCGGCACCGAGGGCGACCAGCAGCCCGGCGACGGTCAGCGAGTAGCCGCGCTGCACCACGACGTAGGTCGGCAGCCAGACGTTGATGCCGAAGACAACGGCGAGGCGGACGTATTGGATCGCCGCAATCAGCCACATCGCGCGCACGCGCAAAAGCTGGCGCGCCTCGCCCAGTGGCACACGCAACTGTGGCGCCGTCGACGATCCTGCCGGCTCACCGCGGTGCATGAACACCGCCAGGGCAACCATGCCGAGGACCGAGAAGAGGGCGAAGTTTCCCCGCCAGCCCAGCGGGCCGACGAGCACCGGGCCGAGCAGGTTGAGGAAGACGCTCGAGGACACACCGCCGGCGAGATAGAGGCCGAGCGCGGTCGCGCGGCGCTCGGGCGGGAAGAGCCGGCTCATCAGCAGCAGGCCGGGGGCGAAGACCAAGGCGCGGAAGAACCCTGTCAGCGCCTGGTTTGCGACGAGGCCGATGTACTCGCGCTGGAGCGAGAACGAGACGGCGAGCAGGTCGACCCCGAGAAGGCCGATCACGAACAACCGGCGCGGGCCGAGCCGGTCGGCCAGCAGGCCGGCGGGGATCTGCATGCAGGCGTAGACGAGCGTCGAGGCCGCATCGAGCGTGCCCGCCTGGGCGAAGCTGATGTGCAGGTCGCGCCTGATCAGCGGCAGGAACAGCGCGACGCCGCCGATCACGAGCGTCTGCGAGCTTTGGCAGACCATCAGCAGGATCGCGTCCGACCAACGCGCCCTGCCTGGGTGCCCGGCTATGCCCGGGCGGTGGTTGCTGGGTCGAGCCGCGTCATCAGGACGCGCACCGAGAGCCGCGACGGACCGCCGCGGTAGACGCCTTTGATCGGCGGCACGTCACCGTAGTGGCGACCGTGGCCGATCTTGACGTATTGCTCCCCGGCAGGGGTGCGATTGGTCGGGTCGAGGCCGATCCAGGTCGGCTCCCCGCGGCCGCCGCCGCCGGGCAGCAGAATCTCGAGCCAGGCGTGCGTATCGACCTCGACCGAGTCGTCGCGGCCGTCGCTGGGCGAGGCGAACAGGTAGCCGGAGACGTAGCGCGCCGCGATGCCGTTACGACGAAGCAGGATCAGCCCGAGATGGACGAAGTCCTGACAAACGCCGGCGCCGATGTCGAGCAGGTCGGCGACGGTCGAGCCGACATAGGTGATGCCGCGGCGATAGGCGAAGCGCGTCGGGATCAGCTCGCACAGCGCCAAGGCCGAGTGCAGGGGCGACCCCGCTTGCGCGACCTCGTCAAACTCGGCCAGCGCGTCGGCCGGTGGCGCTGGAATGCTCGGCAGCAGGTACTCGCCGGCCGCCTCGAGGTAGGCCGGCGAGCTCAGCGCTGTCCAGTCGGGGTCGGGCGCCTGTGGCGGTTCGGAGGTCACGACGCGAGCGCGCACGTCGATCGTCAGCTCGTTGTGAGGCCGCGAGATCCCAAACTCGATCACTTCGGTGCCGAAGTAATCGCTGTGGCGGCCCAGGCGTGTCTCCGGATCAATGCGGACGTGAAACTCGTCGCAGCGCTGGTGGGCCGTCGTCGCCGGCCGCACCCGCAGCGCGTTGAGGTTGTCGCTCACTGGAGCGGCGTAGTGGTACTCGGTGACGTAGTGGATCGAGAAGTGCACGGCTAGGCGGTCATCATCCGTTCTGCTGGCGCGACGCCGCCAAAGTAGCGCTCGGAGATGTCGACATCGACGAGGGCGAGCTCGCTGCCGACGATTTCGCACACATCGAGCAGGCCGTTATCGGCGTTGGCGGTAACGCGCTCGCGGAATCCCAGATCGGCGAGCACGCGGGACAGACGGAGCACCGGGTCGGAGGTGCGCGGGGAGGCGTCGGCGAGCAGCAGCGCGTCGCGCACGGCGCTTATCGACGCCGCGACCGAGTCCGGGTAGCTCTGCGTGAACAGCAGGAAGCCGGCAACCGCCGCGGCGCTCGGCGCGCTCGCCGACGCTCGCCGGTAGGCCTGCAGGCCACCAACCGCCTGCAGCAGGGCAAGCGCTTGGCCGTCCCGCAACGAAAAGACGTGCTCGTCCGAGGACTCACCGGTCGACGGCAGTGCCACGCGCAGCATCCGCAGAACCATGTCCGCACCCTCGAAGCGGCCGCCCGCGTCGAGGAAGGCATAGGCCTCGTCGCGCAGCATCGTCCGCGCCGCGAGTCCCCAAAACAGCGCCGAGCGACTCTTCACATAGGCGACGAAGGAGTACGGGCCGGCGTAGCCGGTCACACCCACCGCGGCTTCGCCGAGGCCTAGCTGAAAGCCGTTGATCGCCTCCCACATCTCGGCGCTGATCACATCGCGCACGGTCCGCGCGCCCTCGCGCGCCCGCTCGACGCTCGCGACCACCGAGTTCACGTTTTGGTGATCGGTGCTGAGCAGCGCGACCGTTTCATCACGCGATGCGCGGCCGTGCCCTGCCTGCTGCTCGTAGCCGGGGCTCGCCTCGCCCGCGTCGCGCGGGGCCGGGGTCGACCCCATGATGGCGAGCACCGCCTCCCACGACAGCGTCACCCCCGACGGATCGTCGTGCGAGCCCTGGACGTCCGCCTGAAAAACGCCATCGATCAGGCGCGCGGTGTGCTCCGCACGCGACACGTTACGACCGAGCCAGAAGAGCTCATGGGCGATCCGTGCGAGCATCAGGAAGCGCGCCGTGCGTGCCAGTTCGCGACGGCCGCACGCTGTTGCTGCTGTTGCTGCTCCTGCCCGGTCCATGAGCCCAGTCGCAGATCGGGGAGCGACGGTGGTGCGAACGGGACCTGGCGCGGCGGCTCGGAGGTAACAGCCTCGTCGTCATCGGCAAGCACCCAGGTGTCCTTCGAGCCGCCTCCGCGCGAGGAGTTGACGACCATCGAACCGGCCTCCAGGGCGACACGCGTCAGCCCACCCGGGACGATGCGAATCTGCTCGCCGTAGATCGCGAACGGCCGCAGGTCGACGTGGCGGGGGGCGAGCGTTCCGTCTGGCTGCACGGTGGGCACGGTCGAGAGCCGCACGACCTCCTGGGCGATCCACTGCGACGGGTCGCTGCGCACCGTTGCCGCCAGCGCAACCAACCGCGCCTCGCTGGTGTGCGGCCCGATGACGACACCGCGCCCGCCCGACTCGCCGGTCGGCTTGAACACGAGCTCGTCGACGCGCGACAGCGCGGTCTCGAGCTGCTCGGGGTCGTCGAGCAGGTAGGTCGTCACGTTCTCCAGCAGCGGCTCCTCGCCGAGGTAGAAGCGAATCATCTCGGGGACGTAGAGATAGATCGCCTTGTCGTCGGCGACGCCGGTGCCGATCGCATTCGCGATCGCGACGGTCCCCGCGCGGTAGGCGCGGATCAGGCCGGGAACGCCGAGCAGCGAGTCGGGGCGGAACTCGAGTGGATCGATGAAGGCGTCGTCGAGCCGGCGGTAGATCGCACTGACCCGGGCGAGCCCGTCGGTGGTGCGCATGTAACAGACGTCGTCGCGGACGACGAGGTCCGAGGCTTCGACGAGCTCGACGCCCATCTGACGGGCGAGGAACGCGTGCTCGAAGTAGGCGCTGTTGGCGAGCCCCGGAGTCCAGACGACGACCGTCGCCTCACCCTCTGGCCCCGGTGCCACGGCTCGTAACGAGGCGAGCAACAGCGCTGGGTATTGATCGACCGGCCGCACGCGGTAGTAGGCGAACAGCGAGGGGAGCAGCCGCGTCATCGCGAGACGGTTCTCGAGCATGTAGGAGATCCCCGAGGGCGTGCGCACGTTGTCCTCGAGCACCTTCCATTTGCCGTGGTCGTCGCGCACCAGGTCGCAGCCGGCGATGTGGCAGTAGATCCCGCCCGGCGGCCGGATGCCGTGCGCCGCGCGGGCAAAGTGCGAGCGGCTGGCGATCAGCGTCCACGGGACGATCCCGGCGCGGACGATCTCGCGTTCGTGGTACACGTCAGCGACGAACTGATTGAGCGCGCGGATCCGCTGCGCGAGCCCGCGCTTGATCTCGCGCCACTCATCGGCGGGAATGATCCGCGGCACGAGATCGAGCGGAAACGGCCGATCGGCGCCGGCCCCTTCGGTCGTCGTGAGATCAAAGGTGATCCCCTGCCGCATGAACAGCGCGTCGCGCAACTGCCCAGCGGCGACGAGCCGCTCGCTGCCGAGGCGTGCCAGCTCGGCGATCAGCTGCTCGCCGTGTTCGCGTGGCGTACCGCCTTCTGTGAAGACTTCGTCGTAGCCGTCGGTCAACGGAGCAGCGCACATTCAGACATTGTCGATGAAGCGAGCTCGCAAGGGGATGCCAGTTTGGACAACGCGCGCGCGAGGCGTTTGTACCTCGTGGCAGCGAAGCGGGCCAGGGACCGAATGAGCGTCGCGGCGGGCCTCAATCAAACGTCCGCGTAGCTGGACAACGCTCATCAAAACGGCCGTTTTGCCGATGGGGTCTGAGATCAGTCACCCCCGATCGGGAGGACGAGCAGATGAGCACCCCAACGAGAGCAGATCCAGGCGACGGGACCGAGCTTGCATTCTCGAGCTCGCAGGCTGCCGCCTACCTCGGCGTGTCCCTCGCGACCGTGCGTCGCTGGAGCAACGCCGGATACCTGCGCGGCTATCGCACACCGGGGGGACAGCGACGCTTCTCGCGCATCCAGCTGGATGCATTTGTCGTCTCGCTGAACAACGGCGACGACGACCACACGCAGTCGGCGGCCTAACCGGCGAGGACCACTACGTGCCGGCGCCGCCGGCCGGCACGCGGACGCCCACAGCCGGCGCGTGAGTTCGATCCACGGCGCTTACGGACCTCGGCCCGGGGCGAGCGTGGATTGCCCATGTATCACTGAGCAGGCCTACTCAATGCTGCGCGCTTCTGCTCGTCACTGCACAATCTTGTGCGGCGATACAGAGCCCCCGTAGCACCGCGGTACGCTCGCCGCTCTCCGTGGCGACAATCCTCAGATCCAACCGGTCGCTGCGGCGACTCTTCGCAGCGTGGGTGCAGTCGTGCCTGGGCACCGGCGTCGGGTACGTGGCGCTGCTGCTGCTCACCTACCGCCATCTGCACACCTCGTGGGCGATCGCCGTGGTGCTGCTGGCCGACTTCCTGCCGGCGACCGTCTTTGGCTCATGGTTCGGCGCCGCCGCTGATCGCTATTCCAAGCGGGCGCTGATCGTCACTGCGAACCTCGTCCAAGCCGGCGCTTTTGCCGGCCTCGCGCTGTCCCACACGGCGGCGCCGATCTTTTCGCTCGCGCTCCTCGCCGGCTTCGGCAACGCGATGCTGCGCCCCGCGCTGCGCTCGGCGCTACCGGTCCTTGCCGGCGAGTCCATCCAAGCGTCAGCAGCCGTGTACGACATCTGTCGCTGGGTCGGGATCACCGCGGGACCACTCCTCGCCGCCGGCCTGTTCGCGCTCTCCGGCCTCGCCCTGCCGCTCGCGCTAAACGGGCTCAGCTTCCTCATCGCCGCCGTCGTCATGACGAGTGTCCCAATCGAGCGAGCGGACCCGAACCAGGCACACGAATCGTCCGGTGGCGGGCTGCGCGCCGGCCTGGCCGTGGCCTTCGCGGCACCGGGCATCGCGACCGTCGTCGCCTGCTCGGCCGGCTCGCTGATCGCCGGCGGTCTGCTGAACGTCTCCGAGCCGATCCTCGCCAAGTTGCTGCACGGCAGCGGCAGTGACTACGCGCTGCTGGTTGCGAGCTACGGCATCGGCATGGTGACCGCGTCAGTGCTCGTCCTGCGACGCGGCAACCAACCCGCCGACGTCCTCATCCGGCGCTACGTTGCCGCGCTCGCGCTCACCGCGGTGGGCATGGGTGCAAGCGCGGTCGTCGGCAGCATCCCGCCGGCGCTGCTGGCGTTTCTGGGCACCGGCTATGCCAACGCGCTGTTGTTGGTAAGCGAAGCGCAGCTGATCCAGCTCCGGGTCCCGAGCGCCGTCCAAGGTCGGCTGTTCGGCGCGACGGACACGGTCCAGGGGACGTGCTTCCTGGTCGGCCTGCTCGGTGCCGCGGCGTTGATCGCCGGGGCCGGGGTACGCGTCACGCTGGGGGCCGGGGCCGGTATCTGCGCGGTCTGCGCGCTGGCCGGAATCGCCGCCTTCCGCCGGCCATCATCCGTCGCCACGGCACCGCCCAGCGCGATGATCGCCACGGGGTTCGTCACCCACGTGACAGCCTCTTCTCCGCGCCGGCCTTAGTTGGCGACGTGACGGCTAGGAGCCGGGTGCGGGCGGATCGGACGTGATCATGTGGGCGTGTAGCTCGGCCGCAAGCTTGTGCACCGCCTGCGTCAGGTCGATGTCTTTTTGAATCAGCGCGCGCTGCGCTTCGACCCCCGCCTCGACCTGATCAACCATCGTCCGGATCCCGTCGATGATCACCGTGAGCACGCGCTGCGCGCGGTTTGCCGCGGCGGCGACAAGGAAGCCGATGAACAGCTCGGCGACGGTCGTGATCAGGTTGAGCGGGAAGTTGAACGCGGTCCCAGTGAACCAGGACGGCAGAAAGTTCGCGTTCGGGCTGACGATCTTCAGCGCGAAGAGCAGCGTCCAGCCGACGACGAGCACGAGCCAGAAGATGATGTTTGGCGGCTCGCCCATGATCTGCGACGTCCAATCGCAAAAACGTAGAAATAGCGACTCGTGGCGCTCAGAAAGCTCCTTCTCGGTGTCGGCGGCATGCAGCCGGAAGCGCTGAGCGTGCGGGGCCGGGGTCGCCGGTACCTGGGGCGGTGGCGCAGCGACGGCCACCGGATCGGTGCTCATCCCCAGACATTCGACGAGCGTCGGGCGCGTCCTGCCTCACGGCCAGCCGTCATCCTGTTCGTCGTGGAGGCTCGTCCGTGAAGGGCTTCCGCCGGGCCGTTGCGAGCGACGCCGCGCAGCTCGTGACGCTAGTGCGCAGTGCCTATCGGGGCAGCGCCAGTCGGCACAGCTGGAGCAGCGAGGCCGATCTCGTGGCGGGGGAGCGGATCGATAAGGGCCAGGTACTCGGTCTGATCGAGCGCCCGGGATCGATGCTGCTCGTCCTCGACGAGGGCGATGGCCTGGTGGCCTGCTGCCAGCTGGAGGATCGCGGCGCCGGCTTGGCGTACCTGGGAACCCTCGCCGTCCAGCCCGAGGCACAGGGCCGCGGTGTTGGCCGACGCGTGGTGGCCGACGCCGAGCGGCGGGTGGTGGACGAATTCGCCGCCTGCGCCCTGGAGCTGACGGTGCTGGCCCAGCAGCAGGCGCTGATCCTCTGGTATGAGCGGCTGGGCTTCAGACGCACCGGTGAAACGAGGCCCTTTCCTGCCGATCCGCGCTACGCCAGGCCGAAGCGGGACGACCTCTATTTCGTGGTGCTGCGCAAAAAACTGGACGAGCAGACTCGGCTGACAGGAGGTAGTCCGATGGTCAATTGAGCGGCCGTCGTGAGAGCCGTCAGGGCCGCTTCACAGGCGAGGCAATCTTTTTCACGTCGGACTTAGAAATGATTTAGCATGCGGCGCGAAACAGACTGCCGGTGCTCATCGGAACGAACCGAGGAGGCTTAGATGGCTGGGGTCACTGCGCCACTACAGGACGTTAACCTCGACGCCGACGGTCTCGACCGCGGCGTCGGATTCCTCGGGTTGCTGTGGACATCTGAGGGCTCGATCATCGGCTCCGGCTGGCTGTTCGGAGCGCTGACGGCAGCATCGATCGCCGGCCCGTCGGCGATCTTCGCCTGGATCGCGGCGTCGATCATCGTGATCGGACTCGCGCTCGTCCACGCCGAGCTCGGCGGCCTGTTCCCGGTCACCGGCGGTACCGGCCGCTTCCCCCATTACGCGTTCGGCAGCTTTGCGGGTGGCACTTTCGGCTGGATGGCCTACCTCCAGGCGGCGAGCGTCGCGCCAATCGAGGTGCTGGCAACGATCCAGTACATGTCCTCGTACTCCGGACTGGGCAGCTGGTATCAGCCAGCCCCGAACAACACGCTCCACAGCTGGGGCTTCGCGGCGGCGATCGGCCTGATGTTCATCTTCACAGCGATCAACCTCTACGGCATCCGCTGGCTCGCGCGGATCAACAACTACGTGACGACCTGGAAGGTCATCATCCCGGTCCTCACGATCATCATCTTCCTACTGTTTAAGTTCCACGGCCACAACTTCAGCGCCGGGGGCGGCTTCTTCGTCAAGGGCGCGGCGGTAAAGGACATCCTGATCGCAATTCCCGGTGGCGGTATCGTCTTCAGCCTGCTGGGCTTCGAGCAGGCTGTGCAGCTCGGTGGCGAAGCGAAAAACCCAAAGCGGGACATCGGGCGAGCAGTGATCTACTCGATCCTGATAGGGGCTGTGATCTACACGCTCGTGCAGGTCGCCTTCATCGGTGCCATCAGTCCGAAGCTGCTCACAAACGGCCAGACCTGGACGAACATAGCGACGCCGGGCAAAAGCCCGCTGAAGGCCGCGCTGGCCGCGGCGCCCTTCTATAGCGTCGCAAAAGTCGCGGGTCTCGCATGGCTCGCCTTCATCCTGCGCCTCGACGCGGTGATCTCACCATCCGGCACGGGGCTCGTCTACGGCACATCGGCCTCGCGGATCATGTTCGGGCTGAGCAAGAACGGCTACATCCCGAACTTGTTCGAGCGCACCACCAGGAACAGGGTTCCGATGATCTCGCTGGTCTTCACGATGATCCTCGGTCTCGCGTTCCTATTGCCGTTCCCGGCTTGGAGCACGCTCGTCGGGGTCGTCACGGCAGCGTCGGTGCTGATGTACGCGGGCGCGCCGCTCTCGCTCGCGGCGCTGCGGCTCTCGAAACCGGAGCTTCCACGTGCCTACAGGCTGCCGGCGGCCAACGTGTTAGCGCCGGTGTCGTTTATCGGGGCTAACTGGATCGTCTACTGGTCCGGCTGGGGCGTGTACACGACGCTGATCCTCGCGATCTTGATCGGCTACGTGCTGATGCTGATCTCGGGCGTCTTCAAGCTAAACCCCAACCAGCCGCGAATCGACTGGCAGGGAGCGTGGTGGATCCTGCCCTACATCATCGGCATGGGCGTGATCTCCTACTTCGGCGGGTTCGGGGCCGGCGGCATCATCGACGGGGTAGGTACGTTCAAGACCGTCTTCGTCGGCGGGAATGGCGATCTTCCGCTGTACTGGGACCTCCTCGTTGTGGCGGTCTTCAGCCTGATGATCTACTACGCAGCGATGTACTTCCGACTGCCGTCCGAGCAGGTCGACAAGTACGTACAAGAGGTCTACCCGACACCCGACAGCGTCGGTCACTAGTCGAGTCTTACCGTGGCGCGCTGATCCGCTCCCGGGAGGGCCGGGCCGGGGGCGGCAGCGCGCAGCGTTTTCAGCGCGGAGGAAGGCAGTGCTGCGACGAGCCGTCGCGCGCTCGCCGCGCCGGCGTAGGCCTCTGGCGGTGTCCAACCACCGTGGCAGCCGTCCGTCAGTTGAAAGCCAGGAGCCTGCAAGGATCATTAGCAGGCCGGCGATCGCGCCGGCGCCGGGTTGCTCGCCGAGCACCACGACGCCCAGGGCGACGGCGACGACTGGGTTGATGTAGGTGGTCACCAGGGCTCGCCCGGCGCCGACCTCGACGACGAGCACCGCCATCAGCGCGAACCCCGCCGCCGTACACGCCAGACCGAGCACGGCGATCGCCGACAGCGCCGTGGCCGAGGGCAGGCGCGTGGGGAGATCGAGCGCCGCCACCGGCGTCAGGACAACGGCCGCCAGAGCAAGGCTTGCGCCCATCGCCGCGCGCGGGTCGAGGTCGAAGAGCTGTCGCTTGAGGATCATCGGGCCGGCCGCGTAGCCGACCGCGGCGACCAGGATCGCTGCGGCACCGAGCAAGGTCGAGAGCCGGCCCGCGGCGTCGATGCCGACCAGCAGAACGACTCCGAGCAGGCCTACCATCAGTCCAACCAGGCGCAACCCACCGACGCGCTCGGAATGGTCAAAGCGCAACGCCAGTAGCGCCACGATCAACGGCACCGCGGCAATGATGATTGCCGCCAGCGAAGACGTCACGTGCTGCTCGCCGACGGCGATAAGTGGAAAGGGAATCGAGATCTCGACGATCGCATAGGCCGCCAGCCAGCGCCAGCGGCCACGCAGCGTGTGCAGAGTGCCGGCGCGCGCAGCCCACGCCAACAGAACGATCGCGCCGAGCACGACCCGGCCCCACGCCAGCGTCCCCGGTGTAGCGCCGCCGTTGACGGCGAGCTTGATGAACAGGTAGGGAATCCCCCACAGCGCCGAGAGCGCGGCAAAGATCGCCCACGCGCGCGTGCTCATCGTTGCCGGCGCGCGAGCGGGAACGGAGCGAGAACCGCCGACGGGTGCATCCCCCACGCGCTCAAGCCTCGCAGATCAGATGCGAGGTGGGCCGGCGCGGCTAGCCGATCAGCGTGCCGTCCTCGACCTCGCTGTCGGGCGCCAGCAGGACGACGCCGTGCGCGTCCGAGAGCGCGCCCGTCACAAGCACCTCGCTCTTGAAACCGGCGATCCGTTTGGGCTCAAATCCGAGCACGCACACCACCTGGCGGCCGAGCAGTTCGTCCTTGGCGTAGTGCGTGAGCTGCGCGCTGGAGCGACGTGTGCCGCGCGGACCGAAGTCGATCGTCAACTTGTAAGCGGGCTCGCGGGCCTGCGGAAAGTCCTCGACCTCAGTGACGCGGCCGACGGCGAGTTCCAAACGTGCGAACTCATCCCAGGTGGCCGACATGGCTGCTGAGTTTAGTTCTCGGCTTGTGCTCTGGGCGTACGCACGGCGCTATTCAGTTGTCCCGTTCCTGCGCCTCACGGAGTCGTTTGACCATGAGTTCGAGCAACGGCCACAGGATCTCAGGGCGCGACTTGGCGAACGACCGGAAAACCGGTTGCGTCAACATCAGCGCGCGCACCTCTGTGTCAGCCGTCACCGCGGCGGAACGAACATTGGTCCCGTCGATGAGTGCCATCTCGCCGAAGAAGTCGCCCGGTCCGAGCGAGCCGATGGCGACGTCACGCAGCGCGACGGTGGCGCGGCCGGTAGCGATGACTGTGAATATGGAGCCGAACTCCCCCGCGTCGGTGAGCGCGGTGCCCGCTGGGAACGTTCGCTCGTGGACGTCCTTGGCAAGCTTCCCCAGGTCCTTCTTCGACACCGCACTGAACAGCGGAACGGACGCAAGCACCTCGGCGATGTCGGCCATCGCGAGATCGTAGACGAACATCGAGAGACGAACCGATGCCACGGTCCTGGTCCGCTCGCCGGCCGGCGCAGACGGATTCGCTCGCGTTCCCAATAACGACCGGTCGGCCAATCCCTAGTGGAGCCAGGCGGGATCGAACCGCCGACCTCCTGCTTGCAAAGCTTCCAACCGCTGAGGACGCGGAGGCGCTAAACGTCAATGCTTACAGGCGTTTCGCGCCCCCGAATCACACCGCCGTTTTATGCGGGATTTCCGGCGATTTGCGGCGTCGTCAGCTGCGCGTGGCGGGGCGAGCCCCGGTCGGCGCGGTGACGGTCGCGTGCTCGGTTGTCTCGTTCGCGCTGCCGCCGGTCGGCGAGAATGTCACCACGATCTTCAGATGCAGTTTGTGCAGCGCCTCCAACAGCGCGAGCGGCTTCCCCGTCGGCGAGAGCGTCACCGAGATCGTGCCCGCTCCGGTCACGTCGCCGCGGGCAGCGGCGTAGATCACTGTCCGGTTGACCACATGCTTGTGACGGTGCTTGCCATGCCCGCTCGTGACCTCGAGCGTCTCGACGAACGTCGCGGACGCGCTGAAGCTGCCGGCATCCGTCGTCCGCAGCTGCAGCGTCACCGCCCCGCCATTGCCCACCTTAGGCAATAGCGTCGAGAACTCGCTCGACGGTGTGGGCGTCGGCGTCGGTGTGGCCGCCGGCGTCGACGCCGCGACCGACAGCGTGTGGGTAACGCCAACGCTGTATTCGGCTTGGACCTGCGACGCCGTCAGCTCACTCATGAACAGCGCCGCGTCGCTCATGCTGCCCGAGAACGCGCTCGTCGGCTGGTTCGGCCAGCCGCCGTTCAGGTACCCACCGAGCTGCCAGTTGCCTAGATAGGACGCTGCCATCGCCGTGGAGCCAGACGCAACAAGCTGACCATCGACGTACAGGCTCATTCCGTCACTGCCCTGTGTTGCGACCACGAAATGCCACGTGCCATCGTTATAGGGGCCCGGACTCTGAATCGTGCTCGTCGTCCCTGTATCGACGCCGAAATCGAGGTGCCCACCGCTCGTCATGTAGACGACTCGGTCGAGTTCACCGTTCGTGCCGGCGTACGTTGCGAGAACGCCGCCGCTGGTCGACGTCGTGTTGAACCACAACTCCTCGGAGTACGTCGTCGGAGCCTCCTGCGGCTGCGTCGAGACCACCTGCCCACCATTCAACGTGATCCCTGTACCTGTCGAATCCTCAACAGGACTCGGAGTCTGATACGAGATCCCCCACGGCGAGAACGTACCCGTATCACCGTTCCCCGAGAGGTCCGCAGCGCTCGCCGACCCCGTCTCATCCGACAACGGCCAATACAGCGCTGCGCCATCGGCATCAATCCGCTGCCCATACGCCGACGCCGGGGTTGACACCGGCGGCGTCGTGATGTCGATCGTCGCCGACACGCTCGGCGTGCCGTTCGCGTCGATCGCGAACAGCATGTAGGGGCCGGGAAGCGCGATGCCGGGGTCCGATGGAATGGCGAGCTGGTAGGTGTTGCCCGTCGAGGACACGATAGAGAGCGGGATCCGTCGCTGGTCGTTGTCGACGGCATGGGTGGCCTCGCCGTAGCGCACGAGCACGAAGCTCGAGACGGCTGCACCCGTGGTCACCGAGATCGTCTGGCCGGTCTGCGCCGAGGCCGGCGCAGAGGAGATCGTCGGCCGGGTGCGCAGTGACCCGTCGGCGTTGAAGAGGTATGGCGGATAGAAGATCTGTCCGTCGGGGTGGTTGGTTGAACAAGCGCCGCACAGACCGCCGCCTCCGGAGAAGACCGTGCCGTCGGGGAGGAGCACCGCCGTCGAGTGATATACGCGGGGCTCGGCCTCCTCTGCCATCACCGTCCACGCGCCGGTAGTGGGGTCCCACATCTCCGGGTAGAGGTCGGCAGTTTCGTCGGAGAACGGGACGGGGTACGTCTCGCCGCCGACGGTGAAGATCTGTCCCGTGGGGAGAACGACGCTGTTGGCGAACGCACGGGCGTAGGTCATCGACGCGGTCGGCGTCACCGTCGGGGTGGAGCCGCTGATGTCGATGACGTTGGCCACGTTGGTGGCGTTCGAGTCCTGGTAGTCAGGCGCGCCACCGACGGTGAAGATCTTGTCGATGTCGTACATGACTGCGTTGCCATTCATCTCGTCGCCGCTGGACCCCCGCGGCCCCGCGTCCGTGATCGACCCGGCACCGCTGGTCGTGATCCAGTGCATCTCCTCGGACGGGCCGGCTTGGAAGATCCGGCCGCCGGAGGTGGCGATGAACCAGCCGTGGTTGTCGGCGCGGTAGGCGCCCTGGACGTCGGCCGTGTAGATCGGGGTGGCTGGCACGTTGGGCAGCTCGCGCCAGTTCGCGGTCGGCGACCAGATCTCGCCGAGCTTGCCCCCGACGGCACCCGACCAGGAGCCACCGAGAACGAACACCTGGCCGTCCGGCAGCGTCGTCTGTCCCTGATACCCGCGACCGATGTTCATCTGCGGGCCAGCTCGCCAGGTGTTCGTAGCCGGGTTGTAGATGCTCGTATCGGTGTCTCCGATCCCGCCGGTGACAATGACCTCTCCGTCGGGGAGGATCGAAGCGCCCGGACAGAACATGTCGTGCGCCGTGTTGCTCACGGTGTCGGTGCTCACGTCTCCCGTCGCGAGGTTGAGGATCGCCGTCTGCGTGTACTGCTCGTCGTCGGTGGAGTCGAAGTTGAGCTCAGAGTCGGCCGACCACATGAGAAGCTTGTCTCCCGGGAGCAGTGCGACCGCCACGGGGATCAGCGGGAAGCCGATCGTGGGTCCCCATTGGCCGACGACGGATGGGTCGGTCGAGGCGTCCGCGATGTGAGCGCTCTTGCCTTTGCCTGCTGGTAGAGACTGGCCGCGCGGGGCGCCGGTCAGGACCAGCCCTGAGATGGCGACCGCGCGATCCCGGGGCGAGGACAACGACAGCACCGTGAGCCGCACGGCTCGAACGTCCTGTGGAACCCAGCCGACCCGCTTCAGGTTCAGGTTCGCCTGCCACCTGCCGAGAGCGACCGGCGGGTCGAAATGGGTCCCGTCGCTCGACAGCCGGACGACAAAGCGTCCGATCACGCCGCGCATGCCGTGCGGAAGGTAGGTGAGGCCCGAGACGATCGTGCGCTTCGCGAAGGTCACGGTCACGGATTGGGGCAGATGGACGCGGCCGCCGAGGCGGGCGCTCTGCCAGAACGACGACTGGCGCGAGCCCAGCACGGCGCTGGCGGCGTGCCCCGCCGCCGTGCTCGACGCGCTCGCCGTCCATCCGTGCGGCTTGAGCTTGGCCTCGTAAGGAATGAATGCCGCTGCCGTCGGCATCTCCATGTGCATCATCGAGCTCCCGGTGGACCCGGAGCTCCCGGTGGCTCCCGAGCTTCCCATCATCGCTCCCGAGTGTGCCAGGGCGGATCCCCAGCTCACCGCCGCCGCCGCGCTACTCGAGACGACGAGCACGGCGACGAGCACGATGAACAGTCGAGCGGGCCGGGATCGAGAGCGCATGGCTGCGCGGCTCCCGCGGCAACCAATCAGGACAGTCAGGTCCCGCCAGCGTTGGCTCATGGTCAAGCCAGGGTAAGCAGCCGAGGCCGGCGAGACAGGGGAAAAAGCCGACGATAGCAGGGTAAAATCTGCCGGTCGTGACCGCGCGGCCCGCCGCCCGCCGCCTTCCGCTCCCGCGTTCGCGCCCCAGCGCGTTCGCGCGTTCGCGCGGGCGTGACTTGTCCAGCGACGCTGCGCCAGAAGTCGACCTCGAGGAGCGGAATCGTCGCCGAACCGATCTCGCTGCCGACCAGTGTTTGCAGCTATTCGCTAGTGGAGCCAGGCGGATCGAACCGCCGACCTGCTGCTTGCAAAGCGTCCAATTGGTGAGGACGCGGAGGCGCGAAACGTCAATGTTTACGGGCGTTTCGCGCCTCTCAGTCGTGCCGCGGTTGCGGCGGTTTCGTGCGCGGATTTCGGGCGATTTGTGGCGATAACGGCAGCCCCGCCAATTGCCATCAACTGTGCGGCGGGGGGTGGGGCGGAGGGGTCCCGGCTGGTGGTGGCGGTGGGATGGTGCTCAGCCCGGGCGCGCTGTCAGGCCAGATGAGCAGCACCCCGCAGGGCGCGTGGTCGATGACAAACCGGGTTACGGGACCGAGGCTGCGCGGGCCGAGGCAGTCGCGGTCGCCATCTCGCGCCAGGATGAGAATGTCGATGCCGTCAGCGGCTGCGACGACCTCGCGCTCGACTCGCCCGCGTCGGGCTTGGAGGTTGGCTGGGCGCCCCAGCCGCTCTTGGGCGTCGGTGAGCAGTTCGTGAGCGGCCTGTTCGGAGATCGCCTGCAGCTCCTTTGGCGCTGCGGGTCTGGGTGGGTGTCGGCCGAGCAGGCCATGGCGCGCCGCCCGGGCGACCGCTTCGGGTTCGGTGCTGGCGACGTGCAGCAGCGTGATTTCCGCGTCGCCGGGCAAAAATTGCGCGGCCTCGTCGATCGTGGCCTGCCAGGTGTCCTCGATGATCCAAACGAGCGCGCGCATAACGGTGTCAGGCCTTGAGAGCTAACCACAGCAGCACGGTCGCCGCGACCAGCGCCGCCGGCACAGTGAGCGCGCCGAGGCGCAGGAACTCGCCCAGCTCAACGTCCGTGTCCTCGGCTCGCAGGACGCGCCGCCACAGCAGCGTGGCCAGCGATCCGACATAGGTGAGATTAGGGCCGACGTTGACGCCGATCAACACCGCCAGCACCGGCCCAGCGCCGCCGGTCGCCGCCGCCACGGGGATCAGCATCAGCGTCGCGGGCAGGTTGTTGACGAGGTTCGCAAACACGGCGCTCAGCGCGGCGATCGCGAGCAGGTCTGGCAGCGAGCCGCCGGTCGGGAGCACCGCGCGGACCGCGCTGTCCAGCCCGTTCACGCTCGCGGCTTGGACGATCACCCCCAGCGCGAGGACAAAGATCAGAAACCCAGGCTCGGCGGCACGCGCCAGCGCAACCGGGGTCGCGGTCCTGCGGGCGAGCGCGGGACCGGTGATCGCTGCCGCGCCCACAGCGGCAAACCACACCGGCTCGATCCCCACCACCGAGCTAAGCGCAAACCCCGCAAGCGTAAACGCCAGCACCGCTACCGCGAATCGCGGCAGGTCGGGGCGTGCCGGCCTCGCGCCCGCGTGGCGCGGACGGGTGAGATCGGCCGCGAAAAACCGCTTGAACACCACCCACTCCACGGCTACCGCCGCGATCGTCGGCAACACCATCAACGCGGCGAAGCGCAGGAACGACAAGTGGCTCGCGTGGAACGCCAGCAGATTTGTGAGATTGGACACCGGCAACAACAGCGACGCCGAGTTGGCCAGGTGCGCGCAGGCGTAAACCTGCGGCCTGGCGCTGGTGCGCATCCGCGCCGCCGTCGCGAACACCACTGGGGTGAGCAGCACGATCGTGGCGTCGAGGCTGAGCACTGCCGTGATCGCTGCGGCGATCACAAACACGAACGCCAACAGCCGCTGCGGGCTTCCCCCCGACCCCCGGGCCATCACGGCCCCCATTGCGTCAAACAGACCCTCTCGCCGGCAGCCGTCGGCGATCAACAGCATCGCCGCCAGAAACCCGACCGTCGGCCCCAGAGTCCGCAGCGCGTGATCCGCCCCCGACAATCCGATCGCACCCACGACCACGAGCAGCACAGCGCCCGTGGCGGCGGCGACCGCCTCCGACACGTGAGGCGGGCGGGTCACCGCAACGGCGAGCGTCGCCGCCAACACCACCAGCGCCGCAGCGAGCGCTAAACCGTCAGTCACGCCCGCTGCTCACCGTTTCGCCAGGCGGCGCGCTCCGCGCTTACGGACCGCAACGTCGTCGGCTGATCTAATGGCCATTGTTGGAAACGAGAGTATGCGGAGGCCGACCTGTGCGCCACAGTTACGGTGTCTTCTGCGAAGCTAGAGGCGTGATCTGGCTGTTCGTGTTCTTGGTCGTTTGCTTTCGCGCCATGGTATGGCTGTTCCTCGCGCTGGCCACCATCGCGATCGGGCTGCTCGCCGCGATCCCGGCGGTGATCGGCGCGCCCATCGGCCTGCGCTCCGAACGGGCCGCCGCCGGCTGGCGCGACGCGGCACGCGGCCTCTGGGCCGTCACGCTGGCGCTGGGCGTAGCGACCGACGCGCATAGAAACTGGGTTTTGCCGAACCGGCCGCCCGTCGCCTAGCGGCACGCCACCACTACCGCCGGGCTGCCGCGCGTGGGCGCCTCTGCGCGGCTCTGCCGGCGCTAGCGGCACTGGCCGACCAATGGGATGCCCGGACGGGAGAGCGGCTCAGCGACCAACCTGACGACCTTTTGCATCGACCTGTTCGGATCGAGAGAGTGAGCGGGACGCCGGCACCAGTCCCGCCAAGGAGGGGAGGACCAGCACCGACACCCACGCTCATGCCCCAGCGAGGGCACGCCGAGCGGCGCCGCATAGGAGAAAACGCCGCTCGACGATTGGTTCACCTGGCGTGCCCCGCCGCTTCCGCTGCCGGCTCCCACGCCGCCGAGCCGGTCGGGCTGTGCACCTGCAAGTAGGCCTTTTCGATCTCGATACGTGCGCTCGAGGCGCGCTCGCGCACGCCTGCCGAAGCGCTCTCGCTCTTCGCGATCGCCTGCGCATCGGTCATCGCCTTTGCGGGCTGATCGGCCCTGCCGCCAGCGCCGAAATCCTCCGGCGAAGCGATCGCGCTCAACTTCTCAACGAGCGCCGCGACCGACGACGAGAAAGAGCAGCTCCGCGCGCTCGTCGAGGGCCGCGAAATGGCAGTTATTGGCATTTGGGGCGATTTGCCGGCGGATTCGGCCGCCGAGGCGCAGGCCGCCTAGCTCAAGAAATGCCTTGTTTGCAGGCCAATCGCCAGTGGAGCCAGGCGGGATCGAACCGCCGACCTCCTGCTTGCAAAGCAGGCGCTCTCCCAGCTGAGCTATGGCCCCTCGGGAACGGATGTTAGCCGCTGATACAGCACTGCCTGCGGCCGTGAACGCGGCCGTTCGGCACAGTCAGAGGCGGACTATCGAGGCCTGCACTGGGAGCGCCACGCGGGCGCAATGACGTCTAGGACGCGCGCTGTGAGCCGGTAGCGTGATTGGCCGAGCCACCAGACCAGCGCGGTACGTGTGCGATCGAAAGCTCCTGCGTCTCCTCGCCACCATCGACGTGGGCGCGCCACGCTGTGCCGCCGCCGACCGATCCCCCGGCGCGCGAAGCTCCGGGCCTCGCGGGGGGTGCTTCGCGCGACGGCGCTGGCTCGGAGAGCCTGTGCACCTGCACCTCCTGCTCGGGCGCGAACGGCTCCGCCACGCGCTGTGTCACGGTCCCCAGCGCCTCCCGCTCGATCCTCGCGACCTCGCGCGGATCGGCGCCGCGCAGGCGCTTCAGCTCGAGGTGATCGCGAATCGCGTCGTCGAGGTCACTCATCGCACACAGCGTAACGCCCAGACCACCGGACTGCTCTGCCAGCACTCAGAGCCGGTCCGATGGCAGCTGGAGAGCGGCGCCAGCTCGAGCGGCCTCACCGCAGCGGGACTGATCTAGACTGCAGCCACCTCGCGCCGCACGCGGCGTGCCCGGGGGCTATAGCTCAGTTGGGAGAGCGCCTGGATCGCACCCAGGAGGTCGGGGGTTCGAGTCCCCCTAGCTCCACCTTCGCACGGCCCTGCAAATGAGCGGGTGCGTGAGTTGACGGCGGCTAGCGTTCTGCGAAGACTGGTGAGACGGTGATCTGCCCGCAGCGCAGGTGGTTGATCGTGCCGCCGCCGTAGGGTTGTATGCGCCACGAGATGGTGATTGGCCTGTACGCGTTGGGCGGGGTGATCTCGACCCGTGCCGATGTCGGGCACTTGTCCAGGCCGTATCCCGTGGAGTCGGCGAAGCCGAGGTCAAACGCCGCCTCCGCGTGTGCCACGAGGGTGACGGTGCGCTCGGGCATCGACGGGACCGTGTAGGCAGTTCCGCGGAGGACGTCAGTCGGGATCGCCTGCCCCGCCGCGCTCTGCATCTGCAGACCCGGATAGCCGTAGAGCGTGCACGTTGCCGTGGAGACGTTCTTGAAGTCGATCGTCACGCCGACGTGGCCTAACGCCACGCCGAGGCGTCCGACTCGCACCACCAGCTGTGCGGATCGGCACCGTGCCTGACCAGCCTGCGTGAGTGGGCCTGGACGCCCCTCCGCCTGCGCTGCAGCAACCACAATCGGCAGCGTGATCGCAGCGACCACCGCCACTCGACGTCGGCTAGTCATGTCCCGTCACCGGGTCCCGCGCGCATCACGAGCCGCACTATAAAGACCGACATCACAGCGCTCAGCCAGGAGCTCAGTCAAAACACATCGCGCATTTAGCGTGCGCGCGCATGATGTGGTGCGCTGTGCAACTCGGGCGGGAGGAGTGCTGACGATGGCTTTGCGGATCGGGGTTCCCAAGACAAGGCGGGGCGTGCTCTGCACGATCGCCTCTGGGGTGCTCGTCGTCGCCGTCGGCGGCTCGGCCTTCATCTACTTCGTTCTGTTCCCGACCTCCGCGCCGATGCCGTTCCGCCTCGCAGCCGAGCATCCGGTCGCACTGGGTTCGGGATCGTCGCTCGCTGGCCAGTGGACCATCGCGTCGGGCTCGCAGGCCGGATACCGCGTCCGCGAGAAGCTCGCGTTCCTGCCGGCGCTCGACGACGCCGTGGGGCGCACCTCGCAGATCAGCGGCGGCGCGACCTTCGCCGATTCTGGCGGCCACGTGACGATCACCGCGGCGTCGTTCGTGATTAATGTCTACTCGCTCAAGAGCAACGAGTACCTGCGCGACGAGCACATCCACACGATCGGCATTCAAAGCGCGACCTACCCGAAGGCGTCGTTCAAGCTGACCAGCCCCGTGATGCTCACCAAGAGCGCGCTGACCGGCGGTGTTACCGACGTCAAAGTCACCGGCGACGTCACGATGCACGGCACCACCAAGCTGCTGACGATCCCGGTCGAGATGACCCTTTCGAGCTCGAAGATCCAGGCCGTTGGCTCCTACACATTCCCCTGGGGCCTGTTCAACATGCAGGCGCCCAGCGTCGGCGGCTTCGTCAGCGTCGAGAGCACCGCGACTATGGAGTTCAAGCTCGAGCTGGCACACGCGTAGCAGCGGCGATCGGAAGATTCTACGCGCGACACCCGCCGTCACGCGCGGCGAGCGCTGACGGGGGTGGTCACACATCTAGCATCTGTGGAAGACACCGCCACGCGGCTATCGCGGTGTGGTCTCTTGCGCCATGGACACCGGGTGGCGCCGGGTTCCGGCCCGCAGCTCGCGTCTGCAACGCTGTCGCGGTATGCAACTCGGCGAGTTCGGAGTTTGGACGACTTACCGTGCGATCGGCGAGGACAACGCTGGTGAGGCGGCCAAGCTCGTCGAGGATCTGGGGTATGGGACGTTCTGGCTTGGCGGCTCGCCGCGGCTGCCGACAGTACGACCGCTGTTGGAAGCGACGCAGCGCCTGGTGGTCGCGACAGGTATCGTGAATGTCTGGCAATACGAGCCGTCGGTACTCGCGGCTGAGCGCGAGCAACTTGCACCCGCGTTTCCTGCTCGTCTGCTGCTGGGGATCGGCATCGGTCACCCGGAAAGAACGCGCGAATATGTCGGGCCCCTGTCGAAGATGCGCGATTTCTTCGATGGTCTTGACGGCGCCGCCGCTCCTGTACCGCGCGAGGAGCGCTGCATGGCGGCGCTCGGACTGAAGATGCTCGAGCTCAGTGCGCAGCGGTCGCTTGGCACCCTGACCTACTTTGTGCCCGTCGAGCACACGGGGTTTGCGCGCGAGTCCGTTGGCGCGGACGCGCTGATCGCAACAGAGCTCGCGTGCGTGGTCGATGCGGACGCCGATCGTGCCCGGGCGAAGGCGCGCAGTTACGCGAGCTCCTACCTCGGCTTGAGTAACTACACGAGCAACTTGCGCACGTTCGGCTTCACCGACGAGGACATCGCCGACGGCGGCTCAGACCGACTGATTGACGCGGTCATCCCTCACGGCACCGGCGAGGAGATCGCGGCCGTAGTCCGCCAACACCTGAATGCAGGTGCGAACCACGTATGTCTGCAGCCGATCGGCGTGAGCGGCGTGCCCCGCGAGGAGTGGACTGCGCTCAGCGCTGCGTTGGTCCGCTAGCGCCGCCCCGCGGCGTGCCGGCGTAGGAAAGACCTGGCGCTCCGAGCTGCCGTGCCAGAATGGCGCAATGCGCGAGCCATCGACGACCGGTCGTTGCGGCTGCGGCGGTGTGCGCTTCGAGTTGACGGAACCCGCACACGAGGCCGGCTACTGCCACTGCACCCGCTGCCAGCGACGCACGGGAACAGCAGCCTCGGCGCAGGCGCGGATCGACAGCACCACCTTCCGGCTGCTTGCCGGTGAGGACCTTGTGACGGCTTGGCGGCACCCGGACGGCGGCTTCGAGAAGTGCTTCTGTCGCGTATGCGGCTCGCACCTGTTCAGCCGCAACCCGGACGATGCGGCACAGATGAGCATCCGGTTGGCCGCGTTTGACGGCGATCCGGGCGTGCGCCCGAGCTTTCGCGCCTTCGTCGACTACGCCGCCGTGTGGGAGCCGATCCCCGACGACGATCTGGAGCGCTTCGCCGAGCGCAAGCCGCGCTAGCTGCAGCCGCCGGGAAGGATCCGCTGCGGGCGGAGTCTTGGTATGCGAACGAAACCTCCAATCTCGGGAGCTACCAATGAAGAGAATCACCACGCTGCTCGCCGTCGCGAGCCTCGCGCTGGCGGCGACCGCGGCGCTCGCCGCCGCCTCCGGCGCACACGCAGCCGGAGCGGGCGCCATCGTCAGCACGCGCAGCACCTCGCTCGGCACGGTGCTCGTCGCCGGTAACGGTCGCACGCTGTACCTGTACAACGCGGACAAGAAAAACAAGTCCAACTGCTCGGGCGGATGCGCAGTGACCTGGCCGCCGCTGACGACCAAAGGCTCGCCCAAGGCCAAGGGCTCAGCCAAGTCGAGCGAGTTGGGCACGATCAGCCGCTCCGGTGGCGTCAAGCAGGTCACCTATGACGGCCACCCGCTCTATGAGTACATCGGCGACACCGCGGCCGGTCAAACCACGGGCGAGGCAGTCGGCGGGTTTTACGCCGTGAGCCGCAGCGGCGCGGCGATCACGAAGAGCACGAAGGGCACAAAGTCGACGTCCTCGGGCGGCGGCTGGTAACAGCAGAAGGATCGTGGGGCGGGCCTCCGCCTGACGGAGGCCCGCCGCCCGCGGTCAGCCGGCCACCACGGGCGCCGTATGGCGCAGGCGGGAGCTGTTCCAAACAACGAAGCTCGAAGACAGCGCCATCGCCGCGCCGGCGACCAGGGGATCGAGCAGGCCGCAGGCAGCGACGGGGATCGCCGCCAGGTTATAGAGAAAGGCCCAGGCGAGATTGCCGCGTATCGTCTTCAGCGTTCGGCGTGCCAATCCGATCGCCGACGCGGCGACGCAGAGATCGTCGCGCACGATGACCAGATCCGCGGCATTGATCGCGACGTCGGTACCCGAACCCACTGCCAGGCCAAGATCGGCGGCCGCCAACGCCGGGGCGTCGTTCGCTCCGTCGCCCACCATCGCCACGCTTCGGCCCTCCGTCTGCAGGCGTCGGATGAGCGCAACCTTGTCCGCGGGTAGCGCGCCGGCCACGACCTCGGTGATTCCGACCGTCGCGGCCACGGTCCTGGCGGTCGTCTCGTTGTCCCCCGTCAGCAGGACACAGCGCAGTCCCAGCGCTTGTAGGCGGCGCACCGCGGGCGCGGCCGACGGCCGGATCGTGTCGGCGAGCGCGAGCACGCCGATCACTGCCCCGTCACGACGAACGACCACAACCGTTCGCCCAAGTCCCTCCCAGGCCGCAACCCGTTCGGCGATGATCGCCGGAGCGCCATCGAGCCGGCCGCCATCGACCGCCGCCCGTCCAACGTAGATCTCGCGCCCCTCCACGCTGCCGCGTGCACCGATCCCGGGCAGGGCGATGAACGATTCCACCGCGGGCAGCTCGCCGACACGGCGCCCGGCGGCGGCCGCAGCCGTGATCGCGCGCGCAACCGGGTGCTCGGACGCCTGCTCTACCGCGGCCGCCAAGCGCAGAACCGCGCTCCGCTCGATCCCAGTAACCGCCTCGAGGTCCGCCAGTGTCATCTGCCCGTCCGTCAGCGTGCCGGTCTTGTCGAGCACAACGGTGTCGATGTGGCGCGAGGCCTCGAGCGACCGGTAGCCCTTGAAGAAGATGCCTGAGCGGGCTCCAGCCCAGGAGGCTACGAGCAGGGCGGCCGGCGTCGCAAGGCCTAACGCGCAGGGGCAGGCGATGATCAGCACCGAGAGCGCCGCGCTGAACGCCGCGCTCGACGGATTGCCGGTCAGGTGCCAAACGATCAGCGTGCCGAGGGCGAGCAGCAGGACCACCGGAACGAAGACGCTCGAGGCGCGGTCGGCCAACCGCTGCACCGACGCCTTCTCGTTTTGGGCGTGCTCGACAAGGCGCATCATCTGACCCAGCTGGGTTGCGCCCCCTACCTTGGTCGCCCGCACGACCAGCCGGCCGCTGACCGAGACCGTGCCGCCGAGCAGCGAATCGCCGGGGCCAGCCTCGACCGGTTGGGACTCGCCGGTCATAACACTGCGGTCGATCGCCGACTGCCCGAGGACGACCTCGCCGTCGGTTGCCACGGTCTCCCCGGGGCGCACGACGAAGCGGTCGCCGACGGCGAGATCCGTGATCGCTCGTCGCTGCTCGCGGCCAGTGGCGTCGAGCACGGCCACATCCCGCGGCGCAACCGCGGCCAGCGCGCGTAGCGCGTCCCCGCTGCGCTTCCGCGACCAGGCCTCGAAGTAGCGGCCGGCCAACAGGAAGGTGGTCACCCCTGCGGGCACGTCGAGATAGATGCCGCCGCCGGAGGCTGAGCGGTGGGCGAGTCCCAGCAACAGCGACCCGCGCCCGCCGGCGTCGAGAAAGAACATCGAGTACAGCGACCAGCCGGTGGCTGCGACGATTCCGAGCGAGACCAACGTGTCCATTGTCGTCGTGCGATGGCGAGCGTTGCGGACCGCCGCCTGGTAGAACGGCCACGCGGCCCAGGTGACCACGGGCGTGGCAAGCGCAACCATCATCCATTGCCAACCGGCGAAGCGCAGCGACGGGTAGAGCGAGAAGAAGATCGAGGTGTCGCAGAGCGGCATGAACAGCGTCACGGCCACGAAGAAGCGACGGCGTAGCGAGCGGACGCGACGCTCGGCCTCCGCAGCGCGCTCTGGCGCCAACACTGACTCGAGGCCGACCAGCTCGGCCGTATAACCGGCGGCGGTGACCTTGTCGATCAGCTGTTGTACCGGCACGTCGCGCGTGAGCGCGACCGTCGCGCGCTCGGTCGCGTAGTTGACTCGAGCCACCACGCCGGCCAGATCGTTCAGCGCCCGTTCGGCGCGGGCCGCACAGGCACCACAGGTCATTCCGCCGATCGCGAGCGACAGCTCGCCGAGCGGCGAGCCGGCGATCGCCGCAGGCTCGGCACGGGTCAGCTCAGGCCCGGAGGGGCGCTCGAGCACGGAGCCGCTCGCTGCGCTCATGCGCCGCCCCCCGCCGCTGACGCCGGCGAGCGGGCAGACGCACCGCCGGGCGGTGTGAGTCTGGCGGGCATTCGAGCAGGATACGTGAGCTGTCCGTGGCGCCGCCCGCCGCCAGCGCGCGGCCGCCCGGGGGTCGATGTCGAGCGTGCGGGGCGCGTGATACGGTCCGCGCTGTGCGGGATCAAGGCGAACCGCGGTCTCTACACCGCTCCGTGATTATCCGGCGCCCCGGCGCCAAATTGACGGCGGTGGCGCTTGATCTGGCGGGCGTGAACGGGGCGGGGCAGGCGCGATGAGCAGCGCTCCCGGATGGGGCACCTGGAGCGTCGTGCCGCTGCTTTGGATCGGGCTCGTGGTGGCAGCCGTCTGGTACGTCTCGATGCTGCGTCGGGTGCGTCGCGTCACCGGCAAGGCGGTCGGCCCCGGTCACTGGGTCTTCTACTTCTGCGGTCTCGCGGTGCTGCTGGTCGCGCTGGGCTCACCAGTCAACACGCTCGCCGTCCACTGGCTGCTATCGGCGCACATGATCCAGCACACGCTGCTCTCGGACGTCGCGCCACCGCTGCTGATCCTGGGTCTACGTGCACCGGTGCTGCCACTCGGGCTTCCCCGTCCGCTGCTCAAACGGTTCGCCCACCGCGGCATTCTCGGCCGCATCTGGGGCGTCGCGACGAAGCCCTGGGTGGCACTGCCGCTGTGGTCGGGGACGCTGCTGTTCTGGTCGCTGCCGCCGGTGTTTGACTACACCGTGCGCCATCAGCCGCTGCACAATTTCGAGCACCTGACGCTGTTCTACACAGGATTCGCACTGTGGTGGCTGATCATCACGCCGCTGCCGAGTGAGCGTCGCGACCCGGGTATGAGCCGTCTCGGCTACGTCGCGTTCTCGCGCGCCGCGAGCGCGCTGATCTGCGTGCCGCTGACCTTCCTCAACCACACCGTCTATCCGCTCTATGCGGGCCTGCCGCGGGCCTATGGACTCTCGGCGATCACCGACCAGCGGCTGGCCGGCGCGTCGATGTGCCTGATCGAGTTTCTTGTCTTCGGCATCGCCATGGGAGTGGTGTTCATCGACGCCCTGAACCGCGAGGAACGCGCGCAAAGACTCGCCGAGATGGTCACCTCGTCGCGCTAGACCGACGCCGAGCGCAGCTGCGCCAGCCCTGCCCACGGGCTGGTCGTAGCGCATACTTCGAGCGCTGATGGCATCTCCCAGCCAGACCGAGCAGCCGCGCCGCGCGTGAGCGCGATCTCGCTGCGCGGCGTGACGCGCCGCTACGGGGAGCGGACGGCTCTGGCCGCGGTTACCTTGGAACTACCGACGGGCCAGACGCTGGCGGTCCTCGGCCCGAACGGTGCCGGCAAGTCAACGCTGCTGCGTGTGCTCGCGACGTTGCTGCGCCCACACGCCGGCGAGTTGGCGGTCCTCGGCCATTCGCTGCCGCAGGAGAACTGGGCGGTACGCGGCAAGATCGGCTTGCTGGGACACGAGCCGATGCTCTACAGAGAGCTCACGGCACGCGAGAACCTGCGACTGCACGCCAAGCTGCACGGCGTCGCGCTCGAGCGAATCGGCGAGCTGCTGGCGCTGGTCGCGCTCGATCGCCGCGCCGATGAGCCACTGCGCACCCTGTCACGCGGGCTCGTCCAGCGGGTGGCGGTCTGCCGAACGTTGCTGCACGACCCAGAGCTGCTGCTGCTCGACGAGCCGCGGGCGAACCTCGACCCGGCGGCCTGTGAGATCATCGAACCGCTGATCGGGCGGGCCTCCCGCAAGACCCGTGTGATCGTCAGCCACGATCCGGCCGGAGCGCTGCTCGAGGCCGACCTCGTGCTCGGCCTGAGACGCGGCCGAGCGGCGCTACTCGCCACGCCGACGGAGCTCGACTGCCAACAACTCGCGGAGCTATACCGATGAGCGCCGATCCGACGGAGCAGCGGGCGCCACGCACCGCGAGCGTTGTCGGGGCGCTGCTGCGCGCCCAACTGCGGCTCGAGCTGCGCACGTTCGAGTCGGTGCCCGCGATGTGGTTGTTCAGCGTGACGGCATTCGTGCTCTTCCACTTCGGCCTCAACGTGACCCAGCTGAGCGCCAACCTCGCCAGCGGCGTCTTGTGGGTGACGCTGTTGCTGGCGGCGATGCTCGTGATCAACCGCCTCTACCTCGCCGACGCGGAGCAGGGCGGCTTCGACGGATTTCTGCTCTCTCCCGCCGACCGCGGCGCCCTGCTGCTCGCCAAAGTGCTCACGCTGCTCTGCTACCTCGCTGCCGTCGAGCTGGTGGCGGTGCCGGCGTTTGCACTGCTGCTGCTCCAGCCGCCGCTCGGCCAGACGCTGCCGGCACTGCTCGGCGTGCTCGCGCTCGGCGACCTCGGGATCGCCGTCATCGGTGCGCTGGTCGGCGCGCTGGCGATCCGCACGCAGGCCCGTGACCTGCTCGGTCCGATGCTCTCGCTGCCGCTGCTGGTGCCGGTGATGCTCTGCGTGGCGGGGGCGACGGCGCCACTGTTCGACCCCCTGCGCGCGGGCGCCATCCCGCTCCGATTGCTTGTGGCGCTTGCGCTCTATGATGCCGTCTTCGGGTTGATCGCCTTCGCGCTCTTCGACTTCCTCTTGGAGGACTGATCCGATGTACGGCAAGGGACTCCGGTCCCTATCGCTCATCACCGCTGCGGCGGTCGCACTGACTCTCGCGGCCGTGTTCTTCTGGGCGCCAAACGACGCATACCTCGGCTTTTTGCAGAAGATCTTCTACGTCCACGTGCCGCTGGCGATCGTCACGCTGTGCGGCTTCGTCGCCGCGGGACTGATGGCGATCGCGTATCTGCGCACACGCGACGAGCGTTGGGACATGCGCTCCTATGTCGCGATCCACCTGTCGCTGATCTTCGGCGTCGGCGTGCTGATCACGGGCTCGATCTGGGCTCGCGGCGCGTGGGGCCACTGGTGGGTCTGGAACGAGCCGACGCTGGTCTCGTTCCTCCTGATCATGCTGCTGTACGCGACCTACCAGCCACTGCGCTTCGCGATCGAGGACCCCGAGCGCCAGGCGCGCTACGCCGCCGTCTTCGCGATCACCGCCGGCGCGTTCGTGCCGATCAATTTCGCCATCGTCCGCCTGGCGCCGGCCTACGTACACCCGCGTACCCTCAGCAACATCAGCGGCAACCTGCCCGGGCGCATGCAGGTCGTCTTCTACCTCGCGATGGTCAGCATGACGCTGCTGTGGATCACGCTGTGGAAGTTTGAGATGACGGCCAAACACGTCGCGGCGCAGCTGCGTCAGCTGCGCCGGCTGCTGCGCGAGGACGATGACGACGCGCCGGCGCGGCGCAGCGCCGCGCCATCGCTGACCCAGGTCGGGCGCGCGAGCTGATGCCCGCGCTACCGCTCCATACCGCCGGTCCCTACGTCGCCGCTGCCTACATCGCCTTCTTCGCGCTGATCTTGATCTACGTCGCGATCATGGCCACCAAGCTCGTGCGCAGCGAGCGCACGCTCGGCGAGTTGACCGACCTCGCCGAGCGTCGCAACCATCCGCGGATCGAGGACGACGCATGAGTTTCGCCGGCAGCGACGATGGGCGCGCCGGTCGGGCCCGCGACACCGGCGAGCTGCTCTGCCTGGGCATCTCCTACAAGGCGGCGCCGGTGGCGCTGCGCGAGCGCGCCGCACTCACCGAGCAACAGGCGCTGCGCTTCATCGCCGCGCTGCTCGACGAGCCTGAAGTGCACGAGGCAGTCGCGATCTCGACCTGCAACCGCACCGAGCTCTACTTGGTCGCCGGCGATCCGGTGGCCGCCGAGGGCGCGGCGCTGATGCAGCTCGCGCGCCACGCCGGGATCAGGCCGACCGAGCTTGCCGAGCTGACCTACTCGCCGCGCAACTGCGACGCCGCACGCCAACTGTTCCGCGTCACCGCCGGCCTCGACTCGATGATCCTCGGCGAGCACGAGGTGCAGGGCCAGATCAAACGCGCCTACGAGGCGGCGCTCGGCGCGGGCACCACCGGTCCGCTGATCAACCGACTATTCACAGCCGCGTTGCACACCGGCAAGCGAGTGCGAACCGAGACGGCATTGGCCGAGAGTCATGTCAGCCTCTCCTCGGTGGCGGTCGATCTCGCCGACTCGCTGCTCGGTGAGCTGGCCGGCCGGCACGTCGTGATCATCGGCGCCGGCGAGACCAGCGAGCTGACGGCTCAGGCGCTCGCGGCACGCGGCGTACGCACGGTCTTCGTCGCCAACCGACATGCCGACCGCGCGCGCTCGATGGCGGCGCGCTTCGGCGGCGCGGTCGTCAGTCTCGACGATCTACCGACCCAGCTCGAAGCGGCCGACATAGTGCTCGCGTCAACCTCCTCGCCGCACGCGATCGTCGGCCTCGAGGAGCTGGACCTGGTGATGCGCGAGCGCAACGGGCGACCGTTGCTGCTGATCGATATCGCCGTACCGCGCGACATCGAGCCCGCCTGCGCGGAGCTCGACGGAGTCACGCTGCGCGACATCGACGACCTGCAGGCAGTGCTCGCACGCAACCTCTCGAGCCGGGCGGCCGACGTGCCGCGTGCCGAGGCGATCATCGCCGAGGAGATCGAACGCTTCGCCGACTGGCTCGGGCAGCTCGACGTCCGCCCGACGATCGCCGCGCTACGCGCCCGCGGCGATCAGATCGTCGAACAGGTTCTGGCGGAGAACGCCGGGCGCTGGGAGTCCACGTCTGCGGCCGACCTCGCCCGCATCGAAGCGCTCGCGCGCGCGATCACCACGCGGCTGCTACACGAACCGATGATCCGCCTCAAGGCGCTCGATTCCGGCCGCGGCCACCGCAGCGTCGAGCTGCTACGTGAGCTGTTCGCGCTCGAGCGGCCGGCGGAGGTCGACCGCGCGGCGCCGAGCGGCGAGCGCGACAATGTGCGCGAGCTTCGCCGCGGCAGCGGCGTGTGACGGCGCTGCCGGCGCCACCTGCTCCGCGACGTCGTCGGCCGCCCGAGAGTGCGGCGCATAGAGCAATCAAGCTCGGCACGCGGACGAGCCCGCTCGCGCTCGCCCAGGCGACACTGGTCGCGACGGCGATCGTGGGCGAAGTCGAGGTCGTTGGGCTGAGCACCAGCGGCGATCGCGACGACGGGCCGGAGGAGGACAAGCGGCGCTGGGTGGACCGAATCGAGGAGGCGCTCGGCTCAGGTGAGATCGACCTGGCGGTGCACTCGGCGAAGGACGTGCCGAGCGCGCTGGCACCCGGGCTCGAGATCGCCGGCGCCCCGGCGCGCGCGGACGCACGCGACGCGCTCTGCGGCGCGCCGTCACTGGCCGCACTGCGGCCCGGCGCACGGGTCGGCACGAGCAGCCTGCGGCGCAGTGCGCAGCTCCGCGCGCTGCGCGAGGACATTGAGGTCGTCGCACTGCACGGCAACGTCGGTACACGGCTGCGGCGACTCGACGAGGGCGAGTTCGACGCGATCGTGCTCGCCTGCGCCGGCCTCAGTCGACTCGGTTTGGACGCCGGCGTTGCGCTCGAGGAGATGATTCCCGCAGTTGGTCAGGGCACGCTGGCGCTCGAGGCGCGTAGCGGCGACGTGCGCGTGGCCGCGGCGATCGCAGCGCTCCGCGACACGGCCACCGAGCGGGCGTTGCACGCGGAGCGTGCCCTTGCGGGCGCGCTTGGCGCCAGCTGTCGGACCCCGATCGGCGCCCACGCGAAGCCGCTCAGCGACGGGTCGCTCGAGCTGCGCGTGTTCGTCGGGCGCGCCGACGGATCGTCGTGGGTACGCGACAGTCAGCGCGGCAGCGAGCCGGTCGCGCTGGGCGAGACGCTAGCCGAGCGGTTGCGTAGCGTGGGCGTAGCGGAGCTGCTGGCGTGAGCGCCGCACACGGGCGTGTCTGCTTCGTCGGTGCCGGGCCGGGCGACCCCGGGCTGATGACCGCGCGCGCGCTCGAGCTGATAGCGCTCGCCGACGTGATCCTCTACGACCGCCTGATCGGCGAGCACGCGCTCGCCGGCGCACGGCCCGACGCCGAGCTGCTCTACGTCGGCAAGGAGGGCGGCGGGCCCTCCGTCCCGCAAGAGGAAACCGAAGCGTTGATGCTCAAGCGCGCGCGGGCTGGCGCGCTCGTCGTCCGCCTCAAGGGCGGCGACCCGTTCGTGTTTGGCCGCGGCGGCGAGGAGGCGCTCGCGCTGCGCGCGGCCGGCATCGAGTTCGAGGTCGTGCCCGGCGTCACCGCCGGAATCGCCGCGGCGGCCTACGCGGGCATCCCGGTCACCCAGCGCGGCCTCGCCAGCGCTGTCGCGCTGATCACCGCGCACGAGGACCCGGCCAAGGACCGGCAGGCGCTCGACTGGCAAGCGCTCGCCGCGTTCCCGGGAACGCTGGTCTTCTACATGGGCGTGCGCCAACTCGACCGACTGGCCGAACGGCTGATCGAGGCCGGACGCCCGCCCGAGGAGCCGGCAGCGATCATCGAGCGCGGGACGCTGCCGCAGCAGCGCACGGTTCTCGCGACGCTGGCGACGCTCGCAGAACAGGCCGCCGAGCACGAAGTGCAGGCACCGGCAGTGGCAGTTATCGGCGAGGTATGCCGGCTGGCCGGGCAGCTCGCTTGGGCGCAGCGCGGCCCGCTCGCCGGGCGCAGCGTCGCGGTCACGCGGGCCCGTGCGCAGGCCAGTGATCTCGCTGCTCAGCTGCGCGCGCTCGGGGCGCGGGTGCTCGAGGCTCCGGCGATCCGGATCGCTCCGCGTGCGCTGACGTTGCCGCCGCTCGCGGACTTCGACCTGCTCTGCCTGACGAGCGCCAACGGCGTGGCATTGCTGTTCGACCGGCTTGCCGAGCAGGGATTGGACGCCCGCGCGCTCGCCGGCACGCGCGTCGCGGCGATCGGTCCCGGCACCGCCGCCGCGCTGCGCGGCCACGGCGTGATCGCCGACGTCGTGCCGGAGCGCTTCCTCGCCGAGGGGTTGCTCGAGGCGCTCGACTCGCTTGAGGTCCGCCGCGTGCTGGTGGCGCGTGCCGCCGATGGGCGCGAGGTGCTGCTCGACGGATTGCGCGAGCGCGGCGCCGAGGTCGTGGTGGTCGCGCTCTATGACACAGTCGCCGAGCCGATCGATGACGCGACGGCCGCAGCGCTGACGGGAGCCGACTACCTCACTTTCACCTCCTCCTCTACGGTGCGCTTCTTTCTGCAAAGCGCGGCGCCCGGCGCGCAGACGCGGATCGCCTCGATCGGTCCGGTGACGAGCGCAACGCTGCGCGAGCACGGCCTCGAACCACACATCGAGGCCGCTCGTCACGACGTCGCCGGGCTGATCGCGGCGTTGATCGAGGATGCCGCCGCGGGCGGCGGAGCGCCGGCGTGAGCGCGGTGATCACATTCCTGTCCGACTACGGCCAGCGCGACGAGTTCGTCGGCGTCTGCCATGGCGTGATCGCACGGCGCTGTCCAAGCGCGCGGATCATCGACCTCACCCACGGCGTCCCCCGCCACGACATCCGGGCCGGCGCGCTGGCACTCCAGGCAGCACTCCCCTACACGCCGCCGGGAGTCCACCTGGCGGTAGTCGATCCCCGCGTTGGTGGCCGGCGTCGCGCCGTGGCGCTCGCTACCGTGCGGGAGGCACGGATCCTCGTCGGCCCGGACAACGGCCTGCTGATGGGCGCGGTGGCGCTGTTTGGTGGCGTCCGCGACGCCGTCGAGATCAGCGAGTCGCGTGAGCGGCTGATACCGACCAGCGCAACCTTCCACGGTCGCGACATCTTCGCCCCGGTCGCCGCCGCGCTCGCCGACGGCGTGCGATTGCGCGAGGTCGGCCAGCCGCTCGCGCCGGCTAGCCTGACAACGCTCACGCTGCCCGAGCCACGGGTCGAGGGCGACGCGCTACTCGTCCACGTCTTGGCGATCGACGGCTACGGCAACCTGAGCCTCGACGCGATGCCCGAGCTGGCGGCGAGTGCCGGCCTCGAAGCCGCAGCCGAGCTGGTCGTCGAGGCCGCCGGGAGAAAGACGCCGGCGCTGCTGCGCCGCAGCTTCAGCGACGTGCCGCCTGGGGCGCTGCTCGCCTACCGCGACGCAGGCGGTGCGCTGGCGCTTGCGGTGAACCGCGGATCCGCTGCCGAGCAGCTCGGCGTGGGTCCCGACGACGAGCTGCGCCTGCGCCCGCGATGAGCCTCGGCACGCCGCGCGTCCATCACCGCCGCACCGGCTCGACGAGCGTCGACGCCCACGCTCTGGCGCTCGCGGGCGCGCCCCATGGCACGCTCGTCACCGCCGGCGAGCAGCTCGACGGGCGCGGGCGCCAGGGTCGACGCTGGCATGCCCCACCGGGGAGCGCGCTGCTCTGCTCGCTGCTGCTACGCGAGCCGCCGGCGCTGCTGTCGCTCACGGCCGGAGTCGCCGTGGCCGAGCTCGTCGGCGAGAGCGCGACCTTAAAGTGGCCGAACGACGTGCTGCTCGATGGGCGCAAGGTGAGTGGCGTGCTCGTCGAGGGTCGCCCGCAGGAGCGCTGGGCAGTGCTCGGGATCGGGGTCAACGTGGCGGTCGCGCTCGACGCGCTGCCGGAGGAGCTGCGCGACAGCGCCGGTACGCTCGGCCTCGGCCCGGAGGCGATCGAGCCGATGCTCGAGCGTCTCCTGGCGCTGCTCGACGATTGGCTCATCCGCCCAGCGCCACAGACGCTCGCCGCCTGGCGGGCCCGCGACGCGCTGCTCGGCCGCGAGCTCGCGTGGAGTGGCGGCCATGGCGCCGGCGCCGGGATCGACGAGCGTGGGCGGCTGCTCGTGCGCACGGACGTTGGCCAGCTGGCACTCGACGCCGGCGAAGTTCACCTGCTCGGCGGGCGCTGAACGCGGCCGCCCGGCGGCGCTACTCGCGCGACGCCGCCTCGCCCTTTCGCAGCGCCGTCCTGGCGTCGCCGGCCTGAGCGGAAGCCGGCCCGCTGCCGCCCGGCGCGAGCGGGCTCGCGGCGATCGAGGATGCAGTTCCCGAGCCGTTCGGCGACCGCCCGACGACGACCTCGCTGTGGTTTTCGCCGTTCGGGTTGGCGCCACCACCGCGGCGACGACGGCGCTTGCCGCGACCGCGCCGCTTGGGGAAGTTGCGAGCGAGCTCGCGTGCGAGCGTCGGCGGCTTGCGGGCCATCCGTGTGCGCGCCCCGCGCAGCACCTCCTCGGCCTCCGGTGTGTGCGCGAGCGCGGCGGCGAGCAACGCCGCCGCGAGGCGGCGGTCCTGCTTGCGCGAGGCATGCACGAGCCGCCGGGCGTTGCGGGCGTGCGCGGCGCCGGAGGAGTTGACCAGCAGGCCGAGCAGCCGCTTGGTCTCGGGCCAGCGCTGCACCGCGTACTCCTCGTGCACCTCGCGCGTGTACTCGGCGATCCGCCAGATCCACGCGTTCGCCTGGTCGCGGCGGCCGATCCGCTTGTCGACCATCGCCTGAAGCATGATCTTCGCTCCCTCGCGACGCTCGTCGCGTACCCAGGTGCCAATGATGTCGATCGCCGTGTCGAATGCGTCGGGATCGTGGGCGGCGGCGATCTCGGCGAGTGCCTTGAGCCGCAGCTGTGGATTCTTGTTGCGCTGCACGGCGGTGATCAGGAAGCGCCGGCGCAGCTCGCCGTCGCGATCGAAGTGCAGCATCGCCCGCGCGCGGCGCCAGCCGGCGGCCTGCACGCGCGCCCCCGCGAGCGCCGCCCAGACGTGCTGCTCGCCGTAATCGAGGTGCTCGACAGCGATCCGCCACAGCTCGCGCTCGAAGACCTCGGCGCGCCGCTCGGGCTCGGCGCAGACCGGGAGCACGCGGCGCTCGACGCGCACGCGACGGCCGCGACCGCGGCGCACCGGCCCGACGACGATCGCTCCACCACGGTAGACGTCGCGGTCAAGCAGCGAGTGCAGCGTGACGACCGGGTCGTCGTGCTTGGTTGCCGGGTGGACGAAGTCGACCACAAGGCCGGCCTCCTTGCCCGGATGACGGCGCGTCACGCGTCCGACGCGCTGCTGGTAGATCCGCTTTGACGCCGTCGGCGCAAGGTGGATGCAGACCGTCGCACGGGGCGAGTTCCAGCCCTCGGCCAGCAGCTGCGCGTTGATCAGGACGTCGATGTCGCCGCGCTCGTAGCGCGCGAGGACGCTCGCGAGCTCGCGCTTGGGCGTCTCGCCGGAGACCGCCTGCGCCTTCAAGCCCTCCGCCCGGAAGGCCTCGGCCAAGTGGTAGGCGTGACGCACACCGGCGGCGTAGACGACCCCGGGCACGCCGTTGAAGCGCGTCTTGTAGAGGCTCGCGACGGCGATGTTGAACGGGTGCTGGTCGAGCAGCTCGGCAAGCATCTCCTGGTCGAACTCGGTGTCGACCTCGCCGCGGCGCAACGGCACCTTGGCGATCGTCCGCACACCGGGCCCGGGCGGGATGCGCACACAGCGCAACGGCGAGATGACGCCGCGGCGCGCCGCTTGGGCGAGGTCGAAGCGCGACGTCTGGGTCGGAAACAGGTCGGTGACGTGGCGCGCGATCAGGGCGCCCGTCGCGGTCATGCCGATGAACACGGGGCCGGTCCAGGCGCGGATCGCGGCGCTCGTCTTTTCGCCGAGGGCGGTGTGGGCTTCGTCGCAGATGACGATCGCGTAGGCGTTCGAGATGTTCCCAGCGTTGCGCACGAACCACTGGTAGGTCTCGACCGTGACCGGACCGTTCGGGCTGTCGGCGTCACCGAGCAGCGCCGGCGCGATGCGCTTCTTGTAACCGCGGTCGCGCAGCTCGCCGTTGAACTGGTCGACGAGGTTGCGCCGGTGCGTGAGGATCAACACCCCGCCGGTGCGGGAGGCTTCGACGAAGCCGAGCGCGGCGACTGTCTTGCCGGCGCCGGTCGCGTGCTCGAACCAGAAGCGCTTGGCGGCATTGGGATCTTCGGGCTGCTCGGCTAGCTGCCCCTCGTCCTGCGGGACCTCGCCGTCGTCCTCCTCGTCCCAGTCTTCGAGTGCCGCCTCAGCCTCGGCGCGATCGAGCTCAGCCTCGAGCTCGGCGTCGACGTCCTCGTCATCGTCGTCGTCCTCATCTAAATCGGCGGGAGCCCTGGCGAACTCCTCCTCGTCATCCTCATCGTCGTCGTCATCAGCTGGGGACTCCTCCTCCTCCTCGTCGAACTCACTCGCTTCGAGTGGCTCGATGACGCCGTTCTCGCCGGCTTCAAACTCGTCGTCCGCTTCCTCGTCCTCGTCGCCGAGGATCGAGGCTGCGGCGAGCACGTCGAGTGCGGCAGTGCCGTTGTGGTGACCGTTGCCATTGCGAGCCAGCGCCTCGGCCAGCAGCGCCGTGAGCGTGCCCGAGAGGGCGTCGACCTGGTGGGCGGAGAGCAGCGTGCCATCGGCGAGCTTCGGCTCGTCTTCGGAGAGCACGCGCTCGAGACCCAAAAGCAGCGAGAAGTCGCGCCGCCAGGCCGGCGAGGGAACCTTCAGACCGCTATCCAGCTCGCTGAGCGCCTGGTCTAGCGCGCGGCGCCGCGGCGTGCCCGGAGCGAGCGCGATCGCGGGATCCTCGCCGGGGTAGACGTAGGGCTCGCGCGTGAACGCAGCCGCACGAGCAATGTCGGCATCGCTGGGAAGGGCCGTGGCGGCCACTGTGATCTGTTCGGCCATCGATGGCGCTAACGTCAAACGGAGGAGAGTCGTTGGTATGACCTAAACGACTCGGCGGCCCGGCCTTCGGCCGGACGCGCTGGACGCCAACTGTGAGGCATCCGCGTTACATCAGGGAAGATAGCGCACGTGGAACACAGATCTGTCGCTCCTAAACAGATTTCTTGCGCCGCGCTCGCGCTCGCCATGCTGGGCCTCGCTGGATGTGGCTCCGCGGCGCACGGAGCCGCCCCCAGCGCGGCGCAGATCGCGGCCGATCTCAGAGCTTCCCCGGCGCCGCTCGCCGCGCTCCATGCGCAGGCGAACAAGCTGCTCTCCGGCGGCGCCAAGGCCTTCAAGGCGGAGCTGCGAGCGCTCCGCGGCTACCCGGTCGTGGTCAACAAATGGGGTTCTTGGTGCACGCCGTGCAGGCAGGAATTTCCGATTTTTCAACAGGTCGGAGCGCTCGCCGCGCGCCGCGTCGCGTTTATCGGCGACGACGTCAACGAGCCCAACGCCAGCACCGGGGCGGCCTGGCTACGGCGGTTCCCTGTGAGCTACCCGAGCTACGCCGACAAGTCCGGCGCGATCAACCAGGCGCTGGGACCGGCTAGCGCGTCCTATACGCCGGTGACCTACTTCTACGACGCCGCCGGCAACCAGGTCTTCTTCCACTACGGGCCCTACCCGTCGGTTGCATCACTCGAGCACGACATCCGCACATACCTCGGTGCCTGAGCTCCGGATCGACCCGCTGAGCGGGCTGCGCACGATCATCGCCCCCGAGCGCGCAGATCGTCCGATCGACGGTCGGCCAAGCGGCGAGCGGAGCGGCCCGCCGCCGGCGCCGAGCGCCGACTCCGACCCCTTCGCCGAAGGCAACGAGCAGCAGACGCCAGCGGAGCTATATGCGCTGCGGGCCGAGGGCGGGCAGGCGAACGGACCCGGCTGGCGGGTGCGCGCGTTCGAGAACCTCTACCCCGCGCTCGCGGGCGAGCAAGCGGAGGTGCAGCGTGATGCGAACCCCGATCTCTTCACGACGATGCCGGCGAGCGGCTCCCATGAGGTGATCGTCAACTCGCAGCGCCCGGTGACCACGCTCGCAGCGCTCAGCGCGGGGGAGCTCGGGCAGGCGGTCGAGACGTGGCGCCTACGCATGCGCGAGCACGCGGCGGCGGCGTGTGTCCACCTGATCGTCAACGAAGGGTTCGAGGGTGGCACGTCGCTCGCGCACACCCACGCGCAGCTCTTTGCCCTGGACTTTGTGCCGGCCCTGATCGCTCGCGAGCGCGAGCGCTTCAGCGCCTACGCGACGCGCACGATGGGGCAGAACCTGCTCGGCGACCTGATCCAGGAGGAGGTGCGGCGCCGCGAGCGGATCGTCGCGATCGACGACGAGGCCGTGCTGATCGCCCCGTTCGCCTCGGCCCTTCCCTACCAACTGATGCTCGCACCGCGCCGCCCACAGCTTCGCTTCGAGGACGACGGTCCAACGGGCGCGGCGCTCCTGCACGACGGCTTGGGGCGGCTTGAACGATTGCTCGGGCAGAGTCCGCCGCTCAACCTGTGGGTCCGCACGGCGCCTCGCGGCGCCGAGCATTTCTGCTGGCGGATCGATCTGCTGCCGCGCTTGACCGGCATCGCCGGCCTCGAGCTCGGCACCGGCGTGCACCTCAACAGCGTCGCCCCCGAGCGCGCCGCGACGGAGCTACGCGCGGCTTGAGAGCGCTCGTTCAACGCGTTACGCGCGCCAGGGTCACGGTCGACGGTGAAACGGTCGCGGCGATCTCCGCTGGGCTGCTCGTCCTGCTCGGGGTCACGCACAGCGACGACCGCAGTTGCGCCGAACGCCTCGCCGCAAAAGTGCGGGCGCTGCGCATCTTTCCCGATGCGCACGGACGGATGAACGAGCCGCTCGGTGAGCGCGAGGTCTGTTGCGTCAGCCAATTCACGCTCTATGCCGACACCCGCCGCGGCAGCCGACCGAGCTTTGCGGCGGCGGCCGATCCCGAGCCTGCGCGCGTGTTGTACGAGCATTTCTGCGAACAGCTCGGCGCCGCTCATGGGACATTTGGCGCGATGATGCTCGTTGAGCTGGTGAACGACGGGCCCGTCACGATGCTGTTGGAGGCCGAGGTCTCTGGCGGGTAATCTGAATGGTGCAATGTCGCCCGCTGCACGCACTTCTCGCCTGCGCGGCGGCATCGACCTCGGGGGCACCAAGATCGAGGCGATCGTCGTCGATCCGCACCACAAGGTGCTCGGCAGCGCGCGCGGCCCGACACCGACCAGCGGTGGGCCGCCCGAGGTCGCGGACGCAATCGCCGGGGTCATGCGCGAGGCCGCTGTTGCGGCCGCCATCGACATCGTTGACCTTGTCGGCGTGGGCGTTGGCTCGCCCGGCGAGATCGACGCGAAAGCGGGCACGGTCACCGGCGCCGGCAACCTCCCCGGCTGGAGGGGCAAGTTCGCGCTCGGCGAGAAGCTCGAGGACCTGCTCGGCGTGCCGGTCGCGCTGGGTAACGATGTCGAGGTCGCGACCAACGCCGAGATGGTGCTCGGTGCGGGATCGCCCTACCAGTCATTCATCGGCGTCTTCTGGGGCACCGGAATCGGCGGCGCCTTGATCCTCGAACGCAAGCCTTGGTTCGGGCGCGGCGACGCCGGCGAGATCGGGCACACCGTGGTGCACCAGGGCGGCCGACGCTGCACCTGTGGTCGGCGCGGCTGCGTCGAGGCCTACGCCGGTCGCGCGGCGATGGAGATCCACGCGCGCAAGCTGCATGACGCCGGCCGCGACACCGTGCTGTTCGAGATCATGCGCGAGCGCGGTCGCGACCGGCTGACGAGCGGCATCTGGGAGCGCGCCCTCGAGGCCAACGACGAGCTCGCGCACAAGCTGGTCGACAAGGCGGTCAACGTGCTCGGCGCCGGCATCGCCTCCGCGATCAACCTGCTCGACGTCGAGGCGGTGATCATCGGCGGCGGGCTCGGCGTCCGCTTCGGCGAGCCCTACGTCGAGCGCATCGCCGCTGCGATGCGTCCCCACCTGTTCGTCGAAGACCGCCCGCCACAGGTCCACGTCGCGGGCCTCGGTGACCTCGGCGGCGCCCTCGGCGCCGCGCTGATCGCACCGCGACGCAAGCCGGCCGCAACGCCAGTAGCGGGGTAGCAAACACGTGGCTGACAGCGCCCCCGAGTCCGGCGCGCCCAGCAGCGCAGCCGAGGAAAAGAACGGGCAGCGCCATCACCCCGGCTGGCGCCACCCGCCGATGGGCCGCGATGAGCGAGGCTGGCAGGTCTCACCCGCACCCGACGGCCGCGGGACGCCACCGGGCAAGAAGCCACGACCGCCTCATCGCACGCGCGGCTTCATTTGGTTCGTTTTCTTCCTGTTGGCGGTCAACTGGCTGTCGGTGCTGCTGTTCGAACCGAGCACCACGCAGCCACGCGTCACCGTGCCGTTCAGCCCCTACTTCCTGGCCGAGCTGAACGCCGGCGAGATCAGCTCGATCACCTCCAAGGCCGACGCGATCCAGGGCACGTTCAAGAAGAAGCTGCGCTACCCGGCGGATTCCAAGACGGCCGCGGCGAGCACCTTGTTTGCGACCCAGGTGCCGGCCTTTTGGAACAACGACCAGCTGACCGCCGAGTTGGTGGCGGAGAAGGTCCAGATCAACGCGACATCGCCGACCACGACCGAGTCGGTGCTCGAGGAGATCCTGCTGGGGTTCGGTCCGACGCTGCTGATCGTCGGGATCATCGTGCTGGTGATGCGACGCGCCGCCAAGGCCGGCGGCGGAATGGGTGCGCTCGGCAGCTTTGGTCGCTCGAAGGCACGGCGCGTGGACCCGGCGAACATCCCCGTGACCTTCGCCGACGTCGCCGGTATCGACGAGGTCAAAAGCGAGCTGACGGAGATCGTCGAGTTCCTGCGCAACCCGGCGCGCTACGCCCGGCTCGGCGGGCGAATGCCCCACGGCGTGCTGCTCTCGGGGGCGCCGGGCACGGGCAAGACGCTGCTGGCGCGGGCGGTCGCCGGCGAAGCGCACGCCGCGTTCTTCTCGATCTCGGCATCGGAGTTCATCGAGGCGATCGTCGGCGTCGGTGCCTCGCGGGTCCGCGACCTGTTCACGCAGGCGCGCGCAGCCGAGCCGGCGATCGTCTTCATCGACGAGCTCGACGCGATCGGCCGCTCGCGCCAAGGCTCGGTCTCGGTGACCGGCGCGAACGACGAGCGCGAGCAGACGCTCGATCAGATCCTCACCGAGATGGACGGCTTCGAGAGCACCGAGGCGGTCGTGGTGCTCGCAGCGACGAACCGCCCCGACGTGCTCGATCCGGCGCTGCTGCGCGCCGGGCGCTTTGACCGTCGCGTCAGCGTCCAGCCGCCGGACCGCAAGGGCCGCCGCGCGATCCTCGACGTGCACACGCGTGGCATCCCGCTTGCCGCCTCGGTCGACCTCGATGCGATCGCCGCGAGCACACCGGGAATGGTCGGCGCCGACCTCGCCAACCTCGCGAACGAGGCCGCACTGCTCGCCGCACGGCGCGATCATGAGAAGGTCGAGATGGCCGACTTCACCGACTCGCTGGAGAAGATCATGCTCGGCGCGCCACGCGGCATCCTGCTCGACGCGGCCGACCGCGAGCGAACCGCCTACCACGAGGCCGGCCACGCTCTGGTCGGCATGCTCACGCCGGGCGCCGACCCGGTGCGCAAGGTCTCGATCATCCCCCGCGGGATAGCCCTCGGGGTGACCCTTTCGACGCCCGACAGCGATCGCGTCTCTTACAGCCGCGAGGACCTCGAAGGCAAGATCCTCGTCGCGCTCGGCGGCCGGGTCGCCGAGGAGATCGTCTACGGCACGATCACCACCGGCGCCGAATCGGACATCCAGCAGCTGACCCAGATCGCGCGCCAGATGGTCGGGCGCTGGGGTATGAGCGAGGCGATCGGCCCGGTCGCCGTGCTGCCGAGCGAAGGCTCGGGATCCTGGCTACCGGGCGTCAGCGAGACCTCAGCCGACACCCAGCAGCTGATCGACCACGAGGTCCACCAGATCGTCGCCGACGCGCAAGCGGCCGCCACGCAGCTGCTGCTCGACCACCGCGATCAACTCGATGCGCTCGCCCACGCGCTGCTCGACGTCGAGACGCTCGACGCGATCGACGCCTACGCCGCGGCAGGTCTTCCCGCCCACATCGCGGAGCCGGACGCCGTCGGCTGAGAACCGCCTGCGAGCGGTTCCAACCACGTATCCTCAGCGACTGCGATGCCGCCCACCACTCAGATCGTCCCGCGCTACGTCGCCGAGCCGCCGCAGGCACCCACCCCCCACGGGCGCTTCGCCGACCGCCTGCGCGCCGAGTTCCTGCTGGCCGCCGCGCAGCTCGACGGCGCCGATGAACCGGGCGTTCTGTCGTTCTTCCCCGACCGCACCTGGCATGGCCACACCTACATCCCCGTCACCGCGGCGACGGAGGCCGGGCTGGAGATCTACGGCTATGTGCTGTTCGCTGTGCCCCAGGACGGCGGCGAGCCGACCGAATTCGCGGCTTACGCCGACTTCACCGAGGAGACAGCCGACCGCAACCCGGACTGGCAGCTGGACCTCAGCGACGAGGTGATTGGCGGCTGGCGCGGCAGCAGCGGCGTCGTTGCGTCGATGACGTTGATCTGGGGTCGCGCGCTGGTCGCTGACGGGGCAGTCGTGACCGCTGAGCTCGGTGAGCTGACGGTGGACGAGTGCTCCTTGGACGGCGAGCGTTTCACTCTGCTCGCGCCGGACGACCTGGACGGCGAGTTGCTCGAGGTGCGCCTGTACTCGGCCACCGGCAGCGAGCTCGCGCGCGAGTCGCTCTACGTCGAGGAGTGAGATCCTCGCAGCAGCGCCCGTGGCGTGAGATCCTCGCGGGCAAGCCCTCGTAGTCCAATGGACAAGACGGCCGCCTCCTAAGCGGCAAATCCAGGTTCGACTCCTGGCGGGGGCACTGGCGGCGGCCCGCCTGCCGGCGGCTCCGGCGCCAGGGCTCAGGCCGGGTTCTGCTGCCAGATGCCGATCGTGTTCCCGGTGGGGTCGCGGAATGTGGCGACCGTGAGGTTGCCTTCGGGGTAGGGCGGCATCGCGACCTCGGCGCCGTGTGCGATCGCCTTGACGAGCGTGTCGTCGACCGAGTCGACGTAGATATAGGGACGGATGCCGTCGTCGCCGACTGGCTCCTGGTCGGTGACCCAGCGGCCGATCACGTGCCCGCTGCCGTCACTGAAGCTGGGATCTTGGGTAATCGTCCAATTGAAGACGGTCGCGTAGAACTCTGCGGCACTCGCGATGTCCTGCGCCGGGATGTGAAGGTAACTGATCGAGTCGCGGCGGAAGACCGAGGGACCGTCGGTCATCAGGGCCGCTCGGGGTAGATGTCGTCGATTGTGGTGAGCGCGATGTAGGGGGCGCCGGCGGCTTCCTCGATCGCCGCGCCGCCGCCGCTGAGGCGGTCGAGGACACTGACGACGCCGACGATCTCATGGCCCTCCCCTTGCAGTGCAGCGATCGCCGTGAGCGTCGAGCCGCCGGTGCTGACGACGTCCTCGACGACCATGCAGCGGTCGCCGGGCTCGAGCAGGGGCCCTTCGATGCGGCGGCTGAGGCCGTGCGCCTTGACCTCTTTGCGGACGAAGAAGGCCTTCGCGTGAAGGCCGCCGCCGAGCGCCGCGCAGGCGACCGCGTCGGCGCCCATCGTCAGTCCGCCGACCGCTGTCGCGCTCCACTCACGGCCCTGGTCGGCGAGCAGCTCGCCCAGCGCGGCGAACCCGGGCGGCAGCAGGATCGCGCGTTTCGCGTCGACGTAGTACGCCGCGTGCTGGCCGCTCGTCAGGACGACGTCGCCGATCACGAGCGCATGCTCGCGCAGCTCGGCGACGAGTATTTGCCGCGCGTTCACCGGCGCCGATCCTAGCGGCGAGCTAGGCGAAGCGCACGCGCGCGACGCGCAGACTCAGGGCGAGCGTCAGCGAGATCAGCGCCACGGCGCCGACGAACAGGACAGCGATCTGCCAGCCCCAGTTCTCGTTCAGGCCGAGGGCGATCGAGTTGTTGAGCGCGTGCAGCGCAATGCAGGGATAGAGCGAGCCGCCCCATTGGCGGATCAGGCAGAGGATCACTCCGAGCAGACCGAGCGGAACGAGGTCGACGGCCGGCGCTGAGCCGACGTGCACCACACCGAACAGGACGCCGGTGAGCGCGGCGGCGATCCAGGGTCCGCGCCAGTTGCGCAGCGCACCGAAGATGAAGCCGCGGAACAGGAACTCCTCGCAGATCGGCGCGACCACGCAGGTGACCAGACAGGCGGCGAGCACGCCGATCGCCCCCGCGTGGCCGCCGATGTCGGTGACCAGCTTCTTCTCCGAGCTGCTGGCGTGCACCAGCGCCGCCCAGATCCCCGCGATGATCAGGAACCCGAGGTAGGCGCCGACGACGACGAGCGCGGCCTGCCACCAGACGGCGACGCGGCGCAGGCCGAATTGCTCGGGGCGCGGCCGCGCCACCCAGGAGGCGATCCAGATCGCGCTCAGGACAAAGCCGAGCTCCTCGGCGAGGGTCGCCAGATCGAGCACTGACGGAGGCGGGTTGGTGAGGCTGGCGCCGGTACTGTGGCCGATCACGACGATGACGAGGCCGGTGACGATCGAAGCGACCAAGCCAATGGCGAGAGCTAGCGGTCCGAACCAGGGGTTCCAGTCGGCCGACCCGCTCGCGGCCGCGTCTTCGTCGCTCACCATTCGCGCAGACTAGCGATCACGCGGACCCCGTCTGGCGCGTGCGGATCAGCTTCGCCGCGGCGCAGCAGCACCGCCTCGATGCCAGCCGCGCGAGCCCCGGCGACGTCCTCCTCGACGCTGTCACCGATGTGAACCACCTCCCCTGCGGGCAGTCCGGCGCGCTCGAGCGCGGCGACAAAGATCGCGGGATCCGGCTTGGAGTGACCGACTTCGGCCGAGCTGAGGACATCGTCGAGCAGCGGCGTGAGGCCCGTCTCCTGCAGGACATCGTGCAGCGAGATGTCCCAGTTGCTGACGACGACCAGCCGTTTGCCGGCAGCGCGCCAGCGCTCGAGCGCGGGTACCGCATCGGCGAACGCTGTGAAGCGCAGCGCAGCGAGCAGCGTGGGCACGAGTTGCTCGGGCGTGAGCTCGCGCGCCGGGGCGCCGAGCTCAGCGATCACGATCCGCGCGCACGCGAGCCGCAGCGCGGCGAGCGAGACCTGATCGCCGGCGTTGACGCAGTGTTGGCGGTAATGGCGCATCTCGGCCACCAGCGCCAGACGGGCAGCGCCCGCGTCGACGACGACCCCGTGGCGTTTGCGCAGCAACCGCGTTAGCGCCGGCCAGGGATCCTCGAAACGCACCAGCGTTCCGAGCGCATCGAGGAATATCGCCCGTGGATGATCGGGCATCGCCCGGCGATGATCGCAGGCGCCCAGGTTCGTGGCGCTGGCAGATCGCTGTGCCACAATCAGTGGGGTGCCGGGGACGCCCGCTCGGCGCGAGTGCCTCCAGCGATGACGACTCGAGAACGACAGCGCCGCCGGCGCAAAAGGCGTAGCGATCCAGCCCGCCTGGTGGCGCTGCTGGCAGTCGGCACGGCGACCGCATGCTGCCTCGTGCTGCTGATCGCGATCGTCTACGTCTCGGCCGTCGCGAGCGACATCCCGCCGCTGAAGAAGCTGCTGCCGATCGAGCAACAGACCAGCTCGACGATCTACGCGGCCAACGGCCAGCCGCTCGGCGTGATCGAGGGCGACTCGCTGCGGACGCCCGTCTCCTCGGCGCAGATTCCGAGCTACCTCAAGAACGCGACCGTCGCGATCGAGGATCAGCGCTTCTACCAACACGGGGCGATCGACCTGACCTCGATCATCCGCGCCGCGCTGGCCGACGTGGTCACGGGGCAGACCGTGCAGGGCGGTTCGACGATCGCGATGCAGCTCGCGCGCAACCTCTATCTCGGCGACCAGCGGAGCTTCCAGCGCAAGGTCAAGGAAGCGGTGATCGCCGAGCGGCTCTCGGCATCGCGCTCGAAGGACGCGATTCTCACCGATTACCTCAACACCGTGCCGTACGGCGCGGTCGGCGGACAGGAGGCCTACGGCGTCGGGACGGCATCGTGGATCTTCTTCGACAAGCCGGTCTCGAAGCTGACGCTCGTGCAGGCGGCGCTGCTGGCCGGCTTGCCGCAGGCACCGTCGCAGTACAACCCGTTTGAGGACCCTGGCCCGGCGAAGACGCGGCGCAACGAGGTGCTGGCGAAGATGGAGCAGCTCCACTACATCTCGGCCGCGGCCGCCAAGGCCGGCGAGGCCGCCCCGCTCGAGGTCAAGCACAGCGACCACTACCAGCAACGACAGGACAACTACTTCTTCAACTTCATCATCCAGCAGCTGATCGCCAAGTACGGCGCCACCACCGTCGAGGAGGGCGGGCTGAAGATCTACACGACGCTCAACCCGCACATCCAGCAGCTCGCCCAGTCGGCGATCAACAACGTCCTCGACGATCCCGGCGATCCGGCGGCGGCCGAGGTCGTCGAGGATCCCAACAACGGCTACGTCCTGGCGATGGCGCAGTCGGGCAGTTACAGCCAGACGCAGTTCAACTACGCGGCGCAGGGACTGCGTCAGCCGGGCTCGACGTTCAAGGCGATCGTTCTCGCCGACGCGCTCTCGCGCGGGATCGACCCGTTCACCACCGAGTACCTGTCGCACACGCTCGCGGCGGGCTGGCTGACCGGCTACCCGACCTATACCGTGACGATCGACGGCGGCGGCGACCTCAACGCGCCGCTCGACATCGAGCAGGCGCTGGTCGCCTCCGACAACACCGTCTTCGCCCAGCTGGCCGCCGACCTCGGGGAGACGTCGGTGACGGCAATGGCCTACAAGCTCGGGGTCACCACGCACCTCGACAGCTATCCGGCGGAGGCCCTCGGCGGGCTCACCTACGGCGTCAGCCCGCTCGAGATGGCCAACGTCTACTCGACGCTCGCCGACGGCGGCTGGCGCAACAAACAGATCTCTATCACCAAGGTGATCTTTCCCGACCGCGACGGGACCGACAATAACTGGGGCAAGCCGCAGCGCACGAAGGTGCTCTCGACCGCCGCCGCCGGCGTCGAGACGGAGATCCTCCATGACAACGTGCTCGGCGGCACCGCGACCGCGAGCGCGATCGACTGCCCGACGGCGGCGAAGACCGGCACCACGACCAACCTCGTCGACGCCTGGCTCGACGGTTACACGCCGAACTACGCGGCCGTCGTGTGGATGGGCTATCCCAACGCCGATGTCGGCATGTACGACGTTCACGGCCAGGCCCAATACGGCGGCGATCTCCCCGCCGACATCTGGCACGACACGATGGAGACGGTCGTCGTGCCGCCATGCACGCCACTTCCCTCCCCCGACGCCATGACCTACGTGCCCTTCACCGGCCACTACCAGCAGATCGGCCTGAACAGCTACGTCCCGAACGCGACCGGCCCGACCGGCGTCACCGGCCACGGGGGCCGACATCACTCGACCGGGGGAACGCCGGCCCAGTCGACGACGGGCGCGAGCGCAACGACGCCGCCACCGACGACCCCCACGCCGACGACGCCCGTCGGTCCCGGCGGCACGACCGGAGCTACCTAACGGTAGTAGGGTGGCGTTAGTGCCAAAGGAAGATAAGGTCGAGTTTGAGGGCGAGGTGATCGAGGCCCTCCCCAACGCGATGTTCCGCGTCAAGCTCGACAACGACCACGTCGTGCTCGGACACGTCGCCGGCAAGATGCGCCGTTTTCGCATCCGCATCCTGCCCGGTGATCGCGTGCGCTGCGAGCTCTCCCCGTACGACCTCGACCGCGCCCGGATCGTCTACCGCCACCGCTGAGCCGCTGGACGAGCGCGCCCTGATCGACGCGATCACAGCCGTGCTCGCGCCGCGCAGCGAGCGGATCGCGCGATGGATCGGCGACGACGCCGCCGTGGTGCAGGCCCGCCCGGTCGCGGTCGTCTCGACCGACACGATGGTCGCGCAGACGCACTTCCGGCTCGACTGGATGACGCCCGACGCCGTCGGGCACCGCGCGCTCGCCGGAGCGCTGTCCGATCTCGCGGCAATGGGTGCCCACAGCGGCGAGGCCTACATCTCGCTCGGCGTCGGCGGCGCGCTCAGCGCCGAGGGCGCGCTCGAGTTGATGCGCGGCGCCGAGCGGCTCGCCGAGCAGAGCGCGACGACGATCGCCGGTGGTGACATCGTCGCATCGCCGACGCCGTTCGTCGCCGTCACCGTCGTCGGCTGGGCCGAGGACGAGGCGGCGCTCGTCGGACGCGACGGGGCGCAGGCTGGTGACCTCGTCGCGGTGACCGGCGACGGCCTCGGGGCCGCGGCTGCGGCTCTCGCGATCCTCGAAGGCCGTGCGCCGAGGACGAGCAAGTCCGCCGAGCTGATCGAGCGATACGAGCGCCCGACACCGCGACTCGAGCAGGGGCTGGCGCTGGCGGCGGCGGGAGCGCACGCGATGATCGATCTCTCTGACGGCCTCGCGAGCGATGCCAAGTTGATCGGAGAGGCCAGCGGCGTGCTGCTCGAGATCGACCTGGCGCGCGTGCCGCTGGCCCCGGGCGTGCGCGAGGCTGCCGCGGCGCTGGCTGTCGCGGCGCCCGTGTTTGCCGCGGGCGGCGGCGAGGACTACGAGTTGTGCGTCTGCTTTGCGCCCGGCGAGCGCGAGCGCGCGCAGCGCGCCGTCCCCGGGCTGGTCTGGATCGGCGCGGTGGCGCCCGGACGCGGCGCACGGTTCAGCGACGCCGGCGGCGAGCGCGTGCTGAGCGGCTACGAGCATCGCTTCCAGTAGCGCCGGGCGGACCCGCTAGCGCGGGCGAACCGCGGACTCGGTGCCGCCGAGCGAGCCCGGGCCGGCGTAGCTCGCCGGGCCGCGCACCGTGATCGCCGGCTCCTGAACGTCGCGCCCGGCCGGGTGCACGAGGATCACCAGCGCGGCCACCGTCACGCCACCGGCAAGCGCCGCCACCAGCAGCGCGCCGGGGCCGATCTCGCCGCCGGCGAAGACGAGCAGCCAGGTCCAGGCGAAGCCGACCGGGCCGAGCTCGAGCGCGTGCGCCTCGGCGCCGAGCAGTAGGCCGAGCGGCACCAGCGAACATAGTGCGACGAGCACGCCGGCGGGCACCGAACGGCGCCGCTCGCGCGTCATCACGACGAGCCACAGCGCCAGCGGCAAGGCGACGAGCGCGGCGGTGTAGGGGTTCTTGATCCAGAGCACCACGGCCAGCACGGAGGTCGCAGCGAGCAGCGCCACCGGCGCACCCGCCGCCGCGTCGGAGCCGTCTACCCGCGTCCCCCGGCCCAGCCGCCAGCGCAGCACGCAGGCCAGCCCGAACACCACGAACACGCTGGCGATCGCCGCCAGGCCGCTGCCGCCAAGCGGCAGCTGGCGCGAGGTCACGGGCGCCGGCGGCACCGCCGGCAGCACACCGCTCAACGCGAGCAGCTTCGCGAAGAGTCCGGCAGCGAGAAACGGCGCCGCCCACCCTCCCAGCCAGACGACCCAACGAGCGATCGCGATGCGACGACGGCGGGCCCGTGCGAGCACGTCGACCGTGCAGCCGGCGGAGGACAGGATCAGCAGGCCGACGACCAGCCGCGCGACCCAGCCGCCGAGCAGGTTGTTGCCGAGCGTCAGATCGCGGCTGCTCGTGCGGGGGATCTGCGCGCCGCCCTCGAGCGCGTCGACGGTGGTCAGGATGCCGCGCCCGAACTGGCCGAGACGCGCCGGCGAGACCGGCTCACCGGCGACCGGGCCGAGCTCGCCGCTCTGCTGGACGAGCACCGCCGCCAGGCCCACGTCCTCGAGCGGCCCCTGCTCGCCGACGGTGATCGGCAGGGCTAAGCGGGCGAGCCGCTGGACCGTAGAGGCACCACCGACGCTTTCGCCCAGCTGCCCCGACAGCCCGTGGTCGACGGTCGCCACCAGCGCCGGTGAGGCGGCGCCGCCGTCGCCCGACCACGGCACGACGTAGGGGCGCCGGGACTGCGTACCGGCAACGTCGCCGATGACGATCGCCGCGTCGACCGGGCGCGGAATCGCCGCCGCGGCGATCGCGGCCCCGGCGTTGCCGCCGCTGCCGCCGCTCGTCGAAACGAAGGTCAGCGGGCGCGTCGCGCTGACCGCCGCCAGGTCGTTCGCAAGCTCGAGCAGCACCGCGGTGCCGGACAGCTGCGCCGCTGAGGCTCCGTGCGCGGCGTCGCGATGGGCGAGGATCACGATCGAGGCGCCACCACTCCCGGGGCGCGTGGCGATCACGGTCGTGATCCGTCGCTGGCCGCGTACCGTCTGCGCCGAGGATTGGAGCGTCGTGACCTGATAGCCGTCGGCGTGCAGCGCCACCGCGATCTTGCCGGCGAGGGCGTCGTCGCCGGGCGAGCCGGGCGCACGGCTGGGGTAGGCCCGGACGAGATGTTGGAGCGTGGCGTAGGCCCGGCCGGCGTTGAACGCATCGGGTGGGAGGCTGCTCGACAGCGGTCCGGGAAGCGCGGTCAGCGAGAACGCTGCCACCAGCGCCCCGATCGCGAATGGCAGGAGACTCGCGCGGTACAACCGAAGATCGAGCACGCGTTCGCAGCGTAGTCGTTCCGCAGGCCGCAGAAGCGGCGCTCGCAATCTGAGAACCTGTGCGTAGGAGATCGGATGGCTGACCGCCCAACACGGATCCTGCTCGCCGACGATGAGCAGGCGATCCTCACGCTGTTGTCCTATCCGCTGCGCAAGGACGGCTATGACGTCGTTCGCGCCGCCGACGGGCGCGAGGCGTTGGCGCGCTTCGCCGAGGGCGAGTTCGATCTCGTCGTGCTCGACGTGATGATGCCCCATGTCGACGGGCTCGAGGTGTGCCGGACGCTGCGCGCGACGAGCTCGGTGCCGATCATCATGCTGACCGCCAAGGGCGAGGAGATCGACAAGGTCCTGGGCCTCGAGCTCGGCGCCGACGACTACATCACCAAGCCGTTCTCGATGCGTGAATTTCGCAGCCGCGTCAAGGCGGCGCTGCGACGCGCGTCGATGCGGGCCGCGGTCACGGCCAGCGCCGCCGAGCAGGGCGGCGAGCCGCTGGTCGCCGGCGAGGTCGCGATCGACTTCGCCAAACGCGCCGTTCGCCTGCGTGGCGAGCTGGTGCGCATGACCTTCGTCGAGTTCGAGATCCTCAGCACGCTGGCCCGCGCACCGGGACGCGTGTTCAGCCGCGAGGGACTGCTGGAACAGATCTGGGGCGACTACGCCTACCGTGATCCGCGCACGATCGACGTGCACATCCGCCATCTGCGCGAAAAGATCGAGCGCGACCCGAAGGAGCCGGATTACCTGTTCACGGTGCGTGGCGTCGGTTACCGCTTCCGCGACAGCGAGTAGCGATGACGATCCGCCGGCGCGTCGCAAGGATGCTCGTCTCGATCCGCACGCGACTGGCGGTCTTCTTCTTCCTCATCACGCTGCTGGCGATCGCCGTGGTCTATGTCGGCGTCGCACCATCGCTGCAGTCGAGCCTCGCCCAGCAGAACCTCAAGAATCTCGACCTCACCGCCAACACCGACCTCTCGACGCGGCTGAAGTCGGAGATCGCCAGCGCGGCGATCGGATCGAAGAAGGCAACGGCCGATCTGGAGTCGCTGCGTAGCCATACCGGCGCCGACGTCGTCACCGTCGTCGAGTTCACGACGGCGTCCAACGGCGGCCTCAAGGCGCAGTTCAAGTTCACCTACCCGAACCAGCCGGCAAACCCCACCGCAGTCCAGAGCTACAGCGTGGCGGCGGCAAACGCCGCGGGCAAGGCGGCCGCGCTCGCGGCGCAGCGGGCGCGCGGCAAGCACGGCAAGCACGCGGCCAAGCCCGCGGTCCAGACCGTGACGCCACCGGAGAGCACGGCGTTCGGGCTGGTTGCGGTGCCATTCGCCTACCACGGCCAGGAGTACGTTTTCGTCTTCAGCGCGAACACCAGCGATGTGCACGGCGACGTCCTGCTGATCCGCCGGCGGATCCTGATCGCCGCGGCGATCGCACTCGCGCTCGTGCTGCTGCTTGGCGTGCTCGTCGCGCGAGCGCTGACGGTCCGCGTGCTGCGACTCGAGCGCGCCGCCCAGCGGGTTGCACAGGGCGACTTCAGCACCCAGTTCGAGGTCGACTCGCACGACGAGCTCGGGCAGCTCGCCGCGGCGCTCGCGCACATGCAGAGCCAGCTGCAGGAACTCGAGAACGCGCGGCGGCGGTTCATCGCGGTCGCCTCACACGAGCTGCGGACACCGATCTTCTCGCTCGGCGGCTTTCTCGAGCTGATCCAGGACGAGGAGCTCGACGAGGAGACGCGGCGGCAGTTCGTCGGCCAGGTGCGCGAGCAGGTCGCGCGGCTCGGCAAGCTTGCGACCGGCCTGCTCGACCTCTCGCGGCTCGAGGCCGGCTCGGTCGACCTCGAACCGACACCGACCGACCTCGGCGTGCTGTCGCGGGCGGTCGCTTCGGAGTTCGTCCCGGCGCTGACGCTGCACGACTCCGAGCTCAAGCTGAGGTTGCCCGAGCAGCCACTGCGCGTCGCCTGTGACCCCGATCGCGTGGCGCAGCTGCTGCGGATCCTGATCGACAACGCGATCACCCACACCCCGACCGGCACTGCCGTGACGGTGCGCGTCGCACCGGCGAACGGAAATCATGCCGTCCGCCTCAGCGTCAGCGACAGCGGGCCGGGGATCGCGCCGGAAGCGATCGGCCGGATCTTCGAGCCGTTCTACAGCGCCGACGGCGTGCAGGGCGCAGGCCTCGGGCTGGCGATCGCGCGCGAGCTCGCCGACCGCATGCATGGGGCACTCGAGGTGCGCTCGCGCGACGGATCGACGGTCTTCACGCTGACCCTTCCCGGCGAGGAGGGAGAGCGCTAGGGCGATCGGCGCTATCGTCGCGGGCGGTGACATCGGAGCGTAGGCGACTCGTGCTCGTCTCAAACCGTGGGCCCGTCACGTTCGAGGCCGATGGCACGGTCGTGCGCGGCGGCGGCGGTCTCGTCACGGCGCTCACCGGGCTGGCCTCACACCGCGAGGTGATCTGGATCGCCTCGGCGATGACCGAACACGACGCCGCCGCGTCCCAGCGCCACGGACGCCGACCGTTCGAGGTGCAGTCGCCGGCCGGCGGCACCTACCTCGTTCGCCTCGTCGAATCCGACGCCGACGCCTACGAGCGCTTCTACAACATCTTCGCCAACCCGATGCTGTGGTTCATCCAGCACTACCTCTGGGACCTCTCCAACGCCCCGGACATCCGGCGCAACGAGATCGAGGCCTTCGAGTTCGGCTACAACGTCGTCAACGAGGACCTCGCCCGTGCCGTGATCGAAGAGATCGAGGGCATCGAGGATCCGGTCGTGATGGTCCACGACTACCACCTCTACACGCTGCCCGAGCTGGTACGCCGAGCGCGGCCGGACGTCTTCCTACACCACTTCGTGCACATCCCCTGGACGCAGCCGGACGCCTGGCGGGTACTGCCGACGCGAATCCGCCACGAGCTCTACTCGGGCCTGCTGGCGAACGACATCATCGGCTTCCACACCCATGCCTACCGGCTGAACTTCCTGCGTTGCTGCGCCGACCTGCTGTCGGCGGACGTCGACTTCGAGCGCAGCGTGGTGCACTGGGGCGACCGCGAGGTGTGGGTCCGGGCCTACCCGCTGCCGATCGACCACGCCGCGGCGCGGGCAACCGCGCTGAGCCCCGGCGTGGCGCGCTTCGAAGCGGAGCTGAAGCGGCGCCGACGCGACTTCATGATCCTGCGCGTGGACCGCGCCGACCTGTCAAAGAACGTGCTGCGCGGCTTCTCGGCGTTCGACCTGTTCCTCGAGCAGTACCCGGAGTTCTCCGAGCGCGTGACGTTCGTCGCCCAGCTGCTGCCGTCACGAACCGACGTGCCGGAGTACGCCGAGTACCTGGCGCGGATCGAAGCGCTCGTCGCGGTCGTCAACCACCGCCACGGAACTCCCGACTGGATGCCGATCCAGCTGAAGCTGCGCGACGACCTCGAGGAGGCGTTCGCCTCCTACAAGCACTACGACGTGTTGCTCGTCAACGCGATGTTCGACGGCATGAACCTCGTCGCAAAGGAGGGTCCGCTGCTGAACGAGAACGCCGGCGTGTCGATCCTCTCGGAGAACACCGGCGCCCACGCCGAGCTCGGCGAGTTCGCCCTTTCGGTCAATCCGTTCGACATCCAGGAGCTCGCGGACTCGATCCATGCCGCGCTGACGATGGACGCCGACGAGCGCGCGCGACGCCTCGCCGGCCTGCAGGCGATCGTCACCGCGCGTGATCCGGGCGACTGGATCGACGAGCAGATCGCCGACATCGGCGCCAAGACACAGGCCAACGCCGCCTGAGCGCCGGCGCGCCGCTGGTATCATCGGCCGTCTTGCCTGAGTCCAAGCCGACATACGACCTCGTCCTGATGCTGGATCTAACGGTCCCGGACGAGGACCGCGCGAAGATCGTGACCGAGACGCGGGCGGCGATCCAGCAGGACGGCGAGCTGCTGCTCGAGCAGGACTGGGGGGCGCGAGCGCTCGCCTATCAGATCGATCACCGCGAACAGGCCGAGTACCACCTCTTTCAACTGCACGGTCCGGCGACGCTGATCGCTTCCCTGGAGCGCACGCTGCGGATCACCGATGGCGTCCTGCGCCACCGGATCATCAAGCTCGCCCCGGGGACGCCCGCCGCGCCCGAACAGAGCCCGCGCGCCGTTGCCCCAACCGGCAGCGAGGCAGCGGCGCCGGCCGCACCGGCAGAGCCGCCGGCGGCCAACGAGTCGGTTGACGACGACGCGCTCGCGCCGGCCTGAGCGCAGTTCGCGCTAACCGGTTCTTGGCCCAAACAGCGGCGTCGAGCACGGCACGGACCGGTCGGCGCTCTAGAGTTGGCAGCAACCGCTGAGCGCAAATCGAAGGAGCCCAAAATGGCCGCGAGCAACCTCAATGTCGTCGTGATCACCGGAAATCTCACCCGCGACCCGGAGCTGCGAGCGCTGCCCAGCGGGACCTCGGTCTGCGATCTGCGCGTCGCCGTCAATACACGCCGCAAGAACGGCGCGACCGGCGAGTGGGAGGACAAGCCGAACTACTTCGACGTCAAGGTCTGGGGTGCGCAGGGCGACAACTGCGCGCGCTTCCTCGCCAAAGGCCGCCCGGTCGGCGTCCAGGGGCGGCTCGAATGGCGCGAGTGGGAGACGCAGGACGGACACAAGCGCCAGGCAGTCGATATCATCGCTGACTCCGTCCAGTTCCTGGGCGGCCGCGATGACGCCTCCAGCGGGCCATTCACGGCCTCCGCGGGCGCTGGATCGGCGAGCAGCGACGTGCCGATCGACGAGCGCGACTTCCAGGCGGCGACCAGCGCCGTAGGCGTGGGCGACGACGACATCCCCTTCTAGGAGCAAGCGAGACAGATGGCAAAGCAGCGAGGTGCGCGGGAGAAGCCCGCGCGGCGCCGCGAGAAGCGCGGCGGAGTAACCAGCGGACGGCGCAAGCCGTGCCAGCACTGTCGCGACAAGATCGACCAGGTCGACTACAAAGACGTCGCGACGCTGCGCAAGTTCATCTCCGAGAAGGGCAAGATCCGCTCACGGCGGATCACCGGCGCCTGCCGGCGCCACCAGAGCCAGATCGCTCGCGCGGTCAAGCGGGCGCGGGAGATCGCGCTGCTGCCCTACGTGAACGAGGGCGCCGTGGAGAGCAGCGGCGGTCGCCGCGACCGCGGCGACCGCGACCGCGACCGCTAGCGCGATGCCGCAGGCGATCCTCCTCAGCGATGTCGAGACGCTCGGCGAGCGCGGCAGCGTCGTCGAGGTCTCCAAGGGCTACCTGCGCAACTACCTGATCCCGCGCAAGCTCGCCCAGCCGGCGACCGCCGGCGCCCTGGCCGCAGCGAGCCAGCGGGCCGAGGCAGCCGACCGCAGCGCCCGCCAGGCCGCGGAGCAGGCGGCCGAAACCGCGGCCCTACTCTCACGCACGGTGTTGACGATCTCCCAGCAGGCCGGCGACGACGGACGGCTGTTCGGCTCGGTCACGAACCAGGACATCGTCGATGCGATCAGCGAGTCGCGCGGACTCAAGCTCGACAAGCGCGGCGTCGCGCTCGAGGATCCGATCAAGAACCTCGGCACCTACATGGTCGTGGTCGAGGTCGGGCCCGGCGTCACCGCGACGATCAAGACGATCGTCACCGCGGCTTAGGGGAGCTGCGGGGCCCCGCCTTCGGCGGGGCGTCCTCGCTCGGCTCACGGCGCGCCGTTTGGCCGCTAGCGGCGCCGTCCGCCACGATCCCTACAGTCGAACAAGTGTTCGATGCCCGTCCGATTCAGCCGCTGATGCAGATCGTCGCAACTAGCGCTCAGCGCTCATTTCGCGGGCCTTGGAGCATCGGCCGACGGGACCGTCGGTGGGGAGATTTTTCCGGCGCGGTTAGCGAGATTCGCGTCACCTCCCGGGCACGGTAACCGTAGGCTCGGAAGGCGAATGAGCACGCCGGCCAAGATCCCTGCGCGCCCCCAGCTGAAGGTCGCCCAGGCGCTCACGCCGCCGCATAACATCGAGGCCGAGGAGTCGGTGCTCGGGGCGATCCTGCTGTCCGAGCGGACGATGTACTCGCTCGTGATCGAGGAGGGGCTTCGCGCCGACGACTTCTACCGCGAGCGCCACCGCTTGATCTACGCCGCGATGCTCGGCCTGTACGAGCGCAGCGAGCCGATCGACACGCTGACCGCCACGGACGCGCTGCGCAGTGCCGGCACCCTCGAGCAGGCGGGCGGACCGGATGCCGTCGAGACCCTGGCCGGCAGCGTTCCGAACGTCGCCAACCTGCGCCACTACGCGCAGATCGTGCGCGAAACCGCGCTGCTGCGGCGGCTGCTCAACACGACCTACGAGATCCAGTCGAGCGTGATCGACCAGCGCGAGACGGCGCGCGAGGTGATCGAGCGGGCCGAAAAGGCCGTGCTCGAGGTCGCCCACGGCGAGTCAAAGCAGGACTTCCGCACGATCGCCAGCGTGCTGCACTCGGAGCTCGACAAGCTCCACGATCTTTCTCGCTCCGGCATCTCGCTGACCGGGACGCCGACCGGCTTCGTCGACCTCGACAACATCACCGGCGGGCTGCAGCCGGGCAATCTTGTGGTCATCGCCGCCCGTCCCTCGATGGGCAAGAGCTCGCTGGTGACGAACATCGCCGAGAACGCGGCGATCAACTACGGCAAGCCGGTCGCGCTGTTCTCGCTCGAGATGTCCGAAGCCGAGCTGGCCCAGCGCTTCATCGCCTCACAGGCCTCGATCAAGGGCGACGATCTGCGCAAGGGCCGGGTCAGCGAGGAGCGCTGGCCAAAGATCGTCAAAGCCAGCTCCCGGCTGGCCGCGGCGCCGCTGTGGGTCGACGACTCGAGCGACGTCGGGATGCTCGAGATCCGCGCCAAGACGCGGCGGCTGCACGCCCAGCATCCGGAGGGCCTGGGCCTGGTGATCGTCGACTACCTGCAGCTGCTGCGCTCCGACTCGCGCAGCGAGAACCGCGCCGAGGTCATCGGGCAGATGTCGCGCGGCCTGAAGCTGCTCGCCGGCGAGCTCGGCGTGCCGGTGATCGCGCTCTCGCAGCTCAACCGTGGCGTCGAGGCGCGCACCGACAAGCGCCCGCTGCTCTCCGATCTGCGCGAGTCGGGCGCCGTCGAGCAGGACGCCGACGTCGTGATCTTCATCTACCGCGACGACTACTACAACCCGGGCAACTCCGAGCGCCCCGGCGAAGCCGACCTGATAATCGCCAAACACCGCAACGGCGCGCTCGGCACGGTCACGCTGACCTTCCGTCCCGAGTACCCGCGGTTCATGAGCTACTCGTCGGAGTGATCTGCAGCGAAGCCGCAGATCATCCTCCTCGTATTCTTGGGCGGCGGTCGGCTGGCGCGGCCGCGCACTTCACGGCGTGAGCGCGCACTGTTGATCGCACGCAAACTCGCGGTTTCCTACCCAGGCCGCCCGGTCGCCACCCTATCCTCCGATGCATGCCCGCAAAACCCGCCAGCGACGCCGCGCCACGCTGCGAGCTCGGTTTGTGCGACGGCAGCGGCTTCCTCGTTGACGAAGACACGCTGACGGCGCGCGACTGCCGCTGCCGGCCGTTGCGCATCGCCGCCGCGCGAGCGCGCTCGCTCGAGGGGCGCATCCCGTCGCGTTACCGTGCGATCTCCTTCGAGCACAGCGACGTCATCGACATGGAACGTCGCTTCCCGACCCAGGTCCGCGAACTGCGGGCCTTCGTCCGCGAGATCGGCCCCAACCTCGACGCCGGACGCGGCCTCTGGCTGACCGGCGGCTTCGGCACCGGCAAGACCGCGCTGGCGATGATCGTCTCCAAGGCGGCGATCGACAGCGGACGCTCGGTCGCGATCTACTCCTGCCCGCGACTGCTCGGCGTGATCCGCGAGTCGATCGACGCCGGCGGCGTCCTCGATTTCCTCGACCGCCTGGCCGACGCCGATCTGCTGCACATCGACGACCTCGGCGCCGAGCACCGCACCGAATGGGTGCTCGAGCAGCTGTACTCGATCATCAACGCCCGCTACCAGGACGAACGCTCGACGATCGTCACGTCCAACCTCAGCCGTGACGAGCTCGCCGAGCAGCTCGGCGAGCGCATCGTTTCGCGGCTCGAAGGCTGTTGCGAGCTACTGCCGTTCTACGGCGTCGACGCGCGGCGCGTCGACTACCCGCTCGCCGGCTGACGCACCTGCGCGTGCCCGACGGCGTCGCTGCCTAAACTCCTGTCGGTATGCCTGGAATCGTGATCGTCGGCGCCCAGTGGGGCGATGAAGGCAAGGGCAAGATCACCGACCTGCTCGCCGAGCGGGCCGATGCGGTCGTTCGCTTCCAGGGCGGCAACAACGCCGGTCACACGATCGTGCGCAAGGGCATCGAGTGGAAGTTTCACCTGATCCCCTCCGGCATCCTCTACCCGGGCAAGCGCTGCATCATCGGCAACGGCGTCGTCGTCGACCCCAAGGTGCTGATCGGCGAGATTCACTCGCTGCGCGTGCGCGGGATCGACATCAGCGGCCTGAAGGTCTCGGCGAACGCCCACGTGATCATGCCCTACCACCTGCTGCTCGACCGCGCCGGCGAGGCGCGGCTCGGCAAGCTGCAGATCGGCACGACGCGGCGCGGCATCGGCCCGTGCTACGCCGACAAGGCGGCGCGCTTGGGGATCCGCGTACAGGACATGCTCGACGAGAAGATCCTGAAGAAGAAGATCTCCGCCGCGCTCGAACCAAACCGGCTGGCACTGCGCCCCTACGAGCTCGATCCTGCGCTCGACCTGCATACGATGACCGAGGAGTACCTGACCTACGGCCGCCAGCTGTCGGAGTACATCGCCGACACCTCGCGCTTGGTCTGGGACATCCTCGGCGCAAACCAGCTCGTGCTGTTCGAAGGAGCGCAGGGCGCGATGCTCGACATCGATCACGGGACCTATCCGTTTGTCACCTCCTCGAACCCGGTGGCCGGTGCGGCGTGCGTGGGCGCCGGCGTCGGACCGCGCGACATCGACGAGATCTGGGGCGTCTGCAAGGCCTACACGACACGGGTCGGCGCCGGACCGTTCCCGACCGAGCTCGCCAACGAGACCGGCGAGGCGATCCGCGAGCTCGGCGGCGAGTACGGCACGACGACCGGGCGCCCGCGCCGCACCGGCTGGCTGGACCTCGTCGCATTGCGCTACGCCGCGCGCCTCAACACGCTGTCAGCGCTCGCGATCACCAAGCTCGACGTCTTGTCGGGGCTCGACCGGCTGATGGTCTGCACCCGCTACCTGGGCGAGGAGGGCGCGGTGTTCGACGACTTTCCCTACCACCAGTCGGTGCTGCACCACGCGGTTGGCGACTTCACCGAGCTCGAATCCTGGAACGAGGACATCGGCGACTGCCGTTCTGAGGAGGATCTACCGCAGGCGGCGCGGGACTACCTCGCCTACATCGCCGATTTCATCAACGTGCCGGTCGCCCTCGTCGGCGTCGGCCCGGGCCGCGAGCAGACGTTCTGGACGGCCGCCGGCGCGCAGACGCTGATGGCAGAAGCGACGGCTGAGCCCAGCAACGCCGCCGCCGCTGGCCGCTGACCGGAAAGTTGTCCAGAGTGTTTGCGTCGCGTTCTGGCGTGGCGTAACCTCACCGGCGGAGGGCAACATCGTGAGGTCGTTCCGCAGGAGCGGCAGCACCGCCTGACTTCCGAGGTTTCGACCGATCCTCGGAGGGAACGTTGCCCGACATGCTGGCTGTAGAAAAGGTAAGCGCGAGCCGCGTCTGCGCCGAGCCGTCCAAACCGTCCAAACGCACGTGGGACGCTAAATCTGATGAGCAGCTCGTTGCCCTGGTCCGTGACGGACACCAACAGGCCTTCGATGCGCTCGCGGCGCGCTACCAGTCGGGACTATTGCGCTTCTGCCAGCGGATGCTGCGCTCCGCGGAGGACGGCGAGGACGCGCTGCAGGAGGTCTTCGTGGCGGCCTTCAACGCGATCGTCTCCGATGACCGTGAGATTCGCGTGCGGCCGTGGCTCTACCGGATCGCCACCAACCGCTGCATCAATCACATGCGCCGCGCGAAGGCGCACGCGGTGGAGATGCTGGACGACCGCTGCGACCCGCGCGAGCGGAGCGTGTACGAGCAGCTGCTCAGCCGCCAGAGCTTCCGTGCGCTGGTCGGCGATGTGCAGGCGCTGCCCGAGCGCCAACGCCAGGCGCTGCTGTTGCGCGAGATCGACGGCCTGTCCTATGAACGGATCGCCACTGGCTTGGCCACGACGGTACCGGGTGTGAAGTCGCTCCTGGTCCGCGCCCGCGTCGGGCTGCTCGACGCCGCCGCCGCGCGCAGCAGCCCGAGCCCGCCGCCCGGCGACCGGCGTCGGACCGCTCGCGCTACGCCATGGCGCGGCACGCCCCTGGGCGCTCGACGCGGAGCAGTTCGCGGCGGCGCGCCACAGCCCTCGGCATGATCGTTTCGCCACTTGCGCCCACCCCACGCCCGGGGTACGGTGGTCGCGGAGGGCGCAACCGTGAGGTCTGCCGAGTGTCGGTAGGCATCGCGATTTGACTTCCGAGCGGTCCTTTTACCTCGGAGGCATTTATGCCCAAAACACCAGTCCCCACCGGCCTTAGCACGGGCCCGTCGGTCGCTGTTGCGCCGGCGTTCAGTTGCGAGTCGGCACCCAGCGGACGCAGGGTGTCGGTCGTGCACAGCGCCGGCGAGTTGGACCTCACTGCCGCCCCACTGCTCGAACATACGTTGAGGCAGGCGATGAAACGAGCACGCCTGGTTGTCCTCGATCTGCGCGAGCTGACCCGGGTTGACAGCTCCGGGATCGACGCCATCGTCAAGGTCAGCGTCAACGCTCGGCAATCCGGCCGACGGCTGGTCCTCGTCCGTGGGCTCTCCCAGGTCGACCGCCTGCTCGCGCTGACCGGCGCCTCGGGCGCGGTCGAGATGGTTGACCTCACGGCGGGCGAGCCGGCGCTTCAGGCGTTGACGCAGATCGCGCTCAAAGACCACGAGCGGGCCCGCGCGCAGCTGGTTCGGCGCGTCGCCCTGTTCGCGCCCGGCAGCCAGCTCACGCGCGGCGTTGACGCCCTGATCGGGCAGGGCGGCCAGCCCGACATCATCGATCGTTGAGCCGGGCGATCGCGGCGGCGACGCGCTCACCCGCGAAGCCGTCGCCGTAGAGCTCGGGGTGGCTCGCCGGTCTCGGCTTGGCGAGCGCTTCGAGCGTCGCGGCGCTGTCGAGGCCGACGAGCGTGTTCCAGCCGGCGTCGAGCGTCTCTTTCCACTCCGTCGTGTCGCGCAGCGTGATGCACGGTACCGCCGCGAGATAGGCCTCCTTCTGCACCCCGCCGGAGTCGGTCAGCACAGCCCGCGCGTGGTGCAACAGCGTGGCGAACTCGATGTAGCCGAGCGGCGGGGTCAGCGCGGCCGCTTGCGCCGCTCGCTGCTTCAGGCCGGCCGCTTGCAGGCGCGCACGGGTGCGCGGGTGCAGCGGCAGGACAACGACCCCGGGAATCGCTTCGAGCAACTCGACGAGCTGGCTCAGCTGTCGCGGCTCATCGACCGTCGCGGCACGATGCGCGGTCGCGAGCAGGTAGTCGCCGGGCGCGAGACCGAGGCGCTCCAGTATCGCCGTGCTGCCGAGCACCCGCTGGCGCGTGGTGCGCGCGACGTCGACCATCACGTCGCCGACCAGGACCGCCTCGCCCGGTGCTCGCTCGGCCCGCAGATGTTCGACTGCGCTCGGCGTCGAGCAGAGCAGCAGCGCGGCGAGCTGGTCGACCAGCACGCGGTTTCGCTCCTCGGGCATCGTGCGGTCGAACGAGCGCATCCCGGCCTCGACATGGACCAGCGGCACGGCGCGGTCGGCAGCCGCGAGGGCACCGGCGAGCGTCGAGTTGGTGTCGCCGTATACGAGCACGGCATCGGGCTCGAGCTGCGCCAGCAGCGGGTCGAGCGCCTCGAGCATCCGGCCGAGCTGTGAGACGTTGCTGCCGCCGGCGACGCCGAGCGTGTGGTCCGGCGCGGGCACGCCGAGCTCCTCGAAGAAAACCGTCGAGAGCTCCGCGTCGTGGTGCTGGCCGGTGTGAATCAGCAGCTCCTCGTGGTGGCCCCGCAGCGGTACGGAGACGGCCGCAGCCTTGACGAACTGCGGTCGGTTGCCGACGATCGTCGCGACGCGCATCAGCCGCCCACAGCGGCGCCGATCAATGCGCGAACGAGTGCGGCGACCTCGATCGTGAGCGGGCCGGGGGCGTCGAGCTCGTGGTCGTCGATCCGGCTCACGCCGGCGACCTCGACCACGCTCGAGGCGATGAACGCCTCATCGAGTCGCTCCAGGTCCGCCACGGTGATCGCTTGCTCGCGCGCATCGGCGACCTCGAGCACCACCCGCCGGGTGATCGAGTCGAGGACGTGCTCGGACAGCGGTGCGGTCGCCAGCACGCCGTCGATGACGCCAAAGAACGATGACGTCGGGCATTCCAGCACGCGGCTGTGCGGGGTCACCAGCAGCGCGTCGTCAAAGCCGCGCTCGCGCGCGATCCGTGAGGCGAGCATGTTGGCGGCATAGGAGAGCGACTTGATCTGGTCGAGCACCCGCACCGGCGAGTAGGTGACGCAGCTCAGCTGAAACGCCGCCGGGCTCTCCGGGAGCGGCTCGAACAGAGCGATGCGTCGACCACCGCGCGTGGCAAGGACACGCAACAGGTCGTCGCCGTCGGATCGCGCGGCGAGCATCGTCGCGATGTCCGCACGGAGCGCGTCGAGATCAAGCGCCAGGCGCAGACCATCCGCGGAGCGCTGCATGCGCTGGAGGTGGTCATCGAGCGCAAACGGATACCCGTCATACAGGCGCAGCACCTCGAACACGCCGTCGCCGCGGATCAGCCCGCCGTCGGCGACCGGGATGCTCGCCTCGCCCGCCGGCAGCAGGACTCCGTCGATGCAGGCTAGCCCACTCGCCATCGCCCGGACCGTACCGGATCGCCCAGCTCAGGCGGTGCTCGCCGGCGACGCCGCGCTCGCCAGGGTGAGCAGCACGCTGGCGCCGGCGCGGCGCGACGCCAGGACGCAGGTGTGGCCGTCGCGCAGCCAGGTGACGATCGTCGCGCCGTCGCCGCGGAGCAGCTCGAAGTTGACGCCGTAGTCCACCACCGTCCGTGTCGCGGGACCGACGGCCAGCGGCGAGCCGGCGGCGATCGAGTAGCCGACGTCCGCATATTCGGCCGAGGCGTAGAACACCGTCTTGACGGTGTGTCCGCCGAGCGAATCAACTCGGGCGCCCGTGACGCGCCAACCGCGGCCCTCCCAATCGGGAAAGGCGACGCCGTCAACCGCCGTTGTCAGCGTGGCGCTGTGCACCGCGCTGCGGGCCGGAGCAGGGAGCGTCGCGCGGCTGAGCGCGAGGTGCGCGGCGCTCAGCACATCGGGCGATCCGCCGGGCAGGGCAAGGGCGAAGATCACGGCCAGGAGTCCGGCCGTGACGGCGACCGCGCTCGGCGCCGTGAGCTGCCACCTGCGACGCTTGGCGCGCGGAGCGCTGCGCGCTGCGACGGCGGCCGCGAGTCCAGCCGGAGCCGCGACGTCGATGCCCCGCACCAGTCGGACGGCGCGCTCCTGCTCGGCCAGCCGGGCGGCGAGCTCGGGCGAGTCCGCGACCGCGCGCAGCAGGCTCTCGCGCTCGGGCTCTGGCAGGCTTGCGTCGGCAAGCCGAGCGAGTCGCTCCTCGATCGTTAGGTCGTCGTGCGGTGCCATTTACCAAGAGAGACGCCGGCCAGGCCCCATTCGTTCCCGGGCAGTTGAAATTTAGTCATCGATCCCCTGCGCGGCCGGGGAGAGCATGCGGCTGACCTGCTGGCGCGCCCGGTACAGGCGGCTGGTGATCGTCGCCTCCTTGCTGCGCAGCACCGCGGCGGCCTCGCGATAGGACAGCCCGACGATGTCGACGGCGATCAGCGCGAGGCGAAAGTCCTCCGGCAGCCGGGCGATCGCGTCGTAGACCTCGGCCGCGTCGTAGGCGGCCTCGGGCGCCAGCGCCGAGCCGCGGTCGGGCAACGCAAGCTCATCGACCGGCAGCGCAACGATCGACGGGCGGCGCGAGGCCGTCCGTCGGCCACTGAGGAACGTGTTGCGCAGGACCCGCAGCAGATACGCCAGCTCGTCCTCGCCACGCAGAAACCGCGGGCGCGCGAGGACTCGCGCGAAGGTCTCTTGCACGAGATCCTCGGCGTCCTGGCGCGACCCGCAGAGCGCCCACGCGGCGCGGTACAGGCGATCGACGTGGCGTGGCAACGACGCCGGGTCAAGCAGCGGCACGTCCGCTCCCCAGCTTGAGCCCTTTTCGCCCGCCCAACCGCATCGGCTGCGACTGTAGCGATGCCACCGCTGCGGCGTGGGATGCTCCCGGAATGAGCGCACACGACGGCCGCTACGCCCCCAGCCCGAGCGGCCCACTGCACGTCGGCAACCTGCGTACAGCGCTGCTGGCGTGGCTCTTCGCGCGCTCACAGCATGCCCGTTTCGTGTTGCGGATCGAGGATCTCGACCCGCAGCGCTCGCGCCGCGAATACGAGCACAGCGCAATCGCCGACCTGCGCCGTCTGGGGCTCGACTGGGACGGCGAGCCGCTGCGCCAGAGTGAGCAGCGCGAGCGCCATCGCGAGGCATTCGAGCAGCTGCGGGCCGCCGGGCGGGTCTACCCCTGCTGGTGCACGCGCGCCGAGGTCCGGCGCGCCAGCCAGGCTCCCCACGGCGAGGACGAAGATGGCGGCAGCTACCCCGGCACCTGCCGTGAGCTGTCAGCGGACCAGCGCCGCGCGCGCGAGCGCGGCGGCTCACCGCGTGCGTGGCGACTGGCGGCCCGCGGCGAGCGGGCCGCGTTCACCGACCTGATCCACGGCAGGCAGAGCGGGACCGTCGACGACTTCGTGCTCTGGCGCGGCGATGACGTCCCCGCGTACAACCTGGCGGTCGTCGTTGACGACGCCGACGAGCAGGTCGGCGAGGTCGTGCGAGGAGACGATCTGCTCGAGACGACACCGCGACAGGTCCTGCTCGCCGAGCTGCTGTCACTCGCCACGCCGCGCTATGTGCACGTTCCACTCGTCCTCGGAGAGGACGGCAAGCGCGTCGCCAAGCGCCACTCCGGCGCGCCCGGCGCCGGGCCGATCAAGCGAGATGAGCCGGTCGAGCAACTCATCGGCTGGATGGCATCGAGCGTCGGCCTGGCCGAGCAGGGAGCGTCGCTCTCCGCAGCGGCGCTGTTGGCGCGGTTTGACGCGAGCCGGCAGAGCCAGCCGACGCTGCTCGAGGCACTACAGCGCGACGGCACTCCAGGCCGCGTCGCGCTCAGGTAGGTCACGGCCGAAGCGATCCGGGTTCGTGCCGAGCGCTTCGGCGGCCTCGACGGCGATCTTCTGGACGACCACGGTGAGCGGAAAGATCGACAGCGCCTCCCCCAGCTCGGGCCGGGCGAAGCGGTGAACCGTGGCGCCCTGGGCGGCGACGACATCGCCCAGCTGCTGCAGGCGCTCTGACCCCGTACCGCCGTCCAGGCAGACGAGCGCGTCATCACCGCCGAGCGCCACCGCGGGACCGTGCAGGACCGCTTCAGCGGCCATCCCCTCGCTCGCCACGCGTGCCGCCTCGCTGATCTTCAGCGCCCCCTCGGCCGCCGTCCAGGCGTTGATGCCTACGCCGGCGTATTCCAGCAACCGGCGCGGAGGCGCCACAGCGGCGGGGCCGCCCGCGAGCTCCGCGGCGACGGCATCGGGCACATCAGCCAGTGGCCCGAGCTGCGCGCCGAGTTGCTCCGCCAGCTGCGCGAGGCGCAACAGAGCACCGAGATGACTCGCCGTGAAGGCAGCGGAGGTTTCGTTCGGAACCGTCTCGAGGTCGGCCTCGGGGTTGCCCTGGCGGGAGATCACGACGGTCGCCAGCCCCCGCGCGCGGGCGCTGGCGAGCACGTCCGAGGTGAAGCGCTTGGTGCCGCGATGGGTGAGCAGAAGCAGGGCATCGCCGGCCCCAGGAAAGGGGTCGCCGGCCGCGGCGTCGGCCGCCGCGACGGGCCAGGCCTCGAGTCCCGCCTTGCGCAACAGCGTGGCGCCCTGATTCGCGGCATGCCAGCTGGTCCCGGTGCCGACAACGAACACGCGCCGGTCGGCCAGCTTGCGCGCGGCGGCGTCCAGCGGCCGGCGGTCGGCGAGGATCCGCTCGAGCGCCGCGGGCTGCGCGGCCATCGTCTGGCGCATCGCACTCATCCGGGGATTCTCCCAAGCCACGCGTCCGCACGAGGCCTCGACCAACATTTCGAGTCCATCGCCGGGTCGCGGGCGGGCGTGCGAATCGGGCTTCTACGAGCACCCCCCGTAGGGGACAATCGCCGCGTGAGCGGTACTGAGATCGGGCTCGCAGTGTCGGTGTTCTTGGCGTGCGCGGTAGAGGCTGTCGAGGCGCTGACGATCGTGCTGGCGATCGGAACCACGCGCGGCTGGAGATCCGCGATGGCAGGGACCGGCACCGCGGCGCTCGTGCTCGCCGTAGTGGTGGCGATCTTGGGCACAGCGCTTAGGCACTTGCCGTTGGATTCCCTGCGGGCGGTGGTAGGCGGGCTGCTGTTGGTCTTTGGTCTGCAGTGGTTGCGCAAGGCGATCCTGCGCTCGGCCGGGCTGAAGGCCAAGCACGACGAGCGGTTGATATATCGCAAAGCGCTCGATGCCGCCCAGGACGCCGCTGTTAGCACGTCCGGCCTTGACGGATACGCGTTCGCGGTGTCCTTCAAGGGCGTGCTGCTGGAGGGCCTCGAGGTTGCGTTCATCGTGGTCACGTTCGGCGCAAATCAGCACGATGTCGCGTTGGCTGCTGCGGCCGCGGGGGTTGCTGTGCTGCTCGTCATCGCAGCGGGGGTGGTGGCCAGAGCGCCGCTGGCAAGAGTGCCCGAGAACACGATGAAGTTCACGGTCGGAGTGCTGCTGAGCTCGTTTGGAATGTTCTGGGGCGCGGAGGGTGTCGGCGCGCGTTGGCCAGGCGGCGAGGCCGCCCTGCCCGTGATCGTCTTGGGTGTGCTGTTGGTTGCGGTCCTCATGGCGAGGCGGGTGAACGTTGCTGCGCAGGCGGCGGTCGCCGTGGACGACGTCCGTCCCACGAACGTCGTTTCGCCGAAGCAGCGCCCGCGGATCAACCGGTCGACCGGAGCACTGCTCGCCGTTTGGGAGTTTGTCGTCGGCGACGACTGGCAGACCGCTGTCGGGGTCGCTCTCGCCCTGGCGCTGAGCGCGATCCTCGCGGGCGTGATCGAATCCGTCTGGTGGGTCCTCGTGGCCGCGGTGATCGGCCTGCTCGCGCGCTCGATCCTGGATCCAACGCGGGCCGCACACCGCGGGGCGCCGCAGCGGCCTGAGTCGGGCTCCTTGAATGGGCCGTGAAGGAATCGAACCTTCAACCTTGGGCTTAAGAGTGGGTCCGAGAACGTCAGATTAGGCCGGATTCCTTTGGTTTCGGGCAAGTTTGGTGGCGTTGTGTCGGGTCACTTTTGCCGAGTTCGGGACATATTTCGGGACAGTGTTTGGTATCGAAGGATCACCGCCGCGGCGGTGCCCCGTGAAGGCGCTGGTGGGCCAGCTGGTAGACGGTCGGACGCTGCGAGCCTCCGGGATGGTGGCGAACACCAAACGCGAGAAAGGCAAGGACCGGCCGGCGATCAGCGTCGAGCCTCAGCATGAAGACCATTCCGAACCGGCCGGCCGGGGGCGGTAGGTAGACCTTCGCGCAGTCGGGCAGCTCCGTGCCGTCGCGGCCGTGCTCGGCTATCCGGCGCAGCTGCGCGACCGGGACGCCGCTCAGCTCGTACTCGCGGCGCGCCGCGTCGGCCGCTTGTCGGCCGGCCGCTGTCGCTCGCCCAAGATCCTCGTCCCAAGCGTCGGCGTCGAACTGCGCCCTGGCGCGGCGCTCAGGACGCGCCACCGACCTACGGCTCGTCGTCTGTCGGGAGCATGTTGGGCTCGTTGTCGCGCCAGAACGCCTCAGCTTCCTCCGGCGTCGGATCGACCAGCCCGGCGCGCTCACTGATCGCCTCGGCGGAGGTGTCCGGCACGAGCGTCAACTCGCCCGTCGCCCTGCGGTCCTTCACGAGGTAGTGCCCGCTGATGTCGCCACTGAGGACCACGTGCGCCTGTTTGCTCACGGCTGCATGATGCCACGTGCCGGAGAGGATCTCGACTCGGGGGCGCATCCCTGCGTACTCCATGTCCGCTGTTTCACCGTTGGGTGATACTGTCTGATGCGTAGCGGAGCGGAGCGTCTGGGAAGCCTCGCCGTTGGAGAATTCGCCGAGTGCGAAGAGTGAGCGTGCCTAGCCGATGGCTCCTATTTGCGCGACAATTCGGCTCTGTTGTCTCTTTGGGCTTGGCGGTTGTTGCTGTGTGTTGCTGTGGTGTATCGTGCGGGGCCGTTGGTTGGGCCCGGCCGTTTGGTGCGACAGAGTGGGGGCTGTGTTGGCTGGTCGGCTGGTTCGGTGGTTGTCGCGGCGTCGTGTGGCGTTGGCGGTGCTGCTCGGCCTGACTGGTTTTGCGCTGCTCAGCCCGGGTGTGCTGGCGCCGTTGGCGAGTGCTGGCGGGCAGCCGGTCGCCCATATCGCCGCAGACCCGTGTTGTGGTGTGAGGGGTGGCACGATCGTTTTGTTGCCTGGGTCGGTGACAGCGGCTGATTTGGCGGGCGGTTCGGTTGGCACGGCGGCGCTGAGCCCGGCTGTGATCGCGCGGTTGAATCCGGTGTCGGCGTCGGCGGCCAGCGTCGACGGGCAGCCGGTCGCGCACGCCGCCGAACAGCCGTGTTGCGCTGTTAGGGGCGGCAAGATCTACCTGTTACCAGGGGCCGTGACGAGCGCTGATCTGGCGGCTGGTTCGGTTGGTGTGGCGGCGTTGAGCTCGGGGGTGAGCGCGGACTTGAATCCGTCGGCGTCGTCGGCGAGTGCGCGTGGCGACCCGGTCGCCGATAGTGCTGCTCTCGTGCGCCGCCACGGCAAGCTCTATTTGCGGCCGCACTCGATTGTCGCGCGTGACTTCGCGAAGGGTGCGGTGCGTCTCGCGGCGCTCAAACCGGCGGTCGTTGCGCGGTTGAACACGTCGTCGAAGGGCACGCTCGAGGCGTGGGGCGATAACGACACCGGC